>Ga0182030_10012266_pt1 | contig 17191 bp, 15 predicted proteins | sample 812S3MmetaG_FD_121299 | JGI IMG/M metagenome (GOLD analysis project Ga0182030, IMG submission 121299) | Permafrost microbial communities from Stordalen Mire, Sweden - 812S3M metaG (Illumina Assembly) | ecosystem: Environmental > Terrestrial > Soil > Wetlands > Permafrost | place: Sweden...
CCGGAGCCACTGTCGCCCAGGTACCGGAGCCGCATACGCAGACTGTCAACCAGGTGCCGGAGCCACAGTGGAAAGCATGAACCGGAATTTCACACGCTTGTGCCCAATCGATTGGGCACGCCGTGGGAACGTCGGGCTTGTTCACTGGACCGACAGTCTGGTCGCACGTCCCTGACCAGGGAAATTGATGGTGGAGATGATGGGACTCGAACCCACGACCTCCTGCTTGCAAAAGTGATCCCTCGTGTTGCCATCTGCGGCCGCGAGTGGGATCGCAGTCGCCAATCCCTGGTCACAAGTGGCCGCCACGCGGGACCCAGAGACCGTCGGCGACTGGTGTCGACACCCAGCGACGGGTTTGTAGGGACAGGAGTAGGGACAAGCGCCGTGTCCGGCGGCCTCCGCCGGCTCGTCAGGCCCGCACATCTGGACCCATTCCCGGTGCTTCTCCGCTGAGTGTTGGGGTTTTGGGGCCGTCGGTCGGCCTTTGTCCCACTTTCCCAAAATACGTGCGTGTCAGGGAAGGACGGGGGGCTCATGTCTGCCCTTCGTGGCGGGCAAAGGGATGGGATTTGTCACGTCCCCACCACATGTTCATTTGCGAAGTTCCGGTTCATGGTTTCCACTGTGGCTCCCGTCCCGACCTAGCCGACTTCGTCGTACGGTGGGCCCGAGACGCTGCAAGACGCCGCCGCCGAATGAGATCGAGCGCGTCGGCCGTCGGAGTCGCCGTCGGGGTCGTCAGGGAGTACCGTCCCGCCCACGGCCCCGGCCAGGTCACGTAGGGTGGGCTGCTCGGGGCCTCGCCGCCGGGTGTCGGGTCGTGCTCGTGAGCACTCTGTATGCCCGTACTGGGGGGAGTCGAAATGGGTTATGGAGCACCGGCGTCGCTTGAGGGTGACACCATCGTGGAGGCATTTCGCCACAGCGTCAGGCGGCTACCCGATCGGGCCGCGCTTCGGTGGTGGGCGGACGGTGCCTGGTCGGCGCTGACGTGGGCCGGGTACGGCAGGGCAGTGGACGAGGTGGCGGCGGGCCTGGCCGAGGTCGGGGTGCTGCCCGGCGATCGGATCGCCATCCTGTCCGGCAATCGGACGGAGTGGCACATGGCCGATATCGGGGTGCTCATCGGTGGAGCCGTGACGGTGCCGATCTACCAGACCAGCTCGCCCGAGCAGGTGGCCTACGTGCTTGGGCATTCGGAGGCGCGCCTCTGCTTTGTCGAGAATGAGCTCCAGCTGGCGAAAGTCCTCGAGGTGCGGGACCAGTTGTCCTTCCTCCGTCAGGTGGTCGTGTTCGGCGGGGGCGGGCAGTGGGACGATGCGTTCGTCAAGAGCTTCGCCGACCTACGCTCCTCCGGGGTCCGCCGCCTCGATCGCGAACCGGCCCTGGTCGGGTCCCGATCGGATGCCGTCGTGGCCGACCAGCTGGCGACACTCGTCTACACCAGCGGCACGACCGGCCCACCCAAAGGGACGATGATCAGCCATGCCAACATCATGTGGACGCTGCGAAGCGCCATCTCGGTCTTCGATCTACGCGAGGGCGAACGGTTCCTGTCGTTCTTGCCGCTGAGCCATATTGCCGAGCGGATGATCAGCGACTTTGCCTCGGCCGCAACGGGCAGTGAGACGTGGTTCGCTCGGAGTATCGGCACGGTGGGCCAGGATCTCCGGGCGTGTCGGCCGACGGTCTTCTTCGCGGTGCCCCGAGTCTGGGAGAAACTCCGCGAGGCCATTCTCGACAGATTGGATGGCAGCCGGACCTTGCAGCGGATGGTCGTCGACCATTTTGTCGAGCTGAGTCAGCACGTCGCCCAGCAGAAGGAGGCGGGTCGGCATCCGGGGCTGTGGACGGAGCTTCCCCAACGTGCGCTCGACGCCACCATCGGTGCACGGGTCAGGAACGAACTCGGCCTCAACGAGGCCCACATTCTGGTGGCGTCGGCGGCACCGGTCCATCCGGATCTGCTCCGCTGGCTTGCAGCGATCGGTCTGCCGGTGCTGGAAGTCTACGGCCAGACTGAGACCTGCGGACCCACCACCGCCAACCCCCCGGAGGGGAACAGGATCGGGACGGTCGGATTGCCGCTGCCCGGCGTCCGACTGCTTATCGCTGAAGATTCAGAGATCCTCGTGCGGGGAGGAAATGTGTGCAAAGGGTACTTCCGGGACCCCGAAGGCTCCGCTCAGCTCATCGACGGCGAGGGATGGTTGCACTCGGGTGACATGGGTGCCCTTGACGCCGGTGGCTATCTTCGCATCACCGGCCGGAAGAAGGACCTGATCATCACTGCGGCCGGGCAGAACGTGGCCCCCCAGGACATCGAGTCGGATCTCCGGAACAGTGAACTTCTGTCCGAGGCGGTCGTGATCGGGGACGGTAGGCGCTATCTCACGGCACTCCTCACCCTCGATATCGAGGCGCTGCTGCGATGGGCCCGAGAGCGTGGAAAGGAGGTCGAACCCCGGGCTCTGATCGCCGACCCAGACCTCAAGGAGGCTATCGATCGGATCGTGAAAGACGTCAACGACAAGCGGTCCCGTGTCGAACACGTGCGTGCCTTCCGGGTTCTCGATCACGACTTCGCCGTCGCCTCCGGCGAGATGACTCAGACGCTCAAGGTCAAGCGGAATGTGGTCATTGAACGGCACCGGAAGGAAGTGGACGAGATGTACGGAGGCGAATCGCGGCCGTGACCAGCGTGGATCCTGCAGCGGGACCGGCACGGTCGGCGGTGACCGACAGGGTCGCCGACCCGGGTGCGAGGGTGCGGATTGCGGTCATCGGTGCCGGTTCGTGGGGGACCACGGTGGCGTCGATGCTCGCCGAACGGTTCGACACAGTTCTGTGGGCCCGGAGGGCCGAGGTCGCCGAGACGATCTCGGTCCGTCACGAGAACCAGGCCTATCTCGCCGGCTTCACGCTGGCGAGTTCACTCAGGGCGACGACCGATCACGTTCGGGCGGTCGGCGGCCGCCAGCTGGTCGTCATGGCCGTTCCGGCCCAGCACATGCGAGGGGTTGCCGAGCGACTCGCGCCGTTCATGGGTCCTGACGTGGTGACGCTGAGCCTCACCAAGGGCGTCGAGCTGGGCACGCTGTGCCGGCCGTCTGAGATCCTGAGTCAGACGCTCGGTCCCGGTAGGCATGATCGGATAGGTGTTCTCGCCGGTCCCAACCTGGCCCTCGAGGTGATGGCGGGGCAGCCGGCGGCGACTGTTGTGGCGGTCCCCGACAGCGGAATCGCCCGGTGGCTTCAGGCACTTCTGAACAGCAACCGGTTCCGGGTCTATACGAGCGACGACGTACTCGGATGCGAAATCGGCGGCGCGGTCAAGAACGTCATCGCCATCGCCGCGGGTGTCGCCGATGGGCTCGGGTACGGCTGGAACAGTCGCGCGGCACTCATCACCCGGGGTCTGGCCGAGTTGGCCCGACTGGGCGTCGCCATCGGCGGTGACCCCCTCACGTTCCTGGGTCTCGCCGGCAACGGGGACCTGATCGCCACCTGCTGCAGCGACAAGAGCCGCAACCATCGGGTGGGAGTGGCGCTGGGGCGAGCCCGCGCACTCGGCGAGATCCTCACGGAGTCGAACATGGTCGCCGAAGGGGTGGACTCCACGCCGGCCGTGCTTGCGCTGGCCCGCCGGGTGGGCGTGGAGATGCCGGTGGCCGAGCAAGTGGGCGCGATGCTGGCGGGGGCACGATCGCCCGAGGATGCCGTCGAATCGCTGATGGGGCGGGGACTCACGTCGGAACTGCACGACCTCGGTGGTCGCCGCTTCACACAGGCCACCGATGGTCCGGCGTGAGCCGGCGTGCATCGGCCAGCTGGTCCCCCTTCGGTCGGCTCGTCGGTGCCGGGACTCGATCGAGCCAAGGAGCAGCGTCTGAAGGGTGCCATCGGGGGAAGCTGGACTTGCGATGTGCCCTCGGAAGTCAGACCGAACCGAGAGGACCCAAGATGGGACTCTCTACCCTCATGCGTGTGTCGAGAGTGGCCCAACGTTGCAAGGAGAGGCATACGAAGGAAAGGGAAACGCTCATGCCCGAACGGATGGAATCTGAACTGGAGACGGAACCCGAGAGGGTGCCGGACCACCAGGAAGACGAAGACCACAGCCTCCTACACGCCGGGTGCCTCTCATCGGGAGAAGCTAGCCGAGCCGATCAACAGACTTCCTGGTGGAGGAGGTGATCGCGTGTTCGGAAACAACGGGGGAGGACGGACGCTACCGGCCTCCTCCGTGAAGAGTCGCTTCAGATGCCTCGCCGTCTGGCTGTCTCCTTTTTGTACAAGCCTCGGCCCACTCCAAAATGGTGTCGGCTGTGCCCTGATCGAAGATCACGCCCAGGTGCCCGACGCTCGCCACCTCTAGGAAGGTATGCGTCCTGTTCGGTCGAGAGGCAGTCTTCGGGACCAGTCTGTCTCTCGCCGCAGTGACCACCAACATTGGTGGACGTGGGCCAGGGATGGCCTCCACGCCCTTCAGATAGGCACTGTTGGTCCCCATTTCCCTCATGACCCGCAACGGGCCAAATCGTGAAAGGAAGTGGCCCTGGTGAGGAGTGCCAATAGTGACGAGGGCGTCGATAGGTGCCCGCAGCGCCGCTGCGTGCTCCGCGACGAGACCCCCCATCGAGTGTCCGACAACGACGATGGTGTCGTGAGTCTGGGCCAGGTCCTCGATCAGCTTGACCAGGCGTTCCGCCGAGGTAGTGAGTGGTCCAAAGGCCAGTCGCTCGTCGAAATACTTGGTTCGCCAGCCCTTCTCACGAGCGCGGCGCCGGATCGGAGTGAGAGGCCATTCATTTCCGGGAGCAGCAAAGCCTCCCACGAAGACGAGCGCTCTACTCATCGTTCATCTCCCCGCAGCGCCCAGCGCTGGCGCAGACGATCAGGCTGGCTCGCCCAACGACGGCACGCTTCAACAGGGGACCCACGCCGGGAATCCCGAGCAAGAATTGGTGGAACAGTGCGTAGACGGGCTCGTCTGCACCTCGCTCGCGCCACCATGCGGTCAAGAGGATAGGGATGTCAGGTGGTATCTGACCTCCCGAATGGTTGCCAACCACGAGGAAGGGCCCGTGCTGCGGCAGTCGATCGAACCCTCTCACCTCCGACCGGAAATACGCTGCATACAGTTGAAGGATCAGTCGGAACGAGCGAAGGAAGGCGGGGTCTTGGGGGGAACCAACCTGAGCAGAGGTGGTATCGCCTAGTTCAGCCATCCCTGAACCATGCACCACTGCTGGCGAGCGATGATGATTCGAGATACGAAGGTTTGTGGGTAGAGGCGATGCCGAGGACCCCATCCACGTCGATCGACCAGGCGATACTGGTGGCGAAGGGTGCGAATCGGCGTGCGGAAGGACGTCGCCTGGGTCGTTCACGACGGTGGTGCCTTCCTCAGCCAGGGCGGGGATCGTTGAGATACACGTGGGCGCGGTCGAGGAGTTCCTTGATGCCCGCTGCCGCTGCAGTGGCCACAACCGAGACATCGGGCACCGTCTCGTAGTCCCCGGTGACACCGAAGAAGAGCGTACCGTTGTAGGACAGGATCGCCGTACCGACGCGAAGCCCGTGGCCGATCGGAACGAATGGTCGGTACTCCAACATCTCATGACCGAGGCAGTAAAGAGGAACCTGCGGCCCGGGCACGTTCGTCGTCACGGTATTGAGCGAGTGCTGTCCGAAACGGCGAGCCAAGCGCATCCCCATACGGCTGAGGGGACCCACAAGCATTGGCGGAGCGAGGTTGCCGATCGAGGTGACCACCTCGCCCGCTTCAGAGATGTGGGACGACTTCAGGTCGGCCATCTGCTCGTGCACGGCTTCGAGACGCTCGACAGGGTCGGCGACCTGTACGGGGAGTTCGTAGAGCAGGGCAGAGACCCGGTTGTCTGACGTCCCTTGGCTGTCTGCACGACGGGTCGATACCGGCACCAGGGATCGAACCACCGCTCCTTCAAGGCTGTCTCCGCGCTCCGACAGGAGGGCACGGTAGCCACCGGTGACTGCCGCCAGCACGATGTCATTCACCGTTCCACCAAACGCGGAGCGGATCGTCTTCACATCGGCAAGGCTGGCGCAGGCGTGGGCCCAAACCCGGTGGGGGCCGATGGAGCCCTCGATCGAAAGGGGTTGTGTCGGAGCGAGGCGCGCGATGAATCGGAACACACCCTCGCTGGTCGCAAAGACGGTTCGGGCCGCTGCGATCGGATGGACTACGGATCCCGGGATGCCTCTGGTGGTCCCGAAGACGTCCGATAGCAGCCCGCCCCACGCGTCGAGCACTTTCATTGCTGCCGGGGGTTCGGGGTGTGGCACCCAAGATTGGGGCTTGCCGACTTCAGCGCCGACCTCGAGATCCAACAACGCGGCGAGAAGCTCGACCCCGGCGATCCCATCGACCATGCAGTGGTGAACCTTGAACACCAGGGCCCAGCGTCCGCCCTCAAGGCCCTCTACGAGCCAGGCCTCCCACAAAGGCCGGTCGCGATCGAGTGGCTGGGACATGATTCGTCCCATCAGGTGGCAGAACGCAGCGTCGTCACCGGGTGTGGGCAGTGCCGTGTGCCGCAGGTGGTAGTCGAGGTCGAAATGTGGGTCGTCGGCCCACAACGGGCGGCCCAACTCGAGGGGCACGCGGCGCACACGTTGGCGGTACCGAGGGATCAGGTGCAGCTTCGAGGCCACAAGGGTCCTCACATCCCCAAGGCGTGGTGGAGGGTCATCGAAAACGCAGGCACCGGCAATATGCATGTGGACCTGCCCATCCTCGAGATCAAGGAACTCGGCATCAAGTGCACTGAGCCGCTCCATCTCGCATCCCCACTTCCTTCCCGTCGGCGCCCCAATGCACACGTTAGGACGGAAGACCTACGGGGCCTAGGGTCCTTTGGCAGGAGTATCCGGCGCCCGCGCCCGCTCCAGCGCCCGCACCCGAATCGGGACGTTCGACCCTAGACCCGATAACCGAGACGCCGTAGATTCGAACTGTGAGTCGTGGCTCAGAAGGGGGACGATGACCGATCGGGCTGAACTGTTCATGCGGAACACGGATGCTTTCTCCTGGTACCTTGAGACGGACCCTGGACTTCGCGCCACGATTGTCGCCGTCGCATGGCTCGACCAGCGGCCCAATTTCGACCTACTTTCGGCCCGGCTGGAGCAGGCGACCCGGCTGGCCCCCCGCTTCCGCCAGCGTCTTCTAGAGCCGCCGGGTCGTCTGGCTGCGCCACGTTGGGTCGGCGCGGACTTCGATCTCTCCTTGCACCTCCACCGGATCGACTCACCTTTCCCCCACACTCCCGTCACCGTCACCGATTTCGCCCGGATCCAAGCCATGAATGGCTTTGATCGGACGCGGCCGCTGTGGGAGTTCACGCTCGTGGAACACCTGGTGGCCGAGCGTGCCGCGTTGGTCATGAAGGTCCACCACTCACTCACCGACGGAGTCGGCGGCATGCAGCTGGCGTCCTTACTGTTCGACACGACCGGGGAGACGCTCCCGCCGGACGATGTACCCGTGCCGGAATTCGGGCGGGTGCCGGGGACCGCCGAACTCGTGCGCGAGTCGCTCGCCTATGATTGGCACCGCGCCTTTGAGACGGTTCGCCACGGGTTGTCCGGTGTACTCCCGGCGACCATGCACGTCGCGCGCAATCCGCTGCGGTCGATGTCGGACACTCTGGCGACGGTCCGCTCCGTCGCTCGGTTCGTCGAGCCAGTTCCCCACACCCTTTCCCCGATCATGACCGGCCGGAGCCTCGACCGGCGCCTTGACATGATCGCCGTCGATCTTCACGATCTGAAGAGGGCAGCGAAATCGGTGGGAGGCACGCTCAACGATGCCTTCGTTTCCTCAGTCAGCGGTGGGCTACGTCGCTACCACGAGCTGCACGACGCCTCGGTCCCGGAGCTCCGGATCACCTTGCCCATCTCAATCCGCAAAGCGGATGACCCAGTCGGCGGCAATCGAATCACACTCGAACGGTTCAAGGTGCCGGTCGGGATGGTCGACGCCGCGGAGCGGGTACGGGTCACTGGCGAGCAGTGCAGAGCAGCTGGCGACGACCGTGCGCAGCCGCTGAGCGATGTCATCGCCGGTACCCTGAACCTATTGCCATCTGGTGTGGTCGGAAGCATGCTCAAGCACGTCGACTTCGTGGCGAGCAACGTAGCGGGCATCAGTGCCCCCATCTTCCTGGCGGGCGCTCCGGTGTCGGGATACTACGCCTTCGGGCCGACGAGCGGCTCGGCCGTGAACGTCACGCTGCTGTCTTACAACGGTACGTGCTGTGTCGGCTTCACCATCGACAGCGCCGCCGTATCAGACTACGACGCGCTGATGCGCTGCTTCCGCGAGGGATTCGAAGAGGTGCTCGAGCTTGCCGGGGATCACAGACCCGTCGAATTTGCTCATGGCCCGCGTCAAGAGAACTCGGCGTGACCGGATAGTTAGTCGGCCTTCGGCACCGTACCCTCCGTCCGTGGGCGAGGGGGTGTGAGTCGAGGTCAGTGAGTGTGTTGGTGTTGCTGCGTGTGTTGGTGTGGTGTGTGGGCTACCGACATCACTCTCTCATCCAAGGGCGATGGGCGAGTTGCCCGATCCATTTCCCGCGCTATGGCCTCCGATTTCCCCCCACCGTCCTCCCCGCAACAGAACGTACGAAGTCCCTGATCAACGTCACCGGATGGGATGTTCCGCACCCACGCGTTGCCGTGTGCAACCGTCGAAGCGGACGCTTCTATCGGATGATGGCCAGCGGGCGGCGCGCGTGCAGGCAACACTTCTGGCTGACAGATCCAAGGACGAGTCCGGCAAAGCCGCTGAGGCCCCTCGACCCGACCACAAGGAGGTCAGCTCCTTCGCTCGCCTCGATGAGCGCCTTTGCCGGAGATGGCTCGTGGGACGCTCAGGAAGCTAACGGTGCGATCCCCCGGCGTCAATGGCGGATACCTCGATGGGATCTGGAGGCGGGGCCATGTCTGTAGCTCTGGCCAGTACGAGTTCGCAATATGACTTTTGGCCCTACTGGAGCGGCCCCTGCAGCCGTACCGTTGCAATGGGTTGCTGCCCGATGCCACTGCCCTCGGGGGGGAAGCGCGGGGACCGGAGGCGACAGGTCGGCACGAAGCAGCACCGGGGAGGAAAGTCATGACTGTGGTCGCGGTGGGCGTACCAGCATCGAACCCGAGTGGCATGAGGAACGCGTTGGGCAGACGGCAGCTCTACCGCTACCCGAACACCTGGCCACGCCTTGGGTATCTGGGGATCGTGACGCTCACCACGATCATGCTCTACTACCTCTACTACGAGGAGGGGGCCCTCACGCCGTTGATGCTCCCCTACTACCACATGTCGTTCCGGTACTTCCTCTACCTGCTGGTGGTGTCGAACGCGATCGGCGCTTTCTCCGCTCTGATCGGAGGACTTTCAGACCGGATCGGCCGCGCCAACTTGACGATCTACGGCACGCTCGTCGTCGGGCTGGTGCAGCTGGGGATTACGGACATTCATTCGAAGTTCGGCTTTGCCCTCTCGTATTGCGTGATCGGGTTCGTGGAGGGGGTCATCCTGGTGTCCACTCCCGCGCTCATGCGCGACTTCTCGCCACAGATGGGACGGGGTGCCGCCATGGGTTTCTGGGCGCTCGGCCCCACCATGGGCGCCCTGGCTGCCAGCCTCGTCGCCACCCACACGCTCACGCACCTCCACCCCTGGCAGGACCAGTTCACCATCTCAGGTCTGGCCTGCTTGGGCGTGGTGGCGATCTCCTTCTGCTTCCTACGCGAGCTGTCCCCACAACTTCGGGACCAGCTCATGGTCTCGGAACAGGACCGTGCACTGATCGAAGCCAAGGCCCGGGGTATGTCTGACAAGGACGTGGTCATCGCTTCAACCCATCCATTCCGTTCGATGCTGCGCCTTGACCTGGTCACGTCCTCGTTGGCTGTCTCGCTGCTGCTGCTCTTCTACTTCGCGTCGGTGAGTGTGCTCACCCTCTACTGGGTCGTGGTCTTCGGGCGCTCCACGGCCGACGCGAATGGCATCAATGTCTGGTATGCCGCCTGCTTGTCCGGCACCCTCGTCCTCTTCGGCGTGCTGTCTGATCTGCTTCGCGTGCGAAAGCCCTTCATGCTCGTCGGGGCGGTGGCCTGCATCGTGATGACGGTGGTCCTGATACTGCAGGTCGATCATCCCCATACCGGCTACTACTCGAACGTCCTGGTCGTGGTCCTACTTGCCACCGCCATCGGATGCGCTTACTCACCATGGATGGCCGGCTATACCGAACAGGTCGAGCGGCACAATCCCGCGCTCACGGCGACGGGGCTGGCCATATGGGGGTGGATCCTGCGCATCGTGGTGGCTCTGTCCTTCCTCGTGCTCCCGTGGGTGATCACCACCTCCACGACCCTGGTCGACAACCAGGGAGCGGCCACCACACTGCAGGCCATCCAGACAGCCGTGCCCTATGCCCCCTCCACCACGGCGTGTGCCGGAAAGAGTGCCCCTGCGAGCGTCGTCGCCGGGCTGCGGACGACTGGCGAACCGGGGCCCGAGACGCTGGCCAAAGTGATCATCTCCTGCGACCAGTCCCACAATCTGCTGGTTGCCGTGGGCGCAGCCGGTGGGCTTTCCAACCCGCAGGTAAAGGGCCTCCTGGCCTACAACCCCCTGGCCGTCGCTATCGAACAAGGTCGGCCGGTGAGCGACAACGAGATCGCGGCCAAAGTGGGCGTACATTCACAGAACCTCGCCAGCCTGCTCGTGGCCGAGAAAAAGCTTGTTCCAGCGCAGAAGGCGTCGCCCGGCCAATGGAAGCGCTGGTGGTGGGTCTGTCTCGGGGGCCAGGTCGTGTTCGGGCTGCTGGTGTTCACCATGAAGGGCCGCTGGAGCCCACGGTCCGCCAGGCGTGATTTTGAGGACCACGAGCGGCTGGTCGCAGAGGAGCTGGCCAAGATCCACCAGGGGTTGGCAGCCAGCGAGAAGGTGGGCTCCCCGTAGCCGAGCAACGGTGACCGGGTCCCACCTCAGCCAGGGTGCCCGAGGTGACACTCTCCCGGCCACATATGTGGCACCACCCAAGCCGGTTGTTGATTCGGAAGGACTGGTTGACGAGGGCTTCACGCACGAGCATTCGTGTGCAAAGGTGGAATGGGAGGCGTTCGCAGAAACTGGCGAGTGATTCTCCAGCATCCATAGCGGTGGCGGAGTCGGCTCGATGCTGGCGAAGTGCCCGAAGTCAGCTTCCGGGTCGGGCGGCATCCGATGAAATAGGTCACTCTGCCATCGGCTGGGACTCGGATGAGGGGCCGGTCGGACCCCGTCGGAGCCGCTCTCGCATCTCCTTTGGGGCGAACTTGCTGGCCTCGGTGGTGCGCAAGAAGTCTCTCAGGACCTCGACGAACCTGGCAGGCTCCTCCGCCTGGGGAAAATGGCCGGCACCGGGAAGGACCTCCAACTGACTGTTGGGCATCGCTTCGAGCGCATGGAAGGCGTGGGACAAGGGAATGATCCTGTCTTTTCCTCCCCACACGATGAGCGTCGGTATCTGCTCGGCCAGGTAGAGACGGTCCATCGCATTGATCGACTGACCACCCGGGTCTATCACCGATCGCATGGTTCGCAGGAAGGCGCGGCGGCTGTCGGCATCGGTCAGCGAGCGGTAGGAGCGCCAGATCTCGACCAGTTGCGCATTCCGGAAGCCCAGACGATCCCCAAACCGGGCGACGGCGTCACCCCATCCGCGTGCAAAGGATGGGAACAGGGCCGGCAGCACGAATTCGACGCCGGGGAAGGTGACCATGCGGAGCACCCAGTTCACCTCGCGCCCGAGGCCACCGGCGTCCACCAGCACAAGGCGCTCGCAACGGTCGGGGAACTGGTAGGCGAACTGCATGGCCACACCGCCCCCGAACGACTGGCCGACCACGGTGACCCGATCGATGTCTAACATCTGCAGGAGATCACGCATGGAGCTGGCGAAGTTGCCGAGCGAATAGTCGCCCATCGGCTTGTCCGAATGCCCGTGGCCGAGGAAGTCCGGGGCGACCATGGTGTAGTCCGCCCGGAGGAGCTCCATGGCGGGGACCCAAGTCTGCGAGCTGCCCGCTATTCCGTGCAGGAAGAGAAGGGCAGGCCCTTCGCCACCACGCCGGTAGGCGATCTGCCGCCCGTGGATGGTCACCTGCTCGACCGGAAACGCCGGATCCGGCTGATTGCGCCTGTCCGCTACCGGCTCCTCAGCCCTCTCCTCGACCATGGGAGGCCTACCGCTCGGCCGGCACGCGTTTCGCGGGCGCCTTCTTAGCCGCTGCCGACTTCTTGGCCACGGTCTTCTTCGCTGCCGACTTCTTGGCCACGGTCTTCTTCGCTGCCGACTTCTTGGCCACGGTCTTCTTCGCCACGGCCTTTGTACTGTTTGCCTTCCTCGCCGCCGTCCCCTTCCTCACGGCCCTCTTCTTCGAGGCACCCTTCTTGGTGACCCGCTGCGTGGCGGTCCGGCCTGCCTGAGCCGCCCGGTCTGTCTGCTCGTTGATGGTCTTGACCACGTCACCAACCATCTTCCGTTGGCCCTTGATCACCCGCTCGGCGAAGTCGAACACCTCATCGATCAGGCGCTCGATGTCGTTCGAGACCGGTGGTACGAACCGCTCTGTCTCTCTGCTGATGCCACTGGCCAACTCATGGCTGGCATCCATCAATTCGTCCTGTGCCCTCTCGATCAGATGCTCAATCTTCTGCCTCATATCCTTCGGCTCAGCCATGCTCGTCACCTTTCGTCTATTAACAAGTCCCTTTGACCCCATCCTCCGCTCTTTCCGACCAGGTGGCGAGAGGCGAAAGTCACATCTCGCCCACCCGGGGCCCACATTGTCATCGACCGGCCCCGACTGGGGCCGAATGGCCCTATTCGGGCCCAGGATTCGGCGCGAGAACTGTGCCATGGAGGAAGGAGAACTCGCCCATCCTGGTGCCACCGCGGTGAAGTCGACCGGATCCAGAGAGCGGGCGTGCCGAGTCCGCGGACCAGGTGAGGCGCTGGCCCGCCGCCTTGAGCGCGAGCACGGCACGGGAGCCCTGCACCGGGATCCCGAGTACATCGAACGCACGAGGGGGATGGTCTATGCCTACACCCGGTACTTCTCGCCGGAAGTGCGAGGCCTCGAGCACCTCCCCGCCGACGGGCCGGTGTTGGTCGTCGGCAATCACTGCGGTCTCTTCTACATGCCGGAGGTCTGGGTCACCGCACTCTCCATCATCGACCGCCGCGGGACCGAACATCCCGCCTACAGCCTCACCTATGACCTCCTCTTTGCTCTCCCCGTGATCGGGCCGTTCCTGCGCCGTATTGGCGCCCTTCCGGCGTCGAGTGTCGAAGCCGAAACGGCCCTCGATGCTGGAGCGCTCGTGCTCGACTACCCGGGTGGGGATTGGGAAGCCTGCCGACCGTGGCTGGATCGCAACACCATCGACTTCGGAGGTCGGACCGGCTTCGTCCGACTCGCGCTCCGTACCGGGGTGCCCGTGGTGCCGGTGGTGGCCCACGGGAGCCACGACTCGGTGATTGTTCTCTCACGCGGGGAGGCCATCGCCCGGGCACTCGGCCTGGGTGCCTCTCACATCAAGGTCTTTCCTATCCTGCTCGGACCGTTCGGGCTAACCACGGCGCTCACCCCACCGCCGCCCCTTCCCTCGTCGGTGACCGTCGAGTTCCTCCCAGCGATCGAGTGGAGCGATCTCGGGCCCGAGACGGCGGAAGACGCTGCCGTCGTCGACCGATGCTCAACGGAGGTCGTCGAGACGATGCAGAACGCCTTGAACCGGCTGCGGGTGGAACGGGCCCACCCAGTCCGCCGCGGGCTCGTCAGCCTGGTTTCCCGTGCCCTCCCCCACTGAACCGCCATCACCCCGGCGCCGGAAGGTCGGGCGCCGGATCATCGGTGCTCTGGTGCTTGCGATCCTCGCCGGGGCCGGGGTCTTGATCTACCTGTGGTCGCAGACCGGAGCCCATGCCCTGGCTCCGTCCGTGGCCGTGCAGCGGTTTCGCCAGATCGAACGGGCTGGCGTGCGGACGGTGGGACCGGGACCCACCCAGGGCGTCTATCTCTACCGTGGCTCGGGAACCGAGACCATTTCGTTGCCGCCCAAGTCGCAGTCAGAAGGGCCTGAAATACCTGGCACCGTGGTCGATCGGCCCGGTGGTTGCTTCGAGTTCCGGCTCGACTACTCGGACGTCCACTGGCAGGACTGGACGTACTGCATGCACCGCGGCTCGATGGTGACCACGTCGAAGGCTGGCTACTACCTGTGGGACTTCGTCGTCTTAAGCGTCAACGACACATCCACCTACACCTGCAGCCCGGCGATCGTCACCATTCCGGCCGACTTCGTCTTCCATGCACGTCACCCCGTGTCGTGCATCGGAACGAACAACCACATCTCGACCGGGTCGGTGCACATGGATGGCACGTCGACGGTCTTGGCGACCAAGAAATTGCGAGTTGGATCCGGAATGGAACCGGCGGTACTGGTCCGAGAGGACGTTGCCTTCTCCGGGGGTCAACACGGCTCCAACGATGCGGACACCTGGTTCTCGGTGACTACCGGTCTCCCTCTGCGCGGGACATGGAGCACCGTGGTGTCCACGCCTTCCCCCGTCGGCACCTCCACGCTACACGCCCACGGGGAGTTCGATCTGACGTCTTTGGTACCGCGGCACTGAGTGGCGGATGGCGTGGGCAGTGGGTCGGCGCCGGTCCTCGGGACCCTGCCGTGGCGGAGGGTCGCCTGCTGGCCAGACTGACCTGAACCCCAAAGGGCCGACCACCTAGTGCCAGGCCGGCCGAATCACCCGGGGGGGAGTGACGGAGCCAAAGTGTCCACTGAATGGGGTCAAGCCCAATTGGTGGAGATGATGGGACTCGAACCCACGACCCCCTGCTTGCAAACTCGAACGGGACGCTCCTTCTAAACTGGCCTGATTCGAGAAATCCCTGTTCAGAACCCCATTCTCTTTGCCCGTCGGTGACCGCTCGAGCCCTCTCAAGCCCCCCAGTACGGGCATGATTGGGCACGCTGTGGGCATGAAATCGGCAACGCGAACATCACAAATGACAGGGTCGAGGTTCGGCGGTGGGGGCCCTTGAGCGGTGGGGCCTGCTCGTCTAAGCCAAGTCCATCCCAATAACGCGATGACGGGGTTGAAACCGTTGCTAAACGGCACATGCGGGCGAGGTTCCTGAGCGGAGACCGGGACGTTATGGGATACCGACTCCTGGTGCGCAGGTGACACTGGGGCTAAGAATGGGACGGTGACGGCGGAATCAGCGGGAGAACCTGAGAACAAGTCCTCTGGCGCTCACAGGACGGTTCACGTGCTGGTCGCCGTACTTGTCGCTGTCGTGCTACCCGTCGTGCTGGTGGACATTCTCGTTGGGAACTTCGCCGCCAACGCCTTGGTCCTCGGCTTGGTCTTCGGCGTCATCGGTAGCATGGTCGGCGGCACCCGACGCATGACCTATCTCGCCGTGCCTTTCGGGGTCGCAGGTGGCCTGGGAGCCTTTACTGCCTACGGATGGTGGTGGGTCGGCTTGCTTGCCCTCCTAGGGATCATTGCCGGGGCCGGGATCGGATTCGGGTGGTTGCCCTCGCTCCTGATGCTTCCCTTCGCCGCCACGTTCGCCAGTCGGGTGTCCTCGGGACGGGATGCCGTCGCCTACGGTGCATTCGCCGGGATTGGTCTGCTGTACGGCGTCGTGGTGGGTCGTCGGTTCAAAGCGCCCGAAGTGGTTGAAGGTCAAAAGGTGTCAACCCCTAATGCGGTTGCGGTGGCGGTAGTGCTCGGCGTTGCCCTGGGCGGTACTGCCGCCATAGGTGTGGCGTTGGGCTGGACCGAGCCTTACTGGGTTCCTGAGCCAATCCTCATCCTCACGCTCTACATCATCATGGGCAAGCGAGAGCGAGTGCGGGAAAAGGCCATAGCGACCGCAGCGGGAGTAGTTGCTGCGGTGCCCGTTGCTGTCCTCGGGCCGCCGACGTGGGCCATCACGGTCATTGCCACCGTAGCCTTCGTCCTAGCGCTCACGGTCTACAAGAAGAGTTACGTGCTCTATTACGGGTTGTTCACGTTCGCACTCGTCCTCGCCCTTTCCCCGCCCGGACACGTTGGCGCCGAAGCCGCCCATCGAGGCTCTGAAATCCTCATCGGCATCGGGGTGCTCGTCATCGGTCTCGCAATCCTCCATGCCCTTGGCAAGTGGCTCGCCAAGCACGATCCCGAGCCACTGCTCGCAGAGCCGACTGCCCCATAGTCACCGACCCGATCCCGTTCTCGTGGTAGCCCCGCTTCCGGGTAGGTGAGATGGGGCGGCACGAGTGGGGCAACCAGATGGCTAGACCGATGGGGGATACCGGATCGATTCCTGATCGCCGGTGATCGGTCGGCAGAACAGGGCCGATGGATTCTCGATGGCCCAGTCCCGCATGTGTAAGGCCGGAGTCGGATCAGCGGGAGCGAAGATCATGGTGAGGATGGGTCCGCACCCGTCCGCACACTCGTAGACCACTTGTACCGAAGTCTCCGCCACGGGCACTTCATCCATGTATTGCGTCCGTCCACACGCAGGACAGGCAGTCCACACCGAACCTTCCGGGACGATGGTCCCAGGCTGGGTCAGAAGGTCCGAGATCCGCACAGCGGACAGCCTAAGTCGCTAAGCGAGGAGTGCTCCTGAACGCCGGGAGTGGGATGCAGGAGGCACGTACTCTGGAGGGGTGGACGACGATCTGCGCCCAGTGCGACCGTTCAACACCCCGTGGACAGTTGGGCGGTTGGTCGCCGATACATGTGTCTGGATCGCATGGCGGGAGCCGGAGAATCCCGAGCAGCCTGCGATAGTAGAACTGCTCCACCTTCGCCGGGAAGGGCGAGTCGAGATCGCCAAGACCGACACCGTCGACACCGAACGGGCAGACGGGGTGACCGCCGCCACGGCGACGGATCGACTCCTAGAGACAGCCGGGATCATCGAACTTCATGGGCCGATCGTGTTCGGACACAGCCGCTGGGACCATGCCGTCTTCGCAAGCGACGAGGACAGTGATCGGATCGATGATCTCTTGGTGCGGCTGTTTCCCAACAGCGACCGCTATGGCACGGATCGCTCGTCGACA
>Ga0182030_10012269_pt1 | contig 17188 bp, 18 predicted proteins | sample 812S3MmetaG_FD_121299 | JGI IMG/M metagenome (GOLD analysis project Ga0182030, IMG submission 121299) | Permafrost microbial communities from Stordalen Mire, Sweden - 812S3M metaG (Illumina Assembly) | ecosystem: Environmental > Terrestrial > Soil > Wetlands > Permafrost | place: Sweden...
TCATTCGAGCGATACGTATATCGATAAGGAAGCGCTCATCAACGACGAGATAGACAAACTTCGCCATGCGGCGACGACCGCGCTTCTCACACGCCGCGATGTGATCGTCGTCGCGTCGGTGTCGTGCATCTACGGTTTGGGCGCGCCGGAAGTGTATGCCGGGAACATCATTCATTTCAAAGTGGGCGATAAAATCGAACGGAAAGATTTTTCACGGAAGCTGGTGGAGCTCCAATTCAGCCGGACGACCGCCGATCTGAAGCGCGGCACGTATCGTCTTCGCGGCGAGAGCTGGGAGATCATGCCGGCCGACCGCGAGGTTATTTATAATTTTGAGGTTGTGGGAAGCGTGATCCGCGCGATCTACGAGATAGATCCGGTCAAAGGTTTTCAGCCCGGCAAAACGCCGCAGGTCGCAGATGTCGTTTTCGCACCGGCGAAACATTTCATCACGGAGGCGCCGGAGCGCGAACGGGCGATCAAGGAGATCCAGGTAGAATTGCGCGACCAGTTGAAAAAGCTGGAAAGCGAAGGAAAGCTGCTTGAGGCAGAGCGGCTTGAGCGGCGGACGAAATTCGATCTCGCCATGATGCGCGAGGTCGGTTATTGCCACGGTATCGAGAATTATTCCCGCCATCTTTCCGGCCGTCCTGCGGGCGAGGCGCCGGACACCTTGTTGGATTATTTCCCGCACGCGAAAGACGGTAAACCGGATTTTCTTACAATCATTGATGAATCGCACATGACCGTGCCGCAGATCCAGGGCATGTACAACGGCGATGCGGCGCGCAAAAAGACGCTTATTGAATTCGGTTTTCGTCTCCCGTCAGCCGCCGATAACCGGCCTTTGCGGTTCCCCGAGTTTGAAAAGCGTATCGGACAGGTTATCTATACGTCCGCGACGCCAAGCGCCTATGAAACCGAACGAAGCGACCCTTCGAGAAACTCAGGGCAGGGCCAGATCGTAGAGCAGATCATCCGTCCGACGGGGCTCGTGGACCCAAAGATCACGATCCGCCCGGCGCGTGGGCAGGTGGACGACCTCATCCCGCGGATTGAGGAACGCGTGAAAAAGCACGAGCGCGTGCTTGTGACGACGCTTACGAAGCGAATGGCCGAGGATCTCTCTGCGTATCTTGAAGAAAAGAAGATGAAGGTCAGTTATTTGCATTCCGATGTCAAAACGCTTGACCGTATCAAGATCCTGACCGATCTGCGAAAAGGGAAAATAGAAGTGCTCGTCGGCGTGAACCTTTTGCGCGAAGGCTTGGACCTGCCGGAGGTTTCGCTCGTGGCGATCCTGGATGCCGACAAAGAAGGATTTTTGCGAAGCGAAGTTTCGCTTATCCAGACGATCGGCCGCGCAGCGCGCAACGTTGAGGGCGAAGTTTTAATGTACGCGGACAATATCACCGGTTCCATTGATCGCGCCGTGAAAGAGACCGATCGGCGGCGGAAGATCCAGGTTGCGTACAACAAGGAACATCACATTACGCCGACTACGATCGTTAAGGCGATCACGGATATTTTGCCCGAGGTGGATATTGATAAGATCCTGAAGCTTGAAACAAAGCCCGTGCCAAAATCCAAGACCGCGCTCAAGGCGCTTATCGCCGAGAAAGACCGCGAAATGAAGGACGCCTCCAAGCGGTTGGATTTTGAGCTTGCCGCCATTCTGCGCGATGAAATAAAAGAGTTGACCAAAAAAATTGGAAAATGATTTCCCCAATTTTTTTGGTCATCCTGAGTCCTGCCTCGTCGGGACGAAGGATCCTTTCTTTTGTCATCTTTGCGAAGCCGGGGCTATAATGATCGTATGATCCTTGGGCGCGAAAAAGTCACTGCCGATTTCAAGAAGCTTGCGGGTTCCGGCGCTTTGGGAAATGCCTATCTTTTTTATGGACCGGCGATGGTGGGAAAGCGGACCTTCGCGATGGCGCTTGCCCGGTTTCTGGAAAAAGGCGTTTTTGAGCCGCCCGCCGAGGGCGAGGTATTGCAGGAGAGTAAGATGATAGATCTCGCGTTCGCGAAGCGGCTGGATCCCGACAAAAAAGGTGATTCCATCGGTATTGATTCGGCGCTCGAGATCAAGAATTTCCTCTGGCAAAAACCGAACATGAGCCCGCGCCGGACGCTCATCCTTGATGAAGTGGAATTTCTCACGGCCGAGGCGCAAAATGCGCTTTTAAAGATCACAGAAGAGCCGCCGGCTTCATCGCTCATCATTTTTATTTCATCGGATCCGGAAAGTTTGCTGCCGACCATCATGTCCCGTATCGAAAAAATTTATTTCGGATTGGTCTTGGAAAAAGAGATTGTGGCGTGGCTTACCAAGGAACGAAAGCTGTCGGCCGCAGACGCAAAGAAATTTGCCGAGCGATCGTTCGGCAAGCCGGGGCTTGCGATCCGTCTCGCGGAGGATGAGAACCTGCGCAACAATATTGTTCTCGCGGAAAAGCTTCTGAAGGTCCAGCCGGCCGGAAGGCGTGATCTCATTAAGGAGATTTTGGAGCCGGAGGATTTCAATTTCAACAAGTTCGTCGGCGCGCTCACGCTCGCGCTCGCGGCCGAAAAAGAAAGCATGACACGGAGTATCCTCTGGCATCGCGTGCTTGCGCTCGCGGACCGCGAATCGAACTTTTCGCTGAATCCGCGGCTCCAGCTTGAAAACCTGTTCGTTGGCGAATAGAATACTATCGTCATGAAACTAGAGATCGGCATCGTGGGGCTTCCGAACGTCGGGAAATCGACGCTGTTCAAGCTGCTTACAAAGCAGGATATTTTGATCGCGAACTATCCTTTCGCGACGATAGATCCGAATGTCGGCATTGTTCCGGTCCCGGACGAGCGGCTGGAAAAATTGAACGAGCTGAGCAAGTCAAAGAAGAAGATCCCGGCGGTCGTGGAATTCTACGATATCGCAGGACTCGTGAAGGGCGCGAACAAAGGCGAAGGACTCGGCAACCAATTCCTGACGCATATCCGCGAAACGCAGGCGATCATCGTCGTACTACGCGTGTTTGAAAATCCCGATATCATTCATGTTGAAAACACTGTTGATCCGCTCCGCGATCTTGAGATCATCAACACGGAACTTATTTTGAAGGATCTGGAAACCGTTGAAAAACGTCTAATCAAAGCCGAGGGCGAAGCGCGGAGCGGAAAAAAAGAAGCCGTGCAGGACCGGGATGAGCTTCTCCGGGTGAAAAAAATATTTGAGGACGGCGGTCTGCTTTCGAGCGATCCCGGGCTTTGCGAGCTTCTTCGCACGAACGAACGAATGAAAGACCTGAACTTGCTCACGGCGAAGCGGCAGATCTATCTTCTGAACGGAAAGGCGGAGGAGGTTTCGGACGCCTTGCGCGAAAAAATAAAGACGCTTGTCCCTCGAGATGCCTCGGGGCAGGGCGCGGATTACGTGGTCGCCGACCTCGTGAACGAACAAGGGATCCCTGAACTTATCAAAAAAGCGTACGCAGTCCTGAACCTGATCAGTTTTTTCACGACCGGCGAAGATGAGACGCGGGCGTGGACAATAACCCGCGGCACAAAAGCACCACAGGCAGCGGGCGTCATTCACACGGATTTCGAGCAGAAGTTCATCCGGCTTGAGGTCACGAGCTATGAAAAGCTCATGGAGGCCCATTCGACAGGCTCAGGGCAGGCGTGGGCGGCGGCAAAGCAAAAAGGGTGGATTCGCATTGAAGGAAAGACATATGAAGTGGCCGATGGGGATGTTTTGGTGGTTCGGCACGGGTAGCGCGGGCCAAGCTGTGGTAAAATAGCGAGGTGAAGATACAGAACTTTGACCAGCTTGCCGTAACGCCCGCACGACGGGCGTTGCTCGGTATCGCGGAAGCAGGGCTTGTTGCAATCGATACGGGAACCGTGATCCGCGATACGATCCGGCGCGAAGGGGACGTGTTGACGGTCGGCAATGACGTAATAGATCTGAAACAGGTGGAACATTTGGTTTTTGTCGCCGTCGGAAAATGCGCGGCGGATGCCGCCATGGCGGCTGAAGAGATCCTCGGCGACCGCATTGCCCGCGGCGTCGTACTTGATGTCAAAAAATGTCCCGACGTGAAATATTTGAAAACGTTTTGCGGGACGCATCCTTTGCCGTCGGACGAGAATCTTGCCGGTACCGAGGCGATCGTCGCCGCACTCCGTAGACTTACGGAACGCGATCTTGTGATTTTCGTCATTTCGGGCGGTGGTTCAACATTGCTCTTCCTGCCGCAAAATCAGAACGATCGTGAAGAGATATCTATTTTCAACGCACTGACCGATGCCGGCGCAACGATAGAAGAACTGAACACGGTGCGAAAACATCTGTCGCTCGCGCGCGGCGGATGGTTGGCGGAATATGCCTATCCGGCACGGGTCGTGTCGCTCATTTTTTCGGATGTCACCGGCGATGATATTTCTTTCGTCTCGTCCGGACCGACGGTGAAAGATGAGACGACCATCGGGGACGCGGAAAACGTCCTTGCAAAATTCAATGTTCTTCGAACATGCAATATCGAAAAATGCGGCCTCGTGGAAACGCCGAAAGACGATAAATATTTCGCCAACGTAAAAAATATCCTCGCGGTTTCAAATCAAAAAGCATTGGAAGCGATGCGGGCTGCGGCGCAGGCTCTCGGTTTCGCCGCGGAGGTCCGTGATACGAAACTTGTGGGCGAAGTGACGGGGGTTGCGGAAATGGTGGTGAATGCCGTGCACCAAGCACCTTCAAAATCGGTGCTTTTGTGGGGCGGCGAAACGACCGTTGAGATAAAAGGCAAAGGGGAAGGTGGCAGAAACCTTCAGCTTGCGGCGACCGCGCTTGATCTTGTGAAAGATGGCGAAGAAGTTCTTTCGTTCGGTTCGGACGGCCGCGATCATGGCCCGTACGCGGGCGCGATATGTGATACAATGACGAAACAGGCGATCATGAACGCGGGGCTCGAGATCAAGCATTTTTTGGATGATAACGACACTCAGACGCTTTTTGAGAAAGCCGGCAACTATCTCCTGACCGGCGACACCGGCTCCAATGTTTCCGACCTGATCATCGCGATGAAAGAATGAACCCATGGAAGATATAAAACCGGAAAAGAAAAAAGTTGGCGTCGGTTTCGGCGTCATGATGCTGCGGAACGGGAAGATATTATTGGGGAAACGCCACAGCGATCCCGCCAAGGCGGATTCGGAGCTTCACGGTGAAGGATCATGGACCATGCCGGGCGGTAAGCTTGAGTTCGGCGAATCGTTTGAAGATGGCGCGCGCCGCGAGGTCAAAGAAGAGACGGGCATGGATCTCGGGAAAGCAAACGTGATCTGCGTGAATAACGATAAGGTCGAAGACGCACATTTCGTCACCATCGGAATGTTCTCGGAAGATTTCGAAGGGGAGCCGAGCGTTCGGGAGCCGGATGAGATCGTGGAGTGGGGATGGTTCGGCCTGAACGAACTTCCCGCGCCACTTTTTTTCCCAAGCGCGAAAGTTCTGAACAACTATCAAAAAGGTCAGTTTTACATATCACAACAATAAAAAAATCATGCAATCACAAAAACACATTTTGAAGTACGAGGAGGTGGGTATCAAAGATGTTTCGCAGGTCGGAGGAAAGAACGCTTCCTTAGGGGAGATGATCGTGACGCTGAAGTCAAAAGGCGTGCCGGTGCCCTCGGGATTCGTCGTGACGGCCGCAGCGTACTACTATTTCCTGCAAAGTGCGAAACTTGATACGTATATCGCAAAAACGTTGAAGGGCCTCAATACGAAGAATTTGAAAGATCTTTCAAAGCGGGGAAAGATGGTCCGCGACGCGATTATGAAGGCAAATTTTCCGGTGGATCTCGAGCGGGATATCGCCGGCGCGTATCACAATTTTATTGAAAAACGTTATGGCAAAGATGCCGATGTGGCGGTACGATCGTCGGCGACCGCGGAAGATCTTCCGGGAGCGAGCTTCGCGGGCGAGCAGGAAAGCTATCTTGGCATTCGCGGACCGAAAGAGCTCTTGGTTGCCGCACGGGCGACGATGGCGTCGCTTTTCACGGATCGCGCGATTTCGTACCGCGCCGACCGCGGTTTTGACCATTTGAAGATCGCGCTTTCCGTCGGCGTGCAGAAAATGGTGCGCTCCGACAAGGCGTGCTCCGGCGTGATGTTCACGCTGGATACGGAATCCGGTTTCCCGAACGTGGTGCTCATCAATGCTTCATGGGGATTGGGCGAGATGATCGTGAAAGGCGAGGTGACGCCGGATGAGTTCTTCGTTTGGAAAGAGGGATTAAAACAAGGCGTGGCGCATCCGATCATTGAGAAGAAGCTTGGCGTGAAATTGCGGAAGATGATCTATCACGTAGGCAAGCAGATCCAGCAGACCAAGATCATTCCGACATCGCTGCTTGAGCAGACGTCTTTCACCTTGACCGATAAAGAAGTGGCGCAGCTTGCGACGTGGGGAACGATCATCGAGAAGCATTATACCGACCACTATAAAAAGTGGACGCCGATGGATATGGAATGGGCAAAGGACGGCGTAACAGGAGAGCTTTTCATCGTACAGGCGCGGCCCGAGACGGTGAATGCGAGCAAGGACTTTTCCAAGCTGACGGAATATTCGCCCCTCGAAAGGAAAGAGCCGATCGTGATGGGCGCGTCGGTCGGGTCAAAAATCGCGACCGGCAAAGCGCATATTATCTTGGACGCGAAGCATATTCGTGATTTCAAAAAAGGAGAAATTCTCGTGACCACGATGACCGACCCCGATTGGGAGCCGATCATGAAGATGGCTGCGGCCATCGTGACCGATAAAGGCGGTAGGACGAGCCACGCCGCGATCGTTTCGCGCGAGCTTGGCATTCCGGCGATCGTGGGATCCGAGACGGCGACGAAGATGATCAAGACCGGCGATCCGATCACGGTGGATACGACCGGAAGTGCGGGCAACGTTTATCGCGGATTTTTGAAGTTCAAAGTAATAACCCATGATCTCAAGAAGATCCCGCATCCGAAGACGAAGATCATGGTGAACGTTGCTATTCCGGACAGTGCGTTCGAGGATTCTTTCCTTCCGAACGAAGGCGTCGGCCTCGCGCGCGAGGAGTTCATCATTGCGTCAAAGATGGGGCTTCATCCGATGGCACTGCTCAACATGAAGTCGCTCACGCCTGCGGTACGCGCGGAGATCCAGAAAAAGATGGCCGGTTGGAAGGATCCAAAGCAGTATTACATTGATAATTTAGCCTTTGGCATCGCAAAGATCGGCGCGGCGTTCTATCCGAAAAAAGTGATCGTTCGATTCTCCGATTTCAAGACGAACGAATATCGGACGCTCCTCGGCGGTGAAGCGTTTGAACCAAGGGAAGAGAACCCGATGATTGGCTGGCGTGGCGCGTCGCGGTACTACGATCCTAAGTTCAAGCCAGCGTTCATGATGGAAGCCGCGGCCGTGAAGAAAGTGCGCGAGGAGATGGGGCTCACGAATGTGATCCCGATGGTGCCGTTCTGCCGAACCCCGGAAGAGGGGATGAAGACGCAGGATGCGATGGCCGAAGCGGGACTTTATACGACGTACGGTTTGCACGGCAAGAATCCGAAGGGCAAAGCGGTAACGCCGATCTATGTGATGTGCGAGATCCCGTCAAACGTTTTGAATGCCGATGCATTCCTGGATATTTTTGACGGCATGTCCATTGGTTCCAACGATCTTACCCAGTGCACGATGGGGCTGGACCGGGATTCCGGTATCGTGACGAAGATCGCGAACGAAAAGAATCCTGCCGTGGAGCGTTTGGTCGCGGAGATCATCGCGAAGTGCCTGGCGCGGAAAAAGTATGTCGGTATTTGCGGTCAGGGACCTTCCGATTATCCCGATTTCGCGCAGTTCCTCGTATCTAAGGGAATTGAAAGCATCTCGCTGAATCCCGACACGGTCGTGAGGACAACCGTTGCGATAGCGGAAGAGGAGAAGAAGATGAAGAAATAGGGTTCCCGAGCTCGACGAGAAATCCCTTCCGCCATTCCGGCAAAAGCCGAAATCCAAAATTGAATATCAATCAATATGCCATTGATTCGCATCGAATACGACAATCAAAAAGTAAGTGAAGCCGACGCGACCGTGATCGCGGAAGCGATTCAAAAGATTGTTTCTGAAGTTACGGGCATCGTGGATGTCTTTGCTTATGCCAATAGTTCTCAAATTAAAATCAAGATTGCCCCGATTGAGATTTTCGTAGAAATGAGTGCCTCTAAGATAACTGATCTAGATAAGCTGTTTGAAGAAATAAAATCTCGTTTGTCCGAGTGGAAACAGGAAAGCAATTTTCCCATTTCTATTAATTTGACGCTCATTCCGATGCAATGGAAATTTGAGGTCGGCATTTAAGACATTAAAAATTCATTAAATCAGATTTGACTTCCCATTATGCGCAAGTATGATAAAACCATGAATAATGAAGCGTCAATCGGAGAGTCTTATACTTTCCGTCTGTTCAAGCAGATGCCGTCTTTTTGGGGCGGTTTTGCATCTCTCGTCAACCTTAGCCCGAGCGAGAAAAAATATAACTATGATGCGACGGCGGATGATGCTGATATCAATGCTTTGCGGGCGGATTGGTGTGCCGTCGGAGATGATTTGCGAAATGCAATAAAAGATTATGAACGAGAACGAAAAGAAATCCCAGCGGCCTAATGGATCGCAGGTAGCCGTTCGCCTGGAGAAGACAGAGACCTTTCAGGGTCCTGTTCCGCATCCGGACATCATCGAAGGATACGAAAAGATTCTCACGGGCGCCGCAGAGCGGATTTTTAAAAGTTGGGAAAATCAGACAGAGCATCGGCAAAATATGGAACGAAGCGTGGTAAAGACAGATAATTGTAAATCGATACTCGGTGTTATTTTAGGTTTTGTTGTGGTGGTTATCGCAATCATCGGTGGAATTGTGACTGCAATTAATGGCCATCCGCTTTTTGGCGGGGGATTGTCGCTCGTCGGCTTAGCTATGCTTGCGACCGCTTTCATCACCAGCAGGAGACCGGATCGGGAAAATAAGTAAATTTCGTTTTGTTGGCTGGTGGAGGTTGCGGGTCTTATGCCCGCCGTTCCCAATGAATGGCCTCGTCTAGAGAGGGTATCATTTTATAAGGTTAATATTTGAAGTTCGCTTTTTCATTTGCTAATTCGCGCAAATTAGCAGATATTTAAATCAAATGTCTGTTTTTATCACTTACTTTCCGCACGGGACGACCGTGGAAAACGAACAGAAGATCTCTTCTGGGTGGAACGATGCGGAACTTTCGGAAAAAGGGATCCAGCAATCGATCTTATTGAAAGACCAGCTGAACAGGAAAAAGTTCGACGCAGTATTTTGTTCCGATCTGAAGCGGGCGCAGGAATCGGCGCGGCTCACGTTTGAGGGTGCGGCGCCGATCATTCCTGACGCTCGCCTGCGGGAGTGCAATTACGGCGATTATAACGCGAAGGCATCATCGATCGTCGAACCGATGCAGGAAAAAATGATCACCGAACGGTTTCCTGGTGGCGAGAGCTACGAGGATGTGAAAATAAGGATCGCCGATTTCCTCAAATTCCTGAAACAGAATTACGACGGTAAGTCGGTCGCGATTGTTTCGCACAAAGCCCCGCAGCTTTCTCTTGAGGTATTGCTCAATGGGAAAACGTGGGAACGGGCGTTTGCCGAGGATTGGCGAAGGACCAAATCCTGGCAGCCCGGCTGGGAATACAAGATAGATTAAAATCATTAAAATCAACTTTTTCCATGAGAAAGATCATTCTTGCATCCACTTCGCCGCGTCGGAAGGAATTGCTCGCGAAAACGGGATTGAAGTTTCGCGCGGTACCGAGCGATTACGAAGAGGATATGTCGCTCAAGCTGTCACCCAAAGAGCTTGCGAAGGTTCTTTCCATGGGCAAGGCGGCAACGGTGGCAAAAAAATACAAGGATGCCATCGTGATCGGCGCGGACACTTTTATCGCTTTCAAAAATGAGGTTCTGGGGAAGCCGCACACGCCAGAAAGGGCAAGAATGATGCTCAAAAAATTAAACGGCAAGGCCAATTCGGTCATTACCGGATTTTCCATTATTGATACGAAAACCGGTCAGCGCGTTTCGCGGGCCATTGTATGTAAGGTGTATTTCCGCAGGATGACCGATCATGAGATTGATGCTTATATCAAAACCGGCGAACCGCTCGAGCGTGCCGGTGCCTATGCCGTGCAGGAACGTGGCTCAGTTTTTGTGCGGAAGACCGAAGGGGATTTTTTCACTATCATGGGATTGCCGATCTATGAACTGGTTCAGGAATTAAAAAAAATTGGCATTGAGGTATTTGGCGATTAAACTCTAAAAACACAAAGCCCCGCAAGCCGCAGGCGAAAGCTCTGTGTGGTTGCGGGGCTATCCGTACATCAACTTGTAGGCGAGGACTGAAAGTGTCAGCCCGAGCGTGATAATGTTCCAGACCTTTATGGCCCAGGAATGGATCCTGAAACCATAGATTATCCAGAAGATAACGCCCGCGACGATTACGATATATATTCCAAGCGAAACGTCCGGTGCGGGTTTCGGCGTCATGCGCCAGAGGGTGTAAACCTGGGGCACAAAAGAGGATGTCGTCATGAGGCCGGCGAACAGTCCAAGCACCTCGGTTTTTCTGTCTTTCATATATGACTTCCCGGCAGTTACTGGCGCAAATTATAATCAGTTATTTTTCTTATGTCAATTTTTCTGCTTGATCAGTTGGAGAATGCTATAATTGAGCTATGTCACATAAAGCTGTTTTCTTTAACCTTGAGCCGTGGGCGCAGGAATATCTTCAAAAAAATTCGGCGCTTTCCGGCGCGGGTGTGGACGTGGGTTTTGTAAATGGAATTATAGACAAGAATCATCCGGCGTCCGATCAGAACTTTGATATTCTGGGGACGTTCGTTGACTCTGCGGCGGATGCGGCGGTCATCGCGGCGCTGCCCAATTTGAAGCATATTGCCACCCTGTCAACGGGTTACGACCATATTGATCTTCATGCTTGCGCGGCCCGTGGTATCACGGTTTCCTATGTGCCGACCTATGGTGAGAACACGGTTGCGGAATACACGTTCGGCCTTATGCTCGCGCTTTCGCGGAAGATCTGCGAAGCGCGGGACCGTGTGAAAATGGAGGGCAGCTTTCGGCTGGACGGCCTGCGTGGATTTGACCTGATGGGGAAAACGCTCGGAGTTCTCGGAACCGGCCATATTGGGGCGCATGTTGCGCGAGCGGCGAAGGCATTCGGCATGAATGTGGTCGCGTTCGATGCGTTTCCAAATGCCGCGCTCGCGACGGAGCTCGGGTTTGAATATAAGCCGCTCGCTGACGTTTTGACGCAAAGCGATATCGTGACGATCCATGTGCCGTATTTGCCGTCCACGCATCACTTGATCAATGCCGAAAATATCGGGCTCATGAAGCAGGGCGCGTATCTTATAAACACTGCCCGTGGCGCGGTCGTTGATACGGACGCGCTCGTGATGGCGCTCAAAGATGGCAAGCTCGGCGGTGCGGGGCTTGATGTGCTTGAGGAAGAGGGAATACTGAAAGATGAATTGAGCTTTCTCGTGAAGAATCAGATGCAGGGGCATGATCTGAAGGTTGTTCTTGAGGCACGTGCACTGATCGACATGCCGAACGTCATTATCACGCCGCACAACGCGTTCAACACAAAAGAGGCATTCATGCGCATTCTTGATACGACGATTGGGAATATCATCGGTTTCACGAGCGGAACGCCGACGAATTTAGTGAAAGCTTAGAATAAAGGAATGCCCGTCGGATCGTGGATCGTCCGACGGGCATCAATGCTGTGACGGCATACTATGCCACAGCCATTTCTGCTGTTTGTTCCGTCACTGTGAACGTTTGCGAAGGAGAGATGCCTTCACAGGTTATCTCGGTCTCGCGGTCACCGAGGGAACCAAGAATGAATTTACAATGGCCGTATGCCGTGAGTTCGGGATGCCAGCCGGCGATCCAGAATCTTTCTCGGCGAAACACGCCATTTTTATAGAGGACGAGGGTACTTCTGACTTCATAACCAGAAAAGCGGCACATATTCGAACCTCAATTCTTTTCGTAGTATACCACGTTCAATGAACATATTCTTGCGACGATATGATAAAATGAAGACATGAAGATAAAATCGCTGTTTGCGCGGAAAATCCTTGATTCGCGGGGTGCGTGGACCGTAGAAGTGACGCTCACGACAAAAAGCGGCATGTCCGTCGTAGCTTCGGTGCCGCAAGGGAAAAGCACCGGTTCGTCCGAGGCGAAGGCATTGCCGGCTCCGCAGGCGGTGCATAACGTGAACGAACGGATCGCGCCGTGGATGAAACGGAGAGATTTCAAGGACCAAGTAGCCCTTGATGCGTTTTTGTGTGAACTGGACGGCACACCGTCAAAGGCGAAGCTCGGCGCGAACGCCACTTTGCCGGTTTCTGTCGCGTTTGCGCGCGCCATGGCAAAACAGAAAAAAATGCCGCTGTGGAAATATATTCGCGAGCAAGCCGGTACCGGAGCTATGGCGAAAGGAACGCTCACGCATCCGCGTCTTTTTGTGAATGTCGTGAATGGGGGATTGCACGCCGGCAATAATTTGGATTTTCAGGAATATCTCATTATTCCGAAATGTCGGACGATCACCGAGTCGGTGGATGTCGCCCTGAAGTTATATCGCGCGCTCGGCACGGAGCTCGAAAAGATAAAAGGGAAAAATGCGGCGAACCTCGGCGATGAAGGCGGTTTCGCGCCGAATTTTAAAAACAACAGGGAGCCGTTCCGGATCATTCGGGCGGTCGCGAAAAAGATGCATGTCGAACATAAGATAGATCTTGGCATGGATGCGGCGGCGACGGATATCAAAAAGATGAGCGATAAGAAGTTGGCGCAAACCTATCTGGCGCTCGTGCATGATGAAAAACTTATGTATCTTGAAGATCCGTTCAGCGAGAAGGACTTCCTCGCTTTCGCGGCGCTTAACCTCCATTTTAAAGGAAAGACATGGATCGCCGGCGACGATCTTACGACAACGAATGTGCGGAATATGAAAAAAGCGCATGCCGAAGAGAGCGTGAACGCGGTCATCATAAAACCGAATCAGATCGGAACCGTGACCGAGACGCTTGCCGCCGTCCGCCTTGCGCGGAAATACGGCTGGGTGGTCATCGCGTCCCATCGGAGCGGCGAGACGGACGATGATTTCATTGCGGATTTCGCCTACGGTGTTCGTGCTGAAGGTTTGAAGCTTGGTGCTCCCGCCCGCGGAGAGCGGATCGCGAAATACAACCGATTACTGCAGATCGAGTCGGAATAAAAACCATTTCATTATTTTATGGACCGCGCAAAAACGGTTATAGAAAAGATGCTTGCGGGGACGGACGTCAGAATAAACGGGGACCGGCCGTGGGATATTAAAGTGCACGATGAACGGCTGTACGATCGTATTTTAGCAAAAGGAACGCTGGGGCTCGGCGAGTCCTATATGGACGGCTGGTGGGATTGCGAAAAGCTCGACGAGATGATCTATCGGATGCTCAAAGCGCGGCTTCGCGACGCGGTCTCGAAGAATTTTACGAACGCTATGCATGTGATGCGTTCCAAGATACTGAACTTACAGACGGAGCAGCGATCCAAAAAAGTCGCGCGCGAGCACTATGATCTCGGCAACGATCTCTATATGGCCTTTCTCGATCCGTACAATCAATATACCTGCGGCTATTTCAAAAATACCGATGATCTGAATACTGCTCAGGAGCAGAAGCTCGATCTTATCTGCAAAAAGCTCAAGCTCAAGCCGTCGGATAAAGTTTTGGATATTGGTTGCGGATGGGGCGGTTTTGCAAAGTGGGCGGCGGAACATTACGGCGTCCATGTGACGGGCATCAGTATTTCCGATGAGCAGATCGCGTACGCCAAAAAATTTACCGCTGGCCTGCCGGTGGACATAGTGAAAATGGATTACCGGAACCTGACGGGCACCTACGACAAAATATTGATCTGCGGGATGATCGAGCACGTGGGATACAAAAATTATGGCACGATCATGAAGGTGGTGAAAGAGCATCTGGCAAAGGACGGCCTGTTCTTACTGCATACGATCGGTCGGAACGATTCCGCCACGATCGCCGAGCCATGGACCGAAAAATATATTTTCCCGAATTCTATGCTCCCGTCCGCCGAACAGATCACGGAGGCCATGAACGGCGTTTTTGTTATGGAGGATTGGCATAATTTCGGGCAGTATTACGAACAAACCTTGCTTGCGTGGTGGAAGAATTTTGATGCCTCGTGGTCAGTTTTCAAGGATGAATATGGCGACCGGTTCTATCGGATGTTCCGCTATTATCTGCTATCGTGCGCAGGCGCGTTCCGCGTCCGGGATATGCAGCTTTGGCAGATCGTGCTTTCAAAACAAGGTATAGAAGGCGGCTATGAAAGCGTGCGATAACGACCGACCCTGATGCTATCCTATCTTCAAGGGATCATCCTTGGCGCCCTGCAGGGGGTCTCGGAATTGTTTCCGATATCAAGTTTGGGCCATAGCGTCATTTTGCCGCAGATTTTCGGGTGGAATACAAATGAGCAATCACCGTTTTTTTTAATGTTCCTTGTGGCGACGCATTGTGCGACGGCGCTCGTGCTTCTGCTTTTCTTTTGGAAAGATTGGGCGCGGATCGTGAAAGGGTTGTTCCGCTCGCTCTGTGACCGCGAGATCAAAGAGTCCGACCATGACGCGAAGCTCGGATGGCTTTTGGTCGCGGGAACGATCCCGGCCGGTATCCTGGGACTTTTGTTCAAAGATCAGATCCAACAGTATTTCATTTCGCCGCGCTCGGCGGCATTCTTTTTAATAGTGAACGGATTTTTGCTTTTTGGTGTGGAGCTTTTGCGGCGCAGAAAAAAGAATGAGCCGTCGGACATCCTGCGCAGCAATGAGCGCATTGCGAAGCTTTCGTTCTGGCAGGGGATCAAAGTGGGCACGATGCAGATCCTCGCGCTTATCCCTGGGTTTTCGCGCACCGGCTCCGCGATCGCGGGCGGTTTGCTCACCGGCCTTTCGCACGAGGACGCAACGCGTTTTTCGTTCCTGCTTGCGACGCCGATCATCGGCGCGGCGGCCGTGCTGGAATTACCGCTCTTATTTTCTTCGGGAAACAGTTCGGTGATCGACGTTTGTGCCGCGGGAGCGCTCGCGGCGGCATTTTTTGCTTATGTGTCGGTCAGGTTCCTCACGTCATATTTTGCAACGGAAAACCGGACGCTCGCTCCGTTTGCGGCGTATTGTGTTCTTGCCGGTATAGCAGCAATGGCGCTCCTTAGATAGCCGCTTTTTTCTTTCCCATTCCGAACCAGGCGAATACGAAGGCCACAAAGGCGACGATAAGGGCCGCAATTCCGTGTTTTATATGGATAACGCTACTGCCGGCAATGAAGCCGGGAAGCCAGCCCGGAAGCGATCCTGCGGGCGTGATCCAATAGAACACCGCAAGCCCGAGGCACACGATACCGATCACAACCCCAATGATAGTTTGAAATTTTTTCATGGTATTATTTTAACACATGTCATCCCGTTGAAAAACGGGATCCAGGAAAACAAACATGGATTCCGACGTTCGCCGGAATGACAGAAAGGAAACAACTGCCATGACAGAAGAATCGGAAAAGAATAAGAAAAAATCAAAGCACCGATTTTCCCGGATATTCCGCATTTTGGGTCCCGGCATCATCACGGGCGCCGCGGACGACGATCCATCGGGTATCGCGACCTATTCGCAGACGGGCGCGCAATTTGGGTACGGCCAGCTGTGGACAGCGGTTTTTCTCTATCCTTTTATGACGGCGGTTCAGGAAGCATGCGCGCGGATCGGAGCTGTGACAAAAAAGGGGATCGCGCAGGTTATCCGGGAAAATTACAGCAAAAAGATGCTGCTTGCCGCCGTTACGCTCATTCTCGTTGCGAACACGGTGAACATCGGTGCCGATATCGGCGCGATGGCTTCGACGGTGCGGCTGATCCTCCCGGTCCCGTTCGTGGTGATCACGTTGCTTTTTACGGCGCTCATGCTGTTGCTTGAGATCTGGATACCGTATCGCACCTATGCTCGTGTATTGAAGTGGCTCGCGGCAACCTTGCTCGTTTATCCCGTGGTCGTTTTTCTCGTCCACGAACCTTGGAGCGAGATCTTGGCTGCGACCTTTTTGCCGCGTATCAGCATGAGCTTCGGATTCCTCTTTATCCTGGTCGGCGTCGCAGGAACGACCATTTCGCCGTACATGTTCTTCTGGCAGGCGTCGGAGGAAGTTGAAGAAGAGATCAAAGATGGCATAGATAAAAGACCCGGCGTTTCAAAACGATTTATCCGGAACATGCGCATTGATACCGCGCTCGGTATGTTCATTTCCGAGTTCATCACCTGGTGCATCATTATTACAACCGCGACTGTGCTCCACGCAAGCGGCGTTACGAATATCGGAACGGCATCCGATGCGGCGCGTGCGCTCGAACCCTTGGTGCATAGTTTTCCGAATGCGGGATTTCTCGCTGAGCTTATCTTTGCGATCGGCATTATAGGCCTCGGGCTATTGGCGGTTCCGGTGCTCGCCGGTTCTGCCGCGTATGCGCTTTCCGAGGCATTCAGCTGGCACGAAGGGCTCTATCGCAAATTCCGTGAAGCGCACGGCTTTTATGGCGTGATCACGGTCGCAACCGTGATCGGGCTCCTGATCAATTTCGTGGGTATTGATCCCATTAAGGCGCTTATTGTGACGGCTGTTCTGAACGGCGTTGTCGCCGTGCCTCTGATCGCGATCATCGCCGTCATCTCGTCCAACGAAAAGGTTATGGGCGAGCACCGCAGCGGTTGGCTTTCAAAGACATTTCTTTGGCTGACATTTATCTTGATGCTTGCCGCCGCAACCGGCATGTTTATAACGCTCAGAGGGTAGATAATTTCAAAGATTAAATTTTCATTAAACAAACATTGCGCTTACTCTATCTTTTAATATGATTCTGGTTATGAACAAAAGAATTACGCTCGATGTTTTGGCCGGTATGGTGCAGGCAGGATTTTTAAATATGGGCAACCGGATCGATGGGGTCGAAAATAAGCTTACCTTACGTATCGACGAACTTGAGAAA
>Ga0182030_10012271_pt1 | contig 17185 bp, 10 predicted proteins | sample 812S3MmetaG_FD_121299 | JGI IMG/M metagenome (GOLD analysis project Ga0182030, IMG submission 121299) | Permafrost microbial communities from Stordalen Mire, Sweden - 812S3M metaG (Illumina Assembly) | ecosystem: Environmental > Terrestrial > Soil > Wetlands > Permafrost | place: Sweden...
ACTTGCCGCGCTGGCCGCGATAATCGAAATCCGGTGAGTACGCTGAGGGGTCAGCCCGGGGCACCGCGGCGCCGCTCAACAGGCCTGTCGCGCTTGTGCGCTCATGCTATGCATAATTCAGGTATCAAAGCGGCCGCACAGGTTGCAGCTCAGGATCCATGGAGCCACAGAACCACCGTCGCCGAGAAAGCATATCTCCGCAAAGCTGCTTACATGTATGGCTGGGACTGGGGGCCTCGCTTTGCGAGCAGTGGCATATGGAAGCCTGTACAACTCGAAGCATGGGATCATCTGCGCGTCTCGGACTTAGCGATTCGGCAGCGCGACGTGAGCTCCGAGGTTGCACACCTTTCCGCCGAGATCGACATTCAATCAGCGATGCCTGGCCCCGCAACCGTGCTCGTTAGCTGCGACAGGACCGAGGGCTGCGCTGAGGTAACTCGAAAGGTAGTGCTCCGGAGCGGAACGAACAAGATAGAAATTCCTTTCGAGATCGTTCATCCCGATCTGTGGTATCCAGCAGGCTATGGGAAACAATCGCATTATCTCTTTACCGCTCGTGTAATGGAGGGCTCCAAGGTCGCCGCGGCCCGCAGCCTTCCTACCGGTCTCCGGTCGATCGTTCTGCGCAGGGAACCGGATCAATGGGGAAGATCCTTCGAGTTCGTAGTCAACGGGATTCCTATCTTTGCCAAGGGCGCAAATGTTATCCCGTTCGATAACTTCCCGGCGCGCGTGCAACCTGAGACTATTCGCCAGTTCCTGCAATCGGCCCGCGACGCGAATATGAATATGATCCGGGTGTGGGGCGGCGGATACTATGAGACCGATGAGTTCTACCAGATTTGCGACGACCTGGGAATTATGGTGTGGCAGGACTTTATGCTCGCCGACATGCGAACGCCCGGCACCTACTCCTATAAAGACAGTGTCGCACGGGAAGCGGAATATCAGGTTAAGCGCCTTCGCAACCATCCGAGCATCGTCTTGTGGTGTGGGAACAACGAGACCGAGGCAACCTGGCGCGGATGGAGGAATAGCTTCAAGACATCGCTTGCTGTCGAGGTATCGGCAAAGATGTGGGAAGACTACTTAACAGTGTCGTCCGGAATCCTGGCAAGAACCGTCGCACAACTTTCATCGGAGACGCCGTATTGGCCAAGTTCCCCGAGCGCCGACGGAGAAGACACGTCGGATGCCTGGCAGTCCGGCGATATGCACGACTGGAGCGTCTGGAGCGGCCGCGCGCCTCTCAGCGATTACGAAAAACATTTCCCGCGATTCATGAGCGAGTTCGGGTTCCAGTCTCTTCCCGATATGCGCACTATTCAGGCATTCACCAGTGCGGAAGACCGAACCAGCGTCCTTACTCCGGTTTTGCTCGCGCACCAGAAATACGATCAGGGCAACACGGTCCTTCAGGATTACGTGCTCCGTTACTACCGCCAGCCTAAAGACCTCGCGGCTTTCTCCTACGTCAGTCAGTTGCTTCAGGCAGAAGCCATCAAGATCGACGTGGAACACTTGCGCCGTTCTCGTCCGCGTTCGATGGGTTCCCTCTTTTGGCAGCTAAACGATTGCTGGCCCGGCATCTCCTGGTCGAGCATCGACTACTTTGGGCGCTGGAAGGCACTGCAGTATTATGCGCGCAGATTCTACAGCGATCTATTAGTATCCCCGCACGTGGAAGATGGCACGGTTGCTGTGTACGTGGTATCGGATCGAACCGAAGCAGTCACAGCAGAACTTACAGTCAAGCTGGTAGCAATGGACGGTACGGTACTTACAGAGAGTACGCAGAAAGTGCAGGTTCCGCCGCTTTCGAGCGCGGTATACATGAAGACCTCGATGGAGGAACTGCTTTTGGCAAGACATGCGGACCCTGCAAGAACTGTCTTGGTCGCCGACCTGATGGTTGGTGGGGCGCGTGTGTCAAGCAATATCCTCTACTTTGCTGCGCCGAAAGACCTGCAACTCACTCCGCAAGTCATCGACAGGACTCTCGTTCAGGACGGCAAGGGATACCGCCTAAGGTTATCAGCCAAGTCTCTGGCGCCTGGCGTCTATATTTCTCTTGGCGATTTGGATGCGAAGCTCTCGGATAACTACTTTGACCTCCTTCCTGGGCAACCACATATCGTTGAGATAAGCAGCACCGCAACGGTAGATCAGTTGAAAAATGCACTAAGAATTGTCTCCCTTGCAGATGCCGCCGCTGAAATCGCGGCGCATTGAAGATCTTAATGGGAACGCCCTTGGCGAACCCCCAGAGCATGAAACGTTACAAGAGGGATAGAACATGATTCATGCCACCGGAACATGGCGGGGTTGGCTTCGTAGCGCCACTCTCATGGACTCTTTGTTGGTTGCTTTTGCGGCGTTAACGCTCTGCGTTTCGCACACCGCGGCCGCCCAGCAAATGCCTTCGGCGCAAGCGAAATTGGCCCTGGTCGATCCATTCATCGGTACTGGCCCCGACGGCCATACATTTCCTGGCGCAACGGCGCCGTTTGGCATGGTGCAACTGTCTCCGGATACTGAGATCCGCCCATTCAAACAGAGCTACAAGTGGGCCTCTGGCTATCGTTATGAAGACAGCACAATCCTCGGTTTCTCGCACACGCATTTTTCAGGAAGCGGGCATTCCGATCTTGGCGATGTCCTGCTTCAGCCCGTTTCCGGCGATGTGCGCCTCGATCCCGGAGACATCGATAAGCCGCGTTCCGGCTATCGCTCGCGCTTTAGTCACAAGCAGGAGCGGGCGGAGCCGGGTTATTACGCGGTCGACTTGCTTGACTACGGCGTCCACGTGGAGTTGACTGCGAGCGCGCGAGTTGGCATTCACCGATATACGTTCCCCGCCGATAAGCCTGCGCACGTTCTGGTCGATCTTCGTTCCTCGATCTATAACTACCCCGGCAAGGTGCTTTGGTCCCGGCTGCGCATCCGCGAGGACGGCACGGTAACCGGGATGCGCGAAACCCGTGGCTGGGCGCCCGGCCGTCAGCTCTACTTCGCCATGCGCTTCTCGCTGCCGATGCAGCGGAGCAGCTTATTGAATCGCGAAGCTGTACCTGTCGAGTATCGTGGTTTCAAGACACCTGGCACGAGTCCGGAAGATACGCAAGCGATCGAAGGCCGTGGTATCGTCGCCGTGTTCGACTTCAAGCCGAACGGCCTGCCTCTGGTTGTAAAAGTTGCGCTCTCGCCCGTGAGCGAAGACGGCGCCATTGCCAACATGGACGCCGAAGCGCCAGGGTTCGATTTCGACGCGATGCATGCCAACGCAACAGCCGCATGGACGAAGGAGTTGGAAACTGTCGACATTCAGGCTTCGCAGGATACGCTGAAGAACCTCTACACGGCGATGTACCATGCACTGCTGTCGCCGAATTTGGCCATGGATGCCGACGGCAATTATCGTGGTCCCGATAATCAGGTGCACCATGCTGCTGGCTTCAACTTTGTGTCCAACCTCAGTCTTTGGGATACGTTTCGCGCCGAGCAGCCGCTGATGACCCTGCTCGAACCGGAAGCGCGCACTAGCGACCTCGTGAATTCCATGCTGGCTTCGCGCCGCGACAGCCCCTTCGGCATTCTGCCTGTCTGGCAAGAGCACGGCATCGAGACTTGGTGCATGATTGGTTACCATTCCGTGCCTGAGATCGCCGACGCATACCTCAAAGGTATTCGCGGATTCGACGCCAACGAGGCCCTCCACGCAATGGTCGCCAGCGCCACCTATGGCCCTTATGGAAACCTGGACGAGTACATGCGCCATGGTTTTGTGCCAGTTGACCACGACGACGAGGCCGCCTCCAAAACAGTCGAATATGCCTTCGACGACTGGACCATCGCGCGCATGGCCACTGCGATGAAGGTTACAAAGATAGCGGATACATTCACAAAGCGGGCCGCAAATTGGCGCAACAACTTCAACGCCAAAGATGGCTTCATAGAGCCGCGTCTAGCCAGTGGCGAGTACCGCGTCCCGTTCGATCCAGCGAAAGCCGGAGCCGGCAGCGGGTTTACCGAAGGCAATGCCTGGCAATATTCATGGTTTCAGCCGCAGGATGTGCGCGGGCTCATCGATTTGCTAGGAGGCAAACAACAACTGCTCGCGAAGCTTGACGCAATGTTCGACGCTAAGGTCGATCCGCACCAATACGCCGATGTCGAAGATATCAGCGGCATGATTGGACAATACATCCACGGCAACGAGCCAAGCCATCATCTAGCCTACCTGTATAACTACGCGGGCTCTCCTATCCGCACCCAGGAGCGGCTTCGGCAGATCGTAGAGTCGCAGTATCGGCCCAGCCCAGATGGCCTGGTTGGCAATGACGACCTCGCCAGATGTCCGCGTGGCTGGTCTTTACGTCACTGGGTTTCTACCCGGTCGCGCCCGCGTCCAATGAATATGTGATCGGCCGGCCGTTCGTCGACAAAGCAACCCTGCACCTTCCCAATGGAAAAACTTTCACGATATTGGCCGAACATCTAAGTTCCTCGAATGCATTCGTTCAATCCGTCACTCTGAACGGCAGACCGCTTACTCGGCTGTTCATTCGCCACGAGGAGTTACTCCAGGGAGGCGAACTGAGATTCGTCATGAGCCCCAAGGTTGAGGCTACGTGGTCACTGGGACCACTTGAGGCACCTTACTCCATGACACCCGCGCATTGATTCCACGGCCTCGTTGTGAATCAGAGTCAGCCGCCATGGCATTCCTCTATCTTCGGGCGTTTATGAGTTGGTTAAGCAAGCAAGTGTTCCCTCGGGGGCTAAAGCCCGGTTGATTTTACAGTTTTTACGTACGGGCTAAAGCCCGTACCCTTCAAATTGGTTAAATGACCATCTCTGTGGCGGACACCACTAGCTAGTTTGCTCGCGGTCATCTTTCCCAGAGGGGTTCGCAGGGCTACGGTCTACAAAGTTGCGGCCGTTGAACGTCAGGTCACGACCGAAGCCCCACTGATTCGTGGAGATAACGAGGCCATCCTCTACTTCAACGTGGTCCGCATTGGACGACGCTCCGTGGTTATTCTAGGAAGACAAAACGAAATTTTACGCACTCCGGAACATATGCATCAATGTTTATCTTAATAACACATCATAATATTGCGCGTTTACGCCTATAACGAGCAATTATACGATGAGAAGCGACTCTCTCTCTGGTTGGCATTGGGTGCTGGGCGGCCTTCACCGCTGCCCTGGTGGCAGCCTACGTTCTGGCCCGCCGAAAAGAGCCAATTCTGCTCTGTAATCAGCGCTGAGAAACCGGCAGGTGCTCCCTGATCTGTACCGAGGTTATTTGGGTTGAAGAGAACAGGCCAAACCCTATTTCCACATCTAGCCGCGCAGGCAATGCACCCATTCGATTTATAGTCAAAGACCCGGAGCATGCTCTGGGGCCTATGGTCGTTGTTGCGTCGTCAGACATAAAGGTAATAAATGGCAAAGCACTCGACCTTGAGCTTTCTCCATCTTCATTGTCGGATTTTGGGGCTCAGAGGCTGTAAGCAGTGTAATATTTGCACTGTTAGCATAGATTTTGTCGGGGGTCCGACAATTCTAAATCACATATAATTCAATAACATGCTGATTATAATGAATTTGCAAGAGAGTCTTGGCGGAGGGAGAGGGATTCGAACCCCCGGAACCCTTTCGAGTTCAACGGTTTTCAAGACCGCCGGTTTCAACCGCTCACCCATCCCTCCGCTGTTGGGGATTGGCTTCTTCGATTGTACGGTGAAAGACGCGAACTGCCCAACTGCCAATCGAGACTGAAGGGGAAAAGCCGTTCCCGGCGACGCAGCCAGCAACAGCTGGCCCTTCAATATTGATCCGGCCCTTCAACAGTGTGTAGGCTTCCCACCCATTTCGCAATAAAGCCTGCGCAATGGATGGGGCACGGTGCTTCGATTTGAGCGCCGGATCTATAAGCGCGGCAGCACCATCAGCTCTACGCCGCTGGCCGCTGTCTTCTGGTGGAAGATCTGCTCGGTGGCCTTCTTGAACTCGTCGGGCTTGGCGTAGGGAATGTCGGTAAAGGTCTGCGGATTGCGGTCCACCAAAGGGAACCAGGAACTCTGCACCTGCACCATGATGCGATGACCGCGGCGGAAGGTGTGGTAGAGGTCGGGCATGGTGAAGTCGATGGCCGTCAGCTTGCCCGGCTCAAGCGGCGTGGGCTTCTCCCAACCGGTGCGGAACTTGGCGCGAAAGGGCTCGCCGCGCAGCAGTTGCTGGTAGCCGCCCATGTGCAGCGGCGGTGCTTCCATTACGTGCTTGTTGCTGTGCATGGTATCGGGGGCGTCGGGATAGTCTTCCGGATAAACGTCGATCAGCTTGACGACGAAATCGGAATCCGTACCCGAGCTGGCGATCTTCAGGTGCGGCGCAATCGGCCCGGCGATGGTTACGTCTTCGGCAAGCGGCTCGGTTTGGTAGGTGACCACGTCGGGGCGGTAGCTGGCAAAGCGCTGGTCGTCCACCATGTAGCGCTGCGGCACGGTGTCAGTGGTGTAGCCAACAAACGGTACGGGATGCGCTGGATCGCTCAGGTACTCGTCCTTGCTTTCGGCCCCGGTAGGCGCATCGAAGCTCAACTGGCCGTCGGCGTGGAAGTAGAGCGTCTTGGTTGAAGCGGCCTTGGGCGGCCATGTGTCGAGCCTGTGCCAGACATTTGCGCCTGTCTCAAACACCACAGCCTTGGGCTGCGCCGCGCCCTTGCCCTTCAGGTAGTGCTCAAAGAACGGGAACTGCACATTGGCGCGGAAGTACGCAGCCGTCTTGGCGTCGAACTGCACATCGCCCAGGCGGCTGCCATCGGAGCGCGCCCAGCCGCCGTGCACCCACGGCCCTTCCACCAGCGTGGTCTCTGTCTTCGGGTTGGCTTTGTTGATGGCTGCGAAAGTACGGAAGGGGCCGGACAGATCTTCTGCGTCGAACCAGCCGCCCACCACCAGCACCGCGCATTTCACGTTCTTCATGTGCCGTGAGAGATCGCGGGACTGCCAGAAGTCGTCGTAGGTGTCGTGCTTGAACTGGTCGTCCCACAGCTTCGACGGCACCGGCATCAGCTTGTCGAGATTGGCCAGGTTCCCCGCGTTCAGATAGTACTTGTAGCTGTCTGGCGTACCGAAGTCGAACGGAGCATCGTGCTCTTCGTCCAAAGGATTCTTCTGCATATGGAAGAAGGGCGCATAGAATCCAAAGCCTGCCGACAGCATGAACGCGCCACCGTGGTATGAGTCGTCGCCCAGAAACAGGTCTGTCATGGGCGCCTGCGGACTGGCCGCCACCAGCGCCGGGTGCGAGTCGATGATGGACGCAGAAGTATAAAAGCCCGGATACGAGATGCCCCAGATGCCCACCTTGCCGTTGTTGTTTTCAACGTGCTTCAGGAGGTACTCGATGGTGTCGTACATGTCGGAGGAGTCGTCTACATCTTGGGGCGATTTTTTCTCGTCGATGTGCGGCCGCATCTCTACAAACTCGCCTTCGCTCATCCAGCGTCCGCGCACATCCTGGCTCACAAAGATGTAACCCGCCTTCTCGAACTCGTCCGACGGACCCAGACGCGGCGGATATTTGTCTTCGCCGTAGGGGGCCACGCTGTAAGGCGTACGGCCCATCAGAAATGGATACGGACCTGCCTCGGCGAATGCGCCCGTCTTGGGCACGTACACCGCGGTGAACAGCCGCACCCCATCGCGCATAGGAATGCGGAACTCGTACTTGGTGTAGTGCGAGCGGACAAAGTCCTCTTCCGCAGCGCCGCCAGCAGGCTGCTGCGCCTGCGTGTGCGGAACGGCGATCGAGGTGAACAGAAATACGGCAACAACAAAACGGCGCAATTTCAACATCTCTTGAATTGTCTCCTTGGTTGACGGCAATGGCGCGTTATTCTTCGTCGTGCTTGGCAACCGGCGCTTTCTCGAGTGTCGTCAACGGCGCGGTGATCTGGTCGAGCAGTGCGGGCGTACCGTCCACGCGCTCCAGCGCCGTGAAGCGCTCGCCCTCGTGGTAGTCCACGCTGGCCGTGCGCACAAAATTGTCTGCCTGCACCATCAGCCGGATCGGCTCGGTGCTGGTCTTTGCGGCGCGGATGGCCTCACGCAGCACATCGGCGGAGTAGACCTGATCGCCCACGACAAGAATCTTGTCGCCCGGCGCGAGCCGTGCCTTGTCGGCTGGTCCATTCCAGCGCACGTCCATGATCTGCCCCTCGCCGGTGATGCGCACGCCCAGCGAGTACCAGCAATCCGGGCCACCACGTCCGGGCACCCCCGCGGCTGCTACCATGCGTGCGGTGGCGCTGGGCTTGTCGCGGAAGACCAGTTTGTAACCACCCTGCTCAATGCCCGCTACGTCTGCGCGCGGATTGATCTTGTCTACGCGGTCGTGCAGGAAAGTTGCCCAATCGTAAGCCACAACTGCGTTCAGATCCACAACCAGTTCGTCAAAGGTGTAGGGCACAATCTCCGGGCCGGTGTTGCCGCCCTTGCCGAGGAATATCTTCTCGAAATCGTCGAGCGACTTCTTGCCGCCCGTCTGCTTGCGGATGGTGGTGTCGGCATCAAGCCAGAGCAGTTCGCCTTCCTGGTAGTAGTCCTGCCCACGCTTCCAGTTGGACCACGCCATCTCGCGTCCGCGCAGGATGCTGGCGGCAACAGCCGTGTCCGCGGTCGAGCGCCACTGGCGGCCCGGCTTGGTATCGAGGTTTGCAGCCGAGCTGGCCAGCATGTCGCGATACTGCGCCTGCGTTATCAGGCCCGAGCGCGCCGACAGCACATTGCCGAGATACTGCGTCATGCCCTCGTAAACCCATAACAATGCGCCCTGCTGCGGCGTGGCAAAGTCTGGCTGATAGAGCGTTGCGGGCCGGCGATACTTCCCGTTCCACGAGTGGGTAAACTCATGCGGCAGCAGATCGGCCTCGCGCAGTTGATGCGCCGCATCGGCATAGCCCTTTTCGCCCACGCCGTTGTCGGACGACTGCCCATGCTCCAGCCCTTCGCCGCCGGCCACGTCCGACAGTGTGAGCAGAAAGTGATACGCGCGGTAGTGATGCGAACCGTAGAGTGCGCTGGCCTCGCGCACCAGGTTATTTACACCGGTCAGGAATTCGGGGCGCAGCTTTGCGTCTTCGGGATAGTCGGCCACCACGTCAAGATAGTGCCGGGGCGCAATCTCCGGCGCCAGCTCGTACTCGTGGAAGTTGGCGCCGGCAATTACTGGCGAGTCTTCCAACTGCTCCACATTGGTGACGGCAAAGTGCACGGTCGCACCGGCCGCGGGAACCGGATACGCGTCCTGACCCAAGTGCGTAAGCGCAGTGCCGATGCCCCACCCGGCCGGCACCTTCAAGGCAGGCTCAATGGCGATGGAGCGCACCGGCGTTGCCGCCGGATACAGCAGCAGCCCCTCCCACTCCAGCGCCGCCAGCTTCTGGCTGATGCGCGCGGTCACAATGCAGTCCAGATGCGCATGAAGCGAGGTAACGCCCTGGGGAATGGTCAGGTGAAACTGGTAGAGGTCAACGTCGTCGCGCTTCCAGGTGAGCGTCTGCCCGTTCGCGGTGAAGACTACCCCGGTAATCGCCTCCGCAGGCCCAGACGGCATGTGATGGCCCGGAATCCACTTCGGCGTGGTCAGCGTCAGCGGACCGGCTGCGACCGGCAGATCGATCTCCGCGTGGAATAGTTTGCGCGGCGCATCCGTCAGGTCGGCAACAATGCGAATGGGCGGCTTTTCGGCAGATCCCTGCGCCGTTACCGGCACGAACGGAAGCAGGGTGAGCAGCAGGGCAGACAAACGGGGCAAACGATGCATCGGGCGGAATCTCCTCACCTTTCAGAGTACCGCACAGGCTGTCCCATTTGTGGCCACTGGCCGGGCTGATTGCACCCGCTTTGGTTCAGCTCTGCCGCCCCTCCTGTTTTCCTGATGGGTCCTTTATTTCCTACGTGCTACAAGCAAGTTACAGGGTTTTGCCGGTACGGGATCGAGAGGTAGGCGGAGGTACAGCATCCGTCCGGTGGGGGCACCGCTCCTGATCCTCCGGCGCCCTGAATTTTTTTAGCACGGGGTGTCTCTCGACGATGAGTGCTGGCCATTCAGTCGAATTGGATGCATTGTTCGGAGACTACCCGCTCGATCACGCCTTTGACGAGATGCGAGAGAGCTCCGGCGTACTGCGCCCGCAGTACCAGGCGTTGGCCGAGACGCTGGCCAGCCTGCCCGCCGACGAGTTGCAGCGCCGCAAGCAGTCGGCCGATCTCTCGTTCCTTACACAGGGCATCACCTTCACCGTCTACGGACGCGAAGAAGGCACCGAACGCATCTTCCCTTACGACCTGCTGCCGCGACTGATCACGGCTGCGGAGTGGGATCGCATCGAGCGCGGACTGACGCAGCGCATTACCGCGCTCAACCTGTTTCTGCGCGACGTCTACACCGACGCCAAAATCCTCGCCGACAAGGTCATCCCCAGCGAGCTGGTCTACAGCTGCAAGCACTATCGCCGCCAGATGCGCGGCCTTCAGGTGCCGCGCAATGTCTACATCGCCGTGGTCGGCTCCGATCTGCTGCGCCTGAACACGGGCGAGTTCGTCGTGCTTGAAGACAACCTGCGCGTGCCCTCCGGCGTGAGTTACATGCTCACCAACCGCCGCGTGATGAAGCGCACCTTTCCGCAGCTGTTCTCCAGCTACGGCGTCAGGCCGATTGAGCATTATCCGCAGGTTCTGCTCTCCACGCTGCGTTCGCTGGCTCCCGAGGGACGGCCCGAACCGAACATCGTTCTGCTCACGCCGGGCGTGTTCAACTCCGCCTACTTTGAGCACACATACCTGGCGCGCCAGATGGGCATCGATCTGGTCGAGGGCCGCGATCTGGTCACCCACGACAACGTGGTTTACATGCGCACCACCGACGGCCTCAAGCGCGTCGATGTCATTTATCGCCGCGTGGACGACGACTTCAGCGATCCGCTGGTCTTCCGCTCTGACTCGTCACTCGGTTGCGCCGGGTTGTTCAATGCCTATCGCGCCGGCAACGTAACCATCACCAACGCCTTTGGCACCGGTCTGGCCGACGACAAGGCCGTCTACGCCTACGTGCCGCGCATGATCCGCTACTACCTCGACGAAGATCCCATTCTTCCCAACGTCGAAACCTATCTGCTGAGCGAAGACAAGGAACGGCGGCATGTGCTGGCCAATCTCGACAAGCTGGTGGTGAAGGCGGTGGGCGAAAGCGGCGGCTACGGCATGTTGATTGGCCCGCACTCCACCGCCCGCCAGCGCGAAGAGTTTGCCCGCCAGATCGAAGCCAATCCACGCAACTACATCGCCCAGCCCACGCTCGACTTTTCCCGCGCCCCGTGCCTGTTCGGCGATCGCCTTGAGCCGCGCCACGTGGACCTGCGCCCCTATGTGCTCTACGGCGACAAGGTGCAGATTGTGCCCGGTGGCCTGACGCGCGTCGCGCTTGAAAAAGGTTCGCTGGTCGTCAACTCCTCGCAGGGCGGCGGCAGCAAAGACACGTGGGTGCTCGAGTAACGGCAGCACAATCGCTGCATTGGATTTCGTACACTGATTTGCTTCTGGCTGCAACGCATTTCGTCAACCAATCCGTTTCTATTCGTTGCAAAACTGTCAGCCCGCTATCTCCTCCCGGAGGGAGGATGTGAAAATAGCCCAGGATGGACCCTGAGCGAAGTCGAAGGGGTAATCCTGGGAATACGTAACCCTCGCGAGAACGCGCCCCGTAGGGGCGCTGCGAACCACCGGCGGCCATCGACGATGATTCATGCGACTGCCCTTTAAACAACCACCCTCAACGGGAGAGTTTTCCATGCTATCGCGCGTTGCCGACAGTCTCTACTGGATGAGCCGCTACCTGGAGCGGGCCGAGAACACTGCACGCCAGCTCGACGTGACCATGGGGCTGATGCTTGACGATGGTGGTGTTGGCTCTGCAGCCCATTGGCAGAATCTGATCGCCTCGCTCGGCAAGCCTGCCGGAATCGACTGGAACGGCGACCTCGAAGCCATGGCGCGCAAGCTGATCTTCGACGGGCTCAGCCCGGCTGCCATCACCTACTGCGTCAACGGCGCGCGTGAAAATGCACGCCAGGTGCGCGAAGAAATCTCCACCGAACAGTGGCAGCGTCTCAACCGGCTTTACCACCAGATGCACTCGCCGCACGCACAGGCGCAGTTCAACAGCAGCATCAACGACACGCTGGTCTCGGTGGTCGACGGCATTCACCTGTTCCAGGGCGTGGGCGACTCCACCATGATTCACGGCCAGGGTTGGCAGTTCATCCGCCTCGGGCGCTATCTGGAACGCGCCTATGCCACCGCCACGCTGCTTGAGGTCTACGGGCCCGATCTGGCGCACGCGCATGAGCGCGAGGGCTCCGGCTACCAGTATCTCGAGCTGGTCGGCCTGCTGCGTTGCTGCACGGCATTCGAGGCTTACTGCCAGGTCTACACGGCAGACATTGTGCCCCAGCGCATTCTCGAGTTCCTGCTCCTGAATCGCGACTTCCCTCACGCCATCCGTTACTGCGTTGACACCATTCGCAGTTCCATCGAATCCATCCAGCGCACCGGCGGACGGCGCCCGCCTGAAGAACTCACCGCCGGCATCGGCCGCTTGCACGCCATGCTCGAGTACACCACCATCGGCGAGATTCTCTTCAGCGACACATCGGCCTTTCTGCACACCATTCGCGAACAGTGCCTGCGCATCCATGAGCAGATCTATCGCAACTACGTGCACTACTCTATCCAGTCCGCGCTGGCTGTTTAACGGAGCCGCTCATGAACTTCTACGCCATCCGTCACCTCACGCGCTTCCGCTACTCGCAAGCCATCAGCGAGAGCATCATGGAGACGCGTATGCATCCGCGCTCCGACTCCGACCAGCACTGCCTCACCTTCTCGCTGTCCGTCAGCCCGCGCTGCCGCGTCTTCAGTTATCGCGACCACCTGGGCAACAACATCCAGCACTTCGACATTCCCGGCGATCACAATCAACTGGTCATTGTGGCCGAGTCGATCGTAGAGATTCAGCCTCTGGTGGAGATTCCCGCCTTCCTTTCGCCCGATGCGTGGGACGATCTCGACGCCATGATCGAGACCGGAGACTACTGGGAGATGCTGCTGCCCTCCACCTTTGCTGTTGAGTCGCCTGCGCTCACTCTGCTCGCCAAGCAGATGGGGGTTACCCGCCGCGACGATCCACTGATGCTGGTGCAGGAACTCAACCAGCGTCTGTTCAACTACTTCGACTACGAGCCCCGTTCCACGCGTGTCGATTCGCCTATCGACGAGGCCATCATCAGTGGCAAGGGTGTCTGCCAGGATTTTGCGCACACCATGATCGCACTGTTGCGCCACGTGCGCATCCCCGCGCGCTACGTCTCTGGCTATCTCTACCGCAGCCGCGAAGACCACGACCGCTCCACGCCCGATGCCACCCACGCGTGGGTTGAGGCGCTGATTCCGCATCTGGGCTGGGTTGGGTTTGACCCCACCAACAATCTCGTCGCCCACCACCGCCACATCCGTACCGCCGTGGGCCGCGACTACGCCGACGTGCCACCCACCCACGGCGTCTTCCGCGGCAAAACCAACAGCGAGCTCTACGTCGCGGTGCATGTCGAAGCCAGCGAACAGCCGCCCGCACTCGACCGCAAGATGCCCATCCCCGAGGACTGGAGCGTTCTGGTTGAGCGCGCCCAGCAGCCACCCGCGCCCGCCGTACCCTTCATCGACATGCAGCAAATGCAACAGCAGCAGTAGGTACGCTCGAACACAATCTTGAAAAAGCAGAATGCCGGAGCGATAGCTCCGGCATTCTGCTTTTTCATTGTGAATTTACTTGGCCCCGACTCAGGCCCACGCCGTCCTTGGTCAATAAGGCGTTCTGCAGCGGATGAGTCACCCGCACGAATTAGGTATTTCTCTAAATGACGTCCGTTGTCATTAATAGTTACACAGTATGGCGAAGTTAGTCGTAGATAGTCGTTATGTGTCAAATTCAGAATAACTCAGACGGAGTGCTGGCGGCGCTTGAAGCGCTTACTGAATCAATGGTATTTCGATAAGCGGAAGAATCAGGCTCAGCCTTGAATGTCGCATATTGGCGCATGTTGGCACTGATAGGTGTTGCTGGTAAATCTACTCCTTTAGTTATGCACAGATTTGTACGGATGATTTCTTGACATGAAAGGAAAGTGCTACTAAGTTAAGAAAGCACAGAGAGAAAACGCACGAGCTGGGCTTTTAGTTTTCTAACTGAATAGCAGCTTGCTGACAGATTTCCACTGAATGCGTCAATTGAAACGCTCCTTACTTCGATTGAGCTTTGCGCTTCGTGAACGTGCATCGCTTCCCTCAGGAAACGTCCGCCCATTGTTTCTGCCGATGCTTGGATTTTGCATGTTCACCTGGGGGAAAGTTCCATGGCTGTCTGCGAGAAACGCCCTACTGAAATCACCGGATTCATGCGCAAACTGCGCGGCGGTTCTCAGCCCATTTTGATCGAGGCTAGCGATGGGCTGCTGTATGTTGCCAAGTTCAGCGACAACCTTCAGGGCCGCAATCTGACATTCAATGAGAGCATGGGCTACGAGCTCTACCGGGCTTATGGGTTGCCTGTGCCTGCGTGGAAAGTACTGCGGCTGACGGACTCGTTTATCGACCGTCATCCTGAATGTTGGTTTGAAACCGAGCACAGCTTGGTGAAGCCCGCGCCGGGCCTGTGTTTCGGTTCTCTTTACCTGGGAACGGCAGGCGCCCGGCTCATCGAGATTCTCCCAGAGACCAGCTACAGCAGAATCCGCACGCAGGCAAGTTTCTGGCTGGCATGGGTACTTGACATCTGCGCTCACCATGCTGATAATAGGCAAGCGCTATTTGTGCCAGACGCGAAAGGCCAATATGAAGCGCTCTTTATCGATTCGGGCCACTTTTTTGGCGGTCCTAAAGGTAACAGCCGACCACACTATATTTCCTCTCGTTACCTTGACCCACGCATTTATCCGGATATAACTGCTAGACAATATAGGGGATTCCGGAAAGTGCTGGAGACCGTCGATGCGGACAAGCTTTGGAGGCAGGCAGCTGCCTTGCCGGACGCTTGGAAGACTGCATCCGCTCTCAAGGGCTTTGAAGGTTGTCTTCATCGCCTGTCGGATTTGCAGCAAATGCATATTCTGCTCGACGCGATGATTGATTTGAATGGGAGAAGAATCGGGAGTGATCACTGCTCCTCACAAAACGGGCGTAAGCCGCCGGTTTCAGTTCTGTGCCCTGGAGTACAGACCGGTGTCGCAGCACCAGGAGCTGTTTCCTGGCGGACCGGTCGTATTGCTTGTGGTCAAGGATAAAACTCAAGGCTTGCGCTTCCTTGTTGACCCGGAGATGCGCAAGTGTGTTCGGGAAGAGGATCTTGCCTATTTGGATGCGCTGCTGCTGGACTTTGCTGAGCGCGCCAAGCTGCATCCAGATGCGTTGTTCCAGCAACTATGCTCCCTGGCCGTAGGCCCTCTGATCGTCCGGGAAGCCGGCTCACGCTCTGGCAAGTATTCTGAGCTGCTGGCTCTCTACTCAGATGTTATTCAGGCCTGAGAAGTTATTCCCGTACGCACTCCCGACGCAACTGCGGAGAGGCGATCCACCTTCAGGAGTCCAGACAACTCTTCTCGCGGTTGGTTGATCGCGGGGCCAATCTTTTGCAGGATAGATTCAAAGTGTGGATCGCCCCTGAGCTTTTGCAGGAGCAGGCCCTGCCGGAATTCTATTCCCCAGATCGATCCTTCCTTGAACGCTGAATCCAGACACGCATCATGCCTGCTTGTTTCTTCTTGAGGGGAGTGGGGCATTTGATACGGGCCGCGAGAAATACCCTAGCTCGCTATTGATGACGCAACCACACTTGCATGCAAACGTCTCCGGGTTCAGCCCTCCCGGCGATAGTGCCACCTTGGTAACCATGGAACACAGCGGGCACTTCACTTCAACCAACGGCGATCTACGACCAGAACTCGCAGTTGCATCGTTCATTTCGAGACCTTTCCGTGGCGACTCCGACATGGTTAGCGGGTTCAGAAGCGAGCAACCACACAACATCGCGCTTTGCTGTGCAAGGACGCTAGTGTGGTCCGCCGGAAATAACATCCCTTATCTTCGGGCGTTTATGAGTTGGTTGACCAAGCAAGTGTTCCCTCGGGGGCTAAAGCCCGTACCCTTCAAATTGGTTAAATGACCATCTCTGTGGCGGACACCACTAGGTATGATCAAGATAAAATTGAAACCCTAATTGTGAATTTGTACAAGCATGACCCCGATAACATCAATCTGCAAGCATAATACCGCCACAATCGTGAATACGCAGAGTAGACATTATTGATCCGGCCCTCAAATAGAAGCACCGTGCCCCATCCATTTCGCAGGTTTCATCGCGAAATGGGCGGGAAGCCTACACACTATTGAAGGACCGGATCTATAAGCAGTAGGAGTCGTAGGGTTCAGTATTCGCAATACACGCTTGCAATGACATGAAATGGCATTTTCTGGCGCACTGTGGCATATTACTGGCTCCGCTGCTCCCGGAAGTCGAGTTATCGTATGGGTGACAGTCAATAACGCATTCGATGATCAGGCCCAGAGCCGTGTCCTTATGGACGCGCGTTTGTAGTTCGTTGCCACGCAGCCGCGCGCATTCATCGGGACTAGAGCCCACTACGGGAGATACCGCTCCGCGCGCAAGAACGTGCGTAGAAGAACATGAGGGCAACGAAATCTGGCCTTCCCTATTTGGTTGACTTCAATTTTTTGCCGCTGCGGTCGGCCGCGTGTTTGTATCTGGTGCGTCGGTTTGCACGGTGCCTCACTGGCGCGGTTTTGTACGCGCACCGCGCAGGTGAGGGTTTGTTATCGTTGGTGTCGCTGCTGATCCAACCCTTGAAGAGGGTGAGAGCTTCCCACCCATTTCACAATAAAACCTACGAAATGGATGGGGCATGGAAGTCTATAGCAAAAGCGAAAATGCTCTATTGATCCGGCAAGAAAACAGTGACATCGCATTCCCACCCATTTCCGCAAAAAACGCGGAAATGGATGGGGCACCCTGACAGTATTTAATTGCCGAATCAATAATA
>Ga0182030_10012272_pt1 | contig 17185 bp, 14 predicted proteins | sample 812S3MmetaG_FD_121299 | JGI IMG/M metagenome (GOLD analysis project Ga0182030, IMG submission 121299) | Permafrost microbial communities from Stordalen Mire, Sweden - 812S3M metaG (Illumina Assembly) | ecosystem: Environmental > Terrestrial > Soil > Wetlands > Permafrost | place: Sweden...
CGATTTCAATGGCGATGGAAAGATCGACCTGGTGGTAAGCGGCGGTTACTACAGCGATGTCCGCAAAAACCGCCTCTCCCAATTCGTCAAGGTCCCACTCACGCGGAACTACTGGGTGGGCCGCGACGATCTCTGGTACCCCGTCGATTGGGACGGCGACGGCAAGATCGACCTGCTCGTGGGCGTCAGCGATTGGCGCGACTACGGGTGGGACGACGCCTTCAACGAAAAGGGCGAGTGGACCCGCGGGCCGCTGCACGGCTACGTCTACTTCCATCGCAACCTGGGCAGCAACGCCGAACCGCGCTACGCCGAAGGCGTGCTGCTGGAAGCCGGCGGCAAGCCCATCGATCAATACGGCAGCCCCGTGCCCAATCCGGTGGATTGGCTCGGCCAGGGACGATTCGACCTCATCGCCGCCAGCTTCCTCGATAGCATCACCCTGTTTCGCAATACCGGCACGCGCACCGCGCCGCGTTTGAGCGCCGGCCAACTGCTCGCCATCCATCGCCAGCCGCTGCACATGGACCTGTGCATGATCCAGCCGCGCGTGGTCTGGTGGCACCCCGATGGCCGGCCCTCGCTGATCGTGGGCGAAGAGGACGGCCGCGTGGCCCTGCTGGAGAACCTCTCTCCGCGCGGGCAGGAACCGGATTTTGCGCCCCCGAGCTATTTCCACCAGGTAGACCCATTCCTCAAAAGTGGCGCTCTCTCCCGCCCCGTAATAGTGGACTGGAATGGCGATGGCAAGCTCGATCTGTTGGCCGGTAATTCCGCCGGCTACATCCAGTTCTTCGAGAACACCGGCACCGCCGCCGCGCCCGTCTTCGAAGATCGCGGCTATCTGAAGGCCGGCGGCGAGACCATTCGCATCATGGCCGGCCCCAACGGCTCGGTGCAGGGTCCGGCGGAAGCCAAGTGGGGCTACACCAACATCTCGGTGGCCGATTGGGACCTCGACGGCAAGCCCGATATCCTGGTCAACGACATCACCGGCGCCGTCAAGTGGTATCGCAACACCGGCACCGCGCGCGCCCCCGAGTTGGCCGCCGCGCAGCCCATCGAAGTGGAATGGCCCGCGCGGCCGCCAAAGCCCGATTGGGTGTGGTGGGAACCCCAGGGCAAACAACTCGTCACCCAGTGGCGCACCACGCCCAAAGTAGTGGATTGGGACGGCGATGGATTGCCCGACCTGGTCATGCTGGATTCACGCGGCTACCTATCCCTGTTTCGCCGCCAGCGCCGCCACGGAACGCTGGTCCTGCTCCCTCCGGAGAGAATCTTCCTGGATCCCCAAGGACGCTTTCTCAATCTGTCCCAGGGACGCGCCGGAGCCAGCGGCCGCCGCAAAATCGAGCTGGCCGATTGGGATGGCGATGGCCTCCTGGACCTCATCACAGATTCGCCCGAGGGCCCCATCTGGTACCAGAACATCGGCACCCGCGAGCGGCCCGTCATGAAGCTGCGCGGGCGCGTGCTCCGCCGGAAAATCGAGGGTCACAACGCGACGCCGTATGTGGTGGATTGGAACGGCGACGGCAAGCCCGATCTCATCCTGGGCGCGGAAGACGGGTTCTTCTACTATTTCGACCGCCGGTTCATCGATCGGAGTTTCTGATTCCAGTGCGCTGCGAGTTGCGCCCCTAAATCCTGACGCCGCACATCTCCGCGAAGCGCACTTCGGTGGCCTTGACGCGTCCCGCCACCACGTGGAGAATTCTGTGGAAAAATTCCGCCCCCAACGTGGCGTCGCTCATGCAGTAGGCTTTCAGCGTAGCCCCGTCAATCTGCAAGGCGGTGGTATGTTCGCGCGCCCGAACCTGGAACAGCGTGTCCTGATCGTCCAGCAAGGCGCTCCAGCCGAACACATCCCCCGGGCCCAACGCCTGCACCGCCATCACGTACTGCCCCCCGCGCAGTTCCACCACCACACTGCCGGTCAGCAAAAGGAAGAAAGATGTCGAGCGTGCCCCATCGACCAGAACGACTTCGTTCTCTTCAAACGACGCCGGGTGCGATATGCCAGCCAAATGGTCGATCTGCGCCTCGCTGAGCCCCTGGGTGAAAGCGTGCTCTCTGAGAACCTGTTTCTGTGGCATATACCCCAATTCCTGTGTGAAATCCCACACTGCGACACAGCTAACCCGTTTGAAATGCCGAATTATCCCGCACTCTGGTCTGAAAAGTGCAATTCGGGTGCCAAGCTCTGTCACTTGGCACCATGTGCGCGGAAATCGCAGTTCCTGGAAGTTTACGTGGCTTGGGGCACTCGTGCCTGCCGCTTCGGTGGGTTAGTGCTCGATCGGGAATCCGAACGAATACAACGTGCCATCGTGGGTCCCCAGATAGATCTGCCCGGAGCCGCCCGCCAGGCCGCCGCCGTGCGTGAAAGAGGTGATGGTCTTCCCGCTATTCCACAGTTCCTTGCCCGTGGCCGCATCCAACGCGTACACCACCGCGGGCACCGAACCCTTGGCCCGTTGCGCCGCCGTCGGCTTGCCGTCCTTGGCCCGCATCTCGCCGCTGGATACCGCAAACACCACGCCGTTGATCTCTAGCGGCGTCAACGGAGATACCAGGTCGCGCGATACCCAGCCAGGTTCCAGCGCCGCCGCGCCGTTCCGCTCCACCACTTTCCACGCCACAATCGCGCCGTTGGTGACCGCGCCATTGGACGCAGGCAAATTTGCGTCCGCCGCCACCGGTCCCGCCGTCGGCGCGAGAATCCAGCGCACCCCGCCCGCATCCTGCCAGGTGGCCAGCGCGCCTGGAAGGAAATCGCTCGCCGTCGAGTACGGCGCGCTCTTCGCCGCCGCCGCGCCCATCGCCGCGCTGTCCACCAGATGAATGCGCCCGTCCCGCGTAGTGACCGCCAGCCACGTCTTCTCCTGGTACGGGAAAACCACCGGCGTGGAAGTCAGTTCCTGTCCCGCGCGGCACACATCCTTCACCTTCAGCGTCTTGGCCTCCAGCGCGACCAGGTCGCCGCCGGTGGTCGAGACGTACACCGTTCCGTCCCCGCCAAATGACGGGCCCGCGGACCCGGCCACCTCGCCGCTCTCCGGTTTCCAACTGCTCACCGCCTTGGACGCGATATCCAGAGCCCAGATCCCGTTGGGAACGCCTCCGCAGCCGCCCACCGTGGCCACGTAAGCCACGTTGTCCACGACGATCAGCCCTTGCGCGTTGGCGTTGGGCGGCAGAAAGCGCACCGGCGGATTCGGTTCGTCGCCGTTGGAAACGTAATTGGTGTGAAACATGCCGTCGCTGGATAGGGAATTGACCACCACGGCCGCACGCGCGCCGCGGCCGCCACCGCCCGCGCCCGGTCCGCGTCCGCCCGCGCCGCCTCTGCCGGCGGCGGCCGCCGCACGCGCGTTGAGTTCCGCCAGCGTAACCGCGCCTTCGCCCGGGTCACCCACTCCGCTCTTGGCCGGCGTGCCGCGCCCGCCGCCGCCGCGCCCCGCCGGCATCGCCGCGGCAAACGCCGCGCCCATCGAGCGCGCCGTCCCCGTGGTCATACCTCCCGGACAAGTCAGCGACCCTTCTGCCGCCGGTTTGGAGCCGAAGTTCTTCTGCCAGTCGATGCGCCCCAGATCCGTATCCACCGCGTACACGTTATCCCCGCTGCCCGTCACAAATGCGAAGGAACGGAAGCCGTGGATTCCGATGTAGCGGTCCATCAGCGTGGGCGGGAACAGCGCGTTGAGCTGTCTGCCCTCGTTGTTCAGCTTCATCTTCCAAAACAGCGCGAAGCCCGGCTTCGACAGGCTGGCCACCGAAATCTTCGGGTCCGCCGCCACCGACGACGAGCGATGGGCATCGCCGCCGGACGTGCTCCATTCCGCCGCGCCGCGCCCGAATTGGGCGTGGGCCGCGCTCAGGCAGACAAAAGCGCCGGCCAAAGATGCCGTCAGTCTTCTACGCATCGCACCAAATCCTCTCATTTCCCCAGCGCCTCCGCCACCGCCTTCTCCGCCAGCGGAGCCATCGCGCCGTAGCCGGCGTCGTTGGGAAGCAGACCGTCGTTGGTCAGCTCCTTCTTGAAATTCCGGCCGTCGGCCAGGGCGGAGTAGTAATTCAGATAGACCGCGCCGCTGGTTGCCGCGAAATCCTTGATCCAGCCGTTCAGGCTGATGATCTTCCCCTGCGGCCTGAGCCCGGTCTGCTTCGTATAACAATCGCAAACCGGCGTTACCGAGGCCAGCACCACGCGGATGCCGTTCGCCCTGGCGATATCCATCATCGAAAGGAAATTCTCCGCCGTCACGCCCTCGCTGGCCACCAGCAGATCGTTCATGCCCGCCTCGATCACCACCACCTTGGGTTTCAGCGCCACCACGTCCTGACGGAAGCGCACCAGCATCTGCGCCGAGGTCTGCCGGGCAATCCCGCGGTTCACATACGCCTTGCCGGGAAAGAATTTGGCCGCGCCCTGGCCCCACAGGCCGGTGACCTCGTCTCCCAGGAAGACCACGCGGTCCTCGCCGGGCTTGGGCGGCCCCAGTTCCGCATCCTCGCTGCCGTAGCGAATCAGACCGCCGAAATCGTTCAGCGCGTGCCTCTGCGCCGCCAGTCTCTCCTCCAGTGCCCGCAGCCTTGCGGCGAGGTCGGAACCCTGCGCCGCGGCAATGCCGGCCAAAAGGACCAGGCCCGCTGGCCATCGGATCGGTAGTGCTTTCATGGCCGGCTACTTCTTGATCCCGTAGCAGTACAGGTTGCCGTCGAACGTGGCAATATAGACCCGGCCGTTGGCAATCGACAGTCCGCTCCAGTGATTCCAGCTCTTGATCTCGTCCCCGCTGGACCACAGCTCTTTTCCCGTTTGCGCGTCCAACGCGTACAGCACCGCGTGCGTCGAACCGGGGATGCGCCGCTCCGCGGTGTCGTCCAGGCCCACGTCGGGAACCGACTGGTCCGTGTCTTCTCCATTGCCGTAGGCGAAAACTACCCCGTTGGCGATGACCGGCGGCTCCGCGTGGTTCATATCGCGCGATATCCATGCCGGCGTCAACTGCACCTTGCCGTTCTTCTCTTCCACCTTGAACGCCACGATGGCGCCGGATGTCACCTTGCCGTATTCTATGGGCGCCTTGAACGCCGAATGCTTCGGCCCCCAGATCGGCGTCAGCACCCAGCGCGTGCCCTTGGAGTCTTCCCAACTCGCCATCGATCCCCATATGCCCGCCGACGAGTAGTTGACCTCTTCGTTGCACAATAGCGGAGTGCGTTCTAACGGCGTGCGATGATCGTCGCCGCCAATCGACGCCGTGTCCATCAGGTACACCCGGCACTCCTTGCCCGCGTCCACCATCAGTTCCCTGCCCTTGTAGTTGAAGATGGCCGGCGTCACCTGCATGTCCAGATCGCGCTTCACCAGCCACTCCGCATTCGACGGCCCGTAATAGTCTTCCAGCAGCAGCATCTTCGTTTTCGGATCGGGCTTCAGGCCGACGATCCCGTTGCCGTAAATGCCGTTCTCCGGATCCCACCTGCCGTCGCCCGTGCCCGTGTACATGGTGCCGTTGGCGCCGATCGCCGGCCCCGTCCGCCCCCACATGCCGCCGCCCGCCGGACCCCACGTGCCCACCTTCTTGCTGGCCAGGTCGTAAACATACGCCACGTTGGGGTTGCCCCCGCAGCCCTGCGCCGTGTGCGTGTAGATCATGTTGTTGAACAGATTCAGCGCGTAGGGCTTGCCGTTGGGCGGCATGAATTTGGAGGGCTGCGCCACCTCCTCGCCGTCGGCCACGTTCAACTGATGCAGCATGCCGTCCCAGCTCGCCGCGTAGACGGTATACTTGCCCGGCGTGTCCGTGGGCCCGATCACCGGCGTCGCCGTGATCCCGCCCGGACAGAGAATCCCGCCGCCCCGTCCGCCCGTGGCCGGCGGCGTCCACGTGCTCACGAAGTGCTTCTTCCAGATCAGTTGGCCGGTCTCCACATCGATCCCGTAGAGATTGTCGGAAACGCCCGTCTCCACGGCGATCTGCCTGGGCCCCGCCGGCGTGTTGACGCGGCCCACGATCAGCGGCGGAAACAGCGAGTGCATCTGCCGCGGTTCGTTATCCAGCTTCAGCTTCCACAGAAGCTTCATCCCCTTGACGGTGTCCGTGCCAAGGATTTTTTCGTCCTTCTGCCATGCCGTGCGCTGCACGTTGCCGCCGTCGGTGAGCCAGTCCGCCCCCCAACCGAGCACGCAGCCCGCGGCCAGGGCAACAACCGGTAATCTTCGCATTCCCATCCTCATAACCTGGAACAGTCTGGTGTCCGAAATCCCTCGGCATCCACGCCCCCTGAAAACGTATCAATGCCCTGGTAGTGGGATCAGCGTATAACCGATGCCTCCCCGTGTCAAGTCGTTCGCCCCTGAATTTCGTTCCCGCCTTGACACGCGATTCCCGAAGCTAGTACGCTACAAACACTCATTCGGCTCATGTCCCCCCAAGTCGCAAACACCAGTCTTCACGTGGGTTCCGCGATCGATCTCGCGTCCGCCGCCGGCTTTGTCCGCCGCGCGCCCTGCCGCGTACCCGGGAAATCCGCCGGCTCCGGCAGCCCGCATTCCAGCAGACCGCTGCTCCTCCTCGCCGCCGCGCTGCTCGCCGCCTGCGGCAAGCCCCCCGCCGGCAAGGTCGAGGAAAAGAAGGCCGCCGCACCCCTTCCAGTGGAGTATTTCCACGTGGACTCCGCCACCGCCGGCACCGTCGCCGGCACCATCGCCTTCGCCGGCCCTAAACCAGCCCGCCAAACCATCTCCATGGCCGCCGATGAAGGCTGCCAGACGGCCCACGCCGGCAAGCCCGCCTACGACGAAGCCCTGCTGGTGGGAAAGAACGGCCGCCTCGCCAACGCCTTCGTCTACATACAGTCCGGCCTCGAAGGCAGAACATTCGAGCCCAACACCGAGGCCGTGGTCCTGGATCAGCGCGGCTGCATGTTCGTGCCCCGTGTCATCGGCATCCGCCCCGGCCAAATCCTCGACCTCAACAACGGCGACGCCGTCGCCCACAACGTCCATCCCCTCCCGCTTAACAATCGCGAATGGAACCAGGAGCAGGCGCCCCAGGCGCCCACCGTGGAACACCGCTTCGCCCGCCCCGAAATCATGATCCCCGTCAAATGCAACATCCACGCCTGGATGCACTCCTACATCGGCGTCGTCGATCATCCCTACTTCGCCGTCACCGGCCCCGATGGCACGTTCGCCTGGAAAAACGTCCCGCCCGGCGATTACACCGTCGCCGTCTGGCACGAGAAGCTCGGCAAACTGGAGCAGCCCCTCCACGTTGCTCCTTCCGCCCACGCGGCTTTGAACTTCACCTATCGCTGAGATTCCATCATGAAAAAACTCCTCGCCTCCGCCGTCCCCTTCCTCGTGGCGCTCTGCACTTCCTGCGCGCCCGGCGGCCCGTCCTACCGCGTCTACATCAGCAATGAAGCCTCCGGCGACCTGACCGTCATCGATCCGGAGAAAATGGCCGCCGTGGCCACCGTCCCCATCGGCAAACGCGCCCGCGGCATCCACCCTAGCGCCGACGGCAAGCAGGTCTTTGTCGCGCTCAGCGGGTCCCCCTTCGCCCCGCCCGGAGTCGATGAGAGCACCCTGCCCCCGCCCGACAAGAGCGCCGACGGCATCGGCGTCTTCGACGTGGCGCAGAACAAGTTCCTGCGCAAAGTCCCCGGCGGCAGCGATCCCGAACAATTCGCCGTCGGCAAGGATGGTCTGCTCTACGTCTCCAACGAGGATGCCGCCGGCCTCAGCTTCGTCGATCCCGTCCAGGGCACCGTCCTCTCCACCGTCCCCACCGGCGAAGAACCCGAAGGCGTCACCCTCACCCCCGATGCCAAATTCGTCTACGTGACCAGCGAGGACAAGGGCACCGTCACCGTGGTCGATACCGCCACCCGCCAGGCCGTCAAAACCATCGCCGTGGGCCGCCGCCCGCGCGGCATCGCTTTCCTCCCCGATGGATCGCGCGCCTACGTCACCAATGAGAACGACGCCACCTTGAGCGTCATCGATGCCGCCAAGTTCGCCGTCGTCGAGACCATTCCCGTGGGCGCCGGATTGAAACCCATGGGCATGGCCATGTCGCGCGACGGTTCCAGGCTCTACGTCACCACCGGCCGCGGCAAAAAGGTGGTCGTCCTCGCCACTTCCACCGGCACGGTCGAAAGCTCCTTCGAGGTGGGCGACCGCCCCTGGGGCATCGCCCTTTCCCCCGACGAAAAGCTCCTCTTCACCGCCAACGGCCCCTCCAACGACGTCTCCATCGTCGACGTGGCCACCCGCACCGTAATCAAAAAGGTAAAGGTAGGCGAAAAGCCCTGGGGCGTCCTCGTGCTACCCCGCTAGGTGGGACAGGCCTCCTGGCCTGTCCTACTCCGCACTTAGCCTACACGTCGCACAGCGCCACCGCTTCCGCCAGCCCCTGATCCGGGTCGCGCGTCGGGATGAACTCCAGCCCCACGTAGCCCTCGTAGCCGGTCTCCGCCAGCGCGCGCATCACCGCCGGATAGTTGATCTCCTGCCCCCCATCCAGTTCGCCGCGCCCCGGCACGCCCGCCACGTGCACGTGCCCGATCCACCGCGCATATTGCCGTATCCGCCGGATCACATCGCCGTTCATGATGGCCACGTGGTACACGTCGAACAGCAGTTTCGCGTGCGGCGAATCCACCCGCCGCACAATCTCCGCGCAGTAATCGATATCGTCCCCCTGATAGCCCGGATGGCCTTTCATCGGGTGCGAATCATCGCGCGTGTTCAGTTGTTCCAGCACCACCGTGACGTTCCGCGGCGCGGCGTACGCCGCCAGTTCCCGCAGCCCCGCCACGGTATTCTCCGCCCCTTGCTCCTTCGGAATTTCGCCGCTCGACGGATCGAACGCATCCAGCCATTTGTATCCCGTGAAGGCGATCACATTCGGGATGCCGAAATCTCCGCACCGGTCGATGATCCCCTTGGTGCAGGCGAAAATCTCCTCGTGATTCTTTGGGTTGTTCAGCCCCTTGGCAAACTCCGGCCCCGGCATGCCGTTTTGCACCAGCACGCCATTCAAGCCGTGCCGCGCCAGCACCGGCCATAATTCCGGCGGCACCAGTTCCACGCCCGGACACCCCAACCGCACCGCCGTCTCGCAGATGCGATCGATATCCCACTGCCACTCCGTGGCGTTCAGACACCAGTACGCCAGCGACTGTTTGATACGGCCGTTCTTTACCATACGCTTGCTCCTCCAGACCTGTCCTCAGCCTTGGTGCTTCTTAGCGCGTTGGCGCCTCGGCGCCTCGGCGAGAAACTTTTCCTCTCCGCCTTCAGATCCGCCCGAATTTGGCCACCGCTTCCCTGATCGATTTAAACTTCTCGATGAAGGGCATCATGGTGTGCTCCGTGTTGTCCAGTTCCTCCGCCTTCTTGAGCACATCGGCGGCGTGCGCTTTCGGCACCACCGCCACGCCGTCTTCGTCGGCCACGATGATATCGCCCGCGTTCACCCGGGCGCCCGCGCAGGTCACCGCAACGTTGACCCCGGCGAAACGGAAATGATTGATCGTGGTCGAAGGCGCCACGCCGCGGCTGAATACCGGGAACTGCAGGCGGCCGATTTGCGGCGTATCGCGCACGCTCCCATCGATCACTGCGCCCGTCAAACCGCGCACCTTCATCGCCGTCGCCATCAGCCCGCCCATCCCCGCATAGTCCAACCCGTTCTCCAGCACCATCACGTAAACCGATCCCGGAGCCGCCGCGTCGATCGCATCCAGCATCCCCTGCGACGCCTTGGAACCTTCCGTGTGCTCCTCTTTTTTCAAAAGCACGGTGACCGCCGGCCCCGCAAACTTGGTCTTCGCCAGCGGCCGCATGTCGTGCGACATATATGCCTTTTGGCCGTACAGTTGTTCCATGGCGTCGGCCACCGATGCCACTTCGACGTTGCGGAACCCCTCGATCAACGGGTCGGCCGGAGTCTGCGCCATCGCCCAAACGGTGAGCCCCAGAACGGGGAGGATTGCAGCATAGACCTTTCGGTTCATCTCAGTTCCTTTCACGCGCTACTGTACCATCACGCAACCCCGTAGAGTAGCCTTTCAGGGCCGGGTGCCCTCTGGGCCGCCCCCTTTCAAGGAGGCATTCTTTGCTGGGGCAACTTTCACCCTGCCAATCCGCTCCGAAGCTCGGACTCTTCCCCCTACCTCCACAATCGCTTCGGCGCCCGCTTTCTCCAGGCCGTCCGCAACGCCGCTGCCAGAACATCCGGCGCCACCGCCGCCAGGCACACCCGCGTGGAACCCTTGCGCCCCCACCCGCCCGGTACGGGTGAAAACACCTCCGGCGCATCCTCCACCATTCCAGCCTGCTCTTCCGGCGACAGCAGCAGTACTCCGAAGCCCTCCTTTTCCAGCGCCAGCGTGGCAAAGATCTTTCCGCCCACCCGGAAGTCCGCGTTACCGAAGTGAGCGCCCTCCGCCGCCTCCGGCATGCTCAGTGCAAGCCGTCGAAAATCCGCGCCTGTCATGAGTTCCCTCCACGCTCCAATGTCGCACGTAGCCCCCCGTCCCGGGAGGTACAATTCTGAGTGATGCCATTCCCCATCCACCGCCTTCGCCGCCTGCGAGTCTCCGAATCCATGCGCAGCCTGGTCCGCGAAACCCGCCTCAGCCCCGCGCAGTTCGTCCTGCCGCTGTTCGTCTGCCCCGGCGAGGGCATCAAGCGCGAAATCGGCTCCATGCCGAACAACTACCAGATGTCGATTGACGAAATCGTCAAGGAGTGCGCCGAAGTGGAAGCTCTCGGAATCGCCGGCGTCATCCTCTTCGGCCTGCCCGAAACCAAGGACGAGATGGCCACCGGCGCCTACGACGAAAACGGCATCGTGCAGCGCGCCATCCGCGCCATCAAGCGCGAGACCACTTCCCTGCTGGTCATGACCGACGTCTGCAATTGCGAGTACACCAGCCACGGCCATTGCGGCTACGTCAAAAACGGCGACGTGGATAACGACACCACCCTCCAGTGGCTGGCCAAATCCGCCCTCTCCCACGCCCGCGCCGGCGCCGACATCGTGGCCCCCTCCGACATGATGGACGGCCGCGTCTGGGCCATCCGCCAGGCCCTCGACGCCAACGGCTTCGAGCGCACCGCCATTCTCGCCTATGCCGCCAAGTTCGCCAGCGTCTTCTACGGACCCTTCCGCGAAGCCGCCGAATCCGCCCCCCAGTTCGGCGACCGCCGCAGCTACCAGATGGACCCCGCCAACGGCCGCGAGGCCATGCGCGAAATCGAGCTCGACATCCAGGAAGGCGCCGACATGATCATGGTCAAGCCCGCCCTGCCCTATCTCGACCTCATCTCCCAGGCCCGCCAGCGTTTCGATGTGCCCATCGCCGCCTACCAGGTGAGCGGCGAGTACTCCATGATCGTCGCCGCCGCCCGCAACGGCTGGATCGATTACGACCGCGCCATGATCGAAACTTTAACCTCCATCACCCGCGCCGGCGCCGGCATCATCCTCACCTACTTCGCCAAACCCGCCGCCCGCCTGCTGGCGTGATTCGGCCGGGTGTGCGCCGCCAGTAGAGGTAGACTCTCGAAAGATTCACCGGCCAACTTCTCTTCGAAGTCCACCGGAAGCGTCAGCTTTCCCAAGCTCTGCTTCAACCGGATTTCCCACAAGCTGACGGCACTCACGAAAACCGCATGGCCAGGGTCGGCGATCAATTCCCGAGCACGCTCCGGTAATGATGGACTGTCCGCCAGCCACCAAAGCAGGATGTGCGTGTCGAGAATCAGTCTCATCTGACGGACGGCTGCATACCGAATGCTTCGGCCATGTCGGCGGCCAGCGAATCGAAGTCTGCGCCCACCGAGATCTCGCCCGCCATGCACCCCGGTTTTCGCGGCCCGCTGGGACCACGGTAAGCCACCAGGCGGGCCACTGGCTTTCCGGACTTTGCCAGAATTACCTCATTGCCCTTCAGCACCTGTTCGATCAGTGCGGAGAGTTCGGACCTGGCCTGCGAGATGTTGCGCACTACCGCCCTCCGCGCCTTCCCTCCCGCTTCTTCACAATTCCCCGCTCCGGCCGATAAGTAAGTCGATGGTATGTGTCCGTCATCGCGTCGCCGCCCTGGTTCTCACGCTGCATGGCGTGGCTGTCGCCCAGCAGTACAGCTTCCGCCAGTACGGCGATGCCGATGGCCTGCGGAACCTCGTCGTCCTGTCGTTGGCACAAGACGGAGCCGGCTATATCTGGGCCGGATCGGAAGGCGGACTCTACCGCTATGACGGAACCCGCTTTCGCCTCATGGCCGCCGCCGAAGGCTTGCCCTGCGCTACCGAAGTCCACGCGTTGCACGTAGCCGCCGATGGCGCCCTCTGGGCCAATACCTGTTCGGCGGTTTTCCGTTTCGACGGGCAGCGCTTCCGCCCCATCGCCGGGATCGGCGGCATGTCGTCCGGCGCACAGGCGATGGCCAATGACGCCCATGGCAACGTGGCCGTGGCCACTCCGTCGGGCATGTACGAAGTCGTCCCCGATGGCGCCGGCTCCTACTCCGCCCGCCCCTATCCATTGAGTCCGGAACTGGCCGGCACGCCCATCCGCGGAATTGCGCGCCACGGTCCGCAACTCTGGTTTGGCTGCGGCCGGAAGCTATGCGTCGAAGACCAGGGGCGCGTTTCCATCTTCGGCCCGGCGCAAGGTTTGCCGCTCGACGCCTGGGACGCCATCGCCATCACCCCCGATGGTTCCGTGTGGACCCGCAGCCCGAGCAGGCTCTACCGCAAACCGCCCGGCGCGGCGCGCCTGGTTCCGGAAAAACCCGGCATCGCATCCAACATCTTTTGGGGCGCCTTAACGGTAGCCAGGGACGGATCGCTCATGGTCCCCACCGATAAGGGATTAGCCATCTGCCGCGCGGGTAACTGGACAGTCATCGACGAACTGCGGGGCCTGGCCACCGCCATGACCAGCGCCGTCGTGGAAGATCGCGAGGGATCGCTGTGGATCGCTCTCATCGGCGCCGGCGTGGCACGCTGGCAGGGGTCGGGTGAATGGGAAGCTTGGACCAAGGCGCAAGGCTTGCCATCCGACCTGATCTGGAGCATCCGCCGCGACCGCAAAGGCACCCTCTGGGTAGGCACTTCGGTCGGCCTGGCACGGCTGGAAGGGCGGAAGCCGCCACGAATCTGGACCAGGAAAGACGGACTTGGGGGCGATAACGTCCGGTGGCTGGGCGAGACTTCCGATGGCGCCATCTGGGCGGTCGTGAAGCCCGGCAGCGTCGCCCGTATCGATCCGCCAACCCGCAGCATCCGCCTCTTCGGCCCGTCCGACGGGCTGCCTTGCGCCACTTCGCACCGCGGTTTCGTCGACCACCTCGACAGGCTCTGGATCGCCACAGCCTGCGGCGTCTTCCGCAATGACCGGCCGTCCGCCTCCAGTCTCTTCCAACGCATCGATCAACCGCCATCGCTGGACCACGGGGCGTGGGCCTTCTCGGAAGACAAGCTGGGTGCCGTGTGGATCACCAATCCCGACGGGTTGTGGAGTTTGTCCGGCGGAAGGTGGCGCCAATACCGCAAAGCCGACGGCCTCCTCAGCGATAACCCGTACATTACCGCCATCGGCCCCGACGGCGCCCTCTGGCTGCACCACCGCTTCGATGCCGGAATTGAAAGAGTGGAATTCTCGGGAGACCGGATCGTTCGCTCCACGCCGGTCCTGACAGGCGATCCCATGTCCGTCGAGGTCACCGCCTTCCATGGCTTTGACGCGTTGGGGCGGCTCTGGCGCGGCGGCGCCAACGGCGTGGCCGTCCTGGCCGGCGGCTCCTGGAGCTACTTCAGCACGAAAGACGGGCTGGTCTGGAACGACACCGACGGGGAAGCCTTTTGGGCCGATCCGGATGGCAGCGTCTGGATCGGCACCAGCGGCGGCCTGGCGCACTACCGCCCGCCCAGCGGCGCACAACTGGCGGCGCCGCTCGCCGATCCCCTCATTACCCGGCTGGAGATCGACCAGCAGTTTCGGGTTGGTAGGGCCGAGTTCTCCTCGCTCAGCTACAAGAGCGAGCAACTGCTGCACTTTGCCTTCCGCCTCGACGGGGAGCGCTGGACCGACACCACCGAGCGGATCGTCTCCTTTGCCGGGCTCGGTCCGGGTCCCCACCGCCTGGAGATCCGCTCGCGCGTCCGCGATGGTCCCTTCTCCGCCAAAGTCGCTCTGGCCAAGTTCCAGGTCGATCCCAAATGGTGGGAAACCTGGTGGTTCCAGTCGTTTGCCCTTCTCCTGGGCGCCGCCGCCGTGTGCGGCGTCATTCTGTGGCGGAACAGGCTGCTGCGCCGCCGGAACCGCCAATTGCAGTTCGCCGTGCGCCAGCGCACAGTCGAACTCGAATCGGAACGCACCAAGGTGCTGGAAGAGAAGCGCCGCGCCGATCAGGCAAGCGAAGCCAAGGGCCGCTTCCTGGCAACCATGAGCCATGAGATCCGCACCCCGTTGAGCGGCGTCATCGGGTTGAGCAGGCTGCTGGAAGCCATGACCGTGCCCCCTGAGGCAGTGGAAATGGTCCGCATGATTCGCTCTTCCGGGGATGCCCTGTTGAGGGTGATCAACGACATCCTCGATTTTTCCAAGGTGGAAGCCGGAAAACTGGACCTGGAAGTGGCGCCCTTCCACCTCCATCGCTCCCTCGAAGACAGCATCGGCCTGTTTCGCGCCGCGGCCGCCGAAAAAGGGGTGCGCCTCGCTTGCCATCTGGCCCCGGAGCTGCCGGTCTGGGTTGCCGGCGACGACACCCGCCTGCGCCAGGTCGTACTGAACCTGGTCTCCAACGCCCTGAAGTTTACCAGTTCCGGCGAGGTGGTCCTCTCGGCCGCGGTTGAACGGGCGATCGCCGGGCCGCGGGACGAGGCGTCTTGCCGCATCGCCATCGAGGTTCGCGATACCGGCATCGGCATCGCGCCGGATCAACTGCCTCGCCTCTTCTCATCCTTCAATCAGGCGGACGCCTCCATCAGCCGCCACTATGGGGGAACCGGCCTCGGTCTGGCGATCTCCAAACGCCTCGTCGAGTTGATGGGAGGAACCATCGATGTGCAATCCAGGCCCGGCGAGGGCACGCGGTTCCGATTCACGGTCCTCGTGGGCCATGCCCAGGAGCCTGCCGCGCCGCCCGCCGCTGCTCTGCCGACGGCGTGCGCGGCAGGCCATTTGAGAGTGCTGGTCGCCGAGGACAATCCTGTGAATCAGAGAGTCGTCCTCATGCTGCTCAAAAGACTCGGGGTGAAGGCCGACTGTGCGGCCGATGGCGTCCAGGCCGTCGCGGCCGCGGAGAAGGTTCGTTATGACCTGCTTCTCATGGATGTGGAGATGCCCGAGATGGACGGTCTGGCCGCCACCCGGGAAATCCGCAGCCGGCTCCCCCCTTGATCGCCAACCCGCCATCTTCGGGCTCACCGCGCACGCCACCACGGAGTATCGCGACCTTTGCCTGCGCGCCGGCATGGACGGGTATCTGACCAAGCCGCTGGAACAGGAGAAGCTTCGGGACCTGATTGCGGAGCTGTCCGCGGTTGCCCAATAGAACCGTCGCCGCCTACCCCGCCGGCCGCGTTCCCGCAACCAATTTGTCAGACTCTGACAAAAATGCCTTCCCGATTGCCTGCACCTCCTTTAAAATCAACAAGAATCCACCGACAAGCGGGACGAGCTCGTCCCCCTTCGCAGAGATATTCCGCGCCCGCCGCGCTGCGCACCCCCGCCATCTCCGCGCCCCCAACTTATCCCCCACATTTGACAACACTTCCCCACCTTCCCTATCATGTAATTTCAATCCAAACGTTTGGCGCAGTCACCTGTGTGCGCCGATTCGCGCCCCAATGGCAGCTATCACGTCTATCCGATCCGGAACATCAATATGATCAAAGTCGAAGGTCTAACCAAGCGATACGCACGTACTGTCGCCGTAGACGACATCTCCTTCGAGGTGGAAAAGGGCCAAATCGTCGGCTTCCTCGGCCCTAACGGCGCCGGGAAAACCACCACGATGCGCGTCCTTACCTGCTTCCTCCCGCCCACCTCCGGCACCGCCACCGTCGCCGGTTTCGACGTGCGGGAGAACCCGATGGAGGTCAAGAAACGCATCGGCTACCTCCCCGAAACCCCTCCTCTCTACCCCGAAATGGAGGTCACCGAGTACCTCACTTTCGTCGGGCAGATCAAAGGCATCCCCGCTGCCGACATCAAGCGCCGCGTCGACGACGTCATCGGCCGCTGCGCCCTCGGCGACGTCCGCGCCAAGCTGATCGGCAAATTGTCGAAAGGCTTCCGCCAGCGCGTCGGCATCGCCCAGGCTATTATCCACAACCCCGATGTCCTCATCCTCGATGAGCCCACCAGCGGCCTCGACCCCAAGCAGATCATCGAAATCCGCGAACTGCTGAAGGCCCTCTCCGGCGAGCACACCATCATCCTCAGCACCCACATCCTGAGCGAGGTGGAGCAATCCTGCGAACGCGTCATTATTATTAGCCAGGGCAAGCTGGTGGCCCAGGATTCCGTTGCCAACCTCACCAACCGCCTGCGCGGCGCCGAGGCCGTCTCGCTCGAAGTCGAAGCCTCCGGCGGCCAGCCCGAACCCGGTGAAGTCCAGGGCCGCCTCGAACAGGTCAGTGGGGTCAGCCGCGTCATGATGAAGGAGGTCAAGGACGGCCGTATCACCTTCGAAATCGAAAGCCTGCAAGGCCGCCACATCCGCGCCGATCTGGCCCGCAGCGTGGTCAACTCCGGTTGGAATCTCAGCGAGCTCCGCTCCGTCGGCCTGAGCCTGGAAGACATCTTTCTGCAACTCACCACCGCCGAGAAGAAACAAGAAGGAGACCAGAAGTGAGAAACATACTCCTCATCTGCCACAAAGAAATCAAGAGCTATTTCGCCTCCCCCATCGCCTATCTGCTGATGGCGTTTTTCGGCCTGATCTTCGGATTCGGCTTCTTCACCGCCACCCGCGATTTCGTCCGCTTCAGCTTCCAGTCCCAGATGATGGGCCAGCAGCAACCCATGAACGTGAATGAGCAGATCATCCGCCCGCTGCTCGGCTTCGCCTCCACCATCGCCCTCTTCCTGGTCCCCATGATCAGCATGCGCCTCATCGCCGAAGAGAAGCGCACCGGCAC
>Ga0182030_10012273_pt1 | contig 17184 bp, 10 predicted proteins | sample 812S3MmetaG_FD_121299 | JGI IMG/M metagenome (GOLD analysis project Ga0182030, IMG submission 121299) | Permafrost microbial communities from Stordalen Mire, Sweden - 812S3M metaG (Illumina Assembly) | ecosystem: Environmental > Terrestrial > Soil > Wetlands > Permafrost | place: Sweden...
AGTTAATATATAATTATAATCCAGAATTATATAAATTATTATAAATAAATAGACTATAAATAATCTAGAAATACTATCTTTATAATTCTCTTATAGATTATTATAGATAATCTAGTATTTAATTTAGTAGTATTTTCTCTTCTTTTTTTTATTCTTTTTATATATATTATAGTTTTCTTTAGATCTATTAGACTATTAAGCCTTAAGTCTACAAAAGCTGACTTTTTACAAAAAAGGATCTTGTTACAGGACTATAGACTATACTAGCCCTATACTAGTCAATCATAGATAGTCTCTGCCATAGATAGTACAATAAGATTATATTTCCCAGAAAGGCCTTACCCCCCAATAAATTACGTTCACAGCCGGGTGATATGTTCACGCCCCCTGCAGCCACCATATTCGAGCATGAAGCTGGTCATTTCTGGGGTATCCATGAAACTCGACCCTATATGAGAGCTCGATATGGTCTTATAGAATCTCTCCTCAAGATCAAAACTGTCAAAGCCGCTTCCGATCATATTATGGATATGCTTCATCTTTGCTGGAGCGACAACATGGGAGTTCGCGGCCTTGCTCCTGCACTATTTCTACGTCTAGGAAAGGACCAAGAATGCTACGACTTTCTCAAGTGGTATCATACAACCGGAAAATCACCGACCCATGACTGGGGAGATACGGACCTCGGATTCCTTGACATTAAAGATGCAGATATCTTCAAACCGGTTGATCTCTACACCGGAGAATATTCTGATACTAGCCACGCTGCCGCAGTCACATTGATCAAGATCCGACAACTACTTGACGCGAAAGCTTTAGATAATGCCACAATCTTGGGAGAGAAGATCCCAATGGAGATCATCAACAATATTCGAGGTAATCTCGTCAGTTCCATTATCGCCAAAAACAAGGACATCATGCTTAGCACCGACCGAGGTCCATTTATGAAGAAGTTGGAGGACCAGATCAAACGACTTTACGAGGCTGTAAACGTGACAAATAAGTTCTTTTGGCCGGCTCTCATAAATCCTGGGTCTGATTTGGGTGCTCCTCCCGAGACGTATAGCCATGGAAGCCAGCAGCATATGCGGTTGATACCCAATTACAACTATGCATCATGGGATGAGACTCCTGGGGCTATCGATTTGATCAAGGAGATGGTTGCGAAGAATTACGCTCAGGTACATTAATCTTAGGGATCGGGTTGCTTCTTAGCTCTGGGGACTCAGCAGATGCTTGCATTCTCCACTAAATACCAGCCGAGATATGTTTTCTTCTATCTCTAGGAATCTAGTTCATGAAGGCAAAGAGAGCATACGCTACTAGAAGCCCAAAAGTTTGCTTTTGTTGCTCTTTCGATCGGAATTTGAAACTTGCAACGAAATATAGATATTAGAGTTCTGTCTTAAATGTTTTGTAATGGCTTTTAGAAAGGCCATAAATTGCCCAGTCTTGCGACCAATATTTCCTTTCTCTCTCACCTCTACTAAAGAATTGAAAAATCAAATATCATCCCCCTCTCCCCAATCTATATAATCCTCCTCATTTATACTCAAGATCTTTACTTCTTTGACATAATTATTCTTCCTGAACGCATCATCTGAAGCCTTCCTTCTCCGTGATATCTTTACCACTCGCCCAGTCAGAACCTTCTCTTTAGGTTTTCCCCCCTCGGCTTTCTGCCTGCTGAAGGCCGGTAATTTTACCTCCTCGGCCATCTCTAACAACATTTCCCTCATCTTATTGTTCTTTACCTCTTCCAAATCAGCCCCAAACTCATTAACGTTTTCTTCTTGAGAAGACATATCTCTAAACAAAGAATCCACATCGCTCTCCACATCACTTTCCACCTGCAGAAATTCGTGACCCACAAAAATCTCCGAAGCAGCTTGCATACCCTTCTCTACCCTAAGAGTATCTGCTTCCTGCTCCCGTTCAAGATGATGTTCGAGATCAAGCAGAAGCTCCGATTCAAATTCCTCGTTAGTCTCGCGAACCTCTGGTTGGTAGCCCTCCGCCTCCATAACAAGATATTCTGGATCGTAACTATCTTGGAGGTTATGAACCCTCCCAACCTCATCTTCTTGGTCCCACGCATATTGGCTTTGAAATTCCTGCCGAATAAAGGGTGGGAGATTCTCCGTATCGTCGTTGTCATTATTATATCGCTCTTGATCGCTTTCTTCTTCTTTTTCATATTCTTCATCGTCGTCATCTTTTGGCTCTTCCCACTGTTGTTTTTTTGCTTCCTCCTTTTCTTCGCGGATTTTCTGCCGTAAGGCTTCCATGGTTGATACCTTGTGTGTTTCGAAGTTTGACTCAATCTAAGAAATATGATTGTTAGGAAAGAGAGTTGCGACCGCAGGGGAAACATAATTGAGCTTAATTATCACGGCAATAAAGAACTTGGCGAGCCGGGAGCAAGGATAAAATAATTCATTGTCCCAATTCTTCTCAAAGATTTCGCAGTTCACAACGCCTTCGATGACCCGGATGCAAAACTCTTATCCATCAACAAAGAACACAAAACGCAATGTCAACTTTGTAAGCAAAGGTGTTGCTAAACCTGATTAAGATCTTTCTGTACATATTCCTGTTCCCAGTCCCTTTCCTCGTTTCCATCCAAATGTCATCCATGCTCATGATGTTTTCAGGTCCTCGCCTTTGTCTCTCGGGAAAATTTCCCTTGTATTTCCTGGGAACTGACCTCACCTGTCGGGAAAATGTAATAGCTTCTTCTTATACTATCTTATTCTAGATATTAGATAAGACTGGGTTTATTCCGAAGACTTCTTTTAAGCCGCAGTTTTAAGCTCAAATCAAAAATCACTAGGGAGGATAAAAACCTAGCGACTAAGCTTCCAACATACCCGACGCTAAATCCTCTTCCTATACTCTCGTAGGCTAGGCCTCGGTTTATTTCTTATTCTTCTGGATTATCGAATACAAGTACCCACAACTTAGTTCACTTCGTTTACCTTAGTCCCTGAACATCAGCAGGGCGCACTCCGCTTGTGATAGGAACTAGATCTAACTCTGGAGAAGATGGAGGAGGTAAAATCGTGTTTTCTTATGTTGAGTCTTGCCGGGACTCCGCATCCCCACCTCTTCCAAAGTTAGACTCGGTTTAGAAGATTCTTCTGAGTAATTGGATGTAACATCTTGCCGTGCCGGTGGATCATGATTTGCTACCCAGTATCAAGAATTCTGTAGCGTACAGAAAGAAACCTTACTAAAGCACCCCGCAATTGACATTGAACCAATATAAATACTGTATACTCAAAGCCGATTTTTTGTATTTATGAGTTATTAGTGAGTTGAAAAGTCTTTAATTAAGTGATTTCTAAAGTGAACCATCTATAAATCTGGCTCACTTATTGGACCCTTTTCACGGTATGCTTTGCAGCTCTTTCCCCAATGCTAGAGAATCTTATTATACATATTATACAGCCCAGTATTTTAACCTAGAAATTTATTTCCCACAACACCACAACACCACATTCGGTATATCTTTCATTTTATTTTCGTTCCTGTGACAGCTTTTTAGTAGATCTGCAGGAATGTGATGTCCAGCAAACTGTTTCAAAGCTCATCCCAGAATCTGTGAGGTATGCATCTCATCCCGCTGCGAATGACATATAAGTGAGTGGTAGAATTGAACGAAAACATACCGTGCTTCTTTTAAGCGTTTGAGGTTGAAAAAGAGGCTAGTGATTCAACTCCCCCCCCCCGTCTTTCATATATCCTAGAGGATGGAAATAAAATACCCTACAAGTGTTTTCTCAAATTTGCTTCCCATTGGCTTGATTTACTATAACTTGAACCTAGTCTAACTCTATCCCCTTCAACTCGATTATTAGCACCTCGAATAGAATTAGTTGAGGAACTGTTGGAAGGGGGGTACTGTCACGTGACATAAGGACACGGATATATGGGCCTCCCTCGTATTCAGAAGGATCTTGCTTGGCAATGCTAGACTGCGCCTCAACATTCCAGGCAACAGAATACCAATTCACATCATTCGTTCCTCATCCTCCTGAAACACCGTTCTCCTCAGATGAATCGTGCATCGTGCATCGCGCGTCGTCATCCCCTTTTTTGTTAAATCGGTGCCTAATTGCATTGTTGTTCATTGAGATTCACTTACAAGTACATCGTGACCATGTCCTACGATCCAGACGACGATCTTTACACAGCGGAACCTAAACTTTTATCAATTCCATTTGAGTGCTTTCCAGCCTTCCCAACCTTCCCCACCTTCTTCAACCCACCGACGGCCCCTCCAAACTACGACCTCATTATGGCTGGAAACACTCGTTATCATCGCATCCCCGAAGAAACTCGCGTCTCTCTCGAATCATCTACAGGAGGCGACCTCGACTCCGGTGATCTCCTACTTGATCCCTTGAGAAATGACGAGAGTCACGCTCTCCCGAAAGAGTCAAAATTCTCATGCCATCCCACATTGATACTTCGTCTCCTTGCCACCATAATTCTCACTATCAGCTTCATCCTATTCGTCATTGACCACCGACCACGTTCCCTTTCCGCAATCATCCTCGTCTCTTTCGTTGTCGCCCGAAACGCGCTCGTTATTGTTCATCACATCGTATCTCAACACATCCGCGTCCGTATCGAGTTCCGTAATCGCCAACCAAGAGTTCGAACCCCCAAGAAAAATGTTCCGGAATGGTTGAAGCAGGGGTGGTTTCATCTTATTCTTGACTTGGTACTGTTCGCAGTTCTTTTGATTACGACCATTATTGCTACGCAAGGATCTCGTAATTGGTATCCATGGGTTGCTGGGAAATTGGTTGTTCCCGCTTGTGTCCTGGCCTATGTTGGAAAGTAAGTTGTTCGCCTGCTAGTTCATTCTTCTGCCGTAGCTGATCGGTGATAAAGTGTGTTCTATCTGTTCTCTTGTTTTGATCTAGGTAGACCCAGCAATATCACTGTCACTGGTGGTGTCTCTTTCGATTATGGAAAGAAGAGCGGGCATCAGCCTCAGAGACCGCAAATGTATAGGGATACCGAGGCTGGCGAAGGCGTCGCTGTCCAGGGCCGCAAGACTGGAGCTGATTCACCCCTTGCCACGGTAATCTGATCATGGCAATGTCTATCGACAGAAGGTAATTGCAGCTGAAAATATGTTCAGGGCAATATGTCCAATGGGATTAAGATCTAGGTAGATCGGGATAAATGCTCTCTTAGCATGGGAACTATGCATATGAGGCATTGGAAGAGACTATATATGGTGTTAACATTTCTATTGGCACATAGAATGTGGGTGTTTTGGACCAAGTTTTGGACTTTTACATGAGATGAGGGGACGAGCAACATGAATAAGATAGATAAGTTGGGGCCCACATTCAACTTGAAACCGTATCCCAATGACTGAATGGAACCTCAAATTGATATACCTCCTGAAATCTCTCGCTGGATCGACCCATACAAACTTGACATAGAGCGAGGTAGGCAATTTACTTGGATTGAACATTAATCGACTTTGTAGGTCCGAGGAACGTCTGCAACCGATTGAAATACTGGGGGGAGTTTCTTGCTCCTGTCATCTCACTTGGGACCCAGGGGAAGAACGGTTTCACTAGAATAGAATCATAGATAGATAGGTTGGAAGTCAATGGGAAATGGGGATATGTTGACAAGCAGAATACTTGAGATTTCCTGTATCCTCAAATCCCATCCTATCAAGGTTCTACTCATGTGTAAAAAAAAAGACTTCTTATGTATCGTTTTCTTTCAATCTATATTGAAGGTGTATCCTGAGAAACTTTGGGAGATTATGGTCAACGATAACTGGTGGGTTAATACACAAGAAGCTTCTGACTAGCTCAGCTTTGATATAGTCGACGACGCAAGACGGTGGGGGTAGCGGTTGTGGCGGCCTGAGGCTATGATCGCGTACTAAGTGATTTCGAGCGTCCTTGCAGCCTCGTCGATTTTATTTCAACACTCATCTTCAACGTTCACAATAACAACGCCACAACCATGTCGGGCAGACGCGACTTTCTGAACCAACAGGCACCAGAAAACTATGTAGCGGGTCTGGGTCGTGGTGCGACCGGCTTCACAACTAGATCTGATCTTGGTCCCGCACGTGAAGGTCCCAGTGAAGATCAAATCAAAGAAGCGCTCGCAAAGCGTGCTGCGCAACTTGGAGCTGCTGCACCCACTGCCTATGGAGCGCCGGAGAAGAAAGAAGAGGATGATGATGACGAACGTTTCCAGGACCCCGATAATGAGGTTGGTTTGTTCGCAGGAGGCGCATACGACAGAGATGATGATGAGGCAGATCGAATTTACCAGGAGGTAGACGAGAAGATGGATCGGAGGAGAAAAGCACGCAGGTTGGTCTCCCCATATTATACCCCCCAGATCTACGCCTTTGTAGCAAATGGTTTATCATATATGCAAATAGATGAGCAGATTACCGACCTTTCTACCTACAGGGAAGCACGAGAAAAAGCCGAACGAGAGGAATACGAGCGGAATAACCCAAAGATTCAACAACAGTTTGCGGATCTGAAACGAGCTTTGGGAACAGTCAGCGATGATGATTGGGCGAATCTGCCAGAGGTTGGAGATTTGACAGGAAAGAATCGGAGAAGCAAGCAGGCGTTGAGACAAAGGTTCTATGCCGTACCGGATAGTGTCATAGCAGGTGCTCGAGACTCGACCGAACTAGGAACAACCGTTGCAGACGAGGGCGTGGCTAGCTCTGGGGGTGATGGCCTAGATGGAACGATGACCAACTTTGCAAAGATTGGAGAGGCAAGAGATAGGGTTCTTAAGGTCAAGCTTGACCAAGCTTCGCAAAGCGGCACGGATTCCGTTGCGGGTAGTGCAACAAATATCGATCCCAAAGGATATCTTACGAGCTTAGCAAAGTCACAAATAAACGAAGGAGAAGCAAATGTTGGCGACATAGTCCGGGTACGATCTTTGCTGGACTCCGTTATCAAGACCAACCCAAAACATGCCCCTGGTTGGATTGCAGCTGCTCGACTGGAAGAATTGGCTGGCAAGGTAGTTCAAGCCAGGGCGGTCATTGCGAAAGGATGCGTTTACTGCCCGAAAAGTGAAGATGCTTGGTTAGAGAATATACGATTGAACGATAACCACAATGCCAAAATCATTGCAGCAAACGCTATTAAGGCTAATGATCACTCAGTACAACTCTGGGTTGAAGCTATGAAGTTGGAGTCGGACCCAAGGGCAAAGAAGAGAGTGTTGAGACATGCTCTGGATCATATTCCACAATCAGTCATGCTTTGGAAGGAGGCTGTGAATCTGGAAGAAGACCCCGAAGATGCGAAGTTACTGTTGGCGAAAGCGACCGAGATCATTCCCCTTTCTGTTGAGTTATGGTTAGCTCTAGCTCGTTTGGAGAGCTCAGAAAATGCTCAAAAGGTTCTCAATAAAGCTCGCAAAGCGATTCCAACGTCCCATGAAATTTGGATTGCTGCAGCACGTCTCCAAGAACAAATGGGCAACGCCAACAAGGTCAATGTTATGAAACGTGCCGTTCAAGCACTCGCGAAGGAATCTGCAATGCTGAAGCGGGAAGAGTGGATTACCGAAGCGGAAAAATGCGAGGACGAGGATGCGTTGTTGACGTGCGGCAACATCATTCGCGAGACCTTGGGGTGGGGTCTGGACGAGGACGATGATCGAAAAGATATCTGGATGGAGGATGCGAAAGCAAGTATTGGCCGAGGAAAATACGAAACAGCGAGAGCAATTTACGCTTACGCTTTACGGGTATTCGTCAACAGCAGAAAGCTGTGGCTCGCTGCTGCAGATCTCGAGAAGAATCACGGAACAAAAGAAGCATTATGGCAACTCCTTGAGAAAGCTGTCGAGGCTTGTCCACAGGCGGAAGTATTATGGATGATGTTAGCCAAGGAAAAGTGGCAAGCGGGAGAAATCGACAACGCCCGACTAGTACTAGCCAAGGCTTTCAAGCAAAATCCAAACAACGAAGATATCTGGCTTGCGGCCGTGAAGCTTGAAGCTGAGAATGGACAGACGGAACAAGCCAGGAGTCTCCTTGTTGAAGCTCGCCGAGAAGCACCAACCGACCGCGTCTGGATGAAGAGCGTAGCCTTCGAACGACAGCTCGGCAATATCGAAGCAGCTCTTGATCTTGTCAACGATGCTCTCCAATACTTCCCCGCCGCCTCCAAACTCTGGATGATGAAAGGTCAAATCTACGAATCCGAAGGCAAACTCCCTCAAGCTCGCGAAGCCTACAGCACCGGCACCAAGGCCTGTCCTCGCTCCGTCCCACTCTGGCTCCTCTTCTCCCGGCTCGAAGAAAAAGCCGGCATGATAGTCAAAGCCCGTAGCGTCCTCGACCGCGCCCGTCTCGCAGTGCCCAAATCCCCCGAACTATGGACTGAATCCGTGCGTGTCGAGCGGCGGGCCAATAATATCTCTCAGGCTAAAAACCTCATGGCGAAAGCGCTGCAAGAAGTCCCAAGCTCTGGTCTCCTCTACACCGAGTCCATCTGGCACCTCGAGCCACGAACACAGCGAAAACCAAGAGCATTAGAAGCTATCAAGAAAGTCGACAACGATCCCATCCTCTTCGTAACCATCGCGCGTATTTTCTGGGGAGAGAGAAGGTTAGAGAAGGCGCAGAATTGGTTCGAGAAGGCCATCCTGCTGGATAGTGATCTCGGCGATACGTGGGCGTGGTATTATAAATTTCTACTGCAGCATGGGACCGAAGTAAGTACCCCCCTGCGTTCTAACGATACAATTGCTGATAGTCCGGGAAAGGAAAAACGCGCAGACGTGATCGAGAAAATGAGATTGAACGAGCCGAGACATGGCGAGGTATGGCAGTGCGTAGCGAAGGATCCGAGGAACGCGGCGAAGAGTCTACCGGAGATTCTTAAGCTTGTGGTGGCGAAACTGGAGTAGGGTCGGTTACATCTGAATTTGGGGCGTGGGAAAATGGCGTTACTGGGTATATATATATATGTCTTGTATGTAGGATATTGCATTTGCCTCTCTCTAGAAGGAGCGTGCAGACTCCAATCTAAAGAAAAGAAAAGAAAAGAAAAGAAAAGAAAAGAAAAGAAAAGAAAAGAAAAGAAAAGAAAAGGTCTCTTCCATCCCATTCCCTTGTGTCACGACTTCTTCATCTATGATCCTCCCGAGCCTGCCATCCAAGAAAGTATCACCCCGCTTCTACGGTACGTCGTCAATCGGAATCTACTTTTTCTCACAATGCGACCTCCTCGGAGTTCAAATACCTACCTGTGGAGTAAGGTAGGTAGGTAAGTAATTAGATAGACAAGCCAGAGAATAGGTTCTCAGACTACCTTACCTTACAATTTGCATTCCGATTCCACGGTATTTATTTTAGTGTATTAATAATAAAGTCTTTTCATTATCTGTCTGAATTATAAACCTGGGACTAGTGTCATAAAACTCCCATTTTATTTAGGTGAACTCGTGAAAAAGAAAGGAAAGGAGAGAAAAAGAGGAAAATATTCATCATTCATCATTCTTAGTTAGCCAGCCGTGAAATTCGTGAACTCATAAAATGACAAAATGGAAAGAAATCTGAAATGCCAGCCCCATCCATCTGTGCCCACAATACCAAATCTCCACCCCATCCGGAAGCCGAGCCAACCAGTTTAAAGCAAATTATATCAGGTCTCTTGCTTGCTTATCCCATAAAGTGTAGTTTAATCCCGCCGCCGTTTCCTCTTCTCTTCCCCACTACCACCACTACCACCAGCAGCCTCACTCATGAACCCCGATAAGAGATCTCGCCAGCTTTTACGCCCATCAACCACATCCCCGAAATCATGTACTATGCGCTCGACCATCTCTTTTTGTCCTCCACCTGCTCCCCGTGAACGATCTAAAGGCCTCCCATCTCTATCGAATCGATCGGGTAATACTTCTACCTCATCCGAACTCTCGGGACTAGGAGAGCGCGAGGCGTGACGTTCACGACGCCGTTGTTTAGAAGGTTGATTTGGACGGTCGGACGAAGGGTCGGAATTGCGGCGGCGGCGGCGACGGTGTTTGTGTCGTTTTCGCTTATCGCGTGATTCTTCGGGTGAGGCGGAGGAAGGGTCGTCGTAGACGTTGTCATCCCATTCCGGTTCGGGGGGTTTATACATTTCTTCATCACGTGAATGGTGATCGTCGTGGTTTCCGTGAATTTTGTGGAGACGGCGGGAGGAAGAGGGAGATAAGGGGGCGAAGTTGACGGATTTGTTGTGTGGGGTGTCGGTGTCGTGGTCGGGTGTTGAGGGGGGAGTGGAGAGTGTCGAGACGGGGGAGATGGGGCGGTGGAGGGGAGGAATGTTGGTGTTTATACGGCCTATAGGGGTTGTTAGTAGGGGATGGAAAAGAGGAAGATTAATGACAAACGAGAAAAGGATCAACGAAATAAGGAGGGAAAGGAAAAGATGGCGCACCCTCGTCGCGCAAATGCTCATTTGGGACTGTCGGCGCCGTAGGCGGGGGAGGGAAATACGGCATGCCATTGTTCGGGACAGTGGTAGGAGGAGGATTGAAGATGGGCACTTCTCTACTCACATTGTCACCGTGAGGTGGTGGGTAGCCATATGCATCATGAGGTACATTATTTGGGGGTTGTTGGGCATAATCTGCTGGGTTGTATGGAGGAATTGGGGCATCTGGCGGCAGATGTGGAGTCGATTGATTGTTATGTTGAGTAAAGCCGCCTGTTGGAGGAGGAGGGAATTGATTATTGGGGAAATAAGCACCACCTGAAGCATGAGGAGGACTCGGCGAGTAATCGTCATGATAATCGTGAGCGTAATAGTTCTCCGGAGGGGGCTCTTCTTCATAGCCTGGAAAATGTCGTTAATATCGTAAATTATATAAAATGATTAAACAAAGGGAATGTATTCACGATCTACATCATCACTTTGGAATCAAATTTGACAAACGCTTGGTAAGTCGACTCCGAATTGATGATGCAGACCGAGAGCGGGAACGAGAAGGCGAGTGCTGGGGGTCCTCACGTCTTCGTTCGCGCTCACGTTCAGCTTCCTTCTTTTCTTTTCTCTTGTTGAAAGCATGAACTCCGACAGCTGCCGCACCAGCAGCAGCCGCTCCACCTGCAATATCTCTCATTCTACTTCGACTTCGACTTCGATTCTCGCGTTGATCGTCGGAGCTCGAGGAGTTTCGGCGTCTGCGACTTCGTGGACGACGAGTTGCCCCGTAGGCCGCACCAGCTCCGGCAGCTAGGGCAGGATCGTAGGGGTCGTAGCCCTGTTGGTAGGTGGTCGTTTGTTGGTGGGTATAGACGGGATCAGTCCCGTATTGAACCATGCCTAACTCTGGGTCAACTCCCGGATCGGAATATGTACCAACGGATCGGGATCGGGCTCTCGACCTGCTTCTATGTTTTTTTGCCTTCCTAGCTGCTTCTTCCACGACCTCTTTGTCATCTTTTGCCTTTCGATTCTCGTACAATCCAGCGACAGCAGCACCCGCAAGACCGGCTCCGGCAATCTCAGCACCTGTGCGGATTCTCGACTTCGATCTTGAGCCGTCACGCTTCTTGGATTTGTTGCGGAAGTGTTCGACCACACCGGCAACTGCAGCAGTCGCTACACCGGCTTTGGCGATGGTAGCTGCCCTGTGCTTCGGGTCGTTATGTTTGCTGTCCTTTATCGTTTCCTCTTCTTCGGAATAGTCATCAGAGTCGTGTCCACGGCTACGATGACGACGTCTGGAGACACTGCGTGTTCGACTGCGACCTCTTGACGATTCTTCCTTTTCTTGCTTCCGGTTTGAAACGTATTTAGCAGCCGCCGCGGCAGCAATACCTGCAACGGCAAGTCCAAGGGCGGTCTTAACAATCGGGTGTCTGCTTCGTGACCTTGATCGTGACCTTGAATCGTCTCTGTTGTCGTGATAATCGCGGTACCGACTTCGAGCTCTCGTGAGGACTTCAGCACCAATTGCGCCGAGAGCTGCTCCTCCAACCACGTTTCTGCCGCGATGTTCTGGTTCATTTCCCACCTTGCTGCGATGGTTTGCGACCAAGGCAGCTACACCGGCGCCAGCCAATGCCCCTTCAGCTAGATGTCTCTTGTGATGTGGACTGTGGCTGCCACTGCGCTCCTTGACGACCTTCTTCTTGATGACTACATCCTCATCGCTGTAGTCTCTATCTCTGTACCTGTCGTCGTATTCGTCTCTTCGGCCACGGCGATCGTATGCAACAATTTCGCGATCATCGTCCCTTCGGCCATCGACCTCGCGGACATCTCGCCGATAATAGTATTCGTCCTCTTCTCTTCTTGGCTCTGGCCGCTCAATCTGTTGTTCCACTTCACGTCGCTGGATGATCTCAAAGCCCTGTGGCTCTTGAGGAGGCAAAACAATTGGTGGCGGTTGAGGAGCTTCTTGAACGATAATCTGCTGAGGTTCCGGCACACGCTGTCGAATAATGATAGGCGCAGGCGGAGGTTCAGGTCGATCATAGTACTCCGTCTCCCTCCTCACTCTCTCATACTCATACCCATCATCTCTCGGCTCCTCCCGCCGTTCCACCCTCTTCTCGACCCTCTCATATTCGTACGGTTCCTCCCGTCGTGGTTCCTCCCTTCTCTCCACCCTCTTCTCAATCCTCGTCTCCTTAACATCCGTCTCCCTAAAATCCCTCTCCGATTCCCACGGCCTCCGTCTCTCGTCTCGAAAACTCGAAATCTCGGATTCGCGTGGAGAGCCGCGATCGCGCTGGTCCCGCTCATAAACCACGGTCCTGGTACGCTCGCGCTCGCGCGCAGGCTCCCGGATCGGATCACGCTCGACGTAACGTTCAACGACGGTTGATCGGGGTCGAATGTCGATGGCAGATCGAGGACGATCGATTTCTCCCGCGTAGCGCTCGACTCTCCGATCCACTTCGATGCGCTCGCCGCGAGGTAATTCTAATCGACTGCTCCGGCGATCATCTTCGACTTCTTCGACACGGCTGGGTGTGACGCGGTATCGTTGGACGGTGCGATATGACGATCCGCCTGGCTTTGAACGACCTGAGAATGAACGGTCATCGTCGGACGAGTAATCATCGCGATCTCGAGAGGTATACGAGTTGCGTGTGACTCTTGTAACTTCCGGCATCGTGTCGATGATTTATTGAAAGTGATGCGAAAGTGCGATGTGCCCGGAGGCAATAATATCTTTTGGTTGAATTGTTGTCGATCTTCTTGTTGGGGGGATGTGTTGGTTGTTTGGAGCAAGATGAGATGAGATGAGATGAGATGAGATGAGCAGAAGGTGGGGTCGGCGGGTGGGGATTTTGTAGGAAGGTCCAAGCCTTGTCTGATAATATTTTTTGGTTGGACCAAGCCTCCTCGATTCTTTTGCCTCTCCTCTTTCTCACCTTTATTAGCTCAAGTACGAAGTAATAGTAACACTAGTATAAATGCCGGAGGTAGTGTGAACGACGAAGCCAGGAGCCAGAAGCCAGAAGCCAGAAGCCTACGTAAACTTTCCGTCCTCTTCCTCTCTTGTCCCAGCCTTGTGCGCTAATATGCCAATCTATCTTGTGACGGGGTGGAATGCTGTATGGTGACCAAGCTGTCGCAGACAGAAAGATGATTCGTGATGGCGGGGGAGGCGTCGGACTCGGACACGCAGGAGTTATAGCTAGTTGCGTCAGTTGACGGCAACTCTGCTCACTCGTTGAATAGACGATATGATTTGATATTGTGGCACTCGGCGAGTGAATGCAAAATAGGATGAATTATGGTAGGATTTGCAATTTGTGTGTATATTTCTGGATAGGAGTTGAATAGGATTTGTTTTAATAAGGATGGGTAGGATTCAAGGATGGGTTTTGTAAGATTGTGGCATCCTCCCTGCGCCTCCAAAATCCTGTTATACTCCAGTAGTAGAAATTATTTGACACGTCGCAACGAAGAATCTGCACGATTCCAAATAAGAACTAGAAATTACATGACCCTCTCATGGTCAGAAAATGGGTGTAGAATATATGTCTTTGATAGGTACACCAGGTATCAGATTTTACCAGCCCCCCTCTTCTCTTGTTCGCTGTCCCGCAGCTGAAGACTCGACCCCTGTGTTGTTTGCTTCCGGCTGGGCCAAAGAAAAGACAAACATTGTGACCAAGTCTGAATGACGCATGTAGAGCTGAACCTGCTACAGAACAGGCACAACAGAGCCTCATTCAAGTCACTTTTCTGCGCCACCATGACTCTGAATGTTTGCCCTCATTATATATAAGGGGACTATAAATGAGCCACATCAGCGGTGAAAAAGAAGAGGGTGTAGGGGAATCGAATCAATACCCATCGAGCTTGTTCCATACTCTACGAGCAGAGTACCGTTGATTCGTTAATGGCCCCAAGTCTCACTCAGCGCATTCTCGCTTTACTGTGAACATCGGCTTCGCATAATATAGTCAAGCACTCAGCCTCCACAACTTCAACGCAAACGCTTCCCGAGGCACTTCGCCTCACCCATCCCGATCCGCATCTTCCTATCGCATTTCTATGTTTGAATCCAATCGTATTTCATTCATAGTTTCATATCAGACTACATATAACGAGGCTGTGAAAGAGGAGCTTATGTGAACGTCTGCCTAAACTTTGGGGCGTGCGAGAGGAGGGGGAAATGAGAAAGCAAACATCGGGGAACTCCCCTTTGAATTGTGTCAGGCTGCCCAATAACACGCCATGAGGCAGTGGTGATCTCCCGCGTCTTGTCTGGGGTTGCCTTGCCTTGTCCGCCTACTCGGTCTCGATGGGTCCCAGAAGGGGTGGATGGAGTGGGATGCAAAATGAGAGGCAGCGCGTTGAACGGCCTTGTCTTGGGACTCCACCTGCATACATGCTTTCTGTTTATCATCAGATCATTTTTAAATACGACGATATTCGTTGGTCAAAGCTGGAAGTCAGAATTGGCCAAACGTCAGGTGGTAATTTGCAAAGCAATCAGTCGTTGCTCGAGAAGTCTACTTGAACGCTTGTCCTACAAGATGGTCGTTCTAAACCCGCAAGCTCTCTGTTTCGGGCCATGACCCGATCTTAACTCTTGGGTAGTTTACCTGGGTATATAATGCTGGGCAAAGGCAACTTTGAAGCCTCATGACCAGAGAGTGCGGGACTTGGAGAATGCGGCTTGAAATGCACTGGATGATGCTGATATGGCTCATGACCTTGAACCCGGATACTATGTCAAAGAATGAAAGAAAGTCCAATCTTTGAGCCTCGTACGGCTTTCTCTAGTTGAGAAACTGTCTGATATACCGATGCTTGATGTTGCGTTCTTGGGAATGTGCTGTGATCTTGTTTTGTATTTGGGTGGGGACTCAGGAAGTGTTCCTTTTTAACGTCCGTGTAAATGGTAATTGCATGCCTTGAAGCAAGCCTAGTCTGTGAAGTTAAGCTCGGAGGCGGCATACAGGGGAAGGAGCGAACTTTCTCCTTCTGGGACATGGTATACGGTTGAGTTTCTCAGATGGGCCCCTTTCACTCAACATCTCCATCTTGCGATTCACCGCGACAAAATAATATTAGCTCCAATATGTCTAGCGGTATTACTCACGACGTATTCACAGCGACGATATCGTGGCATCTCGCTTAACAGAAATATAAGCAAGTCTCCTAGCCATCACGTCTCGATATTCTTTGCTCCTCATCCACAATCAAGTCCAAGAATAGCAATATTTTTGGACACCCGACTTGTATCAACCCATCTTATCTCATCACAACAGCAACCTGATCATCAGCGCAAGCGCGTGGTCTCTCTACGATTCGTAATCATGAAGTACTCATCAGTTCTTGCTGGTTTGTCTACACTTGCCTTTGTTGCAGCATCTCCTATTCGCCCTAATGGCCCTTCCAACGGTAAGTCGACATCACATTTCTCAACCTGCGTCATGAATATTCTATAAAAACATGATGGATATCTCAACCTCTCATTCCTGATGCCGCAACCAAGAGAAAAAAAATGTAAAAAACATCCTGATATCTTCAAAGGTCACGCGAGTTTGCCCGTGCAACCTATCACCTCCTATGTTGAGCGCAGCCTCGCTACCCCACCTGTACGAATCCCACATTGGGTCAGCATCTTGCCCGATCCCCTTCGCAGCAACCCGGCTCAGCCTATTACCTCCTACGTTGAGCGAGCTGAGCCTAGTCGTGTCGGTCATCCACCGAAGCCGATTCCTACATCTGAGGTCGATACTCGCTATCACGGTAATACTCTTGAGCCTGCTCCTACACCTTCGGTTCATACCAACACCAATGATGTGCCAAACCTTTCCCTGGTTAGATCCATTACTTGTGGTGCTTCGTTGCCCAAAACAGTTATTGAACGAGATGTTGTGCCTACGGTCCCTTCAGAGTCTACTTCGTTGAACTGGGCGCACTTGCCTCCTCTGATTAATACCAAGGCCACCTGGTCCCCGGTGGATCCTTTGCCAACACACAAGCATTATTCGCATGCGGGCTCTTCTGTCAGGGGTTTAAGGGCTCGTGCTATTATCCCCACTCCTGCTCCAGATTCTACACCAACGGAGACCATCATCACGACTACTGCAACATTTCCCGTCTTCCATCACAATCCTACCGCGACCAGCGACTCCTCTTTCATTGTGTTGACCTTCACGGAACCTGAGGCCATCAGCAGTCTTACCGCCAAGCCTACGTGGAAGTCTTCCAATGGAAAAGGTACTCCCACTCCTCAACCAGATACAACCTGCACCGAGAAGACTTCTTTCACCACTTATGAGACTCCACTTTCCTCTCAGGTGCCTGTGAACCCGAGTCTCGTTGATTTTACTTCACAGAATTCGTTTCCTGCCATTCCTCCTGTGACTACCGACGGATCCAATGAGAGCCTAGTTGTAACAACTTTCACTTTTGCCGGCCCAACAAGCTCCGAGACTTGGATCTCTAATAAGGTGACCTACACATCAATTAAGACATTATCCCCACCCAGCAAATCTTCAATTACATCAGTCCCCGTCAGCAACAAAGCTCCTAGTTCATCCCAGAATGCCATCGCAACTATCACCACCACCTTCACCTTTCCCATCCAGCCATCCGGTACCGACAAATCCTCTTTTACTGAGATTGTCTTGACCATCACGGAACCCGAGCCATCAGATATTACGACTCCCCCCAA
>Ga0182030_10012275_pt1 | contig 17182 bp, 15 predicted proteins | sample 812S3MmetaG_FD_121299 | JGI IMG/M metagenome (GOLD analysis project Ga0182030, IMG submission 121299) | Permafrost microbial communities from Stordalen Mire, Sweden - 812S3M metaG (Illumina Assembly) | ecosystem: Environmental > Terrestrial > Soil > Wetlands > Permafrost | place: Sweden...
CGAATCGTACCCTGCAAAAGGCCGGTTTCAAATATCTCAAGACCCATATGACCGTCCCCAGTCCGGTCAATTTTCATCAGGCTGTCACCCGCTGGGTGATCGAAAGATAGCGTTTTCAAGCGACGTGGATACCGGTTTGCATGAAGAAAACGCGTAAAAACAAAAACTGACATCCGGTAAAAATAACCGCAGGAGGAAGCCATGACCGACGCCGATGCCGTTCGTGTCGAACGCGATGGTCCGGTGACCATCGTCTCCATCAATCGCCCGCATTGCCGCAACGCCGTCGATGGTGCGACGGCGCGCAAGCTGTTCGATGCGTTTCGCGCCTTCGATGCCGATCCCGAGGCGTCGGTCGCGGTGTTTACTGGTGTCGGCGCCCATTTCTGTGCCGGCGCCGATCTCAAGGCGGTGGCCTCGGGCGATCCCAACAAGAAGCGCGAGGTCGGCGGTCACGATTCGATCGCGCCGATGGGACCGAGCCGCCTGCGGCTGTCGAAGCCGGTGATCGCGGCGGTCGAAGGCTTCGCGGTGGCCGGCGGCATGGAACTGGCGCTGTGGGCCGACCTGCGCGTGGTCGCCGAGGACGCCACCTTCGGCGTCTTCTGCCGCCGCTTCGGCGTGCCGCTGATCGATCTCGGCACCATCCGGCTGCCGCGATTGATCGGTCATTCGCAGGCGATCGATCTCATTCTGACCGGACGCCCGGTCGGCGGCCCCGAGGCGCTGCGGATCGGCCTCGCCAACCGCCTGGTGCCCAAGGGCGAGGCCCGCGCGCAGGCGATCGAGCTCGCCAGGGATATCGCGCGCTTCCCGCAGACCTGCCTGCGCGCCGACCGGCTGTCGGCGTTGCGGCAATGGGATCTGGACGAGGAAGCCGCCATCGCCAACGAAATGCGCGGCGGACTTGAGGTCATCGCCTCCGGCGAAACGCTGGCCGGCGCTGCGCGCTTCGCATCCGGCGTCGGCCGTCACGGCGCGTTCGGCGCGGAAAGCGGGCAACGCTAGCCAATTGCCGCGTCAGCGCCTCGGTTCCATCCGGTTTCCGCGCTGTCATAAAAAACCTGTTGTCCTCACGCGCCGCCGTCGTCTACCACTGACCCTTGGATCAAGGGCAAAATTCGCGCGTGATCAGCCAGTCCGTCAGTTTCAGTGCTAAACTCCGCGCCGTACTTAATGACGTTCTGGGCGGCAGCGCCGCCAGTGTTCTGAACATCACGTTCGGACTGTCTTACGCGCTGTTGATCTTCACAGGCCCGCTGGCGCCCTATCTGTCCTACGGCGTCGCCGCGACCTTCATTTCGTCCACCGTCCTCGCCGCCATTATCGCGGCCGGAAGTTCATTGCCGTTCGCGGTCGGGGGTCCGGAGAGTTCCACCGCGGCGATGACCGCAATATTAGCATCCTCGCTGGCCGAGCGAATGGCGGTAACCGATCCAACGGCTCCGCTGCTCGCTCCGCTTCTGATCACGCTAGGCCTATCAACCGTCGCCACCGGCGTTATGCTGTGCGGTTTCGGGATGACGCGGATGGGCCGCGCGATCCGCTATGTGCCTTACCCGGTGGTCGGCGGATTTCTCGGCGCGACCGGCTGCCTGCTCATTCTCGGCGCGATCCGCGTCATCTGTGGTTTTCGCTTTCAGCTCTCGACGCTGGACCGGTTCGCAAATCCGCTGACGCTGTACGAACTGGCGGCGGCTTGCGCCATGGCGATCGTTCTCTATCTGACCTGGCACCGCTCCCGAAGTCCGTTTGGACTGCCGGCCGTCATCATCGGCGGCATTATCGCCGCGCAGGTCGCGTTCTGGCTGGCCGGCGTTTCCCCGGCGCAGGCGCAGGCCTGGGGCTGGACCTTTGAGTCGTCGCCACACATCTCCTTCATGTTGCCATGGAGCGCGCATGAAATCCGCAACTATCCCTGGTACACCTTGCCGGAACTCGCCGGCAACCTGATCGCCGTCATCTTCGTCACGGCGTCATGCACCTTGTTCAACACCGCGGGCATCGAAGTCGCCGCGCATCGCGAAGCCGATCTCGAGCGGGAGCTGAACGTCACCGGCATCGCCAACATCCTGTCGGGCGCGCTCGGAGGCTATACCGGATGCATTTCCGTCAGCCGTACCGTGCTCAACCTCAATAGCGGCGGAACCGACCGCCTGTCCGGCCTGACGGTTGCCGCGATCTCCGCGCTGATGCTGGCGGTTGCGCCCGCGCTGCTTGGCTACATGCCGAAGTTCGTTCTCGGTGGCTTGCTGATCTATCTGGGAGCGGACCAGCTTTATCGGTGGACCATTCAGTCGCGACGGCGGCTTTCGCTGGTCGAATACCTGTCGCTGCTGGCGATCATCGCCATCATCGTGCAATGGGGCTTCATTGCCGGCGTCCTGATCGGCGTCGTGATCGGCTGCACGACCTTCGCGTTGAGCGCATCGCGAATCGACTCCATCAAATACGGCTTCGACGGCTCGGAATATCGCAGTTCGCTGGATCGTTCGCGCGACGATGTCGAGGTGCTGACCGCGCATGGCGGCAAGATCCAGGGCCTGAATCTGCAGAGCTATCTGTTCTTCGGCTCGGCCAACCGGCTCTACCAGCACGTCAAGACCCTGCTGCAACGCAATCCGGAATGCCGGTTCCTGGTGTTCGATTTCAAGCTCGTCACGGGGATCGATTCGTCGGCGGTCTATAGTTTCGACCAGATCAAGCGCGCCGCCGCCGACAAGGGGATCAAGCTGGTGCTGGTGCACCTGCCGGCGGTCGCCGAAAAGACCTTGCGGGCAAGCGGGTTCGTCTCGAACGATGTCAGCGTCTGGGCCGAACTCGATCATGCGCTGGAGTGGTGCGAGAACGAGATCATCGCGCAGCATCAGGGCCTCGAACAGGAAGAGGCCAACCTGCGCGACTGGTTCGTGCAGATTCTTGGGACCGAGCAGGAAGCCGCCGATCTGATGCACCGCTGCCAGCGGATCGAGGTCAACGCCGGCGACATCGTCGTCCGCGCCGGCGATGCCGGCGATTCCATGCATTTCATCCTGGACGGGCGGGTCGGCGTCATGATCCCGGCGGGCGAAGGCCGCACCACGCGGGTGCGAAGCCTCGGCCGCTATACCACGATCGGCGAGATGGGCCTCGTCACCAGGGCGCTGCGCAATGCGACGATCCAGGCCGAGGTCGCGAGCATTCTTTACGTTCTGAGCGCCGATCAGTTTGAGGCGCTCAAGGCCGACAATCCGGCGCTCGGCCAAAAGCTCCTGACCTATTTCGTCTCGGTGATGGCGGAGCGCCTGAGCTTCGCCAACCGCACCATCGCGGTGCTGCGGAGGTAAATAGGTAAATTGCGTCGTCCCAGCCTGCGCCGCGACGACACACCCCGCAGGATGGCGCGAACTAAATCCCCGCCATCATCACGTATTTGATCTCGACATATTCTTCCATGCCGTGATGCGAGCCTTCGCGGCCGAGGCCGCTTTCCTTGACGCCGCCGAAGGGCGCTACCTCGGTGGTGATCAGCCCGGTGTTGACGCCGACCATGCCGGACTCAAGAGCTTCGGCCACCCGCCAGACCCGGCCGAGATCGCGCGAATAGAAATACGAGGCGAGACCGAACGGCGAATTGTTGCACATCGCGATCACCTCGGCCTCGTCCTTGAAACGGAAGACCGGCGCCAGCGGCCCGAAGGTCTCTTCCTGCGACACCAGCGCATCGGGGGCGACGTTCGACAGCACCGTCGGTTCGAAGAAGGTGCCGCCGAGCGCGTGGCGCTTGCCGCCGGTGACGATTTTGGCGCCGTGCTTGACCGCGTCGGCGATGTGCTTCTCAACCTTGTCCACCGCCTCCATGTTGATCAGCGGACCTTGCGTCACGCCGGCTTCGGTGCCGTCGCCGACCTTCATCGCGGCGACTTTCTTCGAGAGCTTCTCCACGAACTGATCGTAAATCTTGTCCTGGGCGTAGAGGCGGTTGGCGCAGACGCAGGTCTGGCCCATATTGCGGTATTTCGAAACCATGGCGCCCTCGACCGCGGCGTCGATATCGGCGTCGTCAAACACCACAAACGGTGCGTTGCCGCCGAGCTCGAGCCCCAGCTTCTTCACCCCGGCCGCAGCCTGCCGAAACAGGATTTTTCCAACCTCGGTCGATCCGGTGAAGCCGACAAAACGCACCGCGGGATGTTCGCACAGCACCTTGCCGATATCAGAGGATTTGCCGGTGAGGATGTTGAACACGCCCTTGGGCACCCCCGCCCTCTCGGCCAGCGCCACCAGCGCCAGCGCGGTGAGCGGGGTCTCGTTGGCGGGCTTCAGGACGACGGTGCAGCCGGCCGCCAGCGCCGGCGAGACCTTGCGGGTGATCATCGAGCACGGAAAATTCCATGGCGTGATGGCGCCGCAGACCCCGATCGGCTGGCGGATCGCCAGCAGCCGTGCGTCAGGCCGCTGCGTCGGAATCGTCTCGCCATAGACGCGCCTGGCCTCTTCGGCGAAGAATTCGACATAGGCGCCGCCGATGTCGATCTCGCCGAGCGCCTCCGCCAGCGGCTTGCCCTGCTCGGAAGTGAGGATCAGCGCGAGGTCCTCGCGATTGGCGATGATCAGGTCGAACCATTTGCGCAGGATGTTGGAGCGCTGCTTGGCGGTGAGCCTGGCCCAGGCCGGAAACGCCCGCTCGGCGGCTTCCACCGCCTGCGTCGCCTCCGCCGTGCCCATCACCGGGACCTTCGCAAGCTCGACGCCGTTGACCGGATTGGTCACGGGATTGGCCGGGGTACCGGTCCAGGCGCCGTCGATGTAGCAGCGCTCGCGCAGCAGCGAGGAATCCTTCAGACGGTCGCGCAGCGATGGCGCGGAAGCTTGCGAAGTGCGTGCGGCAGCAGTCGGGGACATGGCGTTGCTCCTCGGATTTTCCTGGGATGTTTTCTGGAATGTTTCCTGGCCTTGAAGCCAAGTATAAGCTCAAACAGGCCGCGTTGCATCGACCGCGAGCGGCGTTTTCAAGGCAAATCCGCAAAGCCGCCCGGGGGTCCCGGGCGCATCAGATACCGGCAATGATACCGGCACGCCGGGGAAGCGGCCGTTCAGGCCGCGCCGCTCATATAGGTTTCGCGGCGGCCGATCATGCGCTCCGCCGCGTCCTTGGCGTCCGCCTTGGAAGAGGTCGCGCAGGTGCGGTATTCGAGGTCCGGCAGTTCAGCGGGTTCGCGCCGCGCGAACCATGATTTTGACGCTACCGGCAGCATCGACAGGGCCTGGGCGACATTGTCGACCGCCCCGAACGAGTGCAGCGCGCCGCTGGCGGCAAAGCGGACTTCATAGAGGCCAGGGCTGATCGGCGCTTCGATATTTTCGCTGCGCCCGGCCCGGGGATACCGCTTCCATTCGCTCCATGTTGAAATCATCGTTACGCCTTCCACAGTTTCCAGCGCCGCCGTCATTTGCATCAAATTGTTCAGTTCAGAAGCGGCGTTTATGCTGCAATCCTAATACCTTAACACAAGAATTGTTCCCGGATAGCAGCAGCCGATCAAGATATCGCGGATACCCGGAGAGGTCACGATATTGCTGGCCAATTCATCGCAAATTGTGGCGAATGTTGCCCTTGAGCCGCCCCTCCACGAAAATTTTGCCCTGCGCCGGCGAGCCCGCGACGTTTCGGCTCATCCAGCCGCCGATGCTTGCGGGGAGCCGCGACCGGGAGGAAGATCGGCGACCCTTAAAAAAATACCCAGGAGGTTACCCCATGCAGAGCAAAGCTCAGATCGATCAGGTATTGCGTCAGAAGAGCGACGCCAGGGAGATTCCCGGCGTGGTCGCAATGGCCGCGACCGGCAAAGAGGTGATCTACCAGGGCGCGTACGGCAAACGCGACCTGTCCAAAGACGACGCCATGACGACCGACAGCGTGTTCTGGATCGCCTCGATGACGAAGGCGATCACGTCGGCGGCGGCCATGCTACTGGTCGAGCAGGGCAAGCTCTCGCTCGATGAGCCGATCGGCAAGGTGCTGCCGGATCTCGCCGCACCGCAGGTGCTCGAAGGCTTCGACGCCAACGGCGAACCCAAACTTCGCCCCGCCAAAAAGCCGATCACGCTGCGCCACCTCATGACCCACACCGCCGGTTTTGCTTACGACATGTGGAACGGCGACATGGTGAAATATCTGGAGAAGACCGGCACGCCCGGCGTCATCTCCTGCGCCAACGCCGCGTTGAAGACGCCGATCATGACCGACCCGGGCACGCGCTGGGAATACGGCATCAATATCGATTTCGTCGGCAAGGCGGTGGAAGCGGCCTGCGGCAAGAAGCTCGATGCCTGTCTGCGCGACCATATTTTCGCCCCGCTCGGCATGACCGACACCGGCTTCAAGCTCGGCGATGCGCAACGCAAACGGCTGGTCGCCATGCATTCTCGTGGCGAGGATGGATCGCTGGCGCCGATCCCGTTCGAACTCGAGCAGAACCCGGAATTTCACATGGGTGGCGGCGGGCTCTATGGGACCGCGGGCGACTACATCAAATTCACCCAGATGATCCTCAACAAGGGTCGCGGCAACGGCAACCAGGTGCTGAAGGCCGAGACCGTCGCGACGATGGCGCAGAACCACATCGGCGAACTCAACATCACCAAGATGACCTCGGCGGTCGCGTTTGCGACCAACGATGTCGATCTCTACCCCGACATGGCGAAGAAATGGGGGCTGAGCTTCCTGATCAATACCGCCAAGACCCCGGAAGGCCGCAGCCCCGGCAGCCTCGCCTGGGCGGGCCTCGCCAACACCTATTACTGGATCGACCCCTCGCGCGACATCGCCGGCGTGATCCTGATGCAGGTGCTGCCGTTCGCGGACAAGAAGTGCCTGGAAGCGTTCGCGGGCTTCGAGAGCGGCGTCTATGCCGGGCTCGATGCGGGCCAGAAGGCGGCGTAGGCGCGCGTTGCCCTTTCCCGGCGAGGCCAAACGGACCCCGCCGGGAAATCGCTCCAACGACTTGCCTTATCTAGCTTATCTGTCTTATTTATCCTGCCTAATCCGGCCTTGACGCATCATGTCCCCCGCACACATGCTTCGGCGCATGGAGAAGCAGACTTGACAGAAAAAACCGGCAGTTATGTCAGCGGCGTCGCCGACGCGCCGCTGCTGGGCGACACCATCGGGCGCAGCCTCGACCAGGCCGCCCGGCGCTGGGCCGATCGCGAGGCGCTGGTTTCGCCGAGCCACGGCATCAGATGGACCTGGAAGGAATTGACCGAGCGGGTCGATGCGCTGGCCGCGGGCCTGCTCGCGCTCGGGCTCGAGCGCGGCGCGCGGATCGGCGTCTGGTCGCTGAACCGGCCGGAATGGACGCTGACGCAGTTCGCCGCCGCCAAGGCCGGGCTCATTCTGGTCACCATCAATCCCGCCTACCGGCTCAGCGAACTCGAATTCGCCCTTGCCAAGGTCGGGTGCGCCGCGATCGTCACCGCGACCGCGTTCAAGACCAGCAACTACATCGAGATGCTCAACGCGCTGCTGCCCGAACTGGCGAAAGCGCCTCCGGGCGAGCTGCACGCGGCGCGGCTGCCGCATTTGCGCAGCGTGATCCAGATCGGCGGGCCGGTCTGTCCCGGCGCGATCCCGTTCGACGAGGTTGCCGGCATCGGCGGCGCGCGCCACCGGGACGCGCTCGCCACGCTGGGCGGAACGCTTCAGTTCGACGATCCCGTCAATATCCAGTTTACCAGCGGCACCACCGGATCGCCCAAGGGCGTCACGCTGACCCATCATAACATCCTCAACAACGGTTATTTCGTCGGACGCGCGATGCGCCTGACCGAGCGTGACCGCATCTGCATTCCGGTTCCGCTCTACCACTGCTTCGGCATGGTGATGGGCAATCTCGCTTCTGTCACCTCGGGGGCGACCATAGTCTATCCGGGCGAGGGGTTCGATCCGCTGGTGACGTTGCAGACCGTCGAGCGGGAAAAATGCACGGCGCTGTACGGCGTCCCGACCATGTTCATCGCCGAACTCGACCACCCCGAATTTTCCGGATTCGATCTTTCGTCGCTGCGAACCGGCATCATGGCCGGAGCGCCCTGCCCGATCGAGGTGATGCGGCGCGTCAACGAACAGATGAACATGCGTGAGGTGACCATCGCCTATGGTATGACCGAAACCAGCCCGGTCAGCTTCCAGAGCGCAACCGACGATCCGCTGGAGCGCCGGGTGTCCACGGTCGGGCGCATTCATCCGCATGTCGAGGTCAAGGTGGTCGATCTCGAGGGGCGCATCGTGCCCCGCGGCGAACGCGGCGAGTTGTGCACCCGCGGCTACAGCGTGATGCTGGGCTATTGGGATGAGCCGGAGAAAACCGCCGACGTGCTGGATGCCAGCGGCTGGATGCATACCGGCGATATCGCCATCATCGATCAGCAGGGCTATTGCAACATCGTCGGCCGCATCAAGGACATGGTGATCCGCGGCGGCGAAAACCTCTACCCGCGGGAGATCGAGGAATTCCTCTACCGCCATCCGAAGATCCAGGACGTCCAGATTTTCGGCGTCGCCGACGATCGCTACGGCGAGGAACTCTGCGCATGGATCACGGCGCGAGCCGGCGAGAGCCTGACCGCCGACGATATCCGCAGCTTCTGCCAGGGCCAGATCGCGCACAACAAAATCCCGCGCTATATCGAATTCGTCAACGAGTTTCCGATGACGGTCACCGGAAAGATCCAGAAATTCGTGATGCGCGAGGCGGTCGAGTCGCGGCTCGGATTGAAGGCGGCCAAAACCGCCTGATCAAGATCGCTTGAATAACGTGCAAGATTCGGGCATGCGTCATTGCATCGGCGACGTTTCGCCATGGCAAGCGGTCATTGCGACTGGCGGGCTGGCATTCCCAAGGTGATTTCTGGCCTGCGGAAACCCATTGCGATCCAGGCGGCGACAAGCCTCAACATGAACTTGCCGGAGTGACCATCATAATTCGGCAGGTCATCGGCAAGCTCGACCCCGTCTCGCCGGTCTTGTGTCATGATCCGCATCTCAAGGGGCGGAGTGCCTTCCAGAAAGCGGTTCCGGTACATCGTCAGCCAATGTCCCTTGGTAAAGTCGAGGAACATTGCCGAATTGCAACACGTGGCAATGACTCGCCGGGTCGGGGAATCAGGCTTGAGCCGGTGCTCTTCAAGATACTCCTGCCCCGTCACGCATTGCACTCGATCCTTTCGATACAGGACGTAATCCGTTCCACCGTCGGGATTGAGCACGGATGGCGCGGAAGCCAATTGCTCGAAGCGGATTCCGGCTTCCTGGCAACTCGCGCAATAGCAGGCGGCGGTCAGAATCGGCCGGCCGACTGCCTCCAATTCCACCTTGCCGCATCGGCATCTCCCGGAGAGGCGTTTTTGCTGTTTCTGGTTCACTGCGACCGCCCATTCGTGGGTCCTGTTTATCGAGTTATTTTGGCGCTGGTAAGAAATGCCCGCAACGGATCAATAGCGCGCCATTTTAACGATGCGCCGATCACATCCGGGCTACCCCGATAAACAGACATCCTGAGGGATCGGTATGCATGTCTCAAACGTGCCAAAAACCGAAAGTCGGTGAAGGTTGCCGAAAGGTATCGCTACCTTTGGATTGTCGACACTGGCCGCTGCTGACTGTTGGCTGAGGCTAATTAACTCCCGGGAGGCGCAGTGCTGTGCGATGCCGCATCGGGAAGACGATAGATGTTTTGCCCGATATGGCCGATTTCCCGGGACATCACAGCATCGCACCAGATCCGGAATCCAGCTTCGCGCGCCCGGTCGCAAAATACATAGTCCTCGCCGACGATCGCGCCGTTGGCGTCAGTTTCAAACCGAAAGTACGGTTTGGAGAGCTTGTCAAAGACACCCATATTGATCAGCAGGCAGCCGGTTGGAATGCGTTGCATTTCAAGAAGATCGCCCGAAAGAACGGCCGGCTGCTCGGCGAGCTTGGTGCCGAGGATCTCAAAGGGAGCGACACGCTTGGTGTAGGTTGCGCCGACGATGTCTTTCCTGTGAAGCAGGAGACGAAAAAGCGCGGTAGGCGGGAATAACATGTCGCTATCGAGGAAAAATATGAAGTCCGCTCCAAAATTCTTGGCGAGCTCAACACCGTTATTGCGCGCTTGCGCCACGATTGACGATTTGACCGTAATCAATCGCAATTGGAGTGCGGCCGATGCCATACAGAGCTGAGCATATGCCATGGCAAAGTCGGCATGCACCATGTCGCCTGACGGAACGGCTATTGCGACACGAGGCAGCGGCGAATCCATTTTCATATGATCCACGGCCTGCGCTATCAGGTCAATTGTCTTTCGGCGCCTTCACTGATTTGGGTAAGTTGGACGCATAGAAACCTGTCCGCAGTTTGCACCGGACCTGCTTCGACGTGCTGCGAGCTATACTTGATAATTAATCAGCAATGCATTTATCGATGCCGAGCTTGCGCTGGAAGCTCCACTCGCACCGTAGGTCGAAGCGGTCGACTGCGAATCCTGAAGCAGCTTTAGAAAATCTTGTATGATATTACTGATATCGCTGCTCGTGCTGCCAGACGATGTGCTGCTGGACGAGGTACTGCTCGTCGAAGAAGACGTACTGGCATCGGACAATAAATCTTGAATCGAGAATCCAGTGCCGCTCGAGCTGCTGGCTGAAGAGGTGCCGTCGCCCGACAACAAGATTTCAATTGTGAATCCGGTGCCAGATGAGGAAGTGCTGCCGGATGAGGACGCGCCACTGGACGGCGGCGGGCCAGGAGGCGGTCCACCGGGACCCTGCGGACCACCTTGGCCTCCGGGACCGCCGGAGAAAGCATTTGCGAAGACACTTTGAAGCTCAGTAGCTTGAGCACTCGTCAATGTGCCGTTGCTCACCTCGTTCGCGATCAGACTGTTGATCTTGGTGCTGATGCTACCCGGCGAGGGAGGCTGGCTATTTGACGATTGACCGCTGGTCAATGCGGAGTTGATATCGGTGAGCGCGGTAGACAATGCGCTCTGGTCGCTAGAACTTATAGTTCCGGCTGAAACTTCATTGGCAAGTTCCTTTTGCAGCATCTGCAATGGGCTTGAGTAACCGCTGCCAGAGCTAAGCGCCGAGATTGAGCTCATCGAAATCTCCAAACCGGTTTGTAAGTTGGTGTGAAGATAGTTGCTGCCAGTTAATGATGAGTTCACCATAAGCGCGAACGCGATAAAATCGCGCTCGGTAAATTCTGCCGAGCTTCGTTAATTTTCGTTCCCACATCGGGCAATTATTGCCGTTGCTTCGGAACCATCCCATTCGTGAAAATTTCGAACCGACAAAAGTGCTTGGCGTGATCATGCAAAGTAACCGAGGACTCCCTCTGCGACATCGGATTCAATTTTTGGACGCTCTCTTGGCGGGCTTTAGATACAAGCAGTGAGTATCCAGCAGATCAAGTCTTTCGAAAGGAGAGGCGACAGAATAAAAGAGCTGCTCATGGAGCCATGAACCGGGCGATACGGCCTAGTAGAGCTAAACACGACACATGACGCAATCCGCTTTGCGATCCAACAAGTGGCGATTGCCGGGAGTACGACTTCCGATTTGGGTCAAAATGCGGAATACTCATCGCGAGTGGATGCTTTCCGCTTTGCCTCCGAACTCAGACGTAGGTCGATGCGGTCGGCACTTCGCATTTGTGCCATTTCCAGAAGTCGACTTTATTCGATCACTTCGTCAGCGCGTGCGAGCACAGACCACAGGCCGACCGCTTTAGCGGTCTTGAGATCGGGCTGCCTGAATTAGCGCGCCGTTCCCGTTGTCGTTCCTGAGGGACTGCCGGCTGGAGGCGGAGCCTGATTGACTATGGTTGATTCCGGCATTCCGCTCGGTCCAGGATTGCTTGCCACATGAGTCCCACTCCCGGATCCCCGCACGAAAAACACGAACGCGAGGATAAATACAGCGAAAATTGCGACTAACGTTCTTCCACCTATCTTGCCTTTGCTATCGTTTTTCGGCACGCGGTTCTCTTTCATTTCGGTGATTAAGCCAGGTTGGCAGGCATCACAAACTTGAGGTCACAAGACTTGATAGTACAGTGACCATCGAGCACTTGAACTGATCCGCCACAGCTCGGTACATTTTCAACCAGGCCAGCGTCGTTCGCGCAATCCCAGGCGGCCCCTTCGGTTTGAAAGGGGCGGCTTATTCGGTCGCCATCCTTGAATACGGCGTAGCTCATGGCGCTCTCCTTCTCCATTCGAACAGGTTCGACCGATGTTCCGTGTGGGAGAAAGACCCGGCAAGGAGCCGGGCCTCTGTCTCAGTTGTTCTGCCGTTGGCCCTTGGCATCGGCCTGATCAGTTTGCTTGTTTGCACTCTGGAGCGTTGCTGAGCACCCCTTGAAGCACTCCTGGAATGCTCCCAGCCCACAACAACCCGCCGGTTTCCGAGCCGTTCCTGGGAGTCACGGAATGGTGTGGGGGATTGCAGGACGTTTCATCCAACCTGGACAGCGTCCTACGCTGCAGAGAATGAGTGTCATGCCGTGGTAGTGGATTTGTGGTCACAATCGCAGAACGGACACATTGTGAACATCCAACGCGCCCAGCGTTCTGATGGGAGGAATCCCCATGGACGCAAAATTCGCTGTAGGCGACAAAGTCGACCAATTACCCCGTGACAAGTTTGTTGGAACGGTCAAAGCGGTCTTCACGACGAAAGATGGGCAAACGCGCTACGCCGTCGACGTGGAAGGCCACGGCACTCTTCGGCTTTGTAGCGACCACACGATCGTTCCCCACTGCTGAAATGCGCCTTGGCGCATGCCAAAGGCCGCCAATTGGGCGCGGAACATATCTCGGTGCGGCAGCTTGTCCTTCGTCGGCCGGAAAGAAGTAAACCGTGAGGTCTACACCACCACCGGGTCGACAATAAACGGCACAACAGGCGGGACCTCGAGCCTAAGCAATGGGAGTTGGCTGACACCGCCAGCACGCTGTTGGTCACGTCGCCGCAGGGCAAAGAAACAGAAAACGAGCAAGCCGGGGTGATCACCATGCGTTGGATGATACTACCATTAGTCGCTGCGGCGTTCTTGGCGGCACAGTTTCCGGCACTCGCTCAGCCCGTTGCCGGCGATGCAGCGTCCGGTCGCGAGATCGCAACAAAGCGATGCAGTTCATGCCATCGCGTTCTGCCGATGACCCTTGCCGACAAAGCTGATCCTCCAAGCTTTCAGAGCCTCGCCGACCTGCCATCGACCACAGGAATTTCGTTGAACGCGTTTCTTCATTCAAACCACGAGAATATGCCCGATTTCATAATTTCCAGCGCCGATTCGAATGACCTGATCGCTTATATTCTCAGTCTAAAAAAGCATTAGAGCGTCAACTGCATAACCGCCATTATTCCAACTGAATGCGCAGACCTTCAGCTCCGTCGTCGCGGCGCCGCTTCTCCCATAGCCAAAATCGATTGCATCCCGGGCGCGACTACGCGCGGCGCGATCGGCGTCACGGTGGGTTTTTTCTACGTGATGGTGAAACGGGGAAAAGACGTCCCTGAGTTCTGGTGCACTACGAAATGGCGACCGGGAACCAAGAAGTCTAAAACCACGCCGACGAATTTTTCAGGTTATGGGCAGCGTGGGGGCTTCGATGAGTGACGTTCGTCTTGCCGCGAATGATGTCCTGGGACCGGGAGCGGGCATCGCAATCGAAGTGCTACTTGGAGTAGTATTGCTCGCTCTGGTCTACTACGTCAAGATCAAGCTGGTTCGCAATACCAAGGATTTCGTCATTGCCAACCGCAAGATCGGGTGGCCTACACGTTCCACCGCGAGCTGAACGACTGAGATTTCAAGTCCGGGCGGAGTGCCCAGAGGTTTCATGGGCAAGAAGAAGGCGCACTTTCTCGGATTCGTGCAGCATGGCGTCAACAGCCACGCGACCGGCATGTGGCGACACCCGAAAGACAAGATCAATTGGGATTGGACCCGGCCGCCCTACTGGCAGCATCTGGCCCGGACCATGGAGCGCGGGCTGTTCGACGCGATGTTCATCGCGGACGAACTGGCGCCCTACAACAACTACGAGGGCAGCTCGGACGCGACCGTGAAATACGCGGTACAATGCCCGGTTCACGAGCCCTCCACCATCGTCCCGATCATCACGACCGCGACCACCCATCTCGGCGTCGGGGTGACGTTGTCGACCGCGTTCGAGCACCCCTATTCGATGGTGCGCCGGCTTTCGAGCCTCGACCATCTGTCCGGCGGGCGCGTCGCCTGGAATATCGTGAGCTCCTATTCGAAGAGCGAATGGGATGCCTACGGCGTCGAGATGACCCAGCGCACCGGGCGCTACGAGCGCATGGAAGAATACATGGAGCTCTGCTACAAATTGTGGGACTCTTGGGACCCGGACGCGATCGTCGCCGATCGCGCCAGCGGCATTTTCGCCGACCCGGCAAAGGTCCGGGAAGTGGATCACGCCGGCGAGTTCTTTCGATGCCGCGGACGCTCGTTCGTATTCAGGTCCCCGCAGGGACGTCCGGTGCTCTGGCAGGCCGGTTCGTCGGACCGTGGCCGTGACTTCGCCGCCCGGCACGCCGAGGCCATCTTCGCCGTGCATCCGAATGTCGAGCGGATGCGCGAATATACCGACGACCTGAATCTGCGGCTTCGCACCCGCTTCGGTCGCGACGTCGACAGCGTCAAGCGCATCTACGGCGTCCAGACGGTTGTCGGGCTGAGCCGCAGCGAGGCGCAGGAAAAATATCAGCGCATCCGCGAGTGTATCCCGCTGGAAGGCGCGATGGCGTGGATCAGCGGTCACTTCGGGCCGGATTTCTCCAAATACGACCCCAACGAAATCGTCCAGAACATCGAGATCCCCGGAATCCAGGGACTGTTCGATTCCATCATCTACGCCAAGGGCGGCGCGCCGGTGACCGTGCGCGAAGCCGCGCTGATCTATGCCGAAGGCATGGGCATGCCGCGGCTGGTCGGAACCCCGGCGGATATCGCCGATCAACTCGAGCATTTCATGGATGCGGGCGGTGCGGACGGCTTCATGCTGGCCGCCACCTACACGCCGGGATGCTTCGAGGAGTTCGTCGATCTGGTGGTTCCGGAGCTGCAGCGGCGCGGTCGCTACCGGACCGGCTACGACGGCGCGACGCTGCGCGAAAACCTGTCGGCGAATTAGGCTGGAGCCTGCGCTCAATTGAGCCAAAAATGGGCATCCGCGCCGTTATTCCAACTGAATGCGCGGACCTTTAGCTCCGTTCAGCAACCGTTTCAGGTGAAAGCCGGCAAGCGCATCGCCGGCATGGGATCCGACCAGTGCCGCAAAGGCCGGCATCGCCGCGCCGTCTCCGGCCTCGAGCTTGGCGAAAGCCTCGGAATATTGCGTGGTCGCGGGTCCCCTGAATGCCGCCTCCGCGAGCGGTTCGTAAGCCCGCAGCGGCTCGCTGCGTCCGCGCAACATCAGATCGCCCACCGGCCTGCCGCGAAATTCCTTTGCGCCGTCAGCGACCGCGGCGCTGACGCAAATATGCGTGCCGAGAAACTTGTTGGCAGCCTCAAGCCGCGCCGCCGTGTTGATGGTGTCGCCATAAGCGGTGTAGTCGAAAAAACGGCTGCCGCCAAAGTTACCCACCAGGGCGGGACCGGCGTGAACGCCGATGCGGGTTATGCCGAAATCCACTCCCTTGGCCTTCCAGCGTTCGCGGAACGCCTCCGCCCAGGCGTCCAGATCATGCGCGCAGGCGATCGCACGCGTCGCATAATCCGGCTGCTCCCCCGGCGCGTTGAAAAGGATCTGGATCGCGTCACCGATGATTTTTGCGACCGTGCCCTCATGCGCAAAGACAACGTCGGTCATGCCGCCCACATATTCGTTGAGCAGCGTCCCAAGCACTTCGGGGCTCGCGATTTCCACGAGCGAGGTGAAGCCGGTAATATCGGTGAAGATGGTCGCGACCTCGCGGCGGTGCACTTCCATGCCGTTGCCTTCGCTGGCGGCGGCCAGCCGGGAGGCGATCTGCGGCGAGAAATACCGCGAAAGCGAGGCGTGGGCGCGTTCTGCCTCCGCCTGACGACGGCGGGCCTCGCGCATCATCTCGACGTGACGGATGGTCTTGTCGATGGTCATTTCGAGATCACCGAAATCGATCGGCTTGGTCAGAAAGTCGAATGCGCCGCGGTTCATCGCGGTGCGGATGTTGCTCATGTCGCCATAGGCGGAAACAATGATCGTCGATTTCCTGTCCTCGGCCTCCTGCAGTTTCTGCAGCAAGGACAGGCCATCCATCCGCGGCATGTTGATATCGGAAACCACCATGTCGACCTGCGGATAGTCCGCAATCGACTTCAGCGCCTCGATTCCATCATGGGCGAAAACAAACGCCACCGCGCCGTCGCGAATCTGCTTGCGGAACTTCTGCAAGACCAGAGCCTCCAGATCGGGCTCGTCATCGACAACGAGGATGGTTGCGGTCATGCGGCTTGCCCGAGGCGCACATCGATCTCATGGCGCAGCAGCGCAAAATCGATCGGTTTGGTCAGCAGACCCACCGCGCCGCGCTCGATCGCCTTGCGGCGCGTTTCCGCATCGCCATAGGCCGTGATCATGATGACGGGCACATCGGGCCGCTCCGCGCGCACCCTCGGCAGCATTTCGAGGCCGCTCATGCCTGGCATATTGATGTCGGACAGGATCAGGATCAGCGATGGGTCCGTGATCTCGGCGGCCCGGGCCAGTGCGTCGGGCGCAGACGGAGCAAACTCCATCGTAAAGCGCCCGGATTTCAAGTCACGGCGGAATTGCTGACGGAACAGCGCTTCAACATCGGGCTCATCATCGACGACGAGTATATAAACGCTCAAGTTGCACCTCCAGCCTGCGGCTGCGCGGCTGCCGTTCGCGGCAGCGTAATAATGAATTCGGTAAATGCACCAGGTATTGTATCGACATCGATCCTGCCGCCATGTTGTTTCACGACGATGTCATGGCTCATCGACAGGCCCAGCCCGGTACCCTCGCCCGCGGGCTTGGTGGTGAAGAAGGGATTGAACATCTTCTCCTTCACTTCCAGCGGGATTCCGGTGCCGTTGTCGCGAATCCGGATTTCGACGGTGTTGCCCAGGCTTTTCGTGACCGCGCTCAGCGTCGGCTCAAAATCGTCGTCGCCC
>Ga0182030_10012276_pt1 | contig 17180 bp, 18 predicted proteins | sample 812S3MmetaG_FD_121299 | JGI IMG/M metagenome (GOLD analysis project Ga0182030, IMG submission 121299) | Permafrost microbial communities from Stordalen Mire, Sweden - 812S3M metaG (Illumina Assembly) | ecosystem: Environmental > Terrestrial > Soil > Wetlands > Permafrost | place: Sweden...
GAATGCTTTACACTATGCTGACCGTGAAACATGTTATTGCCCAGCTCATCAATATCAGGTGTATATTCAGTTCCATAGGCTGCCATTATTTTTCCTTCAGGGTATTTCACTTTCACTATGCGGCTTATGTCTCTAAAGCTAACATACAATATGCTATTTTGTTCATCAAAAAAAAATGAATTTTGATGCGGGTCGGCCATTTCGAACACTCCGTTTTTAGTATTTACCAGGTCAGAGTTTTTAAAATAATCTATAGATTTCCATGACCATAATACTTTGCCACTTTGATCATATTCTATAACAGTTCCAAATTGCATATTCTGATGAAAGTTATTATTGCTGTCTTTTATTATTTTAGCCGCCGCTGGATTAAACGCGCTGTCTACTTTGTACTTAGGTAACTCCCAGGTCAGTGGTTCCGTCCCCAATGCCATATAATGGCCATTGGAAAGCCGGGTAAATTCATGATGATAGTGCTCTATACTGTCTCCGCTCACTTCGCCGGTATTAGGCCCTTTCCATAATATAGTTCCGTTATAATTGATTTCATAAATGTCATTTCCTGTGCTGAATGTGATTGTAGCCTGGGGAGTAAGCTTCACATCTCTGATAGCCGAATTTTCAGTAACTTTATCATTATCAATACTTGGCAAAAACCATACAGCATTGCCTTTAATATCATACAAAGCACTTGTTATATCCACAAACAGATAAGCATCTTTATATTTCCCTGCTTCCTTAATAATTCTTAATCGCGAAAGGGACGTATCAATTCGGGCACTCATTGTGGTGCTAAAATGATGTAAATTATCCTTGGCTATCCTACCCTTATCATTATATGTGGTGCGCCAGCTATAATCACTTCCGAATTCGGGCACCTCAACAATTACCTTATTCGTTTTACAAACAAGGGTTTTGATGATATTTTTTTTAAAAGAGTCCATATCATTGAAATGCCCCAGTGCAATTTCAAGTGCGCATGTACCGGTTTTCTTTTCCACCGGAAAAGAAAACCCAATGATTCTGAAATTCAGATGGCTATCCTCTTTAGGAAATACTTGACACGTTACGTAACCGGAATTTAAAAATAAGAATAGAAATAGCAGGCATCTATACATAGTACATTATATAGTGCAAATGTACGTTTAGCAAGCCGGAAATTTAAGTGCCTAAATTTTTTCGACTAGGTTGAGTTGCACCCATCCGTTTCTGCCATCCGGCAGGCTTACTTCTGCCCAGTCGTTCCTTTCACTGATAATCTTTATGGTGGTTCCTTCCGGAATTAGCGCCAGCGGCTTGCCTTTAAGGTCATTGTTCATGAGTGGCGCATCGGTTTGCATCACCACGGCGCGCGCGTTTTGTTCAATATTCTTTGCAGCACCAACAGCTAATATCAAGAAGCAAATGAACGAAAAAAACAATACCCCGGTAAGCTGAGGAGGAATGTTTGCCCTGCCTGTTTTCTTAAACCGGCGAAAGCACACAACTACAATGATCAAAATGAACAGGATCAAAGCTGCTATTGCCCACATAGATGCGTTTGTTGCTTTGGTGATGTTTTGCCACCAGCGAATAAAAAATATTTCTGGCACCACAGGCAGGTGATTGCTGATACGGCTCTGGGCCAGCGCCAGGTTATCTGTAGCTTCCTTATTGTCCGGGTTTATCTTTAATGCCCTTTCATAGTTTAGCACTGCCAGGGCTACCCTGTTCAGTTTATAATAGGTGTTGCCCAGGTTGTAATAGACCGCTTCGTTTTGAGGTTTCAGTGCTGCTATTTGCTCAAAGTACCACGCAGCGCTATCGTATTGGTGCTGCTGGTAAAAGTTGTTGCCCTTCTGCCATTGTGTATGGTAAGTATCAGCGGCAAAGCCGTGCAGTACTCCTGAGAGGAGAATGATAACCGTTGCAACTAATTGTCTCATACCTTAAATACCTCCTCCAGATCACTGATCACTTTTATGGCTTCTTCATAGGTATGAGCCATTTGTTTCGAGCCTCCGGTAGCATACAATGCAGTTTCGCACTCCCATATTACATTCTCTACGCTTTTTTGTATGCCTTCAGGTACCTTGCGCATGCCCATGGAATAATTGGCCGTTTCACGGGATAACGAGGAGAGCGGGATATTTAATTTATCGCTCAGGTACAGCCATATCGCTTTTGATATTTCCTCGTAAAAAGGTTTTTTATTTTGCTCTTGCAGGAATTTTTTGGCAGTAACTAATCGCTGTAGTGCCACTTTATTGGCGCGCTTGCTCCTCAGTAATACCGTATCCTTCGATAGTTCTTCGTCTCTCCGCTTCCATACGATCAGCCCTATAAAGGTCAGCAGCGGGAAGGCATACATAGACCAGTAACCGCCCGTAAATAATATAGGTTTACTTTTCAGTGTGAGGTTGGCCAGCGGCTGCTTTACAATATCATGAATATCCTTTAGTGCAATATTGTTACCCGCTGTCTGCACCGGTGCGTAGTGCTTGCCGGGCAGCACATGCAGCTTTATGGCCTCAGTATGCTCAGTTATATAAGATCCTGTTTGCGGGTTGAAGTACGTAAAGGGAATAGCCGGTATATCATAGTCACCCGGTGTATGCGGAGTGATGGCATAGGTAATGGTCTTGGTTCCACTTATAGTAGTGCTTCTGCCGGTTATAGTATCGCTGATTACAGGGTCGTAACTATTTAGGCCGTTCTGCAAATTCAGCTTGGGTGCATCAATAAGTTTTAGGTTGCCGCTGCCGGTGATGTTCAGAGTCAGGTTGGCCACATCGTCGGTGGTCAATTCCCGTTTATCTATCTTCCCGGTAATACTAAAATTGCCTACCGCCCCGCCATAATCAGCAGGTTTGTCTTTTTCAGGCAGAGGGGTCACCGTTATTTTTACGGGCGTGCTTACTAAGTGCACCTTCACGTCTTTATACGCCATGGTGTTGTAGTAAGAGTTGTTAAAGAAAGGATCGTTCATCATCAGGGTTCCCGGGCCAAATATATCTGCAAGCCTTTGCTTCACCTGTTGCACTATGCGCGCTACACCCGTCGCCTCTGCCGGGTCCAGTTCCAGGGTCCCGGTCTGCTGGGGAAACAACGCCGATTTCTTCAGCAGGAACACCTGGTATTTCCTACCGTCCAGCACTTCCTCGGCAGGTTTCATTTGCTTGGGTATGTCAAAATCCTGTGTCCAGAATCCATTCAATGAGGGTAGTTTTGAGATCGCCATTTGCATCGGTATCCGCGAGTATAGCTTATAGCTCGTTGTTATTTGCTCACCTACATGCACTTTGCTTTTATCCACAACAACCTTTATAAATACATCTTTTTTGATCTCATTTTCATCTGCCGCCGTAGCCTTCTGTTGCTCAGCCTGCTGTTGTTGGGGAGTTTGTTGTTGCTGCTGTTGTTGTCTTTGTCCGCGTTGCTGCTGCATTTGTTGCATCTGCTGTTGTTGCATCTGCTGCATGCGTTGCATCATCGCCATTATGTCGCCTTCCTGTCCAAACGGGTCCCGGGTTACCGGGCGGCGCTGCTGCACAAGAGACCCGGGCACAACTTGTATTGTCACGGCATTAGACTGGTAACTATGCCCCGCAGCATCCCTGGCGGTTACCGGTGGTATGTTCATGGTCCCTTCATGCTTTGGCTGCAGCACATAAGTGAACGATGTGCTTTGGGATTGTACAGTGCTGTTGCCGTTAATAGATATATTAGTGCTGGATGATTGGTAAGGCCCTGCCAGCACAGCAAAATCAGGGCCTGACGGCATGGTGATCGACTGTAAGTTCTGTGCGTCCTTGATGGTGTATTGCACCTGCACCTGGTCTTTGGCGCCTATTTTAGGCGACTGGGCCACTGCTGTAAAAACTACGTTCTGCGCCCGTGTATGGCAACAGACTCCTGTGATAATCAGGAATATAATGCTGCTAAGCCACATATGTTTATTGCATTTCATTTGGGTACCCACAAAAATAGTTTTTAAGCTAATGGGGGAGGGTTAAAACTACGTTAAAAAGTTTCTTTATAGGTCACCTTTAACAGGCCTTAAAACAATGGTATCCACATTGGCTTGTAGCGATAATGAATAAGCCGCCCATAGCATGGCCACAACATCAGCAGCTTCCATAATGCGCCCGGGTTCTACGCCGCTTCCTTCCCATGATGGGGTATAAGTAGCGCCGGGGCAAATGGCCGTAACCTTAATGCCAAATGGCATCAGTTCCTCCCTCAGGTTTTCGGAGAACCCCATCAGTGCATATTTCGATATGCCATATGCCCCTCCATTCGGGTAGGCGCGCAGGCTGGCTATGGAGCACATATTGAATATATGCCCGCTCTTATTAACTTTCATTACCGGCAATACTTTCCGGGTAAGATGATAAGCGCCAAATAGGTTGATGCCGATCATTGATTCAAGCAGCCCTTCCGGTTCATCAGCTATTAAACCCGGTAAAAAGTTCCCAGCATTATTAACCAGCAGGTCTATCTCAGGGAAGTTCGCCATTACTGTATCTGCAAAAGCGCTGACTTCGTCCTTATTACTTAGGTCTGCAGCATAGGCAATCACAGACGACAAAGGGTATTTTTCATTCCATTCCGCCTGTACCGCCGATAGCTTATCCTTACTTCTGGCACACACAGCAATAGAAAACCCTTCCGAAAGCAATTTTTCAGCAATCACCTTTCCCATTCCCTGCGATGCTCCGGTAACTATAGCGTATGGCATATGTATTGTTCGTTTGTGCCACCAAATTACGCTGATTTACGCAAATTCCTCTCCAGAATTGAAACTGCCTTACCCTTCCCCAATGACAGATTTGCGTTTCTTTGCGACATGTCTTTGCAGCCTTTTCGTGAAACCATCAAAATTCTCAGCCTGTTTCGGAAAATATTCCTACCCGTAGCGTTCGGCAAAGCGCTTTGTACCATCGTATATTTGCAATAGGCAGGTTCTTTCATCAATTCAAGCTCGCTTTAATAACTAAAAAAATGAAAAATGAACTTTCGAACTCTAAATTTTGCCCTTCGGAATTTCCAAACCAAATCTGTGAAAAAAAGTTTCACTTAGTGCAAATACACGGAAATGTCAGGGTAGTGAAAATAAAAATAAAAAAATTTATTATTTATTTTATAAATTTAAATTATCAAACTGTATTCATGAGATATGCAGAAATATGCTGTAATACGTAAGATTCATGCAATTTTTCGCGACTTTATGCAGCATTTAACAACATTTCGCAGAAATGATAAAATATGAAATACATAAATTGAAAAAAGCATGCAGATAGTAATGAACTGGAGCTCAGGCAAGGATGCCGCCCTTGCATATCACTTGCTTTTGCAGGATGATAACTGTGCAGTCTCGCACCTGCTCACCACATTAAGCGCAGAGCATGATCGCGTATTTATGCATGGTGTCCGCGAAAAATTACTGGATATCCAGGCAGAAAGAATGAACCTGCCCCTATTAAAAGTAAAACTGCTAGCCAGCCCTGATGATACCATATACAAGAAAGCAATGATGGAAACATTATCAAGCCTGAAAGTACAAGGTGTTACCGCCGCTGCCTATGGCGATATTTTCCTGGAAGATCTTCGCGTCTATCGGGAACAGCAGTTAGAGCAAATAAACATGAAAGGGTTATTCCCCCTGTGGAAAAAAGACACTAAAGAATTGGTAAAAATGGTGGAGCAATACGGTATAGAAGCAATAATAGTTTGTGTAAATGAAAAGTACCTTGGTAAAGAATTCCTGGGGAAAAAGATCAATACGGATTTTTTAAACAACCTCCCCGCAAATGTTGATCCCTGCGGTGAGAACGGAGAGTTTCATACGTTCGTTTACAATGCCCTATTTTTCAGTTCACACATACCCATAGTTACCGGCGAGATCATACATAAAACCTATACTTCTTCTGAGAACAGTGATTGGGATACAGGCTTTTATTTTATGGATGTTGATGTAGTGGAGTAAGATGATATTCGTCAGTTCAATGATACATTTTCAAAATCCACACTTACCTTTGCAACCATTAAAACAATTTTAAACTTTTTAAAATATCATGGAATTTAGGACAGAAAAAGACACAATGGGCGAAGTTAAGGTGCCCGTAACAGCCTACTATGGTGCGCAAACACAACGCTCGATTGATAACTTTAAAATAGCCCAGGACATCAACCGCATGCCCAAGGAAATAATACAGGCATTTGCCTACCTGAAAAAAGCCGCAGCTATCACCAATAGCCAGTTGGGCGTTTTACCGCAGGAGAAATCAGATATTATAGGCAAAGTATGTGATGAAATACTGGAAGGCAAGCTCACCAATGAATTTCCACTGGTAGTATGGCAAACCGGCTCCGGTACGCAAAGCAATATGAACGTAAACGAAGTCGTTGCCTACCGCGCCCATGTATTGCATGGTGGCCAGCTTACTGATAAAGAAAAGTTCATTCACCCAAATGATGATGTAAATAAATCACAATCCTCTAATGACACGTTCCCTACTGCCATGCACATTGCAGCATACAAAATGCTGGTGGATGTGACCATACCGGGCATCAAAAAGCTGCGGGATACATTGGCGGTAAAGTCAAAAGAATACATGCATGTGGTAAAGATTGGCCGTACCCATTTTATGGATGCAACTCCCCTTACACTCGGCCAGGAATTAAGTGGCTATGTTTCCCAATTAGATCATGGTTTGCGCGCCATCAATAACACTCTGGCCCATCTCAGCGAGCTGGCGCTTGGAGGCACCGCCGTAGGTACAGGTATCAATACGCCTAAAGGATATTCGGAAAAGGTGGCGGAGAATATTGCATTGCTCACCGGGCTTCCTTTTATAACCGCTGAAAACAAATTTGAAAGCCTTGCAGCCCATGACGCAATTGTAGAAACACATGGCGCACTAAAGACAGTAGCTGTCAGCCTGATGAAAATTGCCAACGATGTTCGTATGCTAAGCTCCGGGCCTCGCGCAGGGATTGGCGAGTTGCATATCCCCGATAATGAACCTGGCTCTTCAATCATGCCCGGTAAAGTCAACCCCACCCAGTGCGAAGCGCTTACAATGATCGCAGCACAGGTAATGGGCAATGATGTGGCTATAGGTATTGGCGGTGCTACCGGTCATTTCGAGCTGAATGTGTTTAAGCCAATGATGATCTATAACTTCCTTCATAGCGCCCGCCTGATAGGGGATGGTTGCGTATCGTTCAATGACAAATGTGCCGAAGGCCTGCAGCCAATCGAAGCAAACATAAAAAAACACGTAAACAATTCGCTGATGTTGGTCACTGCCCTCAATACCAAAATCGGTTATTATAAAGCTGCCGAAATTGCACAGACGGCACACAAGCAGGGCAAAACCCTGAAGCAGACTGCGGTAGATCTCGGATATGTAACTGCCGAACAATTTGATGCATGGGTAGATCCGAAAGACATGGTAGGAGAGATAAGTTGATTGGTTATACTCGCGACTAATATGTATACTATTTTCAGTTTATATGAATTAGGTATTTTGATTTTTAATTTTTGACTTTTGTTTTTAAAATGTGGTGGATCTACGCACTCTTATCGGCGGTATTTGCAGCCTTGGTAGCAGTATTTGCTAAAATAGGCATCAAAGGTGTGGATTCAGACCTCGCGACAGCTATACGCACTGTTGTTATTATACTTATTGCCTGGGGCATAGTGATCGCAAAAGGAGCCACAAGGCAGCTTCCGGGACTAACAAAACAAAATTGGTTATTCCTTATTTTGTCAGGCTGTGCTACAGGGTTGTCGTGGTTATTTTACTTCAGGGCCCTGTCCCTGGGCGAGGTTTCTAAAGTTGCGCCAATTGACAAACTAAGTGTTGCCCTCGCAATTATTATATCTTTTGTGTTTCTTCACGAAAAGCTTAGCTGGCAGGAAGGAGTTGGTGCTTTGTTAATTATAGGAGGTACTTTCCTTCTTATTTTTAAATAACCTGCTATAAAATAATAAACCCCGGAGTCCGGGGTTCATTATTTTGCTAACAAAAATCGAAATTAATTATTTCGTTGCAGCAGCAGGCTTAGCCATTTTAGAGCTGGAAGCCTTTGTAGTAGTTGTCTTAGTGGTGGCACCCTTTGCATCTGTTTTGGTAATGGTGCTTTTGCTCATCTTAGAAGTTGTTGCTTTTTGAGGAGCCGTCTTAGAATCTTGAGCGAAACTTACTGAACCCATAACAAAAAGGGCTGCTACTAATGTAATGATTTTTTTCATTTTGTGTGATTTTTTTGCAAAGTTAGTATTAAAGTTAGTAATTGAAAATATTTATTTTAATTAATAAAACAAAAACATAACTTAGAATTTTGCTATAGCAAAATTCTAATAACCAGCTTTATTAATTAAAACGAAGTTCGTTGAATTATTTTGTGGTTTTTTCGGTCTTGGTAGTAGTCTTTTTTACAGACTTTGTGTTTTTGCCATCCTTAGCTACTGTTTTAGTGCTTGTTTTAGTATCTTTCTTGGAATCCATCTTAGCGTCAGACTTGGTTTCAGTCTTTTGCGTAGATTTTTTAGTTACAGTTTTTTTAGGAGCCATTTTAGAATCCTGAGCAAAACTTACAGAACCCAAAAGCATAAGGGCCACTACTGAAGTGAAAATTTTTTTCATTTTATGTGAGATTTTCGGCAAAGCTAATCAAAAGTTGCCTCAATTACAAGCAGGAGAGGCATTTTTTGAAACTGGGTAATAGCACAGTACTTTGTCTCTGTACTGTTACAATCACAATTAAAGATCAAAATTTCGCCTCCATGGTCAATCACATAATAAAGGCAATATCTTTGCTCTTGCAAGTGTAGAGGTGATGTTATTGACAGATTATTCATACTTTTATATCGTTTTAGAATTGCAAATATGTTTATGAAATGTTTTAGTCTTTTGATCTTAGGGTTTTTTTTGTCATTAAATTCTTTTGCAATTGCTCCAATATCAGGAATTACTCATGTTTGCGCCGCTAGCACAACTGTCCTCAGCGACGCAACTTCAGGCGGAACATGGGGTAGCAGCAATCACGCAGTTGCCACTATCAATGCCACCGGGGTTGTTTCAGGCGTTACTTCAGGGACCTCTATTATTACTTACACGGTTGGTGCAAGTTATGTACTGACAACTGTAACTGTTAGTGCTGCTCCTTCTGTCTATACCGTAACGGGTGGGGGTAGTTATTGTGTGGGCGATACCGGTGTTCATATTGGTCTCAGCGGGTCGCAGTTGGGTGTTAATTATTCATTGGACCATGGCGCGTCAGGCACAGGGCCGTTTGCGGGTACTGGTAGCGCCCGTGATTTTGGTTTGCAAACCGCCGCAGGTACCTACACAGTTGTAGCAACCCTAACAAGCACTGGCTGTAGTATTTATATGTCTGGAAGTGCTTTAGTTACTATTACCCCGCCTGTTCCTGTGTCTGCGAGTATTTCTGCCAGTCCGGGAGATACGGTTTGCTCCGGCACGCCAACTACTTTTACGGCGATGCCATTTGGTGAAGGAGTATCGCCCGTATACACATGGAGCGTCAATGGTATTCATGTAGGAGGGGACACTAGTGCATACACGTTTATTCCCGAAAATGGCGATGTGGTGGCAATGACGTTAGTGAGCAGTGCGACTTGTGCAGTACCAGATACAGTGACCACTTTTGATACGATGACTGTGATTACCCGTGTTGTGCCTGCAGTAAGCATTGACGCCATCCCAGGAACTGATGTATGCAGGGGCTCCATTGTCTTGCTGACCGCTTTGCCTGCATACGGTGGCCCCGCGCCTACTTATAGTTGGACCAAAAATGGGGTTGTGGTGGGACTGGGGAGCGCTTACACTTTTACCCCGGTAAACGGAGATACCATTCATTGCACCATGATCAGCAACTATGTGTGCCTGCTGAGAGACACAGTAATAAGCCCAAAAACAACCATAATAGTTGATTCGCCGGTAATTCCTTTTATATCCATTACAACTAGCCCCGGTACCCATATACTTCCCGGGCAAATGGACACGTTAACAGCTGTGGTAACAAATGGGGGCGCATCACCCACTTTTGTGTGGGTGCTCAATGGCACTACCACCACTGATGTGACAAACACTTATATCAGCAGTACTTTTGACGCTCCTTACCCTGACTCTATTACCTGTATTGTAACAAGTAGTAATGCATGTTTGCTCTCTACCTATACCTGGGTTTATATTGTGGTTTCCAATGTTGGTGTTCCGTCTCCACAATATGCGGAAGAAACCTTGCAGGTCTTCCCGAATCCAAATAATGGTGATTTTGCGGTGAAAGGTTCACTTAGCGGAATGCCGGACGGGGAAGTATCCCTGGAACTGACAGATGTTCTGGGGAGGGTTGTTTATACAACTTCAACGTTGCTAAGCAATGGAGAGTTAAACGCCAGAATAATGTTTAACGGTTATTCTCATGAAGGTGTATACCTGTTAAACCTGCGTTCGGGTACCGAAAATAGAGTTTTCCGCATTCTGGTTAAGGAGTAAAGTTGTTGGTCCATCGATCAAACCTTTGCCTTGGGCAGTATAATTAATCCAAGGTCAAAGTATTACTTTTGCCCTAAACGGGATGAATTGATGTCTGACAATAATCGGTATAATCAAAGAGGTGTTTCTGCACAAAAAGAGGATGTACATAAAGCGGTTGCCCGGTTAGATAAAGGGCTTTACCCAAATGCTTTCTGTAAAATTTATCCCGACTATTTAAGTAATGATGACGCTTATTGCAATATCATGCATGCAGATGGTGCAGGCACTAAATCAAGCCTGGCCTACCTGTATTGGAAGGAAACCGGTGATATCAGCGTCTGGAGGGGCATAGCCATAGACAGCATAGTGATGAATATTGATGATATGCTTTGTGTGGGAGCTACCGGGCCATTTACATATTCGTCCACTATCGGGCGCAACAAACACAAGATACCCGGCGAAGTTATTTCCGAGATCATAAATGGCACCCAGGCATACTTTGATCAGCTCAAGGAATATGGCATACATGTACACTTGCTGGGTGGCGAAACAGCGGATGTAGGTGACTTGGTACGTACGATAATAGTTGATGGTACAATGGCGTGCCGCATGCTGCTCAGCAAGTTGGTGACCACGGAGAATATGAATGCGGGCGATGTCGTGGTTTCGCTCGCCAGTTATGGGCAGGCCACATATGAGGCCGAGTACAATAGCGGAATGGGAAGTAATGGTCTGACCAGTGCCCGCCATGAGATGCTGAAAAAAGAATACGCAGGGAAATATCCTGAAAGCGTGGACCCTAACCTGCCAGACGAGGTAGTCTATAATGGGAAATACAGCCTGACTGATGCTACAGAAACTCCACTCAATGTGGGTAAATTATTGCTCTCTCCCACACGTACGTATGCGCCGCCGGTACTGGAAATATTGAAAGAGCATTTTGATAAAATTCACGGGATTATTCATTGCAGTGGGGGAGGACAAAGTAAATGCCTGCATTATCTGCCCAGGCCATTAAAAGTAGTTAAGGACAATTTATTACCCATTCCTCCGTTATTTAAAATGATCCAGGCTTCTGCAGGAACCGAATGGAAGGAAATGTACCAGGTCTTCAATATGGGACAGCGGCTGGAGATATTTACGGATACTGAGACTGCGCAGCACGTAATAGAGATAGCAAAAGGGTTTAACATAGATGCGCAGATATCAGGGCGTGTGGAAAAAGCAGAGAAAAAAGAGGTATTGGTAGAAAGTGAGCAAGGGATTTTCAGTTATTCTTAAAATTTGGCACCATATGTGCTGTTGACTTTAACGGAAACAATGATTACAAGTGAGTGTTGCCTTTAATATTACATGTTGCGAATTTTCATTTTTAACGCTACCTAAGATGAACATCAGAACCCATTTACTAGTTATTTTAATAGGGATGTCCTGCTCTGCACTTGCGCAAGACAAAATTTATAAGAAAGATGGTGTTATAATTAATGCCAAAGTAAAGGTAGTAGGTACCACCTCCGTCACTTATAAGCGATACGATAACCCTGAAGGACCGGAATACACGATCTTAAAAAAAGAACTGGTCCAAATCAAATATGAAAATGGGACTATTGACGTTTTTGAAAGACCTGATGCCAAAGAAGGCCACCGCTCTGCAGGGAAGGACGGTGCTAAAAAGGAGAAATTTGCCCAAAAGTATGGAGCCAATATCATTTCCATAATCCCTGCAGCCTATACTGCAAGCGTAGATGGCACCATCAATGACGTGGGAATTGGCATATGCTACGAGCGGGCACTAGACGAAAGAGGTCATATTAGTTTTAACTTGCCTGTTTTGGTCAGCTTTTTGTCAAATAATGATTTTGCAAACAATGTTGTATATAATTATACTCCGGGCACTACTTCTTATGGTACTTATTATTCATGGTACATAATGCCAGGGATCAAATTCTATCCGGCACCAAACATTTATAGAGTACGATATTCTCTCGGTGTTTCATTCTTCGCTATCCTGGGCAGTGAGCCCTATGCTGTTTACGATAACAATAACCAGACAAGCAACTACAATGAGGGCGACCATAATTACACCATGTATGGGTTCATGTTGTCGAACTCGGTGAATATAGCTGCAACAAAACACCTGGGTATGGCTTTAGATCTGGGCATGGGCATTCCCGTATCGGACAACCGTTATGCGGACAACAACGGAGGCCTGGTAGCCTTCAACGGCCCTTTTATACAGATAGGCTTAAAGCTAGGTTATCGTTTTTAAAAATTGTGAAAGAGTTTCATTATTAATTGCACTTTTAATATGCACCTTATGCAAATAAAAACATTCTTACTCTGTGCTGCAATGATTGGGCTGTATGGTTCTATACATGCCCAGGATAAAATTCACAAAATAGGTGGAGACATCCTGGACGCTAAAATAAAAAGTGTGGGAGTCAAGACCATTACTTACCAACGCTTCGACAATCAAACAGGTCCGGAATATACAATTGAAAAGTCGGCCGTGGAAAAGATTGTATACCAGAACGGTAGCGAAGACGTCTTTGAAAGCGAACGCCCCGCCCACCATTCGCTTCATCACCATATGGTGAGAGAGGATGCGCCTGCAGGACCCAAACTACATTATAAACCAGACGTGCTGGCTATAGCGCCGCTTCAGTTTAGTGAAAATGGTCTGGGAATCGGATTGAGCTATGAAAGGGTATTGGACAAAGATGGGTACATTTCTTTTTACCTGCCTCTTATAGCTACATTTGACCTGAATAATGGCACCTACGTGGATAACAACGGCAATACGCAGAACGGGAATACGGACGTTATGCTGTATGCAATGCCGGGTATTAAGTTTTACCCCACGGGCAGTTCCGGGCAGGTAAAGTATGCCATAGGTCCCTCATTAGTTATTGGTTCCGGACAGAAATCATCGAGCAACACAACTTATGATCCCGGTATTGGCACATATGTGAGCACATACGCTGTTCAACAGCATTTTCTGCTAGGCCTGATGATCAATAATTCGCTGAATATTAATCCCAGCCCGCACATTTATATCGGGCTTGAAGGTGGCATGGGCTTTACTTATCTAAACAGGGTGGGCGGGCTAAACCAGGGAACAGAATTTATAGGACAAGGCGGTTTTAAAGTTGGATTCAGGTTTTAGTCAAGCGGATTGGCCAGCAGGTGAAAAGTGGAGGCGATATTTAGCTGTGTGCCAGATGCCGGTATTGCGTTTATGTGCGTATTAAGCCTGAAAATAATGGTATCCTGGATGAAATAGGTCTTCAGGTTTACATTAGCCTCTGTGGTTAAATTCAACGACGTTTGGCCTTTCGGTATGTTGTAAGCATAGGCGACCAGCATTTCTGGCAATGACTTTGTTGATATGTATATCTCTACAGAATCCAGGAAGTTAAAATTTTGGTTTGCGGGTGATAGTATTTGCAGTGCGAGACTTTGAAGATCCACGTTCAGTATTTTATCTGTGCTGGTGTTATATTCGGCTATATATTGTTGCGAGTTGGTAGCAATCGCAATCGTGGGGAAGGATACTGCAACGCCCCCTGGAGGCAATGGAAAACCAACAGTATCGCCATCTACCTGCGGAACAGTAACCTGTGTATTATAGGGGATATTCACATTGATATCGGCAAGCTGATTTATCTTGTTACAACCTGTGAAAAACGCTACTAAAACAATTCCGGCCACTAATCCTGTCTGTTTCATATTTGCAATAGAGTAAAAGATGTGCCGTTGAAGGCTATTTATCAGTATTTTTGCAATCCTTTAAGTTAAACATGGCTAAAACGGTCGCATTTCATACGCTTGGTTGCAAGCTGAACTATTCTGAGACATCTACGCTAAGCCGCACGCTGGAAGCAGACGGCTTTGTGAAAAAAGAGTTTGAGGATGATGCAGACGTATATGTAATCAATAGCTGCTCCGTAACTGAGAACGCAGATAAAGAATGCCGTATGATCGTGCGCCGTATACAAAGGCGGGCACCTGGCGCCATGGTGGTGATAACCGGCTGCTATGCCCAGCTAAAGCCGCAGGAAATAGCGCAGATACCCGGAGTGGACCTGGTGCTTGGTGCTGCTGAAAAATTTAACCTTACTACCCATCTGAAAGAAATAACTAAAGGGCCTGCCGATGGCGGTGGCGCTAAAATATGCTCATGCGATATAGAAGAGGTAGTGGGCTTCAATAGTTCATATTCAGTTAACGACCGTACGCGTGCTTTCTTAAAAGTACAAGACGGCTGCGATTACAACTGTAGTTTTTGCACCATTCCATTAGCGCGCGGCCATAGCCGCAGTGATAGTATTGATGGCGTGCTGCGCAATATGAGGGAGCTCGCGGCAGGTGGCACCAAAGAAATAGTGCTTACCGGCATCAACCTGGGCGATTTTGGGAAGGGGTATGATGGCGGAAAAACCCGCGACAGCTCTTTTTATGAGCTCATACAGGAAATGGATAGGGAAAAGGGAATAGACCGGATTCGAATATCCTCCATAGAGCCGAACCTCCTCAGTGATGAGATTATAGATTTTGTAGCAGCCTCCCGTAAGTTCATGCCGCACTTTCATATACCCTTGCAGAGCGGTAGCAATCATGTACTTAACGCTATGCGGAGGCGATATAAAAGAGAACTATATGCTGAGCGTATAGTCCATATAAAACAAGCCATGCCGCACTGCTGTATAGGTGCTGATGTGATTGTGGGCTTTCCCGGAGAAAGTGATGCCGAGTTTAAAGAGACCTACGATTTTCTGCACGAGCTTGATGTTTCATACCTGCATGTATTTACCTACTCCGAAAGAACTAACACGCTCGCTGCAGTCCTGAAACCGGTAGTGCCAATAAACATTAGGAATGAGCGCAACAAAACGCTGCGTAACCTTTCTTACCAAAAAATGCAATACTTCACGGAGCAGCATAGAGGCCAGGTGCGCAAAGTGCTTTTTGAAAATGCAGGAAAGAACGGTATGATGGATGGCTATAGCGATAACTACATTAAAGTGCAAACGCCTCACCGGAGTGAGTGGCAAAGGCAGTTAGTGGATTGGGAGTTATAACCTCATATCTTGCTAGATCGCGCAACCCGTGAAAAGCCGTTTCTATTCGTTCAATTGAGGTCAGTTTACCGTTGCATACAAAACAATTATCAAATCATCAAATTTTCAAATTATAAAGAGCAGCTAAAGTTTTATATTAACTTTACCTCCGCAAAACAATACCACATGAAATTCTTTATAGATACTGCAAATCTTGCCCAGATAAAGGAAGCAAATGACCTCGGCATTCTGGATGGTGTAACCACCAATCCCACATTGATGGCCAAAGAAGGTATCAAAGGCTATGATGCCGTTACCAGGCACTATGTGACTATCTGCGAAATGGTGGACGGCCCGGTTAGCGCAGAGGTACTGGGCACTACATTTGAGGGGATTGTGGAGGAAGGCAAAAAACTGGCCAAACTGCACAAGAACATAGTGGTGAAAGTACCCATGATCAAAGACGGCATAAAAGCCATCAAGTGGTTTACTGACAATGGTATCCGCACCAACTGTACATTGGTATTTTCTGCCGGGCAGGCTATCCTGGCAGCTAAGGCAGGTGCCACATTCGTGTCACCCTTTATAGGCCGCATAGACGATAGCAGCTGGGATGGCGTTCAGCTAATAGAGCAGATAGTAGGCATCTACAATTCGCAAGGGTTTATGACCGAGGTATTGGCGGCATCCATCCGCAGCCCATTGCACATTGTTCGCTGTGCTGAGGCTGGCGCAGATGTATGCACCTGTCCGCTGTCTTCCATTTTAGGGCTGTTGAAACATCCGTTAACTGATCTGGGTCTCGAGCAGTTTCTTAAAGATGCTCAGGCAATGCAATAATGGTCACATTTTTGCCGCGGTCAATCTTGTTTTACTATAGCCATTTTTATCGGCCACTGTAATGATATATACGCCCGGGCTAAGCCCGCTGATGTCTATTTGTTGCAAGTTGCCATTGCAGGCCTCACTATATAGCTGCTGTCCATATAAATCATACAGTGTTACCATGTCTGCCGGCTCAACACCCGCTACCGTAAAGTATTCTTCAGATGGATTTGGATAGACCGCTATTTTCGTTTTCGGCTGAGGGGTAGGTACACTTACTCCAACGCCCGTGCCCGTTACCTCGCGTATGCGATTATTTAACTCATCAGCTATGTATAGATTGCCATTGGCATCAAGTGTAATGCTTCCCGGCGCTGACAATTGGCAGTCAGCCGCAGGGTCGCCATCGCCAGCAAAACCAGGAGTGCCATCTCCAACTACAGTTGAAATATTGCCGCCGCTTACCAGCCTTATGCGATTGTTATTCCTGTCAGCAATATATATGCCGGCTGGCCCTATCGCAACATCATATGGAAAATTTAACCCTGCCGCCGTAGCCGACCCGTTATCTCCCGAATAGGTGCCATAACCTGAGCTTACCCCACCGCCATTGCCCGCAAAGGTCGAGATCAATCCCGAACTACTGATCTCCCTCACTCTAAAATTATCGAGGTCTGCAATATAAATATTCCCATACCCATCCACTGCAAGCCCGGCAGGGTTGTTAAATACAGCCCCTCCGGCAGGGCCGCCGTCTCCGCTAAATCCAGCCTCGTCATTGCCTGCTATTGTGGTAATATAA
>Ga0182030_10012277_pt1 | contig 17179 bp, 16 predicted proteins | sample 812S3MmetaG_FD_121299 | JGI IMG/M metagenome (GOLD analysis project Ga0182030, IMG submission 121299) | Permafrost microbial communities from Stordalen Mire, Sweden - 812S3M metaG (Illumina Assembly) | ecosystem: Environmental > Terrestrial > Soil > Wetlands > Permafrost | place: Sweden...
ATATGTAGAACGCCGCGAGCTGCTCGATGAGGCCGACCAGCACGCCGCCGACCACCGCGCCGGGAATGCTTTGCAACCCGCCGATCACTACGGCGGGCAACGCGAGCAGCCCGATGGATTCGAGATCGGTCGAGACGATCTGCAACTGGCCCAGAAACAATCCGCCGATGGCGGCGAGCAGACTGCCAATGCCCCAGGCCAGCCGGTTCATCAAGTTGACGTCGACGCCGGAGACGAGCGCCGCCTCGTGCCCGTCGGCGGTCGCGCGCATCAGGAGACCGACCGAAGTGAAACGGAAGAAGGCGCCGAACAGGCCCATACAGACCCACGCGACCGCCGCCGCCGTCAGATGAAGTTCGGAGATGCGCAGCGACCCTATCGTGATGACGCCGGTCGGCAACGGCGTGACCAGCGTTCGGCCCTCCGGCCCAAACACGATCTCTATTGCCGCGCGCAGCACGATCGACAAAGCGATGGTGACCATGATCACCGCGAGCATCGAGCGCCCGGACAGCGGCTGGATGAGCACGACATAGATCGCGACGCCAAGCGCGGCCGAAGCAAGCCCCATGAACAACATGGCGGCGGGAAACGGCCAACCGAATGTGGAAAGGGCCGCGGCGGCGAAATAGGCGCCGCACACCGCCAGCATGCCTTGCGCGAAGTTGAAAACCTCGGTGGCCTTGAACACCGTCGCGAACCCCAGCGCGACGAGCCCGTAGAGGCTGCCGAGCGCGACGCCGCTGAAGAGGACCTGCGCGAGCATGGCCCCTGCTACTTCGTGTATTTCGCGTAGTCGTCGTAGGAGCCGAACGCCTTGTATTTACCGGCGTCGTAGTCGTAGCCGAACATCTTGAGCACCTGCGGTCCGGTGTGATCTTCCTTGGTGTAGACGATGGGCGCGGAGAGCCCTTTGGTGTCGAGGGCGAAGCCCGGCGCAAGCGTCTCGACGAGTTTCGCGCGCGTAAGATCGGGCCCCGCCTTCGTCATAGACTCCGCCGCCAATTGGCCCGCGACCCAGCCGGCGACATAGTTGATGTTAAGCGCCAACGCGGCGTGCCCCGCCTTGGCGGCGCCCGCGCTCAGCGCCGCGTCGCCCGGCGACGGCTCCGAGCCGCCCGGCGTGAAACAACTGATGAACGTGTAATTGCCGCCGGCCTTCGGCCCCAACGCCTTGAACACCGCCGGCGAGCCCAGATAGGTGATGCCGAAGCCGGGAATGTCGAGACCGTATTGCGCCAGGGTCTTCATGGTGAGGATCGCGGTGTTCTCGACGCCGTAGATCGTAACGAAATCCGGCTTCTCGGCCATGATCTGCTGCACCTGCGGCGTCACGTCGACCGCCGTCACTTTCATCGTGACGGCCGAGGCCGAGCCGCCGTATTTGGCGGCCGCTTCCGCGACGAAGCTCGCATAATCCTTGCCCCCCGCTGTCTCGATGGCGACCGTCATCACCTTCGGAGCCTTCAGCTTCAGCTTGTCGACAAAATAGCCGACGCCGGCCTGCGCCATCTGCCGGTAACCGCAGAAGCCGTTATACACCATCGGCGAGGCGGGTTCGGACAGCGCTTTAGTTGGCGTGTAGGTGCCCACGATCGGGACCTTGCCGGATTTGATCGTCGCGGCGAGCCCGACCTGTGAGGCCGAGCTTCCCATGCCGGAGATCGCAATTACCGGCGTCTGGCCGACGAGCTTCTCGAAGGCGATCTTGTCGGTCGCGGCGTTGAACCGGTTGTCCTCGGCCAGCACGTTGACCTTCCGGCCGTTGACGCCGCCAGCCTCGTTCAGCCCGCTCATATAATCCTGAAAGCCCGTCACCCAGACGCCCTGCGAGGCCGAAGTCGGGCCGGACATGTCCATCAACAGACCCCAGTCCACATGATCTTTGTAGACTCCGTCATCCGGCGCCTCCTGCGCCAGCGCGGCGCTTGCCGACAACGACAGCGCCAGCGCGCCAACGCGCAACCTCGCGCGAAGTTGTGACAACGAAGCCTTGTTTCTCATGCGCGTTTCCCTCTTTGAAGTTCTTCTAAGTTCCGGTCCACTTCGCCGCCCGCTTTTCAGCGAACGCCCGCGCGCCCTCGTGCGCGTCGTCGGACGCAATCACGCGTTCCAGAATTTCCCGCTGACGCGTCCAGATCTCGGCCGCGGGCCAACCGGCCGACGAGTCGATCGCGTGTTTGGTCATCGCCACGGCGAGCGGCCCGTTGGCGGCGATCTCGCTCGCGAGCGCCAGCGCTCCCTCAAGCGCGGCCCCCGGCGCGACAAGCCGGTTGACAAGGCCGAACCCTTTAGCGTCGCGCGCGCTCATCATGCGGCCGGTCAGCGCATATTCCATCGCAATGTTGCGCGGGATGCGTTGCGGCAGCCGAAGCAGGCCGCCCGATCCCGCGATGAGGCCGCGGCGCACTTCCGGCAAGCCGAACTCGGCGGTTTCCGCGGCAACGATGAGATCGCAGGCGAGCGCGATTTCGCAACCGCCCGCGAGCGCATAGCCTTCCACCGCCGCGATCAACGGCTTGTTTGGCGGCCGTTCGACGAGGCCCGCGAGGCCGCGTCCTTCAAGTTCGACGCGCTCGCCGGCCAGGAACGCCTTGAGGTCCATGCCGGAGCAGAAATGGCCGCCAGCGCCGGTCAGCACGCCGACGGACAGCGACGCGTCCACGTCGAGCCGATCCAGAGCCTCGGCGATAGCCTCCGACGCACGTCGGTTGATGGCGTTGCGCGCTTGCTGACGGTTCATCGTCACGACGAGCACGCGCCCGCGGGTCTCGACAACCACGAGATCGCTGGTCATCGCGCCGCTCCTTTCAACAGCGCGCCGCGCAGGGCGGCGCGGTCGCGAATGATCCGGCCCGAGACGACACGTCCCCCCTCGACGCGAACGAGGCCGTTGACATGCAGATGCGCCGCCGCCTCCGCCTCCACCCCGTCAAACCCGCCGCGATAGGTTCCGTGTTGCAGGGCGTGGAACACGACGTCGGTCCCGCTCGACAGCAGCACGTCGATCTCACACGCGCGCACGTCGAAGCGCAGCGGCTTGCCTGTGATGTGTTCGTCGTCGCAGCGCGCGGCCGCCAGAGCCGGCGGCCAGTCGCCTTGCAACCAAGCCCGGACCGCCTCTTCCGCCGCCAAGTCGCGCGGCTTCGGCTCCACATCCCAAGGCGCCGCGGCGGGCGCCTCCACCGGGTCCGCCACGCCCGAAACAAGCTGCCGCCGCCGCGTCAGATAATCTTCCTGCGCGACGCATCCGGTCAGACGCTCGCCGTCGCTGAAATAGATCGCAACGCCCGACCAGCAGGCGACGCGGCCTTTCGAGGCGCCGTGTTCGCTGAACCAGGCCGCCGCCCAATCGGCGCCGGCGAGCGTCCGATGCACCGTCATGCCGAGGCCGGGAAACGCGCGCATCTGCTCGGCCACCGCCGGCAGCCAACTTCGGTCGCGCCCCGCCAGCACGACGTCGCCGATCCGCAGCGAATAATCCGGCGCAACGAACGCGCGGGCGGCGTCGTCATCGTGGCGATTGAAATAATCGACCACCCATCGCCTGAGCAGAGCCAGCGCGGACATGGCTCAGTCCTCCAGAAACAGCCGGCGCATTTCGCGCTTCAGCAACTTGCCTGAAGCATTGCGCGGCAGGCTTTCGACGAAGCGCACGCGCGTCGGGCATTTGAAATGCGCGAGCCGTTCGCGGGTGAAGCCGATCAGCGCCTTCTCGTCAACCTCCGCGCCTAGCTTCAGCACGACCACCGCCATCGGCGTCTCGATCCATTTCTCGTGCGGGGCGCCGATGACGCCGACCTCGCGGATCGCCGGATGCGCGTTGAGCACGTTCTCGATCTCGGCGGGATAGACGTTCTCGCCGCCGGACACAATCATGTCCTTGAACCGATCGAACAGGAAAACGTAGCCATCGCCGTCGAGAAAGCCCGCATCGCCGGTGCGGAACCAACCGTCGGCGGTGATCGCCTCGCGCGTAGTCTCGGGCTTCTCCCAATAGCCCTTCATCAGCATGCGCGTCTTCAGCCAAATCTCGCCGACTTGGCCAATCTCGGCGCCGGCATGCGTCGCGGGATCGACGACCCTCAGCTCCACCCACGGAAGCGCTCGGCCGCAGGCTTTCAACAACCCCGCGCGCGGTCCGTCGAGATCGTGGTCCTCCGGGTTCAGCACGACGACGGTGCCTGAAGACTCCGTCATGCCGTAGGCCTGCATGAAACGGCACTTCAGGCGCCCGAGCGCCCGCCGCAGCAGCACGTCGCCGATGGGCGAGGCGCCGTACATCAGCAGTTGCAGGCTCGACAGATCCGCCGTCTCGATGCCTTCAACTTGAAGCAGCGCCTGTACAACCGTCGGCACGAAGAACGTGTGGGTGACGCGATGCGCGGCGATCAGCTCCACGGCCTTGGCCGGATTCACCTCGCGCATCAGCACGGTATGGCCGCCGACCATCATCGTCGAGCTGCCGTAGCCGCAGCCGCCGATGTGGAACATAGGCATCGCGACCAGGTTGACGCTCTGCAGCCCCATGCCCCAGACCTCCGCAAGACGACGCGTGTAGGACATGCCTTCGTTGGTCAGCATGACGCCCTTCGGCAAGCCGGTCGTGCCGGAGGTGTAGAGCAGCAGAATCGTGTCGTCAGGCGCCCCGACATAGCCGGCGTCGTCGGCCGGCGCAGCGTCGCGCAAAGCGTTATATTCGGGGCCGAAAGCGACACTGCGCCGGGGCGGCTCCGACTCAAGCAAATGCTGAAGCTCACTTTCCACGATGACGAGACGCGGCCGCGAGTCGCTCAGGATCGCCGCGATCTCCGGTGCGGCGAGCCGCCAGTTGAGCCCGACAAGAACAGCGCCGATCTGGCTGCACGCGAAGATCAACTCGAACAATTCCGGCCGGTTCTTCGCCAGGACGGCGACGCGGTCGCCGTTCTGCACGCCGAGCGCGACCAGCGCATTGGCCGCGCGCGAGCTGCGTGCGTGCAAATCGGCGAAGCTCAGCGTCTGCGTTTCGAAGCTCAACGCCGAGGCCTGCGGCGTGCGGCCGGCGTGTTCGCGTAGGATTTCGGCGAACGTGCTCATGGCGTCAATAGCTCTTCGGCAGGCCCAGACTGTGCTGGGCGATGAAGTTGAGGATCATCTCGCGCGACACCGGCGCCGTCTTGTGCAAACGCGCGACGAACCAGAGATCGGCGAGCCCGTATTCGAGCGCCAGTCCGTTGCCGCCGTGAGTCTGGATCGCCTGATCGAGCGCCTCCAGCGACGCGTCGGCGGCGGCGAATTTCGCCATGTTGGCCGCCTCGCCCGCCGCGTCCGAACGCTGGTCGTAAAGCTCAGCGGCGCGCGCGGTCATCAACCGCGCTTGCTGAACCGCCACATAGGCCTTGGCGAGCGGATGGGCGACGCCCTGATGCGCGCCAATCGGCGTGCTCCAGACGGTGCGCTCGTTCGCGTAAGTCGCTCCCTTTTCCAAGGCGTAGCGTGCGATCCCGTTGTTGATCGCCGCTGCGCAGACTCGCTCGGGATTGAGACCCGCGAAAAGCTGCCTGAGGCCCTGCCCTTCGACGCCAATCAATCCGTCGGCAGGAATTTCGACGTCGTCGAAATGCAGCGTGAATTGCGCCTCGGGCACATGCAGCGCCGTCTCGATCGGCGTCTTCTCAATGCCCTTCGCGTTGGCAGGAATGATGAACAGCGAAAGCGCCCCACGCCCACGCGCGTCGAGCGTCTCGCCGCGCGCCACCACCAGGATCGCATCGACCTCATCGACCGCCGAGGTCCAATATTTCTGGCCCTTGAGCAACCAGCCGCCGCCGGCGCGCGGCCGCGCGACCGTGCTGATCTTGTGCGTGTTGGTGCCGGCGTCCGGCTCGGTGATGGCGAAGGCGAGCCGCCGTTCGCCGCTGGCGAGGCCGGGGAGCCATGCCCGCTTCAGCGCCTCGTCGCCGTGCTGCTCGATGATTGGCGCGCAGATCGAGCCGATCACCAACGAGAGGATCGGGCAACCCTGCGCAGCGGCCTCTTCGACGATCACGTTGTAATCGGCGAGACCCGAGCCGCCGCCGCCGTAGACCTCGGAGATGTGGACGCCGAGGAAGCCCGCCTGACCCAGCGCTCGCCACAACTCAACAGGCTTCTCCTTGCGCCGCACGACGTCCTGGAAATAGCGTCGGCCGAAGCCGCCGACGAGGCGGCCTACGCTCTCACGCAGCATCGCGTGGTGTTCGGCGGTGTCGACAAGGGCGCTGTGGAAGAGGTTCGCCATGCGCGTCGATGTCCTTGAGCTAGAGGGCCGCGTCGCGCGGCCAATCGAAGAAGCCCTTGCCGGTCTTGCGGCCGAGTTCGCCGCGCCCGACCATATCTTCGAGCAGCTTCGGCGGCTCGTAGCGCGGGCCCAAGGCGCGAGCGAGCTGGCGGGCGATGTCGAGCCGCACGTCGAGGCCGACGATGTCGCTGAGACGCAGCGGACCAACCGGATGGCGATAGGCGACCACCATCGCCTTGTCGATGTCCTCCGCGCTGGCGACGCCGTCCTGCAACATGCGGATCGCTTCGAGCGCTGCGATGAGGTCGAGCCGGCTGGTGGCGAAACCGGGCGTGTCCTCGACGACGATGGTCGTCTTGCCGACGCTCTCGGCCAATACACGCGCACGCGCCAATGTCGCCGCGCTCGTCGCCGCGCCGCGCACGAGTTCAACCAGGGGCAGCGACCAGACGGGGTTGAAGAAATGCATGCCGAGGAAATTCTCGGGCCGCTCAACCGAAGCGGCGAGCGAGTCGACCGACAGCGAACTGGTGTTTGTCGCGATCAACTCAGGGCGCCGCGCGGCGATCTCGCGCAGCACCCGTGCTTTCAATTCCGCCCGCTCGGGGACGGTTTCGATGGCGATGCCGACGCCCATCGGCAAGTCGGCCGCGTGCGCGTAGCGCGCGACGGAGGCGACGAGCGCCCGCCCTCGCTCCGGTTCGAGCTTGCCGCGTTTGACGCCGGCGGCGGCGGCGTCGCCGAGCGTGTGCAACGCGCCGGCGAAGCGGGCCTCGTCCGGCTCGACGAGCGCGACCGCATATCCCGCCGCGGCGAACACATAGGCGATGCCGACGCCCATCGTTCCGGCGCCGACCACGGCAACCTCGTCAACCACGGCTGCCTCCGTTGATCTCCACGCCCTGCCCTGTAATGTGGCTGGCGTAGTCAGACGCGAGATAGACCATCAGATTGGCGACCTCCGCCGGCTCGGCGTAGCGGCCATCGGGGATCGACGCCGCGCGCTTGCCGCGCAGGGCCGCTGCGTCGCCGCGCGCCTCGCGGGCTTCGATCTCGCGGATCATCGGCGTGTCGACCGGGCCGGGGCAGACGGCGTTGACGCGCACGCCCTTGCGCGCGACCTCCAATGAGGCGCTCTTTGTGAGACCGAGCACAGCGTGTTTGCTCGCGGCGTAGGGCGCGAGATTGCGCACGCCGATATAGGCGCCAAGCGAGGCGGTGTTGACGACTGCGCCGCGCCCCTGCGCGACCATATGCGGCAGCGCATGTTTGAGGCCGAGGAACACGCCGCGAACGTTGATCGACATCACCTTGTCGAACATCTCGACAGGATAATCCGCGATAGGCATGACCTCGCCTTGCCAGCCCGCATTGTTCATGAAGATGTCGAGCCGTCCCCAGGCGCCGAGCGCCGCCTCGACATAGCTGCGAACTTGCGCCTCATCGCTCACGTCGGCGGCGCAGAAACGCGCCTCGCCGGGGATCGCCTGCGCCGTCGCGCGCGCGGCGCTCTGAGAGATGTCAACCGCCAGCACGCGCGCGCCGGCCTCGGCGAGCGCGACGCTGACCGCCCGGCCAATGCCGCCGCCCGCGCCTGTCACCACCGCGACCTGTCCGGCGAAATCGATCTTCATGGTCAAGCCTTCGCGGCGGGCGCGGCGCGCAAGGCGAAGCCGGAATAGCCGTCCTGCGCGCATTTGCGCAGGATGCGGCGATAGCCGCGCACGCCGCCGGAATAAGGCATGAACACGCGAGGTTTGCCCGCGACTTCCGCGCCGTTGTAGAAGGAGTTGGTTGTCATATAGAGCGTCTCCTTGACGCGCTCGTTGACGTGATCGACCCAGGCGCGTTCGGCCTCGGGCGACGCCTCGAACTCGACGAGGCCGCTTTCGTCCATCGTCTTGAGGAGGTCGGCGAGCCAGTCGATCTGCTCCTCGATCGACACCATCACGTTGCTCAACAACGAAGGACTGCCGGGGCCGACGACGATCAGCATGTTGGGAAAGCCGGCGACGCCCAGCCCCAGTTGACTGATCGGCCCGTCCGCCCATTTCTGCTTGAGCGTGAGGCCGCCGCGGCCGACAATCTCGGGCTTCAGGAGCGACCCGGTGAAGGCGTCGAAGCCGGTCGCGAAAATGACGATGTCGAAGTCGCGCAGTTTGTCGGCGGTGCGGATTCCTTGCGCGGTGAACTCGACGATAGGAAATTCCTTGAGATCGGCGAGTTCAACGTTGCTCCGATTGAACGCCTCGAAATAGCCGCTGTCGACCGAAGGGCGACGCGCGGCGAAGGGGTGATCGGTCGGCGCCAGCTTGGCGGCGATCTTCGGGTCCGTCACGCGCTGCGCGATCTTGCGCCGGATGAACTCGGCGGCCGTGTCGTTGGCCGGCTTCGACAACAGAATATCGTGGTAGGCGAGCGCGAAACCGAAGCCCCAGCGATTGTACGCGACCTCGTAGACCTTGTCGCGCTCCTGCGCCGAGACTTCGAGCGCGGACTGGCGGTTGGGAGCGAAGCCGAGTCCGGTCGGGGAGTTCCACGCCTGCTCGCGCCGCGCGCGGTAGCCGGCCTTGACCTCGCGGTCCTCGGCTTGCGTGATCGGCGCGTTGGCGGCGGGGACAGAGTAGTTGGCGGTGCGCTGAAACACCGTCAGATGCTTCGCCTTGGCTGCGATGACCGGCGTCATTTGCATGCCCGACGAGCCGGTGCCGATGACCGCGACGCGCTTGCCGGTGAAGTCGATCTCGCGGTCCGGCCATTCGCCGCTGTGCAGGATTTCGCCGCGGAACGAAGCCTGTCCGGGATAATTGGGCCGCTTGGTCGTCGAAAGCTGGCCGACCGCCATCACGAAATAGCGCGCCGACCATTGCCGCCCATCCTCAGCCGAAATCGTCCAGCGCGCCGCCGCCTCGTCGTAGACCGCCCGGGTCATGCGCGTATTGAGCAAGACGTCCTTGTGCAGGTCGAAACGGTCGGCGACGTGATGGATGTAGCGCAGGATCTCGGGCTGCGTGGCGTAGCGCTCGGACCACGTCCACTCCTGCTCCAGCTCCGGCGAAAAGCTGTAGGAATAATCGTAGCTTTCGACGTCGCAGCGCGCGCCGGGATAACCGTTGTGGCGCCACACGCCGCCGACGTCGTCGGACGCCTCCAGCACGACCGTCCTTTTGCCCATGCCGCGCAGACGCCATAGCGCCCGCAATCCCGCAAAGCCCGCCCCGATGACAACGGCGTCGACGATGTCCATGACGTCTCCTCCCGGGCGTACGTTGTCGCCAGTTGAGGCCTAACGCCCCAAGAACCTTCTTACCGGCTTATTAATCTACTCATGAGTAGGTTGCAAGACCTTTCCGCATTTCGCCGGCGCGAGGGCGCCTTGAAATGACGGGCTCACGCCCGCACGCGGCGCGGTCCGCCGCGTGCGCCCGCCATGCCGAGCAGGAGCTTGGTCATCGTCTCGGCGATTTCCGGCGACGACAAACGGCCGTCGGGGCGAAACCAGAAGGTCGACCAGGTCACCGCGCCGCCAATGCCGAGCGCCGCCAGGCCGGCGTCGTCGATGTCGAACTCGCCCGCCGCCGCGCCGCGCTCCAGCAGCTTCGTCATCTTGTCGAAGAACTCGCGTCGCATCTCGCCGAGTCGACGCGCATCGCTGGAATCGAGGTTCTTCTCTTCGCGCACGTAGATGGCGATGTGCTTCTGCACCCCGAGCACCGCCTCCACATAATCGCGCGCGAAGGCTTCCAGGCTCTCGCGCGGCCCTTTGCGACGTGCCAGCACCGCATCGAGCGCCTGCGCCGCGGCCTGCACGCCGCGCAAGCAGATTTCGGCGAGCAATTCCGCCTTGGAGCCGAAATTGACGTAGACGAATGGCTTCGTCATGCCTAGGCGGTCGGCGACCTCGTCGAGCGTCGTGTTTTCGTAGCCCTTGGCGTAAAACAGGTCGACCGCCGCGTCGAGCGTGCGCTCGCGCTTCAAGGCGGCGACCTCTTCACGGATCTTGACAGTGGCGACGTTACGCTTGGCCATGACGCTTCATTCCAATCCGGATTCGCGCGGGAGCGCCAAGACTAACCCGCGAGTAGGACTTTTGCACTCGGAGTCCGATAAAATAACGGTCAGCGCGACAGAATGTCCCGCACTTCGCGGAAATAGAGCGCTTCGCTGGCGACATTCGTCACCGTGACTTCATGCCTGACGTAACGCCGCTCGCGCTTGACGAATTTATCGATGGCTTTCGCCGTTATGCGAACCGTGGCGCCGACCGGTATCGGGGCGAGGATTTCGGTATCGTGGAACGTGTGGATCGACCCGATGGCGAACGGCTTGGTGTGATCGAACTGCACCGACAGCACGAAATGGGAGACCAGCAGCGGCGGCGCGATGGCGCCGCCGAACGGCGATTCCCCAGGAATCCGCCAGGTGTTCATCCGCCAGCCTTCGTACCAGGAATTGTAATCCTCCACGGCGTCGGCGTAGAGGATCACCAGCTCCGGCGTGATCGTGAGATCGCGCGACAACTCGTCGCCGATTGCGATCATGTCCCAATAGGTCGCGCATTTCTCTTCCAGGCTTTGCACAAAGGCGCGCGTCTGCTCGACCTGAACCGAGGTCATCGGCCGAAGGTCGTCGGTCTGCGGTTGGCGGCTCACTCGACTCTCCTGCGATGGTTGCGGGCTCACACGCCGACGTCGACTTCGACGAAGCCGATGGTCTTGACTTCGCCCGCGTCGTTGTCGGCCCAGATCTCCGTCCTGAAGCGGTAGCCGTCGCCCTTCGGCGTCTTTTCGCGCACGATTCCGTGCGTCGCGATGATCTCGTTGGCGTAGGTCGAGGCGACATATTTGCACTGCATGCGCGCGCCGCGGAAGAAGTCGGCGCCGAAATAGTTGACGCACATCTCCGCGAGATAGGCGGAGGACATCTCGCCCGTCTGGATCGGCGCTGGCAGCCCGGTCTCGGCGGCGTAGACGGGGTCCCAGTGATTGGGGTTGAAGCGACCCCACAGCCGCGACCCCATCAACTGAATGGCGGCCTTCTTCTTCACGCCGATCAGTTCGAAGCCGACGGGCGTGTCGCGCGTCACGCGCAAGCGGGAATCCATTTCCGTCATCGGAATTTCCTCAACTAGCTCGATAGGCCAAGCTGCGCGATCGCTCTTTCGCTGAGCAGGAACTTGCGCGCTCGCCCCGAGGGCGTCGTCGGCAGGTCCTCAGCCGCGATCGGCAGCACATATTTGGGAACCTTGAAGCGCGCGAGCCGCTCGGCGCAAAGGCCGATCAGCTCCTCCGGCGTCACGGAACGGTCGCGCCGCAGCACGACGAAGGCCGCGCCGGTCTCGCCCATCTTCCTGTCGGGAACGGGGACGACATGCGCCTGAAGCACCGCGGGATGGCTCACGAGCACGTCCTCCACCTCCGTCGGCAGGACCTGTTCGGCCCCGCACCGATACGTCTCCTTGCGACGTCCAACCAGCGTGAGATAGCCGTCCGCATCGAAGCGGCCGAGGTCGCCGGTGCGGAACCAACCTTCGGCGTCGAACGCCTCGGCCGTCGCCTCCGGCTTGTTGTAATAGCCTTGCGTGACGCCCGGCCCTTTCGCCTTGAGTTCGCCGACCTCGCCGACGCCGCACAGGCGCCCCGTGTCTGGATCAACCACCCGGTAGTCAACCAGCTTGCCGCCGAGGCCCGAGTCGCCCGCCGGCCCGGCGTCGCGCAGGCGGCCGTTGCTGGACAGGCGCTCGCGAGGATCGTCAGGCCTTGTCAGCGTCGTCGTCGCCGTCACTTCCGTCATGCCGTAGCCGGTCGTGACTTCGGCCGGATGCAGCAGGTCGAAAATGTCTTTCCAGATGCCGGCGGGCGACCGTTGGCCGGAGGAGATGACGGCGCGCAGGCGCGCGAGCGGGCGCGGGCGCGCGCGTTGCTCGTCGAGCACGGCAAGCGTCATCGTCGGCACTAGCAGCACATCGTCGGCCTTGTGCGCATCGATGGCGTCGAGGGTGGCGGCCGGGTCGAACTGAAGCTGCGGAACGATTGCCCCGCCGACGAACGGAACTGTGAGCATGCCCTCGACATAACCATAGACATGGTACATCGGCAGCGAAAACGTCACCCGCCAGCCGTCGTCGAAAGCACGCGAATGGACGCTGCTGAACGCGGCGCGCAGCAGCATGTCGTGGGTCAGCATCGCGCCCTTCGGCGCTCCCGTCGTTCCCGACGTGTAGATGAGATCGCAAACGGCGTGAGGATCGGCGTCGGGAAGTCCAACGAAGGCCTCCGGCGCCCGCAGGAGCGCCGAGAACGGGGTAGCGCCTGCGCGCGGCGCGGCGCCGGAAGCCGAGAACACAACGACGCGTTTCAGCCGCGGCAGCGTCTCGCCTCCGCCCGACGACTCCCAGCCGGGCGCGAGTTCGTCGAGCGCCTTCAGATAATCGAGGCCGCGGAACCGATCCATAGTGATGAGCAGCGCCGCATCGGACTGGCGTAGCACGTAGCCGAGTTCATCGCGCCGGTTGAGGAAATTGATCGGCACGCAAGTCGCGCCCACCCGGGCGATGGCGTATTTCAGCGCGACGAAGTCAGGAAAATTGGCCAGCACGACGGCGACATGATCGCCTCGCCGCACGCCGAGTTCGCTCAAGGCCGTGGCGATGCGCAGCGAGCGCTGCTTGATCTCGGCGTAGGTGAGCCGCTCAGCGTCCGTCACGACATAGTCGCGCGCGGGAAAAGCCGCCGCCGCCCGATCCAGCGCCGCATCGAGCGTAAGCGGCTTCCAGATCGGAAACCGCGACCTCAAGGCCTGTTGCCGCTGCGCGACCGTCGCGAGCATGCGCCCGTCTCCTCCCTGGTCGAGTCACACCCTCAGCCTGTCGTGCGCCGCTTTACAGAAGCGGCGACGACGGCTATGCGTACCCTAAATGACAAAAACCTACTTACACGTAGGTTTACCCACTGGCAATATCGGGAGGCGCGGTTGACGGTCGATTCCTGTTTCGCCGCCCTGCTCGCCGATCCCCGCAACGAGGTCCGCCCGCCGCCGCCGCATGTGCCGATGGCGAAGGTTCGCCGCGCGGCCAATGCGGCAATGATCGCCGCGGCGGGGCCGGAGCTCCACGCCGTAAGGGATCTGACCCTGCCGCTCGCTAGCCGCGACCTGGGCGCCCGGCTCTACCGTCCCTCGCCGCTCGACGCTCTGCCGGTCCTGCTGTTCCTGCACGGCGGCGGTTGGGTCTGGGGCGATCTCGACACCCATGACGCCGTCTGTCGCGAAATCTCCCGGCGCGCCGGCTGCGCCGTCGTTTCGCTCGATTATCGGCTCGCTCCGGAAACCCCGTTTCCGGGTCCCGCCGACGACGCTTTCGAGGCTCTGCTCGCCCTCGTCCGCCTTGCGCCGTCGCTCGGTCTCGACCCCGCGCGGATGGCGCTTGGCGGCGACAGCGCCGGGGCCAATCTCGCCATCTCCGCCGCGTTGCGAGCCCGCACCGCCGGGCCGCCGCTGCGCCGCCTCGCGCTCCTATATCCCGCCCTCGACCCGTCCTGCGACAGCGGCTCACAGAGAGAATTCGCCGAAGGCTTCCTGCTGACGCGATCGGCGATGCGCTGGTTCTGGCGCTGCTACCTCGGCGGCGACGACATCGCGCGCGACCCGTCGTTCGCACCTCTCGCCGGCGATCTCGCGGGTCTGCCGCCGACCGCCATCGCCACCGCCGAATACGATATATTGCGCGACGAGGGCGAAGCTTTGGCCGAGCGTCTCGCCAAAGCCGGCGTCGGCGTGCGCCTTCGCCGCTACCCCGGCATGATTCACGGCTTCGTCCTGTTCTCGGGGCTGACGCCGGTCGCGGCGGATTGCCTGTCCGACTTCGCCAACGACCTCAAAGCTGCGTTCGGCGAGTAATCCCGGGAGACCGATGGATGGATTTCACTAGATATCGGACGATCCGCATCGACCGGCGCGGCCGCGTGCTCACGCTGACCCTGAACCGGCCCGACAAGCTCAACGCCGTCGACAGGCTCATGCACGCCGAGTTGGCGACGATCTTCGCCGACGCGGCCGCCGATCCGGATTCCGACGTTGTCGTGCTGACCGGCGCCGGCCGCGCCTTCTGCGCCGGCGGCGACATCGGCTGGATGCAGGAGATGATCGACCACGGGTTCGCCGAGACCGCGCGCGAGGCGAAACAGATCGTGAATTCGCTGCTCGACTGCGAGAAGCCGTTGATCGCCCGGCTCAACGGTCACGCCACGGGTCTGGGCGCGACAATCGCCTTGTTCTGCGACGTCGTCTTCGCCGCCGATCACGCCAGGATCGGCGATCCCCACGTCAGCATCGGCCTCACCGCGGGCGACGGCGGCGCAATCGTCTGGCCGCAACTGATTGGCTATGCGCGCGCCAAGGAATATCTGCTCACCGGCGATCTGATCCAGGCGCCGGACGCAGCTCGGATCGGCCTCATCAATCGCGCCGTGCCCGCGGCGCAACTCGACGCCGAGGTCGATGCATTCGCCGACCGCATGGCGTCCGGCGCGCGCGTGGCCATCCGCACCACGAAGCGCGCGATCAATCTTGGCCTCAAACAAATAGCCGCGGCTTTGCTGGACGCCGGTCTCGCGTTCGAGTCGGAATCGAACGCCTCCGCGGATCATCGGGAAGCCGTCGCCGCGTTTCGCGAGGGACGCAAGCCGACGTTCAAGGGAGCCTGAAAGGCCTTGGCGGGCCGCCGGCGGCTTGCCTCGGCCGTCGATCTCGGGCAAGCCTTGGCGCCATGACCATGAAGCCGCCGAGGACGCCGAGCCGCCGTCAGGCTCTGACGCGGATTGGCGCCGTCGCCGGTGGTGGAGCCGTCTACCGGCTGATGACCAGCCTCGGCTTCGCGGCGGAATCGACCTTTCGCGGTCCCATCCGTCTCGAAGGAGATCGGCGCGGCGTGTCGGTGTTGATCCTCGGCGCCGGCCTTGCCGGCATGACCGCGGCCTACGAGCTTCGCCGCGCCGGATACAAGGTGCAGGTGTTGGAATACAACGGCCGTCCCGGCGGGCGGAACTGGACGGTGCGCGGCGGCGACACCTATATTGAACTCGGCGGCGCCCGCCAGGTTTGCCGCTTCGACGACGGCCAATATCTCAACCCCGGACCGTGGCGCATCCCGTACCATCACTACGCCGTGCTCCACTATTGCCGGCTGCTCGGCGTCGCTCTCGAACCCTTCGTGCAGTTGAACCACAACGCCTATCTGCACAAGCCCGACGCCTTCGGCGGCGCGCGGCAGCGTCTGCGCGAGATCAAAGCCGATTATTCCGGCGGCGTCGCGGAGCTTCTCGCCAAGGCGACCAACAAGGGCGCGCTCGACGACGACGTCACCAAACAGGACCGCGAGATCCTGCTCGAAGCTTTGCGCGAACTCGGCGGCCTCGACCGCGACTTCCGCTATCGCGCCGGCCCGGCAGCGTCAGCATTTCGCGGCTATGCACGGCCGCCCGGCGGCGGCCTCTCGGCGCGTCCCGAGAATGGCGAGCCGATAAAGCTCAGCGATATTCTGACCTCACGCCTGTGGGAGGGTTTGCAAAGTTCTCTGAGCTACGACTTCCAGACCACGATGTTTCAACCGGTCGGCGGCATGGATCGCATCGGCGCGGCGTTCGGGCGCGAACTCGCCGACGTCATCCGCTACAACGTCAAGGTCGTCGAGATCGCGCAGGACGTGCGCGGCGTCGAGGTGCGATTTGAGGACGCCGGCGCAGGCGGCGCGACGGGAACGGCGCGCGCGGAATGGTGTGTTTGCACGCTGCCGCTCAGCATCCTGAGCCGAATGCCGGCGCCGTTCGGCGCGTCCATGCGCGAGGCGATCTCCGCCCTGCCCTACGCGCCAGCGGTCAAGGTGGGTTTGCAATTCTCGCGCCGCTTCTGGGAGGAAGACGACCACATCTATGGCGGCATATCCTACACCGATCAGGCTATTCGCCAGATCGGCTACCCGAATTCCGGATTCAACCAGCAAGGCAAGGGCGTGCTGCTCGGCGCCTATCTGTTCGGAGGCGCGAACGCCTATGAGTTCACCGCGATGGCGCCTGAAGATCGGGTGAAAGTCGCGCTCGAACAGGGCGCGCAGGTGCATCCGCAATATCGCGACGCGTTCGAGACCGGCTTCTCCGTCGCCTGGGCTCGCGCGCCCTTCACGCTGGGCTGCGCCGCGGATTGGACCGAAGAGAAGCGCGCTCAGCATTACGACAATCTCTGCGCTATTGACGGACGCATCGCGCTCGCGGGCGAGCACGCCTCGTATATTCCGGCCTGGCAGGAAGGCGCGATCCTCTCCGCGCTCGATTGCGTGCAGCGTCTGCACGCTCGCGCGGCGGCGCCATGAGGTCCGCCGCGCTCGCTCTGGCGTTCTGGCTCGCCGGCGCAGGCGCTGTCGCGGCGCAGACGCCGTTTCTAAGCAAGGGCTGGACCTTCGACGAACCCGACGGCGCCTCGCTTTACGCGCATGTTTGTTCGGCCTGCCATCGGGCCGATGGCGAAGGGATGACCGGCGCCGGAACTTATCCCGCGTTGAAGGGCGACCCGCGGCTCGCCTCGACGGATTATCTCATCGCCGTGCTGCTCGGCGGCCAGCATGCGATGCCCGCGCTGGGCCGCGCGATGAACGATGCGCAGCTCGCCGACCTCGTCAACTTCGTGCGAAGCACTTTCGCAGGCGAGAACGACGACCCGGCGACGCCCCAACGCGCGGCCGCGGCGCGGGCCGCGTTCAAGCGCTGACAGGCCCCGCGCCCTTACGTTGACCGGGACGCCTCCGCGACATGCCGCGAGACCAGCGCCCGCTCGCCCAACAAGCCGCGTGGCCGCACCACGATCATCGTCGCCAGCAGGACTCCAATCAGCACGAGCCGCAGCGCCGCAGCGCGCGCTTCGTAGTTC
>Ga0182030_10012278_pt1 | contig 17177 bp, 14 predicted proteins | sample 812S3MmetaG_FD_121299 | JGI IMG/M metagenome (GOLD analysis project Ga0182030, IMG submission 121299) | Permafrost microbial communities from Stordalen Mire, Sweden - 812S3M metaG (Illumina Assembly) | ecosystem: Environmental > Terrestrial > Soil > Wetlands > Permafrost | place: Sweden...
ATCGACTCCAGCGCGCGGCTGTCCAGGTCTTGCCCCCAGAGTGCGCAGAGATGCCGCGCGCTCAGCGTCTGCTCGTGGTCGTAGCCAAACGCCTTGCGCAGCAGGGGAACTAACGCCGTCGCCTCGAGAAGAGCCGTGCCGGTGTCGCCGGCTTCGCCAGACCACGTCGCCAACGCCAACCGGCTGGCCAAGGTGTCGGGATGTTCGGCGCCGAATAACCGGGCGCGGGCGGCCACCACCGGCGTCATCTCGTCCACTGCACCGATGATGTCGCCGAGCTGGCGGCGCCAGACCGCCACGTTGTGGCGCGCGCCCAGCGTCGTCTCGTGCTCGACACCGAAAACCCGCTGCTCGGTGGCGTACAACTGGAGCCACGTGGTCACCGCAGCGGTCGGATCCGTACCGGGCCCGGCATAGCTTGCCAACATGTGGTGGGCCATCAGCGTATCGACGTGATCGCCGCCCAGTTCGTTCTCGAGCAGCGGAACAAGCCGTCCTAGTTCTACTGCCGCGGTCGCCAGGTCACCCAGATGCTGCCGCCAATTGGCGATCGCGAGGGCAAGCGACAGGCTTTCCGGGTGGCGAGGGCCGAGCCGCTGTCGACTCTCGGCAAGGAGCTGCTCGGCGATGGGTAGCGCACCGGCCAGATCCCCGGCCGCGCGACGCGCCGTCATCAAATCCCGCAATGCGGCAGCGGTGGTGTCGTCGGTGGTGCCGTCGAAATCCATAGCCCCCATGCCCCGATGTAAGGCCACGCCCGCGCCGAAAGCAACTCACCGAGCCCTCGACTGTAAAAACACTGTCAATCTCCCGTTAAAACGCGTCGGCGCCATCGCGGTTATGCCGTGGTGCTGCGAAACTCTTTAAATCGACTGGTTCCAAAAACCAGCTCTGCTCGGTCCCAGCCCATAGGGAGTAGTCATGCCCACTGTTGAGACGCACCTTCGCCAGGAATTGCGCAACTGCGCCGTGGAGTTACGGCAGCTGGCGTACACCATGCCCAACGGGGTAGGCGAGCATGGTCTGCTGCAGTTGTCTGACCGGATGCACGCAGCCGCCGATCAGCCGATCCGCAAAGGGGCGTAGCCGCCCGCTATCGGCGCTAGCCGCCGCCGCCCTTGAGACGAATCTTCCAGCGCACGAAGCCCAGATATACGACGCTGATGAAGATAAGCATGCCCATGTCGAACCACCAGGTGCCGGCATTGTGATGCCAGTGCGAATCTTTCGGCGTCAATGGGCCCGGGACCAGTTTGGTCAGATCAACGGTAGCGGCTGACGACGCAAAGCCCCAGCGTGCCGGCGTGACCCAGGACATCTGGTCGAGTCCGACCCGCGCGGTGACGGGAATCATGCCACCGGAGAACACCAGCTGGGACATCACCGCGACCACCAGCAGGGGCATGATCTGGTCGTTGGACTTGGCGACCGCCGAGAGTGCCAACCCGAGCATTGCCGAAGCGACGGTTGTCGCCGCGACATCGACGAACAGCTCCAGGCCAGGCTTTCCCAGCGCGGCGGCGCCCTGAGTCGGTCCGCCCTTGCCCAGCAGCGTGATGACGGTGACGATGCCCGACTGCACGACCGCGAACACGGTGTAAACACAGACCTTCGCCAACAAGTAGGCGGACGTGGACAACCCGACCGCCTGTTCGCGCAGGAAGATCGCGCGTTCACCGATGAGATCTCGGATGGTCAGCGCGGTGCCCATGAAAACCGCGCCGACGTTGAGCAGCACCAGAACCTGCCCCGGCTCGTTGGGCGCGTCGCCCATCGGGTTGGGGATACCGAAGCCGACGTCGCCGGGTACCGACATCGACAGCGAACCCATGATGAAGGGCAACAAGGCGAGGAAGACGAAGTAGCCACGGTCGGAGACGATCAACCGGATCTGCCGTCTGGCGATCGTGGAGAACTGGCGCAACAGGCTGGTATGCGATGGATCGCCCAGTTCAGCCGGCTTCTCGGCCGGGGGTGGCGGCGGCGGAGGCCCAGTCCGGGCCAGGTACCGGGCCTTGGCCGAGTCAGGGTCACCGGCGACCGAACTGAAGATGTCGGCCCAGTTCGTTGTCCCCATGGCCGCGCCGATCTGGCTGGGCGGCCCGCAGAAGGCGGTCTTGCCGCCCGGAGCCAGCAGCAGAACCTGATCGCAGACGTCGAGGTAGGTCAGTGAGTGCGTGACCACCAGCACCACCCGGCCGGCGTCGGCTAGCTGGCGAAGCATCGTCATCACTTGGCGGTCCAGCGCTGGATCCAGACCCGAAGTGGGTTCGTCGAGGATCAGCAGCGACGGTCCGGTCAACAGCTCCAGCGCCACTGACGCGCGCTTGCGTTGACCGCCCGACAGCTTGTCGACTCGGGTCTCCAGGTGCTGGGTCATCTCGAGTTCTTCGAGCACCCGGGCGACCACTTGGGCACGGTCATCCTTGGTGGTGTCCGGTGGCAGCCGCAGTTCGGCGGCGTACCCCAGGGCTTGGCTCACCGTCAGCTGACCGTGCACCACGTCGTCCTGCGGCACCATCCCGATCCTGCTGCGCAGCGAGGCGTACTCGGCATGAACGTTGTGGCCCTCGAAGGCCACCGTGCCAGTCGTCGGATGGGTATATCCCGCGACCAGCCTGGCAAATGTCGACTTGCCTGCGCCGGACGGGCCGATCACAGCCGTCAGGGTTCCGGGCTGCGCCCCCAGCGAGATGTCGTCCAACAGCGTCTTGTTGTTCTCGATCGTCCACGTCACGCCGCGCACGTCGAGGCCGCCGGTGCGCGTGGCGGTCGCGGTCTCGTCGCGGCGCGCCAGGTTGCCGCCGGCGAAGACGAGGTCGATGTTGCCGATGGTGACGACGTCGCCGTCTCGTAGCACCGCCACGTCGACGCGGGAGCCGTTGACGAAGGTGCCGTTGATGCTGCGGTTGTCATGGATCTCGGTGCCAGTGGGCGTCGGAACCAAGGTGGCATGGTGTCGCGAAGCCAGTACCTCGGGAATGACGATGTCGTTGTCGTTGGCCCGGCCGATTTTGATCGCGCCCGGCATCGAGCCCACGGTCGTTTTGCTCGGGCGCAAGATCCGCATCATCGAGGTGGCGATGTTCGCCGCGTCGCCGCCGACGCGGCTGGTTTCGGGATCCCCGTCCGCAGCCGGGGGCACCTGCATCGGTTGCGCCCGGTAAATGTGCGGTGACGACTGCTGTCCGGTGGGCGGGACGGTCGGCACCCCGCCGGTCGGCGGGCGCGGCAGACCCCCCGACGGGGGGTTCTGCACTACTCCCGACGGGGGGTTCTGCACGACCCCCGACGGGTAACTCGGCAGCGGCCCCGACGGGTGAGCCTGTTGCGCGCCGGTCGGCGGATATGTTGGCTGCGGCCGCGATGGGCTCGCCGGTGGCGGTGGGGGCGGGCCGGACCAGAGTGCGCCGGTTTGCGGATACACCGGAACCGGCCGCGGTGCGTTGGCTCCGGTGCCCGGGGTGGAGATGGGAATCGACGTCGTCAAGGGCGGCCGCCCGGCCGAACCTAGATGGCGACCGACCTCGAAGGTCACCGCCGGGCCGTCCGGATTGCCGATGTTGATCCGCAAGCCGTCCTGGATGTCGACGGCCGGCATGCGGCGATTGTGGACATACAACCCATTGAGGCTGCCGTTGTCGATGGCGATCCATCGGCCCTGATCGAATCGCACCACCAGGTGAGTCCGGGAGATCAAGGGATGCGCGACACGCACGTCGGCCCGCAGATCGCGCCCGATGACGACATCGTTGCCTGCTGCAAAGGTGCGTTCGGCACCCTCGTAGCGCACGGTCAGCACGGGCGGGGCTGGTCGGCTCACGACGCCAACTGTATCGGCATCCGAGGCCTTGGTGGGACCGCCCGTCGATACGGACCACCGCCACAGGCGAAATCGCACGCAATCCGCCCGCCTGTTCTTGAAGGCAGCGTGGCGGGTAACCTGCTGTCCATGCCCGACACCGAAGGTAGGTTCCCCGATGATGTGCCGGTCGCCGATGCCGTCGAGCAACAGCGATCGACCGGCGAGTCTCCCTCCGACGACGAGGACGACGGCACTTCCCGCCTGGTCACGGATGACGTGCCACTGGAGGCCACTGTTTCCGACTGGCAGGAGCAGCAGCAGCCGGTGATCATCGACCCGGAATTCGGTGATCGTGGGTAGTAAGTCTGCGGCACATAGGTTTTCGGCATCAGCGCTATCCCGGGGCCGCGGCGATCTGTTCGGATCGCCAACGCAGATTTGGCTGCATTAACTGCGGACTAGGGCGATGATGGATACGCCGCATGATCACCTTTCTGGTTAATGTGCGATAGACCTGCCGAATACCCTCCCTGCTGCCGGCAAAACTTCGTGTAAACGCCTGCTAAATGCCGCTTTTCATCGTTTGTCCCGGCCAACCATCGGTATCCGCCGGTGAAGTTGTGTGACAGATTCCGCACTGGGTGGCGATCGAATTCTGCGCGTGCTCGAAGATGTTGAGCATGGAGCAGTTAACTGAGGCCGGTTCGTTGTTGGCTGACCGGGTCGCGGTCGTGACCGGCGGCGCTGGCGGTATCGGCGCGGCGACCGCGAACCTGTTCGCCCGTCATGGCGCCAAGGTGGTCGTCGCCGATATCGATGCCGAGCTGGCGCGACGGACCGTCGACGAGATCACCGCGTCGGGTGGGTCGGCGTTGCCGGTGACCACCGATGTCCGCGATGCTGCCCAGGTCGCCGAACTGGCGCGATCGGTGCTGGACCGGTTCGGCCGGGTCGATGTGCTGGTGAACAACGTCGGCCACTGGCTACGGCATCCGGGGAAGTTCGCCGACACCGATCCGCAGCTGTGGGACCAGCTCTACCGCGTCAACCTGCACCACGTTTTCCTGGTGACCCACGCGTTCCTGCCGGCGATGATCGGCAAGGGCCGCGGCGCCATCGTCAACGTCTCGTCGGTCGAAGGGCTGCGCGGCTACCCGGAGGATCCCGTCTACGCGGCCTTCAAAGCAGCCGTCATTCAGTTCACCCGCAGCCTGGCGGTTCAGGTGGGTCGCGACGGTGTACGGGTCAACGCGATCGGCCCCGACGTCACCGAATCCCTTCAGGTGCCTTACTCGCAGTGGCTTTCAGCCGACGAGCAGAGGCAGTGGCCGCAGTGGGTTCCGGTGGGACGGATGGGGCTACCGGAAGACCAGGCGAACGTGATCTTGTTCCTGGCTTCGGATTTGTCGGCATTCGTCACCGGCCACACCATCCCCACCGATGGCGGGACGGGTGCCGCGGGCGGATGGTTCCGGTCATCGCGCCGAACCGACCGGGAATGGACAAACCGACCGATAGCGCCGTGATCGACTCCGGCGTAATCCGGAGGTATTTCCGCCGGATTTCACCAAAGTTATTGCGCGCCAGCAGGCTGCGAGGCTGGAAAGGTAGCTCGGTCGCCGATGATCGTGACCGGAATGCCGTTGAGGACGCCGTTGCCGGACGGCTCGTCGATAAATCTCGGCGGAGAAAGGGCATTGGTGTTGGCGCCCGGTGAGCCGTTGGCCACCGACATGCGAGTGCCCGGCCTGCCATGTCCCCAGCCGTGGGGCATCGACACCACACCGGGCTTGATCGCCTCGGTGATCTCGACCGGCACTTTGATCTCGCCGGCCTCAGATTTCACCGTCACGATGTCGGCGTCGCCAATGCCGCAACGCGCCGCATCATCAGGGTGGATCAGGAGAGTGCAGCGGTCCTTGCCCTTCATCAGGATGGGCACGTTGTGTAGCCATGTGTTGTTCGATCGCAGGTGCCGACGGCTGACCAGAACCAACTGCTCGGAGGGCCGCTGCAGCCGCGCGGCTAGCCGCGGTAAGTCATCAAGCAGGTACTGCGGGGCGAGCCGGATCTTTTTGTCCGGGGTGCCCAGGAGGTCGGGCAACTGCGGAACCATCGGTCCGAAGTCGATGCCGTTCGGATTGGCCTTGAGCATGTTTAACGACAGTCCGCCGGGGTTCTTGCCGTACTGGTCCCCGAACGGGCCGGTTCGTAGGGTGAGGTCGAGCATCCGCTCCGGGCCGCCGTGGTCGTAAAGCTTACGGATCTCCGCACCGTCGACGCCCTGGGTAAATGCCAGGTAATCGAAAAACCCATCGTCAATCGCCGCAACGTCGACCTCTTCGGCTGGCGTGCCGGTACATAGGCCGGTCAGCCGGATCAGGATCTCCCACTCGTGCGGGCGATCGCCCGGGTCGAACACCGGTGCCGAGTAATTGGCAATGCTGTGAATTGCAAACAGCAGGATGAGGTCGTCGTGGTGTGCCTGCTCGAGCGGAGACAATCCCGGCAGGATGACGTCGGCGTGTCGCGTCGTCTCGTTAAGCCAAAGATCAACGGAGATCATCGCTTCCAGCATCGGCAGCACCTCGTCGAGCTTGTCGCCGCCGGGTGTGGACAACACAGGGTTTCCCGCAACCGTGATCAGCGCCTTGAGCTGCCCTTCGCCCGGGGTCGCGATTTCTTCGGCCATACACGAGACCGGGGCTTGCCCGAGCACCTCCTTCGCACCGCGCACCCGCGTATGCCAGCGGCCGAATTCGGGCACACCGCCCTCCAGGCCGGGCAGTGGCTGCGTGGTGATCGACCACGCCGCTGGACGCGGGAACATCGCGCCGCCAGGAGTGTCGAAATGCCCTGTCAGAATGTTGATTACATCAACCAGCCAGCTCGCTAGACTGCCAAACTCCTGATTGCACAACCCGATTCGGCCGTATACCACTGCTTTGTCGGTTCCGGCAAGTTCGCGGGCCAGCCGGCGGATGCGATCCTCATCGATGCCGGTGACGGCGCTCACCCGCTCCGGTGGCCAGTCCGCAGAGACACGCCGCATGATGTCGAGTCCGTCGACGTGCGGTCCGGGATTGATCAGGTCCTCGTCAAACAGCGTGTGCGCGACGGCCAGCAGCAGCGCAGCGTCGGTGCCAGGCACGATCGGAAGCCACTCGTCGGCGCGCACCGCGGTTGGGGTGCGCACCGGATCGATGACGATCACTTTGCCGCGTCTGCGAATTTCGTCGATCAGCCCCATGACGTCGGGTGCTGCCAGCAGCGAACCCTGCGACGCCGCCGGGTTGGCCCCCATGATCACCAACAGGTTGGTGCGTTCGATGTCGGGCACCGGAAAGTTCCACCAGAGGCCGTACATCAGATGCGACGACAGGTTCTTCGGCCACTGGTCGACCGTTCCCGGCGAATAGGTGATGGGCATGCCCGACATCCCCATCAGCACGCCGGCATAGCGGGCCAGCGAGAACGAATGCGCCAACGGGTTACCGGTATAGGCGGTGACGGAGCCGATTCCGTACTTGCGGATGACGGGCGTCAGCAGTTCGGTGCAGCGGCGAAACGCCTTATCCCAGCTGACCTCCTGCCAGCGACCGTCGACCTTGATCAGCGGGTTACGGATACGGTCTGGATCGTGGTGTACGGAGCCCAGCGACACACCCTTCGGGCATAGGTGGCCTCGACTCCACACGTCGTCGCGGTTGCCGCGGATGCTGCTGACCCTGCCGTCGTTGACGTGAATCTCCAAGCCGCACATGGCTTCACACAAGGGACACGTGCGCAGATATTTGCCGTCATCGCCACTCGCCACTCACCCACTGTATTCCGCTACCGACGGTAGCGGAAGGAGGGAAATCGAGGTCAGGCGGCCCAGGGGCCGATGCCGCCGACCTTGCCGATCCGGATGCGCGTGAGAAATCCGGGCGGGGCATCGTCCGGCGGGAACTTCAGGTTCGGGTCGCCGAGGACCGGGTTGAGCTCCTTGAGAAGCTCGGGCGCACCGCCATCGACGATCCGCGCGGTCCCGGTGATGGACAGGTAGGGCCGCATGCCCTGGCCTGGCGCGTCCACCGACACGATGGTGACCGCGACGCGGGGATCGTTGCGGACGTTGCGAACCTTTTTGTGTTCGGCGAGATGCGCGGTGACGAGTTCGTCTCCGTCTGGCGTCGACTGCAACGCCACCCAGACCAGACTCACCTGGGGGCTGCCATCGGGATTCAGGGTGACCAGGGTGGCATCAGCACCCTTGCCAATGAGATTTCGTGCGGCGTCGTTGAGCTCCATGCGTTGTTCTACCGTCTGGCGTCGCGATTCATTCCCGGCTTTCAGACCGAATACCTATCAAGTCCGTATCGGGCCTGCAGGCACATTTGAATATGACAAGTTGGCTGTACACGGCCTTACGCCGGCCCTGGCTTTAACTACGAACTCGTAAATCAAAGAAAGCTGTCTCCGTTGGCCGACCAGCACCAGCCCACTAACGTCGAGTACCTTCGGGCTGAACTTCTCGATCGGGTACACGCGTATCCGTTCGATCATTGGTCCCCCGCTCTGTCGCGGGCATTGATCGCCGTGTTCGACCTCAACGGATTCACGCCGGCGTCCAGGCACGGCTTCCGGCCCCACGTCGTCAGGTGAGGCGCTACCGCAAGCGCACGAGTTCCTGCACCGAGTCCTCTGGCAGATCGCCGTTCACCACCGCGGTGACGAACATGTTTCTCAATTCGATGCCGCCTTGGTGGTTGTCCAGGAAGGCGGTATCGGCGGCGTCTCGACCGGTGGCGATACGTACCATCGATTGCCGCGGCGCCAGGCAGGTGGCGTCGACGACATGCCATTCGCCGTCGACGAACGCCTCAGCCACGGCATGGAAATCCATCGGCTGGCATCCTGGCGCGTAAACCGACACCAGTCGCGCCGGCACGTTCAGCGCTCGGAGTAACGCAATCACCAAATGCGCGTAGTCACGGCATACACCGGCTCCGGCTAGCAGCGTGTCACTGGCCCCGTCAATCGGATCACTTGATCCGGGAACATAATTCAACCGCGTTCCCACCCACGATGACACATTCTCCAGCAGCGCGACCGAGGCGCCGAACTTCTCGAATTCCGTGGCAGCGAACCCGAAAAACTTGTCAGATTCCGCATATCGGCTCGGGCGCAGATAGGTGATCATGTCAATATCGCGAACCGGAACGACGTCGGCGTGGCCGGACACGGTTGCCGAATACGACATCGTCAGGTTTCCCTCGTCGGCGTGCAGCTGATGAATTCGCGTGTCATGTTCCCCGATGATTTCGCGAGGTTCAATTGCCTTGCCGTTCAGCTTGATTCCCAGCGATTCGGTGACATCGAGACCTGGCAGACGGGCGACGGCAATCTGGAATTCCAACGTCGACGGCGCGATCACGTTGACTTCGATCTCGGCACCGACTTGACGTGTGGTCACGCTCGTCTCCCTGCTATGTCCCGGCTGTCTACGACGTCCCCATGCAGGCATGCCATACCGCCTTGTCGTCCTCGTTAGTTGAATCCCGGCTTCTGCTGCATACCCTAATTCGCGCAGGCGAATAATCGCGTGCTGTGAAATACATCCCTGCGGCCGGGCGAGGAGACACGACAGTGGAGATCTGGGAGCTGGTCGCCCGTGAGCAGATCCGGGACACTTTGGCCCGTTACAACTGGTCAGGCGACGCCGGACGGCTCGACGGGCTTGCCGAAACGTTCTGCACGGACGGCGTCCTGGAAATACGTGGCTTCGAGCCGCTACGGGGCCGCTCCGAGATCCAGCGGTTTTTGGGCGGTGTCACGGCGAAGACGGCCACCAACGTAGCGACCAAACCGACCGTTCGGCACATCCTCACCAACGTGCTGTTCACCGATCTGAGTCCCGAGCAGGCGCAGGTTTCGTCCTACTTCACCGTGGTCACCCATATCGGGCTTGATCATTTCGGGCGTTATCGCGACACCTTAGTGCCGGACGGTGATACCTGGCTCATCCAGCATCGCAAGGTGTCGACAGACTGGGCAGCCTCGGACTCAGCGATGGTGCAAAAGCATTGACATACAGTCGCATTCGTTCGCGACGTTGGCCGGCTGAGCGCATTGAATATTGTTGTGTGGGGGATGGCTCAGGGGAAGGATCGACTATGCGTGCTGCATCGACGGTCGATGGGGAAAGTGATCGCGCTGTCGCCTATCTGTTGATCCGATTGACCATCGGGGCCAGCTTGTTCGGGCACGGATTGGTCCGAATTCCCAGGCTGGGCGCTTTTCACGCCCAGTTGGCGCGTGAGTTCAAGACCTCGATCCTGCCGGCGGCCCTGGTCTCGGTCTGCGGCTACGCGCTCCCCTTCGCCGAGCTTGCCACCGGAGTGCTGCTGTTGGCCGGTGCGTTGACCCGCGCGGCCGCCGTGGCCGGCAGCGTGGTGATGATCGCGTTGGTCTTCGGTGCGACGTCCATCGAGCATTTCAATGTGATCGGCGATCAGCTTGTCCACGCGAGCCTGCTCGCTGTGGTGGTTGGCTTTCGACAACACAACAGGTACTCCATCGACCGGCTACTGGGCGGCCGCCGCCCAGCAGCCACCACCGTCGTCGGGAGCTGAGATCCCGATGAGCGGAACACCATTCCCCCACACCTGCGCAACGTGGCAGGGTGAGATCCGTGGCCAATACCTCCGAAGCGACCGTCGTCGAGCAAGACCTGCGTGAAATCGACACCCCGAAGGGCGCTTTGCGCTATTACGACTGCGGTTCGGATTCCAGCCCGGTGTTGCTGTTCCTGCACGGCTCGGGTCCTGGCGTCACCGGCTGGCGCAACTTCCGCGGGATCCTGCCCACGTTCGCCGAGCACTTCCGCTGCCTGATCCTGGAATTCCCCGGCTTTGGGGTCACCGACGATTTCGGCGGCCACCCGATGGTCACCGCGTTCGGCGCCGTGCCGCCTTTCCTGGACGCACTCGACGTCGAAAAAGCGCACATCGTCGGTAACTCGATGGGCGGCGGCGTCGGGATCAATTTCGCGATCCAGAATCCCGACCGCATCGCCCGGCTGGTGACCATCGGGGGCATCGGTACCAATATCTTCAGCGCCAGCCCAAGTGAGGGAATCCGGCTACTGCAGGAATTCGTCGAGGACCCGACTCGGCAACGCCTGGTCGACTGGCTCAAATCGATGGTTTACAACCAGTCGCTGGTCACCGACGAACTCATCGAGGAACGCTGGCAGCTGGCCACCGATCCGGTGACGCTGGCCGCCGCGCGCCGCATGTACGGCAAGGAAGCCTTCGCCGGTATGAACGCGGTGATGAGCGCGTCCGACCGCCCGCTGCCCTGGGCTGTCATGCACAAGGTCAAAGCACCCACCCTGCTGACGTGGGGCCGAGACGACCGAGTGAGCCCGCCCGACATGGCGCTCATCCCGATGCGCACCATCCCCAACGCCGAGCTTCATATATTCCCCAACTCCGGGCACTGGGCGATGATCGAGGCCAAAGCGGCCTTCGAAAGCACGGTGCTCGGCTTCCTGTCTCGCGGATAGCGTCGTCGCGATTCCAAGACGTGGGGAAGCCGAGACACGCCGTCACCGTGGCGCCGTCGTCGGGACGATAAATACGCCTTCTGCGGTAACCGTGATTCCCCGACTGTCGGCAATGTGGCCTTTGGCGAAGGTCTTTGCGCCGTCAATGCGATCCACATGTGCGTGTGCCCGCAGCGGGCCTAGCGGCGTTCCTCGCACATAGCGCAGGGTGAGCGTGCCTGTGTAGGCGGGACGCCCTGGCTGGTGGGCGGTTGCGCCGAGAACGTGGTCCAGTATCAACGCGCACATCCCGCCGTGGACGTGACCGGGCGGCCCTTCATAGGCAGCACCGAGCGTTACCTCCGTCCACACCGCACCGTCGTCATCGCGATGAATCATCAGCGGCGGTGCGATGGGGTTGCGCACGCCGATCGCAACGTTGCCTGACGCCACGGACTGTCCATCGACAATTTCACGGACACCGAATGAGCCCGGTGTAACGGCTTCGCTCAGCTGTTCGGCGGCGCAGTCTATGTGCGCCTTGGCCGCAGCGACGGCGATGGCGTCTACCTCGGTACGGATGGTGAGATCGATGAGTCGGCGAACGGACTCGGCCAAAGGCTGATACGCCGGTCCGTCTCGATCGTCCTTTTCAGTCACCCTTTACCACCCTCGCCTCCGCCGCTTCCGCGATGAGCAACCGCGTCAGACTTCAACGCTGGGCCGCGAAACCACCTCATCGTTGGGTGGCACCCGCGTCGACAGGCAAGGACACCGCCGATGTAACGCGCCTCGTCTGAGGCCAGAAACAGCGCGGCGTTGGCCACATCGACCGCGTCCACCCACGGCACCGCAGGCATGTTCATGTTGCGGGCCACCTCGGCGAAGTCGGTCGCTCATGTCGTCTTCTGTGTCAGGCCGGCATCGACGACAAGCTGGGTGCCGGTGATGTAGCGGGCTTCGTCAGAAGCGAGGAATACCACGGCGTTGGCCACGTCGACGGGTTCCACCCACGGAACCGGCAGCAGGTTGCGCGCCTGGAGCACCTCCGCGGCATCGGCCGCGGTCGGATTGTCCAAATCGGGGCGCAGGCGTCGAAACATCCCCTCGTTGAGCACCATCGGGGTCGCGACCGGCCCGGGATGCACGGTGTTGACCCGAATGGCGCGCGGTCCAAGCTCGTTGGCCAGGGTGCGCGCCAGGCCCACTACCGCGTGCTTGCTCGCGGTGTAGTGGGCGGTGTTGGATGTGCCGCGAAGTCCATTGGTGGAACTGATGATAACGATCGAACCACCCTGCTCCCCCAAGTGCGGCACACCCGCCTTGACGGTGTGCCATACGCCGGTGAGGTTGACGTCGAGCGTGCGCTGCCAGTCCCGCGGGTCGAGTTCCCACGAAGGCGCGCCTGGGATGTGGATTCCGGCGTTGGCGACGACGATGTCGAGGCGCCCTAGTTCGGCGACGCCCGCATCGACTGCGGCTGTCACGGCTTCCAAGTCCCTTACGTCAGCCAGCCCGGTCGCGCAGCGTCCACCCCTGTTCTGGACTTGCCTTGCGGTGTTGCGTAAGTCGCCCGCCGCCGCCGCTCCGTCGAGTGCGATCACATCGGCGCCCTCGGCGGCGAACCGCTCACAGTGCACGCGTCCAGTGCCCCGAGCGGCGCCGGTCACCACCACCACCTTGCCGAGCAATCCCGTCATCGCGGCATCTTAACCAGTTCAAAACCCTTATAGCCGGCGTCGGCAACCTCAGCGCAGATATCGTTATAGGTCGCGAACCCCCCGACGAACAACATGAAGCCCCTTGGCTTTCCGGGCACATTGGCGCCCATGTACCAGGAGTTCGCCTTGGTGAACAGCGTGGCCTCGGCACGCCGCGCGCATTCCGCGCCCCAGCCGTCCACGGCGTCGAGGGTCGGTTCGATCGCGGCGTAACCGTGGTCGCCGATGTAGGCGATGGCCTCCGCGATCCAGTTCACCTGCGCTTCGGCGTGCAACACCATGTTCACCAGCACCGCGGGCGCTCCAGGGCCTGAGATCAGGAAGAGGTTGGGGAACCCATCGATGCCCAGCCCCAAGTAGGTGCGCGGTCCGTGCGCCCACGCGTCGCGCAGCGTCACGCCGTCGCGGCCGACGATGTCGATGTTGGTCAGCGCTCCAGTCATCGCATCGAAACCTGTTGCGAGCACTATCATGTCGAGGTCGTAGTGGGCAGCCGTAGTGTTGATTCCGGCGGGGTCAACCGATTCGATCGGCGTGGCGCGCGCGTTGATGAGTGATACGTTGGGCCTGTTGAAGGTCTGGAAATAGTTGCTGTCGGTGCAGATTCGCTTGGTGCCGATCGGGTGATCGTTGGGGATCAACACATCGGCCAACGCCGGATCGTCGATGACCGCCCGGATCTTATCCTCGTAAAACTTGCGGGCCTCTTCGTTGGCCGTTAGATCGGTCACCTGGTCCGGGAATGTCTTGGAGAACAGCACACCTCCCAGCTGCCATCGCGTTTCGAACGCCACGCGGCGCTCCTCGGGCGTGGACTCCATGGTCGGCTTGGGAGCGGTGACGTGCGGTGAGCCACCGCCGCTGCGCCATGACACGCGGCGCCGTTGCGCGTAGCTGGCCTTAATGTCATCGAGTTCCGCGGTGGACAACGGCTTGTTGCCGGCAGGGACGCTGTAGTTCGGGGTGCGCTGGAACACGTAGAGGTGCCGGGCCTGCTCGGCGATGATCGGAATCGATTGAATGCCAGACGATCCGGTGCCGATCACCGCGACCCGCTTGTCGGTGAAGTCGACGGGGTCGTGGGGCCAATGCGCGGTGTGGTAGATCGCGCCGGTGAAAATTTCCAGGCCCCTGAAATCCGGGGTCAGCGCGGCCGACAGGGGACCCGTCGCCATCAGACAGAACCGCGCCCAAAGAGCCTGCCCGTCGACCGTTCTGACGATCCAGCGCATCGTCGTCTCGTCGAGCACCGCCGACACGACGCGAGTGTTAAACGCAATGTCGCGGCGCAAGTCGAGTTTGTCCGCGACCCAGTTCAGATATCGCAGGATCTCGGTCTGGGTGGCGTACTTTTCGGTCCAGTTCCATTCCCGCTGCAGTTCATCGGAGAACGAATAGCAGTAATCCACGCTCTCGACGTCGCAGCGCGCGCCCGGATACCGGTTGTAGTACCAGGTGCCGCCCAGCTCGGGCGCGGCCTCAAGGACCCGCACCGACAGACCTTGGGCGCGCAGCTTGTGCAGGGCATACAGGCCGGCGAACCCAGCGCCGACCACTATGACGTCCAGGGGCTGGCCCTCGGCGTTGTTCACGACACTCACGGTAGGGATTGTTCATGCCAGCATCCGCTCCCCTTCCCGGTCACCGGACGTTGCGATCGAGTTGTCCCGGCCATTGGGCGTGCGGGCAGGCGGTGCTTTGTCGATCACGCACCATCGGCGCATGGCAGAAGTTGCGCACGTGCAGGTCGACCTCGACGGTCGGCGGCATCGGCTGCTCTGGCCGCGTGGCCAAAGCCTGGTCGACTTGTTGCTCGATGAGGGCGTTGAAGTGCCCCACTCGTGCCGGGAGGGTCGCTGCGGATCCTGCGTGGCGACCGTCGTCAGGGGTGAGGTCGAAATGGCGGCGTGCGATGTTCTCGAGCCCGACGACGTACGGGACGGCCTGATTCTGGCGTGTCAGGCCCGGCCGGTGAGCGCCGATCTGCACGTACGGTTCTGAAGATTTTTGACCGCTTTTGCGTCCGCTCACCGGGAACGCCTTCGGGTTTGGCACCAACTGCGGTAGACCATTACTTACGCCCCTAAAGGTAAGGACGGACAACATGAGCGACCGGGTACTCGATCGGGTAGTGGCAATGGCCGATCAATTGCGCGATCAGGCCGCCGAAGCCGAGCAAATCGGCCGGCTCACCGACGACACGGTCAAGCTCATGAAGGGCGCCGGCCTGATCCGGCTGCTGCAGACCAAGCAATACCAGGGCTTCGAGGTCCATCCGCGGGAGTTCGCCGAGACGGTGATGGCCACCGCCGCACTGGATCCGGCCGCCGGCTGGATCGTCGGCGTGGTGGGCGTGCACCCCTACCAGCTGGCCTACGCCGATCCCAAAGTGTCCGCGGAGATCTGGGCCGACGACGTCGACACCTGGATGGCTTCCCCATACGCGCCGCAGGGGGTGGCCAAGCCCGTCGACGGCGGCTATATCTTCAACGGCCGCTGGCAGTTCAGCTCGGGCACCGACCATTGCGACTGGATCATCTTGGGCGCGATGCTCGGCGACGAAAAGGGCATACCGCTGATGCCGCCACGGATGCTGCACATGATCCTGCCGCGCAAGGACTACGAGATCGTCGAAGACTCGTGGAATGTGGTGGGGCTGCGTGGAACCGGCTCCAAGGATGTCATCGTCAAGGATGCGTTCGTCCCGAGCTACCGGACCATGGACGCGACGAAGGTGATGGACGGGACCGCCCAGCGCGAAGCCGGCATGACCGAGCCGCTGTATCTGATGCCGTGGTCGACGATGTTCCCGCTGGGTATCTCGGCGGCCACCATCGGCATCGCCGAGGGAGCGCTGGCCGCCCACCTGGACTATCAGCGGGAGCGTGTCGGCGCCACCGGGACCGCGATCAAGGATGACCCTTACGTCATGTACGCCGTCGGAGAGGCCGCGGCCGACATCAACGCCGCCCGCCAGGAGCTGCTGGCCAACGCAGACCGGATCTATGACATGGTCGCCGCAGGCAAGGAGGTGTCGTTCGCCGATCGCGCGGCTGGTCGCCGCACCCAGGTTCGCGCGGTCTGGCGCGCGGTGTCGGCGGTCGACGACATCTTCGCCCGCTCGGGCGGCAACGCTTCGCGGATGGACAAGCCGCTGCAGCGGTATTGGCGCGACGTGCATGTCGGCCAGATGCATGCCATCCATGTGCCCGGCTCGACGTATCACGCGTCGGCGCTGAGTTCGCTGGGCGTCGAGCCGCCCGAAGGCCCGCTGCGGGCCCTGATCTGACCACCTAGGAGAACCGTGAGCGATCTGAAAAGCCTTGGCTACATCACTATTTCAACCGCTGACATCGACCGCTGGCGGCAGTTCGCCTTCGGCATCCTGGGTTTCGCGGAAGGCAAAGGGCCTGACGAATCGGCGCTGTATCTGCGGATGGACGAGCGCGCTGCCCGGCTCATCGTGGTGCCCGGCGAGACCGACCGCGTGCTCACCATTGGTTGGGAGGTGCGCGACCACCCGGCACTGCAGCGAGTCAAATCAGCCCTCGATGTCGCCGGGGTGCCGTTCAAGCAACTGTCGGTCGACGAGGCCGAGACCCGCCGGGTAGAAGAGGCCATTACTTTCGAGGACCCGGCCGGCAACGCAATCGAGGTGTTTCACGGCGCAGTGCTTGACCACAGCCCGGTCATCACACCGTTCGGCGCGCGATTCGTCACCGGTGATCAGGGCCTGGGCCACGTCGTGGTGCCGGCCACCGATCCCAACGGGTTGTTCGACTTTTACACCGAGATACTGGGTTTCCGATCCCGCGGCACCTTCCGGGTGCCGTTGCCGAAAGAGTTCGGCCCGGTTCGGGTTCGCTTCCTCGGCATCAACGAACGCCACCACAGCCTGGCAATCGTCCCGGCCGCGCATCAGCGTGACCCGCGCCTCGTCCACATCATGGTCGAGGTCAACACGCTCGACGCGGTGGGCCAGGCCCTGGACCGCATCAACTCCGAGGGCTTCCAACTGTCCTCCACGCTCGGGCGCCACACCAACGACAAGATGATCTCGTTCTACGTCCGCGCACCCGGTGACTGGGATATCGAATTCGGCACCGACGGTGTGCGCGTC
>Ga0182030_10012279_pt1 | contig 17177 bp, 17 predicted proteins | sample 812S3MmetaG_FD_121299 | JGI IMG/M metagenome (GOLD analysis project Ga0182030, IMG submission 121299) | Permafrost microbial communities from Stordalen Mire, Sweden - 812S3M metaG (Illumina Assembly) | ecosystem: Environmental > Terrestrial > Soil > Wetlands > Permafrost | place: Sweden...
ACACAGTGTTCCAAGAGTGATGCATTCATTAAAATAGCATCTCTAAGAAACTTCAATCGTATGCCGTATGCTGGTATGTGAAAGTCGCCACTGTCAAAGCGTCCGTAGACTGTATGCGTAGCCTTGGACTTTCGGGAGTTTCGTTGTGCGGCGGTGGAGCCTCGTGACATGGCCGTGGTGTTTTAGCGCGACTGGGCGTGAATTAGTGTGCTTACGTCCCACTTGTGATATATATTTTGCAAGCTGGCCCTGAGGAAAGTTCTAGAATCCTCGGCAGTCGTTCTTCACGGGCCCAAACATCAACTTTTTATGTCGTCCCTAGCGCCGCCAGCAATTGCCATGCGAAATGAATACTCTCCACCTTTATAAACCTCTTGATGAATCAAGATTAGAGATCCGAGTTTTGGAGATCATTTCACCATGCTCTCTTGCATTAGAGAATCCTATATCATCTCGACTTAGACCAAGACAGAAACAGCGAAGACAGAAACGGCGAAGACAGAAACAGCAAAGAAAATCATATGCGCGAAATCAATCTACCTTACTCTCGCCTGTGGTAACCCAACCCTCTGCGGAGTATAGACTTCATGTTATCTCCCTTCTGGATAATCCCTCCTTTGCAGCGCTATCATACGTCTGGGGAGATCAAAACATCACCAACGAAATTCAAGTGAACAAAACTCCGGTTCCGGTAACTACAAACCTCGCCACTGCGTTAAAATTTGTCAAAGGTCACTGGCAAGCCGAGTTTCCTAACTCAAATGCATCATCTTTCCGGCTGTGGGTTGATGCTATCTGTATCAACCAGTCAGACCTAGATGAGCGGTCAAGCCAGGTCAGCCTTATGGGACGAATCTTTAGAAGCGCGAACATTGTTTTTTCTTGGCTAGGAAATGATATTGATGGTACAGACCTTGCCATAAAGACTTTCAATATCATTTTAGAGGAAATTGCTCACGAGTTTCTGAAACTCTGGCCCAAAAAATTTGTGGGAAGCTCGTGGAGAGATATGGGTTTAACATGGATGAAGAGATACCCACAGCTGTGCCGAGTGGACAAGGAAGATTTCGGAAACACTGCTTGGGATTCACTTGGTGCATTCTTCGATAATCCGTATTGGAGTCGGGTGTGGATTTTTCAAGAAATGGTTCTCGCAAGCAGGCTGTTATTCGTTCATGGCTCAACAAGTCTTCCTCTCGAGTACCTGGATTCAGCATGTCTTTATCTTCTCAGCATTGGAAGTATTGAGGCGAAACCAGTATACCGGCATTTCATGGACCCTGAAATCTTTTCTGCATTAACGAGAGGTATGCTCCTCCCAGCAAGGCCAATGGTACCAATTGGAAAGGCGCGGGATGCTATGCTCTCAACGACAAACGAGATAAAAGCTTTGAAAGGGGATGACGCTTTTCGTGCTCTCATTGGTGTTTCAATGACTCGGGAATGTTCGGATCCTCGCGACTATATATATGGCGTCATCGGCTTAACGGACTACCGAATTATTCCGGACTATAGCAAAGACTTTCCGTCAGTACTTACAGATCTGGTATGGGCTATTCTAGAGGAAAACAAAAACCTCCAGTTTCTGGCTTACTCTGGGACTGGTGTTTTCGGGTCAGAAACCGAAAATGTGCCTTCATGGGCCCCGAACCTCCAAGTTTACTCAAAACATTCTGAAGGAGGAGTTCTAATTTCTACTGGCAATGCGAGTTGTGGTATTTTTCGAACAACCGACAAACCGTTTCTCTTAGATTCAGCACTTTTTGCCACGGCTGTGATCGGACCAACAGTTTTCCAAGTGCATCCTCCATTTATTAATTGTACAAGTGATACGTGGATGGAAGATATCGCGGATTTCGTATTCGATCTTGTTGCCAGAAATCCACTCTATGTTTCCGGAATACATCCAGTCAATGCATTTTTCCAAACAATGAAGGCGGGGAAATCAAACGAACAAGAGTTCCTGTCTCAGGCCTGTATCTTGCTGGCTATCCTGTCACTTAATCCAGATTATAAGTCGCGGCTGAAACTGCCTCAGGACCCTGATTTCAAGAAGGTTCTGGTTGATATATTCTGCAACGGCAGAGATGCGTCAACAATTGAGTTACCGCAGATATATTCTACCAGGGTGGAAGGGTCTGACCTTATGGCAGAATTGGAGCTGGGTCAAATTTCTCACCGGCTGATAGAGACTGACGATGGATACCTAGGATTAGCTCCAAAAGGCACGCTGCCAGGGGACAAAATTGTCATATTAAAGGATTGCCCAGTACCTATGGTCCTAAGAAAGGTGGCAAATTATTACCTGAATATTGGCTCCTGCTTTATTGCTGGACTAATGGAAGGAGAAGCGGCAGCGTGGGTGGCGAATGAGATAGCAACTGTCGAACAGATCAGCATTCGATAAGTGATTTCGAAAAGCACTTGACTATGTATATATCTCACCGTAGTATCCTGTGCAGACACTGAATCAGGCCGTTCTATGCAACTGGAGTCCCAATAAAGTTTATTGACATTTGAGACTCTTACATTTACCTCCATTATATATCAACTATATATTTTACTGTCCAAAGTACTATTGGAGAATGGCAAATCAACATCTAATTATCTGGAGACGAAGTCATGAGCTAGCCTACTTTACTTTTTTATATTTAATTATATATTTTTTACGAAACTCTGTTCAAACTACGCTTCTCGATCTAACTAGCGGCTGGATGGACAATCGCACTCGTGCCAACGATGAGAAGCAGGTCAATCGTACCTTCTTCAAACCACTCCTCAATTGCGTTGGGTGCTAGCCATGCTTGTTTCCAACGAAATCATCTGCCAAGTCCCCGCTACCATCTTCACATACGGTGCCAATTCCAACAGTCCAGCTCCGTACCTGACACCTTAACCAATCTTCGAGAAGATCCTCTTCTTCATACAAGAACTCATCATCTCGGGCATGTACATGTTTTACTCGGTGAACATACTGAAACCTTCGGGGAACTTCCAAGTTGAACCTGTTGGTAGAGCCATAACACACCTCATTCACATTAATGCCATCATTGTTGTCCTGGATCTTCTTCGCGATCGACGCCGGCTATTGCGACATCCAAGTGGTCTACAAAGCAACCCTCTACAGCGTCAAGATCAAGTTGGAATTCCGCATACTCAACTCATTAGTCAAAGTTACCAAAGCACTAGTCCGCAAAAACAACGACTCACGGCTACCACGATCTTTCTCTGAACTACCAAATAGGAACTTCCCGCAGGCTGCTACTCCCACTATCCAATCAGGTTGCTGGAATAGGCAGGACTGCCATTGAGAAATCGCTGAAAGCTGGGTTTTCGGAGATTCATCGTTCAAGCCAGAGTGGGACGGTGGTGTGATTGCATTGAGCGGAACCAAAAGTACTTTCACGTTTGTAGTTGCGAATGGAAATAGGGCGTCAATGGGCTGTAGTAGTCTTTGCTCACGAAATGGAGTTTTTGCATGGCATAGCGGCGTTGATACCCCGGGCTCTAGTCCGAGAAACTGGGTGAAATCAGACTAAGTTCGTATGCAATAACATCGATACCTCTCTGCTTTCGCAAATGGACGGTTGTCTTGTTAATTACTTTTGGTCGATGGCAGTTCTACACCCATCTCACATTACTTTTACACCCTCAATCAGTTATTCTATACTTGTACCCGACTAAATTTTAATGGGTGATATTCTATTTACATACGGAGGTTCCGGCCGTAAGTCTCCGCACTTCAGGGGATATGCCCTGTAAGTACGCTATAAGGCCCTGTAAATGGTACATTCGCTTGAAAATCCTGTAAAAAGGCAGAATTATAGTGTGTAATCCACTATAATTGCTACGTTAATCTGCTAAAATAATAAGAATTTAGCGAGTCCAGTAATATCTTTAGTCTTTATTTTAGCGCTTAGTTCAAAATATATCTCTACAGGGCCTTATAGCGTACTTACAGGGCATATACCCTGAAGTGTAGAGACTTATGGCCGGAACCTCCGCACTGTAATTAGATATACGTAGGGCGTCCGTTAGGCCTCGCACCCCCACAACCAACCACGTGAATAAAAAACTAGCATATGATTATTTTGACTGGATTTTTGAGCAAATTGGTCTAGACAGGCCTCGAAAATATGCCAAGACCTGTACGCCGTCGGTACTATGGTCGTAAGGTCGTCGGGGTGTTTAGTTCATGGGGTTAATTCGATCAAGGTGGTTAAATGTGATCATAATGTGTAAGTGTAATCACAGTGGGTGAGTGTAATCACAGTATGTAAGTGTGATTATGGTGGGTAAATGTAATTATAGTGTGTAAATAGGATATTATCCACCAAATTTTAGGCGGGTTGCAGAACAACTGGTTGAGGGTGTAAAATAATCTAAGGTGGGCGTAGAACCACCGTTGGCCTACTTTTTAATTCGGTCTTGTGTTGTACTTGTCCTCAACTCTTTCGAAAATTGATCACATAGAAATGATCTATCATCCTACTCGTTGTATTTGTCTGCCGCACCTATGAACCCGCCGGAGACGTGTCCAACAACAAGCATGGCGTTGTATCCATGAATTTTGTGGCAGGACTTCTACTCTGTCAGTAAGGAGAGTCACTTCTCATGATGTACACCTCGCCCACGAGGACCGCACAACCGACAGCCATAGCGATTGAAATGATAGGAACATTCACCCTCGCAAACTCAATCTTCCGAACGCGAATGAGTCTGCTGGCGAGGATGTCCCGCCACAAGAGACCAGCCGGCGACGCGCTCATGGACGCGCTGAATGCCCCGTAGTTGACGCCGAGTGCCATGCTGTACACTGTTCCCCAGAACGTCCGATCGCTGATGGGAGATCCATCGATTTGGTGAATCTGTTCCCATGTTTGAATCAGGCGGCACAAAAGAATGGTGGCGCCAATATTTGTGCCCGAGAACTAGATTTTGTGAGGTGAGATGTCAGCTGGAACATTTCCAAATCGCTTCTTATACAAGCGTGAAGAAAGACTTACGTTGCATAAGATGACAGAGAGGAAACCCATTCCACCAATAGCGCCCATGGTTCCCGTCTTGTTCACCCAGTTTTCCCATCCGTGAGCGAACACCAATATCCACCCCTTGGTGACCAGGGCTTGAATGAGCACGAACATGGAAAAGGTGAATGGTATCAATGAAATAGGTAGAAGTGCCAAAACGGCCGTGGCTGCAGGGAAAGTTTCCTGAGCCCATATGTATCCGCCCTGAAGGAGCGATACGAGTGTTAGGCGTCCACTCCTCGGTCGGCCTGGATCATCGTCCGAAATTCGCGTCGGAACAGAGTTGTGAATTGCTGTAGGATTCTCATTCTCTTGCTCTGACGCAGCTCTATGCTCTTCCCTCTGTCTGATCTCCTGCTCGGCTCGAGCTCTTTCAATTTCGAGACGACCCTCGCGAGCAATTTCTCGCGTCTCGTATCGATGGAGCCATCCCAAGCTAACATCCCAAGAGAAGAGAATGAGAGCGGCTGGGAGGACCACCCAGAACACAGGGTGTTCTTCACCAATTGCGGTAGCAGTGTTGAGGGCAAGGAGGGTAATGAAACTTGCTGCCATGATTAAGGCGCCAAACAATGCGCTTGCTTTGTCCAAGAAAGGATTCATTATCTCCTCGGCGGAAAGAATGGGGATTTTTTGGATAGTTTCAGGATCGTCGCCTGCTGCTCCACGAGCATTGGGAATGTTGGGATTAATTGGCCTTTTCACTTTCGCTTCCTCAGATATTTCGTATATCTCCATTTCAAAAGGGATAAGAGCTTCGTCCGCAAAGATGACGTAGAGTAGGACCGGAGAGAGGAAGATTGCTGTGGCAATGACAGGGACTATCATATTTGCAGTGTAGTGGAAGAATTTGATATTGAAAGCACTGACGAGTACGAGATTGGTCGGATTAGAGGTGGCCAGGATTGTGGAGCCAATGTTGGCTGCGGCGAATTGGGTATGAATCCACGCTCTGGGATGGATAATATTGCTGAATATCCGGGTTAAATAGACGACGGAGGTTGTACTGAACAGAATTACGGGATTATTCCCAATGAAGCTGGCCAGGCCGAAGAAAAAGGCGTAAAGATAGAGGAATAATTTATGCCCGACAATGCCACCTTGCTGAAGGATCCTGAATATTGTCCATCTAAAGAGACCAGAAGCGTCTAACGAAATGGCGATATATGTTAGCGATAAGAAAAAAATCATAATGTCGATTGGGGAGATTCTGTTCGTCCCGATTATCCCATCGTGCGCCTCTTTTCGACCAATTGCCAAGATTGCGAGCAAAAAAAGATCTGCTATGAGCGGTCCTGTTACGTAGTTCACAGGAAATTTCAATTGAATGAAAGGCCGAGCCTTGCCACCCCAGTCATTGCTGGAGCCATGTTGAGAGTGGTCATCCCTTGGTGATATAACTCGCAAGGCACTTAGCGCGTCCAAGACAGCGTCTGAAGCCCGTCGAGGTACGTAGACTGGGATATGGAAGGGAAATAAGACGCACAAATCTGTGAGATGCAAGCTAGGTTAGGTACAAAGGAAACCATCCTCCCAGGTAACTTTCACTTACTGGTGAAGACAAAAACGATGAGTGTGACAATTGAACGCCAGTTCCTGACTTGAGTAACTTCAGCATCGTCTACCATTTTCCTCTACTCCTTTGCGATAGAAATTGGGCGAAGGTGATGCCTTTGGCTAACATGGAGTCTCCGAAGGGTTAAACAATGTATAAAGTGCCCGTGGCCAAAGGCTTAAGGTACGGGAGATAAGTTTTCGGCGGTGAACACCAGTTTTTCAGAAACGGTCAGCGCAGCCTCTGGAGATGTATTGCGTTGGTACAAGACTTGGTCGTAGTATCTCTTGGAGAGATGACAGGACAGGTCTGCATCAAAGTACTACAGCCTTGGTGTTTGTTCCTCTTGGTCGTCCCCGGCCAGCTCAGCACTGCACAGCCACTGGGTCTGCCTTGAACCTGCAGGTGGAACCAATCAGATTGATCTCAGCCAGCGCCCCCAAAGCGGTAAGGCAGATTTTCATGTGACCACATCAATCCTCAGCTCAGTATCATCCAACCACGAAGCCCATCCCTAGCGGGGCTGAGGCGATGCACGAATGTCAACCTAAGACTATGCTTCCCGTCAACATCAACCCTTTTCGCTTTACATTGAGGTAGACTTGTCTCCTGCTTCATAAAGGCCCTCACAACAGCTGCACAACGTTGGACGAGGGTCATGCCAACAATCTCTTCGACATCGATATTGGATCGCTTCGTTGATCGAAGCACCACTATCAATTCAGCTTCATCCCCCCAACCCGTAAATTCTTCCAGTGTTCCTTTGCAAATCATTTGCGCTTGGCCTGTATCAGGAGGCTACGGACCCGGTCCAAGGATATTGTAAGCGCTCTCTATGGAAAACCCCGGAAAGCCCACCAGTATATGCTTAGAGAAAGGCTAACGAGTAGTTCATCTCTTCTGTCGATAGATACTATGTCCTCGTAGTTACCTTTGTCCTGGCACGAAGAGCGGAATGGCTCAGGAACGCTTGTTTAGCAACTGCTTTGCTTTTTCCGGGTGTCGCTGCTCTTCACGGCATCGTCCTGGCAGCAGTACACGTGAATGGTGTGTTTTTCCTGTGGAATATGCGAATGCCGCCGCTGCTGATAGCTTTATGCTCAAGGAGTCGTTGACATGGACATTTATGGAGCTTTCCAGGCATGCTCAATAGGCATCTTGGCCTCTCCTTTAACAGTCCGACTGTCTCGAACGTACTTCTCCAACCGTGGACGTAACGCAATCTTCGTGTGGACAGCGCTTGTTCTTATCGGTAAGCATCCAGTCTTTGTCTAGCCTTGAAGAACCTAATTCTGACTTAAACCGCTCACCAAAGGACTACTGAGCTTAACGGTTGAGTTCTATCGGTCCAGGACGTCGGATTGCTCACATGACGACTTTGGTAATCCTATATCCTCCAATGCTGCAAAGTTTCCATATGGCCAGAATGTTACCTGCGGTCTAATCTGCTCGACGGAGCTAGGGCCATTTTCTCCCATGCGACGCGGGTCTGCAGACAATATCTACATCATCCCCGCGCCGGAAAAGCTCACCTTCGGCACAGCGACTGTCCTTGCTGCTGCGTGCTGTATTCCCGCCGTCCTTTCATTAGTTGCCATGGGTTCCCGGATCCTGAAGATCTCAGCGGAGAGTTCCTTCTCCAAAAATGACATTGATCTGAATTTCAAGGCCATTGAGGGTACGAATGGTGCCACGATTGGGACCTTGAAGGCTGTGAATAGAATGATACATGATTTTATGACTGTCGTGGAGGTTCCCGTGTTTACCGCCGCAGTATTTACAATTCTTGTTTTTGGCGAGATGAACTTCTTCAGCACACAAGTCTTCCAATATACTGAAACTATAGGGAGTATTGGTAAGTACTGACCTTGCCTATCGTTATCGTAAGCTGCTGACAGCTTTGGGATACTCGTAGGCCAATGGTCGCCCATCGTCAGCACTTTAGGTTCACTGTACCTTATCCTGGTTGTGGATGTGGAAGAAGGAGCGAGCCCCAGTGAATCAATAAATGATTCGAATTGCTTATCTCATCATCGCGGCGGGAGACAAGACTTGAGTATGCACTCTCAACCTAGTGTAGACAATTTTGCAAGTGGTGGGAGTACTCGAAGCATCAATGGCATCGAGACAGAAGGTTTGCAGGGGCGTCCTATGGATTCTGTGAGCATTCGGGAAGAAGTTACAAGCCTATTTGCTGCGAATATAGGCTCAAGGGACACCCCCAGCGCCACCAATATGCGCGCCAACGATTCAAACGGATTGACGCCGACGACAAATCTAGCCGTCCCCAGGCAAGGCCAGCAAGACAACCGATCTGTGGCATCCCACGAGAGTAGCCGACGCATAGTAGCCAAAGCTCTACTCGCGGTGGCGAGAAACCTGACCACCGTTCCATACGACGCGCCTGACCTAGCCGAGTTCAAGCATGGCAAGGCTAGCGACTACCCCGAGATCCCAGGGGAGGAAATCCGGAACGCACGGTTGGTGCAAATTAGGGAACAGTATAATCGACGCCGGAAATCCCACGAGCATCTTGCTTCCGTGATGCGGGAACGTGGTTCGAGAGCGGGTAGTTTCGTTGGTAGCACGACCTCTGGTTTTGGTGAGGCTGGCAGCTCGACTATGCATGGAGCCCTATCTGCACATCAAGTTCCAATTCGATCTTCATCTGCTGACTTAGATGAGATTTGACTAGTGGGATCTGGAGGAGGCATTTGACGTGCCATTGCGGACTCATCACTATCCACCTTAGCGTCCCGTCTGTCGCCGCGTATATTGTGTATACATCTAGATTTCGGCTCAGGCACTATGCCAATTTTGGATAGGAAAACACACGTATATGTGTCTGGTCTCTCAGTCATTTTCATTTCTTTTTGCCATCGCTGATGTAATACGCCAAGATAACCCGACTAATGAAACTCAAGATGGCTAACGGGACGGCAGTGTGGTTGGACTTGACCCGAAAACAGTGATTGACAGAAAAGCCATTTTCTTCTTATAATTTAGGAGATCCTCGCAGAGAAGATCTTTGCTCAAACCTTTGTGCCTCTAGTCCTTGAAGATAATACCATCGCAGAAAATTTTCACGAATCATTCACAGGACCGAAACTTCGATGGGAAATTTTCAGTCTCATTTTCACCTACCTGGCACTTAGTTCTTTGGTGGACATATCTGAGCCGCAAATTACAAATCATGAACGTCAATTGTTCACCAGAGAACTGACACAAGCTAGCAATCTCATTGTCACATTCTGTACCCGTGCCGAGTCTCTGAACGATATTCTTGTATAGTCCTTGTATGGGAATGGAATTCTCCTTACGTTCTAATATGGTGACACGAGTAATGTCTTACCCAAGCCTTCTGCATCCCAACATGATTTAAACTATTGCAGGTCATCTGGTGTAGCGACGTGTTGGTGAACTTGCGTCTATGATGTATAGCATCGGATTGTATTAGGATCCCGCAAATCAACCCAAGCTGCCCTTCTTCCTAGCCGAGTTGAGGCGTAGAAGTTCCGCAAATGTATATTCTAGTGATAAAGTACTACCCACATTCTTCAGGAGACCTCCAAGAATATCTATGCGCTATTGCTCATGTCAGCTTCTATATGATCTGACTGAGGAAGAACTTATTGCTCCCACGGAAATTAGAGACCGTGCGATAGCGAGACTGGACAGCTAAGGGTGGAATACTAATGGAAGACTCGGTCGTCAGACCTGGGCACGAATCAAGTAGCATGCTCATCAATATTATTAGAGAAGATGTCCTCGAGTTGTCATTAGCACTAGCCAGTTCCTATGATGATCTGAAATAGAAAGCCTAGTACATTCGAACGAAAGCTTTATTGGGACTTACTGATATCTTGGCAAAGGAATATTCTTGACAGAGGAGAAGCGACTTTTGCACGATATGACGAAAGCTGATAGAGTTTGATCTTAGAGTGCAATGCATAACTGCCCCTAGCGCGCCATTAGAATCGCAACATACTAAAATGAGCATAATAAATTAGGTATACATCATTTAAAAAGTAGGCAACGCCAGTAAGATACTATATATTTTTAGATTTTTTACAGGAAACTTATTATTTTTCCTAATTATCTATTTACTTTTGATTGGCTTAATTGCTAGTAGTAACGCTAATAGTAAATTTTCATAGATTTTATAAGCAGAGGGTCTGAACTTCTGAGATAATTTCCTGGCCATAAACTAAGTCACGGGAGATAAGACTCGTTATCGGAAGCTCTTTCTACAACCTAGACATCACCAGCCTTGCTCAGAGAATCTCCTCAACAATTATTTACCAACAAACCTGTCCTACCGGACCATCGCATACCCATCAACCTCAAATCACAACATGTCTACCTCAACATCAATACCTCCGTCCCCCACCCCCGGCAAAGACCCTCCTTCAACCTCGAACCCCGATAACCCACCTCCCTCCACCACCCCACCACCCACAAACGTCCCCTCCGCAACCCCCCAAATTGCTTCTCCCATCCCTCCCACACCCATAACATCCCGCACATCAACCACCAATCTCACATCTATGGGCCCACCACCTCGTCCCCTCCCCCTCCGAACACCAACATCTGATTCTCTCCTCCCAACAACGACAACTACAACCTCCCACCAATCCCTATCCCAACAAGACGTCCAGGAATTCATCGCACGTCCCAATTTCCAACCCTTCTTCACACTAATCCACGACCCCGCAACAAACACGACGCATCATCCAACTCGGGTCCACTACCTGTTCAGCGACGACGACGATTCAGACCTCTTAACCTCAGCATGTATCCGCTCTCTCGAAGACCCACACACCAATCTTGACGTTTCAAGAGAGGAGGCACTTTCGGGTTCACCGCAGAAAATGCAAAGTAGTACCTCGTCATCCTCATCCGCAACCTTCACGAAACCCACCAAAGCACCAACAAAACCGCATACGAAACCGCCAGCCGGGAAAGGGAAGAACAGACGAGAAGAAAGGGTCGTGATAATCGATATTAATGAGACAGGAGACGGGATTATAAGCGCGAGTTCGTTGAGCGAGAGATGGCAGGTCTTGAATACGAATCTGTCTTCCGCGCCAACATTCGATGGTTCTCCACCCACTTCTACAATTTCGCCTCACCCCTCAACCTTCACCTCTGCTCCTAAGAATGAGACAGTAGGTGAGGATGAGGGAGGGAATAAAAGTCTTATGCTGAAGATTGAGGGTATGGGTATTACTGGAGGGATAGGCGGGGAGGAGGTAGAAGGGTTAGGGATGAAAGGGACAGGCGCCAGTGTGTTCAAAGGAAAGGGGGAGACTGGGAGTGCGGTCCTAGGAGAAGAGGAGATGGGGGCGTTGTTAGAGGGGTTTGATAGGAAGATGGGGATTTTGAGGAAGGTTGCGGGTAACGCGGGGTTGGGAGAGGGGTGGGGTGTTGGTACTGGGCCGGGGAAGGAGGATGGCGGCGAAGGGTCATGACCTGATCTGGCTCTAAGTGGAGGAGGCATATGAAGTGTGTGGAGGGAGAGGATGAACTATGATTGCGGAATGCATGACTAGAGGTTGACATAAGGAGGAGCACGAAGGCATCCTCTCCATCAAAGACCGAGTCCACATCCCCACACGATATACGAGAGTACGATAGGTCAATGCATATGGGAATCTGGAGTTATTCTACGGAGTTCGTTCGGATTGTAAGTAGCTACTCATGATGTCTATCAGAGCTATCAGCGACGGCGTTGGATAAGGACAACAGCACAATATTTGCATCCGGTCATAGGTCTGCAGGAGTTAGTGTAGAATATAGTTAAGTAGTACGCGGCTCTTAGTTATAACTGAACTTAAGCAAGGTTCTGTTGTTCTCGATGAAGTATACTAAATCCGAATCAAAACATCGTAAACACATCCTAGGCAAATTACGTACAGTGAAGGCGTTGAATTAAAAGAGAATGCGTATTAGGTGTACTGTCTCCTGAGTTGAGGCCGAATCTAACGCATAACAGTCACAAATGCAAATCTCTCCAAATCATCACATCACCATACTATAAATGAAGACTTTCCTCTCGAAGTGAACTCCAGATTAAATTCCATACAGTATCTCTATAAAACTCTCACACAAGCCTCCTCCCGTGCAACATGAACGCAAGCTCCAAACCCCAACCCCTCCCCTCAAGCAAACAAAACGAGTGGTATACATCATACAGGCCAGAAACCCCTTTTCCTTCCGTAAGGGAGCAATCCATACCCCCTTCCTGAGGGTTGTATTCCGAATTCAACGTTGATGTGATGGACATAGGAAAAACGCCGTCTGTATGCATGCTGCAAGTTCAAAAAGAACGCAGTTATGGTTTTAGAGAATCCTCGACTCAATTTACACTCCCTCCCATCCTTCCTCCCTTTATACATTCCCTCTAAGCAGCGAACTTCACCGCCCTCTTCTGGTCACCAGTCCATTCAACACCCACATTCACAATCCTCTTCACATTCGCATTCTCCGTTGGCGACCAAGCACTCCCAGAAATAACTCTTCTTGCAGCAAGAACAGGTAGATCGAGGGATTCCAGGAGGGAACGTTTGTTTGATTTATTGTTGGAGGTGGTGTTGTTGTTTTGAATGACGAACTTGTAGATCAGGACGATGATTACGATGATAACGACGATGAGGACTGGAGACACATAAATATTAGTATTGGTTTGAGATATGATAGAAGGGGAGAGGGGGAAAAAAGGGAAGGAGACAAAACATACCGCATATGCCCAAACAATACCACTTCCACTTCCTCGCATTTCTGGCACTCTTGATGGCTACGCCAATTTCTTGTGTTCCCTTATCCATATTCTCCACTACCTCCTCACCCTTCATCTCAATATCAACAACCGCCGCCTCCTGCTGCACAACCAATTGCTCCATATCCTGAAACAACTCTGCTAGCTCAATCATCTGCGACTCAATCTTCTGGATCGCCTTATGACGGTCTTGAACAGCGTTCAAAGCAGATTTGCTTTGGCCTCTTCGATCGCTCTGCAGCAAGGCTTGGGAGAAAACTTGCTGATTAGAAGTATCCTCGACTGCTTCACGAACTTCCGCTTCTGAGGCCTCGGGACGGACAATTCTGTATTGGCGGGCCATTTGTTCCTGCAACTTCTTTCTGAAGGTCGAATCCATGCTCTGATACTCCTGAATCGCATTCTTCAACTTCCGATCCACCTTCCCAACCTGCGGAGCGTTCTTAGGGGAGCCAGATTCAGGGTTCTGTTTAATGGCTTTGATTCGGCCGGCGAAGTTGCGGTACATTTGCATGGTGTCTGAGGAGATAGCATCGAGTTGTCTATTAGTTGAGCTGTTGGCCGAGGAATCAGGATCGTCGAGAGATCGTTGTTGGAGCTGGGCAAGGTTGGAAAGCGATTCCTTGATCTGGTCGATACCTTTGTCGATTTCGCGGCATTCGTTGAGGATCTTGTTGGGGTCTTGGGAACTTCCGAAGGAGGAACCGTTTTGTGCTAGTGGCGCCATTTCGACATTTTGACCTGGTGCTGGAATGTTAGATAGTCGTAGGGCGATTCAAGAGATGTTGGCTCACCAGCATAATCGTCGCGTCCCATTGCTGGTCCATTGTTACGGCCATATTGTGGCGAGGGAGCTCCGTAAGGTTGTGAATATCCTCCCTGTTGTGGTGCTGGACCTCTCTGATCGAATGGGTTTTGACGCCCTCCATATCTATCATCATAGTATCAGTAATTATTCCCGTATGCCGTGTGCAGCAGTTGTGCGTCTGCGGATCGTAAATCGAGGTGGATAAACTAACCCGTACTGTGCCATTGTCAGTATGATTCTAGAATTGCTTCTTTATGTTTGAGTTTATAATGAAGAATGACAAGGCAGATTGAATGTCACGAAAGAGTTGATAGGAAAGTTGAAACGCTTTGGAGTGAAAGTTGAAACGGAGCACATACACTCATCTTGACCCCTAAACGCTGTTTAGCCGCAGCTCGAAACAGATCTCGATCTACCAGCGACGTTTGAAATGCGACGTTGAATTATGTGATGTGCGGGAACCTTTGTTGATTGCGTTCTCGACTTGTATATTGGTATTTGTTCGTTGTTGCGGTGGTATTATTGTATGAGAAAAGGAGAAGGAGGAGCAGTCTTCCTTTACGAAGTTTGTCTTTTTCTTTTGGTTGATCAACTGCGACCAGACAGCATCGGTCTCAGGCTAACCGAGTTGGCTTCAGGAACGTTGCGGGAACCACCAAAATCGCCCAATTTTCAGGGATGTGAGACTGTCGACTTAGCCACACTGTAGGGGAATGGTTGGACGACGATAGGCCAGGATGCAGAGGACCTTACAGTAGTGGGCGTGGAGTCAGAAGCGAGAGAGAGCAAAAATAGATTGTCCGCCAACCATTCACGAGGATAGGATTCGAAGGATAGGAGATGGATCTGCACGTGAGTAGAAATGAGCAGAGAAGGAAGACGAGGCTTGCTTCCCTTCGCGGTAGAATATGAGAATATGAGAATATGAGAATATGCGAATATGCGAATATGACGAGTCTTGAGAGTCAACACGGAGAGAGGATTCTTTCTCTTATGCTGCACATTTCAGAAGTAGAGGTCATCCTCATCAGACACAGGATCTCCCATATTCTCCGCCACTAATCGTATTGATTGCGCATCCACTTGTCCACCGACTCCCGACCACACCCATTGTGTCTCACCCATCCAATGCAGACAATGCGAATTGATGGGTGTGGATGACATACATCCCGTCCAGGCAACGCAATATCTTCATGATTATTCGCAGGACAAGGAGGCGCAGCAATTGCGGCGGTTTTTACAGCCGATGCACTATCGATTTGCCAGCGTAAGGCTTTCCTCTTCACTGAAGCCTGATTCAACGTCAATCAATTGCGGGGTCACTGAAATAAAACATGTGCAACTCATAAAGAAATTCCAGTCGTGCGTCGTGGGATGAGATGGGATGCGATGGGACGGGGCGAGGGAATGAGAGTCATGTGATTATCTCGATCCTCCCTCAATGGAAGTTGAGGATGCCAAGATCTCGTTTGGTGTCAGCCTCTGACAGTGTTTTCTTCCATGATCTTTTTGATGAGCGTCCTCGCTGTTCCAAGTGGATCATCGTCCTCATAGTACCAGATTATGCGAAGCCGTCAGAGCAAGTCCTCATCATGAGAAGAACGCGGTTCGTGCCTATCAGGTCAGGTCCGAAAGTTGCAGCCTGATCTAGGACAGCGTCTCGTGATGAAATGCCCACACCTCAATATTCGATAGTTCACTTTTACACAGAAGTGCGCTCTAGAATTCAATTCGATTCAAGCTTTCTTCTTTCTACGTGAGGGTCGCAACTGGGGGGGAATTGAGATGTCACCGCGGAACCAGCCGATCCTATTCTAAATCGGTTTTTCTGAACAGGTCTAGATAATGTAAGCGTCTGACGCGGTAGAGGGAACACATTCTTTGATCACGAATGAGCAACTACATGCTCTTGCTTCAAGAGACGCTTTAAGAGACAATAACGATCACGAAGAATTTCGATTTCCTTTTCCTCTGGATCGACGTCCTCTTCATTGTTCAAGATGACCCTGAAAAATGGGGCTTAAGACCACCCAAATTGGTAAAATCTTCTTGAATTACATCTTTGATACTGCCGTAACAAGTCCAATTTTCAAGAGCGGCTTGAAAGTAGGTATCAGCGACTTGTTTTTACGCAAGCAAGAATTCATTGAAAGAATTTGGGTGCCCTGACTGTAAGACACTCGATTCCCAGCGAGGCTGCGAAGCAGAACTATCTTATCGAAGCCGCCATCATTAAGTTTGAGGCACACATCACCACAAAAGGCCTCTTCTCAGTCCATAAGAAACTAACGCCACATCCTACGAATCCGGTTCCCATCCTAGGTACTCCTAGATGTCCTTTGACATATCACACATTGAGAAGAACAGATGAACAGCACCCAGCCCTAGACAAATATCACCTGCAAGCACGGTACAGGGAAAACAATACATTCATAAATCACATTAAGTTGAAACCTTCACGATCCTCGCTTGTCAGCACACATCGTCATAAGTACAGCAATACCCTCCCTCCCGTCCTCATCTTTGGTACCGACCCCCAACTTAAAATAATTACCACTTCACTCACTCACTCACTCACTCCACCCCATCCTATCCGTCCAACCACCATAACCATTCCCTCCCCTTCATCTCAAACCATCAAAACACAAACACCAAACCTCGCACCCACAAAAACGCCCCAACAAAATGTCCACCCCACCCCTCTGGCGCACAATCCTTGCCTACTCCCGCAACCACCACTTCTACATCGTCCGCCACATCGGAATTACCCTCGCGATGGGCTACATCGGGATCAGCATGATCAACGAGAACGCAACACAGAGCGATACGATCGATGAGCTTCAAAGACAGAACTCAGCCATGGCGGCGAGGATTCACGCGCTGGAGAACGGGGATGAGTTGAGAGATGCGAAGGAGGATGTGAGGCGGTTGTTGCGGTATGTGGATTGGAGGGAGGGGCATGGAGGGGTGGGTGAGGGGAAGGGATGGGGGAAAAGGGGAGATGGG
>Ga0182030_10012281_pt1 | contig 17175 bp, 18 predicted proteins | sample 812S3MmetaG_FD_121299 | JGI IMG/M metagenome (GOLD analysis project Ga0182030, IMG submission 121299) | Permafrost microbial communities from Stordalen Mire, Sweden - 812S3M metaG (Illumina Assembly) | ecosystem: Environmental > Terrestrial > Soil > Wetlands > Permafrost | place: Sweden...
ATTTTCAGTCCGCTGCGGGACAGTCTTTTTGCAAGGTAATTGCTCGTAGCATCGCCTTCCACATCAGTGCCGAGTGCGATGATGATTTCCTTGATGGGTTCAAGCGTCAGCCGTTTTTCCAGATCGGCGATGCGCAGATCTTCCGGCCCGACGCCGTCGAGCGGTGAAATCTTCCCGCCGAGCACATGAAATTTGCCGCGATATGTGCCGGATTTTTCCACGCTCAAAATATCCACCGCGCGTTCCACCACGCAGACTAGCGCCGCGTCACGGCGCGAATCCGTGCAGGTGGAGCAGGGGGATTGTTCGGTCAACGAGCCGCAGGTTTCGCAAAAACGGATGTGTTCGCGCGCGTGCAAAATCGTTTCCGCGAGCAGTTTCACGGCGGTGGAATCGGCTTGGACCAGATGCAAAGCGATGCGTTCCGCCGAACGCGGGCCGACGCCGGGCAGCTTGCTCAATGTCGTGATGAGCGCGGTGATGGAAGCGGGAAGCATGATCGCGAAGAAAGAATTATCAATGAAGAATGAAGCAACAAAACCGGGGCAAAACCCGCGAAAATGATTTCTTCATTCTGCCTTCTCCATTCTTCATTTCAGATGATCCCCGGCAGGCTGAAGCCCGCCGTGGCCTTGCCCATTTCCGCCTCGGAGATTTTTTTAGCCTCGGCCAGCGCCTGATTGGCGGCGGTGAGAATCATGTCCTCGACAATCTGCGCGTCGGCCGGATTCAACGCTTGCGGGTCGATCTTTATGGACGCCAGCGAGCCGTCGCATTTGGCGACGACCTTCACCGCGCCGCCGCCGCTCGTCGCCTCGACCGTGCGCGCGGCGAGGCTCGCCTGGATCTGTTCCATCTGCTGCTGCATTTTTGCAGCCTGTTTCATTAATTTTCCGATGCTGGACATATTATTAATTTGAGATTTGAAATTTCAGATTTAAAATATTTAATTTAGGCGCGGACTTCCACGATGGTGCCGCGAAAAATTTCCAGGGCTTTTTTGATGAGCGGATCGTTTTTGAAATCGTCTTTGTTAAACGCCACTGGTGCCGTTTTCTTTTCAGCTTTAGCAGGAGTAATCTTCGTTTCAACCGGCTTGGCGGAGACTGGCGCGGGCTTTGCCGCCGAGGTTTCCGCGGGTGCGGACGTTGCCTCGACCAGCTTTCGGTTCCAGTTGGCCGGCGCCTCGGCTTTGACAAATTTGATCATCGCATTCGCGTGGCCAAGTTCCGCCAGCTTGGTTGCGAGCAAGGTGTGGTTACGCGCATTATCCACCAGGCCGAGATAATCGGCGAACTCCTGATCGAAGCCGATGGTCAAAATGCTTTTCTCAAACGAGACTGGATGCGCGTTCAAAAGATAACTGCGCGTGAAGGTGCTGGCGCGCCCAACGGCCTCGACGAGCTGATGCCAAAGTTCGCTCAAATCACCGGTGGCGGCGTCCGCAACGGTTGCCGCCGGAGCCGCGACCGGTGTGGCTGGCTTTGGTGCCGGCGCGGGTGCGGCAACTGGCGCTGCAGAAAATGAAACCGGACGCGGTGTGGTTGCGTCCGCTGCGGCCGGAGAGGTGCCGCTTTGACCACGCAATTGATTGAGCTGTTTTAACACGGCGTCGAGCGAAAGGGTGCTGCGCGCTTCGATAGCGCGGAGCAACGTAACTTCAAGCAAAATCTTTTTCGAGGCGGCGTCGCGCAGGCGCAGTTCGGCGTCCGCGAGAACCTCCAGAATGCGCGTGAAGGCATCGGTGCTGGCGAGCGCCGATTGTTCTTTCAACGCGGCCACTTCCGATTCGGAGGCTTCGAGCAAATTCAAATCGCCTTTGGAAACCTGGTAAATGAGCAGGTTGCGAAAATGGTTCAGTAAGTCGCTGAGCAGCCGGCCGAGGTCTTTGCCGCCGCGCGCGAGTTCGTCCAACTGCGTGAGCGCAACGGAAATATCGCCGGCGAGAACCGCGTGGCTCAATTTCAAAATCTGGTTTTGCGCCGCGAGGCCGAACATCGAGAGCACATCCGGTTCCTCGATTTTGTCGCCGCAAAAACTGATGAGCTGGTCGAGCGTGGATTCCGCGTCGCGCATTCCGCCGTCGGCTCCGCGCGCGATGGCATGCAGCGCCGCGGCATCAATCGTGACTTTTTCCTTGCCCGCGATCTCCGCGAGGTGTTTGACGATGAGCGCGCTCGGAATCCGGCGCAGATCAAACCGCTGGCAGCGGGACAAAATCGTCGGCAGCACTTTTTCCGGATCGGTCGTCGCGAACATGAATTTCACATGCGCGGGCGGCTCCTCCAACGTTTTCAGCAATGCGTTGAACGCCGCGGTGGAGAGCATGTGAACTTCGTCAATGATGTAGATTTTAAAGGCTGAATTGGCAGGCGCGTATTTGCACGTCTCGCGCAGTTCACGCACCTGCTCGACGCCGTTGTTGCTGGCACCGTCAATTTCCATCACGTCGAGCGCGCGCCCTTCGGTGATTTCCTGGACGCGCGTGTCGTTGTCGTCAAAATCCACTTTCGGGCCGCCGGTGCAGTTCAAACATTTGGCAAAAATGCGCGCGACGGTGGTCTTGCCGGTGCCGCGCGGTCCGCAAAACAGATACGCGTGCGCAACGCGCTTTTGCGCGATGGCGTTGGCGAGCGTCTGCGTGACGTGCTCCTGGCCGACGACGTCAGCGAAACGCTGCGGGCGATATTTGCGGGCGATGACTTGATAGGACACAGCGGAAGTGTGAATTAAAAATTAAAAATTAAAATTAAAAAGAAGTGTCAGGGTGACCACGGCAGACGCAGAGCAAACTGCCGTTGCTGCCTTCCGGCCCTGGCGGGGTTCGTAAGTCCACATTCCATGGGCCCTGACAAAATAAATTCTGCCGGACTGACCGGCGGTTGTCGAGCCAAAGCGCAAGACCTGATAAAAATTCGGGCGCAAATTATGTAGCCTGACACCGGCAGAATCCGTAATGCTTGGAGCAATCATAAAATATGAAAGCGCAATTTCTTTCGGCCCTGAAGCTGTCGGTCTTGTTCCTTTGCATGTCCGGCCTCCTGAACGCCGCCGAATCACCTGCGCCAACTAATTTTAATGTCCGCAACTTCGGAGCGGTGGGCGACGGCACGCATCTCGACAACCCGGCGATAGACCGGGCGATTGCCGCGTGTGCCGAGGCGGGCGGTGGCACGGTGTTGGTGCCGGCGGGAACTTATTTGAGCGGCTCCATCCATCTGCGTAGCAACATTCATCTGCTCGTTGACGCGGGCGCGACGATTTTGGGTGCGCCGCAAAAATTGCATGCTTATGACTTCACTGAGCCGTGGACGAACAATCCTTATCAGGACGGCGGGCATTGTTATTTTCACAACAGCCTGATCTGGGGCGAAAATCTCACCAATGTTTCCATCACGGGCAGCGGCACGATCAACGGCGGTGGCCTCGTGCGGGGCGATGGATTGCTGAACAAAATGTGCGGCTTCAACGCGGAACTGAGAAACCTCAGCAATTACGGCGCAGAAGAAAAAGACGGTGCCGTTCGTCTCGGCAACAAGGCTGTTGCGCTCAAGCTCTGCAAAAATGTTTTGATTCGCGACGTCACTATTGCTCACGGCGGCCATTTTGCCATTCTCGTCACCGGCTGCGATAATTTGACCGTGGACAACGTGACGATGGACACCGACCGCGACGGCATCGACATTGACTGCTGCCGCAACACAATGGTTTCCAACTGCCGCATTAATTCGCCCAATGACGACGGCCTGTGCCCGAAGAGCACCTACGCCCTCGGCGAAATCCGCCCGACTGAAAACCTCACCATCGTGAACTGCCAGGTCTCCGGTTTTCAGGAAGGCACGCTAATTGACGGCACGATGAAAACCAAGGCGGGCGGTTACGGGCGCATCAAGTTTGGGACGGAATCCAGTGGCGGCTTCCGCAACTGCACCGTGGCCAATTGCACGTTCCGCAGTTGTCGCGGCTTCGCCTTGGAAGAAGTGGACGGAGCCATTATGGAAAACATCGTCGTCAATAATCTCACGATGATGGACGTGCCGGACTACGCGATTTATCTCACCACCGGCAAACGTAATCGCACGCCTGGCGTGACGACCAATAGCCGAATGAGAAATGTTTTGATTTCAAATGTCATCGCCGACGGCGTCGGCAAGATGAGCGGCATTCAAATCATGGGTTTGCCGGAACAGCCGATTGAAGGCGTGCGGCTGGAAAACATTCGGATCACGAGCCACGGCGGCGGCACGCAGCAGGATGCCGCCATCAATCCCAAGGAACTCGGCACCGGCTATCCTGAACCGGGCCGGATCGGCACGCTGCCGGCTTACGGAATTTTTGCGCGTCACGTCAAAGATTTGGAGCTGGCAAATATCACCGTCAATTTTACGACGAATGATCTGCGGCCCGCCGCGGCATTTGCGGACATTGACGGATTGGAAATTGACAACTTTATACCGCAGTTGGCTGATGGCGTGAAAGCCGCCATATTTGCCGATGACGTTCGCGGTATCGCCATCCGCAATTCGCCGGTGCTCCAAAAATAATTGCAGCAGCGGACGTGAGTCCGCTCATTTTTCAGCTGAACGATCCAGCTTAAACCGATTTAAATCGCGGCTATTTTTTCATCGGCCAGCCGGCGGCGATCATGCCTTTGTAGCCGCCAATGAGCGAATGGACTTTTTGATAGCCCATTTTTTGCGCGGCATCACAGGAGAGCGCCGAGCGAAAACCGCCGCCGCAATACATGATGATTTCCGTGCCGGTGTCGGGATAAAGTTTTTCCAGATCGCGCTCCAGAATGCCCTTGCCGAGATGAACGGCTTCGGCGGCATGGCCGGTACTCCATTCGTGATCCTCGCGCACATCCAGCAGAACGGCTTTGGGGTTGGTGGCAACTTTCGCGCGCGCCTCGGCCACGCTGATTTCGTTCACACGCCGTTTGGCGTCGCAGACAAGCTTGAGAAAACCGGGTGAATGTTCCATGACTGCAAACTATGGACTTCGGCGCGGCGGTCAAACCAATTCGTCCCGCCGCCTCTAGGCAAAATGCCTAGGCTACAATAAGGGAAAAAACGAACTTGAATTCGTGCGTTGGTTGGGGAAATGTCAATTATGAACACGCAACCACAGATGGCGAATGCCGCCAGCGTCAAGGACTGTGTGATTCATCTGATGCTGAAGGAAGGCAAAACGGAACTGGCACCGGCTGAACCGGAACAGATGATGGAAGAATTCAGGGTGCGGGCAACTCAGGTCGGTTCAGTTTTGGAAGGCATCTTGCATGAACCGCACGGCCAGTCGCGTTGGGGATTGAACGAATAATCAGACGTTGGCGTTTTTGGGGTCTGATGATCGCTTCGATGCTTTTCGGGGCGGGGCGGAGCGCAGTTGCAAGTCGAAGAGGATCCGCTTCAGAAAATTCTTTCGCAACTTTTCCGCTTTCGCTTAACTTCGCCGCGTGTCAGAAAAGAAAAACAACACGGCCATCGCGGGCGGATTGTTGCTCGTCGTCATTTTGTGGGGCGGCAACAATGCCGGAACCAAATGGCTGGTAGGATCGTGGCCGCCCATCTGGACCGGCGGTTCGCGCTTTCTTGTCGCCGGAATTTTCCTGCTGGCCGTGCTGCGTTTCACTAATTGGCTGGGGGAATATCAGCTGCTCACCGCGCCGTTGCACCGCTCGCTTTGGCTGCGCGGTGGCCTGAGCCTGGCAGCTTATATTGTTGCGTTTTGCTGGGCTCTTCATTTCACGGCGGCGTCGCACGTTGCGCTTTATCTCGGCGCATCACCCATTTGGGCTTTGTTGTGGGAAGAACGCCCCCGCTTGAACTGGTCGAGCTTTCGGCGTTACGGCGCGGCCCTGCTCGCGGTCGGCGGGGTGCTGGTTTTGTTCTGGCCCGCTTTGAAAACCGCAAATACAAATCTGGCCGGTGAGTTTTTTGGCCTCGCCTCCAGTCTGCTTTGGGCGAACTACAATCACCAGAGCCGGATTCTCTCCGCCAATATTCCCGGCGTGCAAATCGCCGCGAATGCGATGTGGATGTCCGGTGTCTGGTTGCTGCCGTTCGGCCTGATCGAAGTTGCCCGGCAAGGCCTCATTCTGGATGCGCGGCATCTTGGCGTGCAAAGCTTGTGCATCTTTTTTGGCGGCGTCGTGCCGTATGCGCTGTGGAATTCCGCGCTGCGCCACTGGCGCACGAGCCAAGTGATGTTATTCAATAATTTCATTCCACTCACTACGACCGCTTGGGTCTATTTCACATTGGGTGAACCCATCACCTCGACATTCTGCGCTGCGATGTTTTTGATTGTCGCCGGCGTGGCGCTGGGCCAGGCCGACTGGTCAAAAATCCTGAAGCTGCCCGAAAGCTTCTGAACTTTAAAATCTATGGATGCAAAAAATCTTGGTGAAGTTCCGCCTTTCATTACCAAGGACGGTTCGGAAATCCGCGAACTGCTGGCGCACCGCAATTCCGCCCTCCGCAATCAAAGCCTTGCCGAGGCGCGGTTACCCATTGGCGGCGCGACGCAGGAACATTTCCACCCGCGCGCCGAGGAAATTTATTACATCACCCATGGTACCGCCAGAATATGCATCGAAAACGAAACCCGCGACGTGCGGGCAGGTGACGCCATCGCCATTCCGCCCGGCCAGAAACACAAGTTGTGGAACACCGGCACGGAAACGCTGCGCCTGCTTTGCTGCTGCGCGCCGGCCTACGAACACAGCGACACGGTCATCACGGAGAAATAAATTTGGCTGTAGCAGCCGGCGTGAGCCGGCTCAAAATTTAACCAAGACACTCAGCGGTAATAAATGAGCGGACTCACGTCCGCTGCTACGGTTTTTTGGGAGCCGGAATGATTCCGTCGTTCAAGTCCGGGTCAAACTTGCGCGCCGGCTCGGTTGTTGCGGTCTTGCCGAGTTCTTCCGTCCAAAGGCTGCTGATTTGTTCCGGCGTCAGCGCTGCCGTCGGTTTGAATTTTTCTCCGCCCATGTAATCCAGCAGCGAGCGCCGCAGCTGTTTCAATTCCGAACCGCCGCGCTCGTTGTTCAAATTGATGGCGGAAACCATGAGTCGCCCTACGCCGACGTTGCACTCAAAAATCACGCCCAGCCGCCAGTTGCGATTCCAGTCATCAATCGCCCAGACAATCGGACGCAGTGCGCGCGGCGCTTTTTGCAGGTTCACCGAGCGGACGCCGTTGATGAGCGGCGTCCATTGCCAGTCGCAATTTTTATCGGTGGGAAATTCTGCGAGCGCCGGATGATTCGTCTCGCAAAGCAGGCCGAGCATCGCGTCAAACCGGGGCAGCGAATTTTGCGGCGGACGCACGGTCAGCTGGATGTTCCAAAACACCGGCACGTTCCGCATCGGCGGACATTTCGTCGGATCAAGGTCGGCGGCGGACGGCATAAACAGCACTTTGCCGCCAGCAGCGAGTTTTTTTTCGGCGTCGCTCCAAATACTTGTCAAGAGCACATCGCTGATTTTGGAATCTTCAACCTGCGTGGGATAGAGCCAGAAATTCCAATTGTTTTGAAAATTCCCGTTGGTCGAATCAATCAGTGCTTTGAGTTTGTATTGCGCTGGGGCGGGTAATTTGTCCAAGCCCATGCTGAAATCCAAGCGTTTGCCTTTGAAGCCAACCGGAATGTCAAACGACAGATTGGATGGGCAAAATCCCACAATTTTTCCATTCGCGTCTAGGACTTCCCAGCGGACAACAGCTTTTTGCAGCGTTACCGGCCCGAAGTTGGCAACGCCAATGTCTGCCTCAAGTTTTTCATCCGTTGTAAAAACTCTTTTCTTGAGCCATGCCAGCGGCACGACCGGTCCGCAAAAATGTTTGAACTCATCCGGCCCGACGTAGCCCTTGCTTTCCCAGAACGCATCCAGCACGCCGACGAGCGCGGTGCCCTGGCCGAGATAATCATGCAAATCGAGCAGTTGAAAACCGGCAAGGCTGGGCGTGCGCAGGTTCGCCTCGATCTCCTCTTTGTAGCATTCCAATTGAAATCGGCCGGAAGCCCACGCGAACTCTTTGTCCTCGTCGAGCACACCATTTTGCCCGGCGATGTATTTAAAAATATCGTAATTGCCCGGCTGCAAGTAGCCCGTGAATTTTTTCATCACATCGAAATCAGGATACGCACACCACTGGCCGACTTCATGCGCGAGCACGGGAACGTGAACCTCCGCGAGCGCGTCGCCGTAATCGCCGCCGAACCAGCCGGTGCTGTTGCGCAATCCGCTGTCGCCGTAGCGCACGAGCGTGGCGAACTGCGCGCCGCCGTTGACCTGCGACGAATCCGACCAGCCGGTGCCGGCGGAATAGAGACGGCGATTGTCCTTCGCGTAATTTTCCCCCGCCCATTGCGGCGTGAAGCGAGAATAATTGCGCGGCTCGTTGCTCGGCGAAAGCAGGATGAACGATGGATGATTGCCGTAGGCCGCGAGCAGGCGCGCGGTCTCGGCGTCGAGCCATTGCCGCATCACCGGGCTGCCGAAATCCGCCCACAGGCCGCATTCCGGCTGAAAATAAAAACCCAGCTCATCAGCAGCCTCAAACGCGGCTTCCGGCGGACACCACGAATGAAAACGAATGCCGTTCAGCCCATAATCCTTGCACGACTGGATGATTTTTCTCCACGATGCGACATCCATCGCCGGATAACCCGTGAGCGGAAAATCGCCGCCGAAATGTGTCAGGCGCAGATTGACCGGCCGGCCGTTGATGAGAATGTCCTTGTCGTGTGTGGTGATTTCGCGAAGGCCAAAATGCACGCCTGCGGAGTCAAATTGTCCCAGCAAAACTGCCAAACGGTAAATCCTCGGATCAAATTCATCCCAAATTCCGGCATTTGAACTCAAAGCCAGTTCGGCTTCAAAAGTTCCACCGTTCGTCAACCAAGTAACGGAAAAATTTGTGGAAGCCATGATGTGAGCTTTCGCATCAAAACGGAAAGGTGTGATAGTCATCACCAGATTGGTTTGCCCCACTTTGCCGGTGAGGTTTCTAATCCGTCCTTTTATGGTTACGGATTTGGTCGCGGTGTGGGGAAACACCTGCACATCCTCGATCCACACCGGCGGCGTGCTGCGCAGTTCAATTTTCCCGACGATGCCGTTCCACGCCGCGCCGAGCGCGTCGGAGATGCTGTGCGAATCCACCAGATGGCCGGCGGCCGGAAGCTGCGTACGGTTGTCCACGCGAATGGTCAGGCGATGTGTGCCCGGCGTCAGCGTGCCGAGATCGGTGACATGCGGCGCAACGAGGCTGTCGTTCGCGGGAAATTCCCGGTCGTCAATCCAGACGGTGCTTTTCCAATGTGCCCGTTCCAGAAACAGCGTGAAATGCTTGCCGCTCCAGTTCGTCGGAATTTCCACTTCACGCTGATACCACGCTGCGCCGAGATAATGTTTCGGCGGCTGGGAAAGAAACGGCACTTCCACTCGGCCCGGCTGCGAAAAGTGGGCGCGCAGTTCCGGTGGCTGGATTTTCCACCACGCATCACCGAGCGTCAGCACCCACGGCGTGTTGGTGGCGATGTTGTCGCCGTAACCTTGCGCCTGCAAAATGCCGGGCAACTGTATCCTGTCCGGCAGCGTTTTGGTGAACCAGTTTTCCTTAACGCCGACGTCGTCGCGGTCGAGCGCAAACCGCCATTCGCCCGCCAGTGGCAAGCTGTCTTCGGCGCGCAACAGCGGCAGGGCCAGGCAAAATAGGAGCGCGGAAAAAAATAGGCGGCGGTTCATGTGTGACGTGAGCTTAGACGGAAACCCGCGGCGACTGAATAACCAATACTGGTGATTTGATTTCTCCGCCGCATCCCCGCGCGGATTTGATTGATAATGGCCGGAAAAAACGGCATTAAAAGCCGCGCATGAAACATAATTCCTATTTTGAAGGCAAAGTCCAAAGTCTTGCCGTGGGCACCACCGACGGCCCGGCCACCGTCGGCGTAATCGAACCCGGCAAATACAGTTTCGGCACCGACTGCATTGAGCACATGCACGTCGTGGCCGGCACGCTCAAGGCCAAGTTGCCCGGCGGCGAATGGCAGAGCTACGGCCAAGGGAAGTTCTTCATCGTGCCCCAAGGCGTGAAGTTCGAGGTCGAAGCCGTCGGCGACGTGGCCTATCTCTGCTATTACAAGCGGTAACGCGAAACAAAATTGTGCCGCCGGATGAACCTGTTTTCGTCCGGCGGTTTTTTATTTCGCCGCTTTCAACAGGCCGGCAATCAAACCGTCGGTCGTGTGTTCCTTGGCCTCGAACGCCGGTTTCAATCCCAAGGCTTCAATCGTCTTGCTCGTCTCCGGCCCGATGGAGGCGAGTTTCAGCTGCGGGAATTGCTTCACCAGCTTCGGCAAATTAAAGCGCGCGTGGAAATGCTCCACCGTGGAGCTGCTGGTGAACGTCACCCAGTCCGCGCCGTCGGCCAGCAGCCGCTCGCTCGCGCCGGTGTGATCCTCAGTTTCGGGAATGGTCTTGTAAATCGCGATGTCGTCCACGATGGCGCCTTCCTCCTGCAACGCCTCGGGCAGTTCCCGGTTCGCCACCTCGGCGCGCAGCAGGCACATCTTCACGTTCTCGATGTCCTGATATTTCTTGAACGCGCCGACGATTTTTTTGGCGGTGAATTCCTCCGGCTGCACATCCACCTGCAAATGCAGTTCGCGCAGTTTGGCCGCCGTGGCCGGGCCGACCGCCGCGATGCGCGCGCCGCCGATGTCGCGCAAATCCTGGAAGCGGCGGAAGAAAATATCGAAAAACGCGGTGACGCCGTTGGCGCTGGTGAAGACCAGCCAGTCGTAGGAATTCAATTCCAGCAGGCAGTCAATGATGGCGTCCTTCTGCGTCGGCGTGGTGAGTTTGATGGTCGGCACGGCGAGCACATCCGCGCCGAGTTCGGCGAGCTTTTTGGCAAAGCTCCCGGCCTGTTCCGAGCGCCGCGTCACGACGATGCGCTGGCCAAACAGCGGCCGGTTCTCAAACCAGTTCAACTTGCCGCGCAGCTTCACCACGTCGCCGATGATGGTGAGCGCGGGCGGAACAATTTTTTCCTTCGCGGCCAGCGCGGCAATCGTCGCGAGCGTGCCGGCCACGGTTTTCTGCCGGCCGGTGGTGCCGCGATGGATGATAGCGATGGGCGTCTGCGGCGCCATGCCGTTCTTGATGAGCGCCGCGGTCCAGTCGTCCAATTGTTCCGTGCCCATCAGCACCACCTTGGTGCCGGGAATTTTGGCGATCTGATCGTAGCGCAATGCGGTGGCCTCGTCCGCCGAATCGCTGTGGCCGGTGAACACGGTGAAGCTCGAACAATGCGAGCGGTGCGTGAGCGGGATGCCCGCATAATTCGGCACCGCCGTGATGGACGAAACACCGGGCACGATCTCAAACGGAATTTTCTCCGCCGCGAGCGCCTCTGCCTCCTCGCCGCCGCGCCCAAAAATAAACGGGTCGCCGCCCTTGAGCCGCACCACGGTTTTGCCGGCGTGCGCGCGGGCGATGATGAGCGCGGTGATTTCCGCCTGCGGCATGGTCATGTTTTTACCGCGCGAAATAAATTCCGCCGTGGCCGGGGCGAGCCGGAGCAATTCGGGATTGGCGAGCGCGTCGTAAATGACCACGTCCGCGCGCTGGAGCAGTTCCGCGCCGCGCAACGTCAACAAGCCCGCGTCGCCGGGTCCGGCGCCGACGAGATAAACTTTGGCTTTCACGCGCATACTTTAAGGCAGCGGCGGCGTTAATCAATGCCAGACGCCACGGGACCGGGCGCAACGTGTCCGGGCTGATGGTGAAACTTGGTATTTAACTTTTCTGTGTTAAGCTGCGTCATGTTTTTAGCGACAATGAACAAGGCGCGGCGGCTGCTGTATTTGAATTACATCGCTAATGTGACCGTGGCCGAACTGGAACGCGGCTATCAGGAGGTCAAGGTTATGATGGCCGAATTTCCCAATGGGTTTCAGATGCTGGCGGATCTGGGCCGGCTGGAATCCATGGACCCCGCTTGCATGGAAATTATTGGCCAGACGATGGAATTGATGGACCAGCACGGCGTCGAGATCGTGGTGCGCGTGATTCCCGATGCGTCGAAGGACATTGGATTAAATATCATCTCCATTTTCCATTATCCCAATCACCCGCGCATTGTCACCTGCCAGACGCTTGTGGAAGCCGCGCAGGTGTTGACGCTGTGATCAGAGGGCAGGCCGAACTGCGGCTCTGCCCGCCTCCGGTCCGTGCCGTCAATCCGGTGTTTTGCCACTATACAGGCCGGATTCACTTTGCTAGGCTCGCCGCATGTCATCCGATGAAATCTTGCTGGAAGCCGAAGAGAAAATGATCAAGACCGAGCAGGTCGTCATCCACGAATTCGCCGGTGTGCGCACGGGCAAAGCCTCCGCCTCGCTGATCGAAAATCTCATGGTGGAAGTCTATGGCTCCCAGTCGCGCCTGCGCGAACTCGCCGGCATTTCCTCGCCGGAACCGCGCCAGTTGCTGGTGCAGCCCTGGGACATGACCACCATCCAGTCCATTGAGAAGGCGATTCAAAAAGCCAACCTCGGCCTGTCGCCCGTGGTGCAGGGCAAGATCGTCCGCATCACCTTTCCCGAACTGAGCACCGAGCGCCGTCAGGAATTTGTGAAGATCACAAAAAAGATGGCGGAAGACGCGCGCGTGGCTGTCCGCCATGTGCGCCGCGATGCGATGGAGGAATTGAAAAAAGCGGTGAAGGCCGCCGAGACAAGCGAGGAAGATCAGGAAAAGACCGAGAAGGAAATCCAGAAGCTCACCAACCAATACGTCGCCAAGATCGATGCACACCTCGCGCACAAGGAAAAAGAAATCCTCACGGTGTGAGTTTTTCGCCGGATTTTTGCGGTAATTGGCAGGCGTTGGAAATTTTGTGTCGGTTTGCGGCAAACCGATGGTAGCACCCCTCAAAAATATTCCGGCCAACGGGCGCTATCGAAAAAAATAAATCGGCCTGGACCACCAGATTATTTTCATCGCGTAACGATAGGTGTCCGCGCCGGCAATCAATTTTCCATCCGGCAACAGCAATCGCAAATCCTGCAACAGCGCCGCCTCGCTTAACTGCAGTTTCATTTTCACCCAGTCCGCTTGCAGCGGCGCGATTTCAAAGCCGCGTTTGCGCAAAGTGTTTTCCCAAAACGGAACCCGGCGGCGGCAGATGCCAAAGGAATCATCGTAAAGGATCCAGCCGACGGGATTTGGTTTCGTGTCATTCATGTTTTCAGCCGCACTCCGGCATACGCCTTTATAGACGAGCCTTCGGCCAGAAAAGCCGACGCGGGCGAGGCCAGAAGCGCCGGGCAAAACTTTTTGCCGTAAAGACCGGCAATGTCGCAATGTAGTTCTGCCGTGGCCGCGTCCCAAACGCGCCAGCGCGGATGCTCGACCTGATATTCGAGCGTCGCGCCGTCGCGCTGCGCGGTGTAGCCCCAATAATGTTCGGTGATGAATTCGGCTTCCGAGTGTTCGCGCAGCGGCTCTGCTTGGCCACGTGTTTTCAATTTCAAAAAGTTTTCGCCACCACGGAATCGCCAAAAATACGCGGCGGATTTTATTCCCTCCGGCTCGCCGGTAATTTTTTCAATGCGATGCGCCATCGGCAATGCGAGGTAGGGTTCGTTGTAAAACGCCCGCGCGATGCAGGCGATGGCGCGGCGCGGCACCAATTCGCGGATGAACACCACGCCACGCCGCCAGCCCTTGGCGGTTGTGCGCCGCACATAAAACCGCAGGTTGACCTCCTCGAAGTGACGGTGAAAGGGAATGGGAATTCCGTGGACGCGGGTGTTGCGAAACATAAACCCGACGACGCTGACAAACGCTTTTCCGTTCCAAAAATCCAGTTCTGTGCCGGCGGGAACTAGCGGTTGCAACATCCCCGGCTCAATTTCGTAATTGAGCATGACGAGCGAGCGCCACTCAGCCGTCAAGAAAACCGGAGCCGATTTTTGATGGCCATTATCGGTTGCTGTTGGCGGGTGTTTCAAAATGGACCACCGTCTCATCCGGCTTGGCGTAACCGAGTTTTTCCCGCGCCAACCGCTCGACAGTTTTTGGATCGTTGCCCAGCGCATCAATTTCCGCTTTCAACTGCCGGGAAATTTGTTGTTGTTGCTGGAGTTCGGCATCCAGCCGGTCCATTTTCGCGCGCATCCTTTCGTTTTCGTGGATGAGCGGCAGGTAGGTCATGCCAATGAGAATCAAAACCGCAAGCACGACGAGGACGACGACCGCTTGCGTGAGCTTGCTCCAGATGCCGAGATCAACTTTCACCCGGTCAGCTTAACGGCGCGCAGGCACAAAGTGAAAGCGGTTTTTATTGTCACCACGAAAAAAGTGGGCAATCTTGACGGCGGAATGATCAAGGTTTTCTTCCTCATCTTTGAACCGGCGGTCGCCTGGGAAAAAATCGCCCTCGCGGGGCGGGGCTTTGTCTTTATTTTGGCCACCAATCTGCTGCCGCTCCTGCTGCTCGTGACGGCGGTCGAAGGTTGGGGTCTGAAAACGTGGGGCAAATGGCAGCCGCCCTATCAAAAATTTCGGGAGTTCACGCCGCATGAAATCATTGGTTTTGAAGCCGTCCAGTTCGTGCTGGTGCTGGCCGCGGTGCTCGTCAGCGCGCTGTTGATCTTGCGCGTCAGCCAGACCTTTCATCAGCGCCAAAATTATCTGCAGGCCTTCACCGTCACCGTTTACGGCATCAGCCCGCTGCTGTTTGTGCGCCTGCTCGACGCCGCCCCGACGATGAACCCGGTGGTCACTTGGCTCATCGGGGTCATCCTGTCCATTTGGATTTTGTATCAGGGTTTGCCGCGCGTGTTGATGCCGGACCCGACCCATGCGTTTGGCCTCTATATTTCGAGCGCTTTGGTCATTGTTTTGACGACGGGGCTGACCCGGCTGATCACCGCCATGTATCTCCTCGGCTACATTGATTTTAATCATTCCTGGCTGTCCCGGAAAATCAGCCAGCTTCTCGGCCAATAATTGAAATCCGATGAATACCGCCATCGAAAGACAACTGCTGGAGGCGCTGGTGCAGCTGGCTGCGACTGTCAAAGCCATGCCCACCGCGAATCCCAAACCCAATCTGCTGCCGCTGTTTTCGCACGTGGACGGGCTGCTCCAGCAATTGCCGCGCGACACCGACCCGACGCTGTTGCATTATCTGCACAAAAAAAGTTATGAGAAGGCGCGGCTGTTTCTGCAAGGCCGCGATGCGGAAAATCAGGTCGGCAACTGCCGCCACGTTTGAGGTTGGACCGTGGCCGCCCTAGCCGAAACTAATTCGACAACCGCTGCCGGCAATTCTTGATTTTCTGCCCATGCACGATGACACCATTGCCGCCATCGCCACGCCACTCGGCGAAGGCGGGCTGGCGGTCATCCGCATTTCCGGCGCGCAGGCTTTGGCCATCGCGGATAAAATTTTCCGGCCCGTCGGGAAAAGCTCGTCGAAACCGACGGCCGCGCCGACGCATACCGTTCAGTTTGGAAAAATCGCCCGCGCCGAACAAGTGATTGATGAAGTGCTGCTGGCCGTCTTTCGGGCGCCGCGCACCTTCACGCGCGAGGACACCGTGGAAATTTCCTGCCACGGCGGACTGCTGCCCGCCAAGCTGGTGCTCGATGCCATTCTGGCGAACGGCGCGCGCACGGCCGAACCGGGCGAATTCACCAAGCGCGCGTTTCTCAACGGCCGCATTGACCTCGCGCAGGCGGAGGCCGTCGCGGATGTGATCCACGCGCGCACCGAACTGGCGCTCGCCGCCGCCAATGAACAGCTCGCTGGAAAGTTGTCCCAGCGCATCAACCAACTGCGCGATGATCTGATGCTCGCGCTGGCGCACGTCGAGGCGCACATTGATTTTCCCGACGAAGATATTTCGCCCGACACGAAGGGAAAATTATTGGAGCGCCTTGAAAGTGGCATCGCGTTCATGGACGAATTGCTGCGCACGGCCAACGAAGGCCAGATTTTGCGTCGCGGGATTCGCGCCGCGATTCTCGGCCGGCCCAACGCGGGCAAATCCAGTTTGCTCAACCAACTGCTCGGCCACGACCGCGCCATCGTTTCGCCCATTGCCGGCACCACGCGCGACACGATTGAGGAAACCGCGAATATCCGCGGCCTGCCGGTCATCTTCATTGACACCGCCGGCCTGCGCGAGGCGCGCGACGAGATTGAACTGGAAGGCATCCGCCGCAGCCGCCAATCACTCGCGGCGGCGGAATTTATTTTGCACGTCCTCGACGCCAGCGAGCCGCTGACGAACGCGGATGAAATTTATCTAAAAGAATTTGCCGATAAAAAGCGGATCCTCGTCCGCAACAAAACGGACTTGCCGTTGAAGCTGGAATTGCCACCGGAATTCGGAATTGTGGACGTTTCCTGCGTGAGCGGGCAGGGGATCGAGGCGCTGAAAGACTCCATCAAATCGCTCGTGTGGTCGGGCGAAATCAAGGCGGAGATGTTGCAGGTGGCCATCAACTCGCGGCATCAGGATGCGCTGAACCGCGCCCGCGCCACCGCGCGGATGGCCACCGACGCGCTGCGCGCGGACGCCACGCTTGAACTGGTGGCGATGGATTTGCGGATCGCCGCCAATGCCGTCGGCGAAATCGTGGGCAAGACCACCACCGAAGATCTGCTCGACTCCATCTTCAGCGCGTTCTGCATCGGGAAGTGAGCGGTGCTCGTGGTTCAGCACCACTGCTGACCCATGCCGTCAATCCCGCTGCGCTTCAAATCGTCCGGTGTCATGCACACATGCATTTGCACATCCGCCTCAAACGTCAGGAACCACGGCTCGGCCAGCGAAGGAATCTTCGTGGCGTCCGGGAGATTCACCACCAGAAAGGCGCTGCGATGGCCATGATGATCCGTGAAATAAGCCGCCTCCGGTTTGATCGCGTCCAGGATTTTGCCGATCTTGGCGCCCGCAGTGCCGTCCTTGACGGCGGCGTTAAAAATATGATGAGGGATGGTGACTGTCATTAGCATTCGCATGATGATTCCCTGGATTTGGTTTTTCGGTGTCGCGGGGCGAGCAAAGCAGGACAAGTTGTGTAGTTAGCAAAGCAGGACAACTGCTACCGCTGCCGCCAGTCTTTGAGGAGGCCG
>Ga0182030_10012282_pt1 | contig 17175 bp, 15 predicted proteins | sample 812S3MmetaG_FD_121299 | JGI IMG/M metagenome (GOLD analysis project Ga0182030, IMG submission 121299) | Permafrost microbial communities from Stordalen Mire, Sweden - 812S3M metaG (Illumina Assembly) | ecosystem: Environmental > Terrestrial > Soil > Wetlands > Permafrost | place: Sweden...
GGTCCCTAAACGACAGGGTGACGAGGCGCTCAAGGACAAGACTCGGAGTTGGTTCAATTCTCGGATTCCACTCCAATCCTTGGGCGACTTCGAATAGTGAAATTGCACCGGGAACAGTAACGTCTGCGTCCTGGAGTCGAGAAAAGAGAGCACGCCCTCGAGACGTCTTTGAGAGGACGTTGAGTTCGACGACGAGTTGGTGAATTGGGTCTGGGTAGTTGGTCATGACTTCACTCAGCCAGAGTGAAGTCCTCTGACTATTCCCGTGTGATCCCACAACCCATTCAGGAACAGGGCTTTCGTAGGTCATAGCGACTCCTCTTGGGATATCCCAAGGGAGATCACACGCTGTTCTCTGGCCACTTTGCGCACTTGGGTGCGAGCCCGATGCAGCAACTCGGCCACCTCACTCGCTCGAGGGTCGTCGTAGCCACGCCCGTCATAGACGAAGGTTCCAGCCACGGGATCGGACTCATTGAACTGGGTCATGTGCTCTCGGCGACTCCCCCGGAGTTCCTTGAATGTCGTCGAAAAGTGTCTAGATTTCGTGATGAGCTGGCCGGTGAAGCCGAAGGCGTGGGCGTGGTGACGCAGATTGAGGGGTCCTAATTCTGGTCGTGTTGACAGGTCCCACGCCATCATCGCCATGCGCCTCAAATGGGGCTCAATGCGCAGTTCATCGATCTCTCGCCGGCTGTTGAATCTCCGAGCCAAGGCCAGGGAGTCTCCTGTCGATTTCGTGGCATACTTCGCGACATAGGATGCGACCCTTAGGTCACTCCTTTCGTCGACCAGATTTCTGACGTCGAGTTGACTGCCCCAGCGAATGGCTCGGCCTCCAAGACCGACCAATTCGAATTTCGATATGACTTTGAGAAATTCGGAATGGAGGAGGTCAATATCGATCCACGGCGGTGGGTCGGAGAAAGCTGTCTCTGGACCATCCACCCGCAGGACCAGGTGAAAGTGAACAAGCCCTCGGCGCTGGTACTCCGCCACCTTGAGGTAGCTGATTTTGAGCATTTGGCGAAGTCCCGTCATCGAGAGATTTCGATACGCCGCGAGACCGTAACGGGTCTGTTCAACTGTCCTATTCCACAAGCGCGACGCATGCGCATTCCAGATGACTGCGCCCTCGTAATCAAAACACGAACCACAGAGGGGCGTTCCGAGGACGGAACTGCCGTCGTCGTGGCGTAGCAAACAGGACCTCGACACTCCGTGCTGACACCATCCACCGGTCTTCGCGTGACACGAACCGTCACTTCGGTGCACGTGAACCTGGCCAAATGACGGAGCCGTCAACGTAGCGAATAATCGAGGATGATTGAAAATGGAGTCGGGGACGCCCTTGCCACCGATTAGGCCAGCCGACACGAGAATCCAGGCATCAGTTTTGTAAAGGTGGGAGCACGCGGGGCAGATCTGTTCTCGGCGATCCTTACATGAGACGGTCAACGCTTTGTTCGCCACTTCTCCGGTCGACAGGTTGATCATCTCCCCGGATAGACGCACCGGGTGCGAGCATGATCCGGCGAGTTCAATTTGTCTCAAAAGCTCTCGATGATTGGCTGTCATCAGATCGTTCCGCGAATTGAAATTGCTTCGGCAGCCAACTCGACCAGATCGAGATCGGACAGATAATTGGCCTTGAACAGCGCTGGAACGCCACCTTCGGCGAGTACGTAGCCCACACCTCGCAGGGACGGATCAATGGACGCTGCGGAGCTACCTCGAGCGGCCCATCCTTGACCCAAAATCGTGTCGGAGGCGTCTGAGGACGTGCAGCGCATGGCGATGCGGTAGCTGAATAGATCTCGAATCCAGGTCGGGACGATGTCGTGACTCGGCTTCTGCGTAGCGGCGACCACGATGATTCCGGCGGCTCGACCACGAGAGACAAGGTCGCGCAGCGACTCAGCGAATCGGTCACGAGTGTCCTTTTTGCCACCGCGTAGGTAGAAGGCGAGTTCGTCAAGGACAACTATGTGGAGGCCTTCAGGATCGCCGGGATCAAACTTTCGCTTGCCGAGAGCCAAGAGGACTTGATAACGAAAATCCATGATCTGCTGAAGCCGCTCGAGTACGACAGCAGCGTGCTCAAGGTCCGGGCCAACGAATTCATCAGCGGAGTCTTTCCAGATGGAAAGCTCCACTTGCTTGCCGTCGAACAGCGTGAGCGTTGTCATTGGATCGAGCGCCGCAGCCGCTACGACGGACGACAGAACGACTGACTTACCCGAACCGGGTTCACCACCGATGAGCAAGTTGTGCTCCGCGAGTTGCATCGAAAGCGTTTGTCCAGTTTCGAGGACACCGAGAGGAATGTGATCCCAGAGGGAATAGCGCCATCCACGAGATAGCGGCGACACTATGGGCTCACGACTGAAGGATTCGCGGCGAATGACCACTAGTTCGACATATCCAGCGCTTTGCGGCAGGCCGAGAAATCGGACCTCGCGAGCCCGGAGGTCAGCGGCAAGTTCTCCGACTCGAGTGTCGAGTTCGGCAAAGTGAAGTCCGGTCGGTAGCGACAGGAGGTAGCGGCGACCGATTGGCGACTCAGCGGACTTCGCAATGCGCGGCGTGTACCCGTATCGGCCAATGATCTTACAGCGACGAAGTGACTTCAAGATCCGCCGGCGATCACGAGCTTCGCGTAACGAACTCCTCAGACTCTCGTGAACTTCGGGAAGTTGCCACCACGTCACATTGATGAGAAGGCCCACGACGATAATGCCGACCAAACCAAAGGCCAGTGCGGCTCGCGTGAGAACAATTGCGCCAAACCACAACGACGTCTCGAGACGCCACCCCCAGATGACCGAAGCCATCCGGGGGAAGCGATTCGCTGAAGTTGACGTGGCCCTAACCACGGGGCCCGGACCTTAGGAAGTACCACGCGCACAGAGCGGTAGCCATGAGGAGCACGACGCCGTAATGCGCAAGCGCCCAGCCGACAGCCCAGAGAGCCACCGTCGCGAGCACCAGGATGATTAGGAGCCAGATCATTAGTTGACCGTCACCTTCGCGAGCTCAATCTTGTCGGCTTTGAACGAGACGCCGTGGTTGCCCCCGATGTCCCAGGTCGACGCAATCAGGTTCGTCACCTTCACCGGCGTGAAGTTGCCAATTCCCTTGGGTTCGCTGGCCACCTTGACCGTCAGGGTGTCGTAACTGTCCGGCGAAATAGCGAACAAGTGAACGCTGTACAGCGGCTGGCCGTTGCCGTCCAGTCTCGGTGCCTTCGTCTCGAAATCCAGTACCGGTTCAGCGGCGCCGGCCGACATGAATTGGACAGCAACCGTGTCAATTGGTAAACGCATTTCTGCTCCTTATCGGAGGGCGAAACATTCGTCCTCTAACTAAGAAGCCACTTTCAGATGCCGTTTGGGGACAACAACTTTGTGCCGTATCGAAGAAATGTGATGCATGGACGTTGAGAGACGTTGGCGGATTTTCAGATCGAAACCTTGAAACCTTCGGGCTGCCGGGCGCTGGGCGCCCGGCGCCCGTTCAGGGCGAATAACAGAGACCCTGCAACTCCACTTTTACGTAACTCTTCTATACGTTCTCAAGCGAATTGAGAATGTGTCTGCCGAAGCGACACCGCTAAAAGGCAGCCTCGTAGCTGCCCAGGTTCAGAGACGCCATGACCAGCCTGCTTCAGGTTTAGACGGATATACCGAAATCAACTGGCAATACAAATTCGGCCATCGCTTTCAATTTCTCCGACGTTTGCGAGAACGTCCAAAAGAGATTCTCGATATACAACCTGCGGCTCAGAGGTCGCCCGGACATCCCATTCGAAGGTGAATGCCCAAGTAACCATGCGGGCGGTCGTACCTCCGCCATATCTGTAATTTCGAATCGTCTTGATGCTCCAGCCCGATGGATATGAAAGTTGCACAATTTTCTTCGGCACCAAGACCTGAAGGATTAACTGGCATTCCTCGCTCGTCAAACCGACGAACTGATCGACTTGAGTGTCGTCGATCATCCCAACCAACCTATCTCCAAGAAACCTGCAGGATTTCTCTCTGAATTCATTATCGAAATCAAAATTGTGCTTTAGGTATTTGAGGATCAGACGACACGTTTCCTCCGACCAAACGACATCAGCTTTGAACGTCAGGAACAGGCGCCAGTTTTGAACATCGGGAAGTCCATGCAGAATTGCAAGCTTCGAGACGACTTCCAAGTCAGGAAAGATCAATTGGCCGTCACGTTCCGAGCTCTCGAGTGGACCGTTGTAATCCAGGTTAATTATTTGAGCACGGCAAAATACGGCGTGGTCCCCGTCGGGCCAACGATTCATACGCTCCGAGTGAACGAGATCTCTGGTCGAGATTTCGAGTACACGTAACCCGGGAAACTGAGTCTTCAGCCTTGCCACAGCAATTGAACTAGCCTCAACTGCGACAAACTTCTGCGCATCATCTTCATGAATTGCACCATTTTCCCTCAATCGTATTAGTTTTCGCTCGATTAGAAGCTCTATTTCGCGACCACTCTCGCCGCACAGAGTCAAGTAATTGGGGGTGTTGTCGACAGCCGTGACGAGGGCGACATCGTCAATCCACGTCTTCCTGATTTTTTCCTTTGCCGGGCGATGTTCCGCCATTGCCTCATCTACGGGCCGAGGCATTATGAGCGAAGACGTTGAGCGAGAGCTTGGATGAAACGACTAGCTTCACCTTTCGACAGCACCTCGTTGGCTACGTCAATTGCGATCTCATATATTTCTGACACTGTGTACTTGCGAAGCACCTCGTTCTCGCCTGGTCCAGAAGAACTCTGAGTATCCCAACTCTCTGCGATTTTCTTGCGTGCTGAAGGACTGAGCGTCTGCGAAGCCTTCTCCACAATGTCCGAAATCTTCGCAGCTTCAAGTTCGGCATTTTTAGATCTGCGCTTTGCTGCTGGTTCCGAATAAACAATTTGGCGAGTCTCGTTAAGGAAACGCGCTAACTCTTTGTGAAACTCTCGTTGAAGCTCTGCGTATGCCTCGTGAGTCACCCTGAGGGTTGCCCGGTCAATATTTAGCGCTTCTTCCAACTCGTCGCTCGCCCAAATCTCGCCAGTTACCCATCGCTGAATTAGTTGACTCAAACTTCTCGGATATTCAAGGAACGTTGAGTCGTACCCACCGACTGCGGCATTTCTGATTCGTATCAGCACACCGTTTTGCTCATTTGGATGGAAGGTACCGTGCCTGGCATACAGATATCCTTGAGCACGAATACATTTTCCATCGATTGCGAAAGTCGAAAGAAGCGTTTCCTGATTGTCGCTGGGAAGGACCGTTGGTTTTCGAAGACTCGTGCCATCGTAGATGACGTCAAAATCGAGATTCTCCACCTGTTTCACAAACGTCGACAACTGATGGCGATATTGCGCGGGCGCCCAAGAAGGTGCGTAACGCACAGGGATATTTAGACCAACCTCAAGCATGGTTTGTGAATAGAAATCGAGTTGTGACCAACTCTTCAATGTTGGTTTAGTCAGAATTGGCGCAATCGATGACTCTTTCAACCCGTAGAGCGAGATTCCATCTCCATCGACGCCCCAAGAGAATTGAACACCGCTAAACATCTCGCGAGCAATTCCTTTAATTTCCTTTAAGAACACGTACGTGTAGTGGTCGTCAATCTCAGCGATCTCAGTTGTTCCGTGGTAATCGCCCTTGACCACTTCTCCGTCATTCTCTCTTCGCTCAGATTGAGGTTTGCGCATTTGTCTGAAATCGACCGTAACTCGAAGGAGTTCATCGCTTCCCTTGACCGTGGTTAATATCTCCATTTCTTCGCAGATTTCGTTCGCGGCAATAAATCCGATTCCAATTTTCCCAATCTTGGGACGACCGCGCTCAGTCACATCTGATTCAACTCTCTTCAATGACTCACTGACGTGATTGAAGTGAGTTTGAAACTGAGCCTTGGTGAAACCGATTCCATCGTCAGAAATTATTATTTGATCCGCGTCCGGCTTGACGAGAACTGTCACTTTCGAAGCGTCTGCGTCATACGAATTATTGATGAGTTCTTTCAAACATGCCCCAGGTGATTTGTAAAGGCCGGAACTCAAATAGTCAACGATGGTCGAAGCCACTCTCACGACACCTGTGAACTCATTAGTGTCATCGGGCATAAGACTTCCTTCAGTCAGCTCAGTAATTTTGAATTGTCAGCGTACATTGCTCTTACATTGGAAAGCAGTGGCAGGTGTCGATCGATCCGGTTTGAGTCCTTTGAGTCGAGGAGATCATTGACCGTCGAACGGCCTCGAGAGTGCCAAAAACGGCCATCCAGGTAGTAATAGAGCTTATTTGAAACTCCGATTTTTGCGAGTTGTGATCTTCGAACGACAACAATTGGCCCTTCTACTCCGTATTTCGAAGCAGGCCGCCGTTTTGCAATGCTTTCGATTCGATCCTGAAGAAGAGGGAGACCACTTCCGCTCGCGATCACAAAATTTCTGGCCCATACGACGTTTGGATGATTGACACGCCGGCGGCTGTCGATCAGCGAAATCGCCGCCAACGGTTTTGGTCCCGTGTACGTAGGATCTATAAGAATGCCGTCCGTTATAACTCGAGCGAATTTCAATGCTCGAAGTTGTCGGTTCTGCAAACGGACTGTCGATATCTCGGATGCGGTGGACGGGTTCGTCTTCTTGAATAATGGTTCCGCTGATTTGTAAGAATTCACAAATTCCCTATTGAGTTCGAGTCCCGCTCCCTTGCGACCGAGTGCATTTGCTCGTGAGACCACAGTTCCAATGCCGGCAAAGGGATCGAATACTACGTCGCCCGGATCCGTAGATAGATATAAGAGTCGATCGACGAGTTCTTCGGGAAGTGGGCAAGCGTGCCGAGGAACGTCCTGTGCCCAAGCACCCTGTTTCGGGATGGGGATGTCCCAGACATTTGTTGGCGCAATTCCGTCCGGATTGAATCTCTCGGGAAATCGAGTCGACCATTCACTGTCGTTGACAGGAGTGCGGAGTCGATCAATGTTGTATTTGAAATCCTTTCCCATTACAAGTTGAATTATGTATTCGAAACCGTTGCGGAGGCGCCCTTTCCCCGACCACGGTAGCGTTCGGTCCTTTCTCCAAATAATCACATCTTGTAGCAACCAGCCGGCCTTTTGCGCCTGTTCCGCCAGTTGAAATGGAAGGGGCTCAATTTGAGATCCGCGTACGGCTTGATTGGCTGAGACATGATTACGAATTGTGTCAGCAACAATCCACAAGGTGCCGTTCGATTTCGAATGGTCATGCAATGCAGCGAAGACTTCCCCGCAGTCTTGTAGATACTGATCGTGAGTTTGAGCCCACCCGATCTGTCCATGCTCGCCGTAGTTTTTCAATGCTCCATACGGGGGCGACGTAATCGTCGCAGTAATGGCATTCTCGTTTCTCAACTGGAGTCGATCAAGGTGTGATGACAGGTCTCGAGCATCGCCACAATGGACCGTAAAGGCGCTTCGCCGAGTCGAGGACATCAATTAAGTATGGTCGACTTTGCCGATACCTACGTCGATTATTAACTCATGACGTCGAGAACCGAGAACTCGCGCGACTACTACCAGTCGAGCCGCGTCTTAGATTGCCTCATCCACAAGCACCATTTTCCATCCGCACTATTTGAATGGCGAGATCGAGGCGTCCCACCAGCTCCATCGCGTCGAAATAATCCACTGCCTGGCCACAACTTGTGTAGTCGAGGATGCAGACAGCAACTTGGTCAATCAGTTGACATGCTTGATAGAGGCGTTCCTGATTTGTGTGCACGCTTCACAACGGTCGCGATCCACGACTCGATGAGTCTTCAAGTCGATACGATCGAAGCTCTAATACGTGAGCAGTAGCCGATCCGATACGACTTCGCCTTCTAGTGATTCTCCACTCATCTGGAAGCGTCTTAGCATTGAGCGCCCACAGTTAACCAAAACTTGGCTCTCGAACAATCCATCTGGGGTTTGCACATCACAGATCAAAGCCCCCGATCGTTTCGAACCATCAATGCTGAGCGCAATGTACACGCCGCGTGCTTTGCAGAGAGCGATCTCTTCGAATAACCGCTCGATGCTAAATGCCTGCGCACCATACAGGATCGTCTGAGAATTTGAATACGGCGGATCGCAATAGATAATGTCTCCGGCCTTGGCGCTTCGCATCGCGTCTGCGAAGTCGAGTTGCGCGAAGGTCGTCCCTTGAACTCTTTTCGACCAAACATCCACGCGATGAGAAAATGAGTCGGGACTAATAGGCTCGTGAGCACCGCATGGTGTCGACATATAACCGTCAGTCTTCCTGAAGCGGACGACTCCGCCGTAACAGGACCGGGACAGGAACAACAAATCGGCGCCATTTGGAGACCGATTGTAAGACGCCTTCACATCTTCGTAAACCGCTTGCCTGGAATCATGGGACATTCGCTCCCAACGCTGGCGATACCAAAGCTTTAAGAGCTCCGGTTCAGATTTGAGCGTCACAAATATTTCAATCAACGGGCCAAAGGCATCAGAGGCCGAACCCTCCTCTGGCGCCAGCGTCCCCAACACGGCACCACTTCCGAGGAACGGTTCAAAATAAGTCCCGTAGTCATCCGGAAATACTCCAATGATCTCTTCTGCGAAACGCTGCTTGTTACCGATCCACTTAAGGAGTTGAGTGCGAAATGGCTTCTTAACTTGTGCGGTCGGCCCGAGATCAATAATTTGCGACATGCTATCGAGGCTATCCATGAGGTGTCACACGGTTGCGGATCGTCATCTCGGGAAGTATATTCCAATTTGGGATATTAGTTTGCGCGTGCTCAAATGAAGCGTGACCCGCAGCACACAAACTCAGGACCGGCGACGCTTGGCAGAACTTCTTCGCAAATTGCGAGAGGATTCAGGACTAAGGCAGATCGATGTGGCCGAACGAATCGGTTTGCAACAGTCGTTCGTAAGCAAGTACGAAACCGGAGAACGTCGACTCGATCTGATCGAACTCCAAGAAGTCTCGACTGCGCTTGGCCTTACACTCTCGGCAGTCGTCAAACGTTTTGAGAGACCGCAGTGAAGCCGGACCAGCGCTTCCTGTCGCAGCCAAAGCAATTTTGGGCATATGTCCGGTCAATAAGCGAAAAGTGCGGCTACACGGTTCGTAATGAGAACAGAATCCAAGTACCTTCTTACGCACAACTTAGAAAAGCACTCACTGATCTCAGCCTTAACCCAGAGTTGGTAGGGGACGGGACAACTCCAAATGCCCTCGGCGAGACATTGCTGGCGTACTATGAGTATCGCGCGAGCGTCCTCAATTCGAAGGTTGAGAACCTGCTTATGGACGCCGAATCGGCCAGGGCACTCTTCGAAGAACTCCGAGCTTCGCTTGTGCCCAAATGTCCTCTACCAATGAATAAGCAAACCGGTGATAAGAAAGCGCATGCGTTCTTGACCGGGATCGTAAACATGATCGTCGAAGCCAATGCGGGGGGATTCCCCTGCAATTACGACCCACGCCAATTGACCACCTTCACGCTTGGCGGGGCGCCGGTGCGAACACTAGCAAGACGAGTTGATGGCGCATTCCCGAGCGTAATTAATCCGCTTGTGTTATGGGAGATAAAGGAGTATTACTACACGACGACATTTGGTAGTCGTGTCGCAGACGGTGTCTATGAGTCCCTTCTCGACGGCATGGAACTCGAAGAACTCCGAGTGAGCGAAGGGATAGATGCCAAACACGTTCTTGTCGTCGACTCCCATTACACGTGGTGGCAGTGTGGAAAGTCTTATTTGTGCAGAATGATCGACATTTTGCATATGGGATACGTCGACGAGATTCTCTTCGGCCGTGAAGTCGTGACTGAACTCCCGAGAATAATCGCGGACGCAGCGAGCCAACTTTCAGAAAATGCGCGATTCGACGCAACTAACTCAGGCGAAGCCGGAACTGAAATGGCTGAATCAGCAGTGTTGGATCAATCTGAATCAGTACGGTTCCGAACTAGCTGACTTCAGTAGACCGATTCTCTTTAACCGAACGCGAATGGCATGGGGTTTTCGTCCATGCGCCTGAGCAATCAATTGAATCGAAATTCCTGAGCCATATTCGAGACGAAGCCTTCCGTCCTCTTTCTCAGTCCATTTCGTGTACGCATTAGCAAACTCTGATTGCACCTTTTCCGCATTCTCGTGAAAGCTGATCCAGCCATTCCTCTGGTCCAAAGTGATACTAGAACCGCGACATCAAGTCAGGGATCACAATCCGTTCTCCTGGAGTCACCCCTGAGATTCAGAATATGAGCAAATTCATGGACGTGGCGACCTGAACTTTTGCGTCACTCAATCACAGCTCGTCTGTCAACTCAACATCTGGAAGAAGCGCGATTATTTCTGCAGCGAGTTCATTGCCAAACCTCGATCCGCCAGCAATCTCATTCCGTAGCAGGAGAATTCCGCCCTGTGCGTAAAGCTCGGCCAATTCGTATCGCTTCTCAATATCAGGAAGGTTCACATTGGATCTGTCCTCCGCCAATTGAATTGCTGCCATCAAAGCATGATCTTCGGGTTTGAAATACTGAACTCGCGTGCCGGTGCCGGAGCGCTTGATCTCCTGAGCTTTCGCCCCGTGTTCAAAGCCGTAAGCCATTGCCAAAAGAAACACCTCCCTGTTGGATGGCTCGGATCCCGTATTTGGTTTGAGCGCCTTCTTCAACTCATTGAACGCCTCAACCGAACTCTCGTCAAACTCTAAAATCGTCTTCTTGGATTCTTTCAATTCAACTCCCTTACCAATCTCGTTTCCGAAACGGCGACGTTAAAATCAATCGCATAGACGAGCGGATCGCGAGCCGCAAGGATTCTTGCGACGCTGTTCGTATACTCCGTGTCTGTCATTAGAAGTATTAGTTGTTGATCAGTCTGCCCTTCTTTAGGACTCGTTTCAGCCGCGAGGATCGCCGCAAGATTGTTCTGGACCTCGGGCCCCAATTTGCCCATTGGACTGTCTACGACCAAAGGAAATCGGATACCTGCGACACTTCCCAGGGTCAAACTGTATGCAAACGCGAGGCAGATTCGTTCTCCTGCCGAGAGTTCTCCCAGGATTTCGAAACCTGTGTTGTTCACAACTGAAACTCTAAAGTTTTCGTCAATGCCGACTTCATCAATGAAGTCTTCCTTCCAAATCATTTTTTTGAACTGTCGATCCAAACTTGAAGCAACATCATTTCGTACGCTGTCTGAAAGTTGGTCATACACGACATTCGCTAACTTCAACGTCAACTGCGAGAATGTGCTCTTCCGAAGGGCTTCTGCAGCTTTGACGGACTGTGTCTTTTGCGACGAGATTCTCTTCTCCAATATCGATTGATCTTGTTTAAGATGAGAGAGTTCTGAACTGAACCGAGCGCGGCTGTCGATCGCAGTCTCCTTCGCCTTTTCTGCTTTCCTAAGTTGGTCATGAAGCAAGGTAACTTGGGCGTCATCGTGACCTGCAAGTCTCTGGTTCAATTGCTCCCACTTCAGATGCAGTGACGTCATATCGTCTTTCGCATTCTTCAATCGTTCCAGAATGGCTGTCGAAGTGGTTTTGCCCTTCGAAACAGCTGAGAGAGCACTTAACATCGGACCTTCCAGGCGGCTTAGTGCATCTCCGACTTCACTAATTGCGTCATATTTTGAAATGATGTGTTTAATACACGTTGTCGCCTCCGAGCTCGCGGTTAGTTCGCGACCACAAATGCACTCACCTCCTTCAACGAGAGCGATCAATGCGGCTGGATCAAACGGGGGCGGAAGAACCTGTTCGCGGCGGGCGCTTTCGATCTCCGCGCGCAAGTTGTCGAGCATCTCTTGCAAGAGTGCGCTTGGCCCGGCTTGCAGCGCCCATGCCCCCAATTCATCTTCGACAGACTGGTATCTTGCCGATGCATCATCATGGAATCCCAAAACTTGCTTGCGCTGTTCCATCAACTCGGCAACTACTGCAATGTCGCCTAATTTACCTTGCGCCTGTTCAACAAGTTCAGTGGACTCATGTACTTGAGTATCTGCATCTTCATAATTCTTCTCCATTTCCGCTATTCGATTGCAGGCTCGTTCGTAATCAGCCGCCAACGTCGCTCCTTCAGTCCCAATGTTCTTGGCGGCGTCACGGGTTAACTCTTCCGAAATTGTCGTGAGATGTCGAATTGTTTGACCTAGCACATCGACTTGAGCAATCTGTAAGACAGAGTCCTTGATGAAACGCGCATCGGATTCGCGAAAGAATCTGTCGAGCCGCTCGCCATCAAACAGAAAATATGGACTGAATCGAGTCGGCAATTTGGACTCTATCCACTCACTAGGATCCGCTTGCTTCACGTAGCCGGCGGATACTTCATCTCGCGAAAGTACATCCAGTTCAAGCTGTACGACATTCACACCCACATCATTTCTCGCAAAGAATATTCGACGAGCCACCGTTGCGTTCGCGCCATCTGCCAGAGTCAATGCAATCGTGACCTCGGTCAGAATCTCATCGCCGGGTTTCGTCGCTCTAATATCGCTCTGACTTAGAAGGGATTCCGCCGCAAATTTTTGGCTGCCATCCACGATTCCATAGAGGCACCAAGTAACACCATTTAAAAAAGTCGTCTTACCAGCACCATTATTTCCCTTGATGACAGCAAGATTTCCGTGATCACCGGAAAAGTCAAATTCAACATCACGATGCTGTCGGAATGACTTGAATTTGACAGTATTGATTTTCACGGTTCCGACCTTTTTGATTCACGCTCAGAACGCTCCGCAAATATGCCGATTCGTTTCTCATATTCTGGCTTGTATCTATTGCTCCCCTTCATGTCATTGGCGAGTTCGAATAGAAACAAATCTTTAAGACAGTCCTTGACCTCGTCGTCTCCCGTAGCGTCAGCGATGACTCCCAAGATTCTCCTCGCTCCTGTGACGCCGCCTCGAATTTTTACTTCAGGATTGTCCATGATTTCTCCATGATCGTCTTCATGATCCCAATTTCATTCAATGCATCCCGCGCAAATTCTTCGACGCGCTTTAGTTCCTTTGTCATCATGTTCATCTCAGCACTATCGCCGCGCGCACTATTCATCGGCAGTACCAGTACGTCGAAGATATCCGACCGCACCTTTCCAGGCGCCCTTCGCAAAAGCCGCCCCCGTCGCTGAATGAATTCTCGCGGATTCGTGGAACTGGCGAGAATGATTCCTCGCTTCGCCGAAGGAATGTCGACGCCTTCATCCAAACACTTCATTGCCAGCAAAATGTCAACCGATCCCGTTTTGAAATCATCCATTATGAGATCTCGTTCACTTCGATTCCCGTATTCCTTTTTCGGATAGGCGCCCTCTTCTCCGGAGAATCTCCTGTAGGTAATGCCGAAATCATTGAGAACTTCGGCAGCCAACTCGAGTTGCTCACCGTCACTGCAGTACACCAAGGTTCCCGAATTGTCCCGGGACAAGTCAAGGACTCGACGTAATTCTTCAATCTTGTTCTTCGCCTTCTTAGTTATGAGGGCTCTTCGCATTAATAGATTCTTCAAGTAGCGGTTTTCTCTGTCTGAATCGCTGGAACCTGCTGACCTTTTGATCTGATCGCTGAGTTCAGAATATTTCTCCGACTCCTCGTCCGTTAGCTCAACGAATAACGGGTAATAGTTGTATGGGCAAAGAGGTGTAAGACCCGTTTGGGGATCGATACAATTGAGCGCCTCATGTATCCCGAAGGTGTAAATGACTCCTCCGAAATAATCCATGATCCTCTTCGTGCCGTCATCATCAAACCATCTACTAGGAGTAGCGCTCAGACCCAAGCGATATTGGTAGGACTCAGCCATTAAGTTGCTGAATTGTTCAGCGCCAACACCATGGACCTCGTCTACGACTATAAGAGTGTTGTCAACAATCGACGACAAACTTGCACTGAGTTCGACAAACTCATTTGTCGACGCCGTATTTTGAACTGCAATCATCACAAATTCATTTCTCAGCCCTAATCTCAGGTCACTTTTGGCAGATCGCAATTGACTTCGCCAGTCGGTTCCACCACTGACAATCATCGGATTCAAATGCTGAAGTTCGTTCGCCCATTGGCTTGCCAAGAAGATCAATGGCACGACGATTAAAACCACGGAAGTGCCATTCCGGGCCAGAATTTCATCGATGCATTTTCTGGCCGTCAGTGTCTTACCCGTGCCTGTTGCCATTTCCAGAACTCCGCGATAGTCGTTCGCTTTCCATGCATCGAGAGCATCCTTCTGATATTGCCGAAGTCCTGGTCCAGACATTTCTGAGTCGGTTGGCCCTTCAATCCGCTCAAGAATCTCATTCAACTCATCAACGTCCGAAGGCGCAATTCGAATGAATCTCGCTTTGATCGCCTCTGGCAGCGAGATTGTCAGAGTGTCCAGGGTCTCGGAAGAATTCCAATATCGGTCAAACAACATTTCGTCTTGCCGTAAATAATCGTCTTGACCGATTTCCCAACTTCTGAATACTTTGATTTGTTCAATATTGCGGACCCACCCTCCAACGGATTCATTATTGGAGCCAGAGAAAGATATCTGATCACCAAGTTTGTCGGTCATGACGCCCAATTTGAAATGCAACATTCCGCCAATTGACTTTGGGTCTCTCGGAATCGTGATACGAATCTCCAACATATCTTCTGAGAGCATCCACGCCAGGGCCGCCAGATGATCCTTAGCTAGTAGATTCGTAACTTGATTGAAGTCGTCCATTGCAATTGCGAGTTTGTTCTCGACGAAACTCGCTACATCATCTTCGGTGTAATAGTCCTTGAGCTTGTTTGAGTCCTCAGCGGTCAATTCAGGCGATGTGAGTATCCTCATTCGCCCACCATTGCGAATAAGGCCGGCAATGCCTCTCGCGGCTAAGGACAATACTGTTGACGAGAAGTATCCAGTCCCACGATCGTAGGTGACAGTCTCACAGAGCGCTGGTACGTAGAAGTTCGTGACAGGATCATCATTCCCATTTCTGGTGTCGTATACCTTCTTGAGTTCTATGTCCTTGAAGCCCACGAACTCTCCTGCTCACCGAATGCATCATTAGGGAACTTTCTATCACCAGAGTGTTACCTGACGTTGGCCTCCGCTATTGCACTAGGGAATCAGCGTGAGGAGTCACAGGTGGCGGGCAATCTCGGCTCCGAGCACTAGCATTTTTTGGTGGAGGCGCAAAATCTTGACAATCTAGTCGCGCCGTACTACTTGGCGATGATGCAATTAAACGCCTCCAACGTCCCCCCTAAACTTCTGTACGAGGTTGTCTCCGCCGGGGAACTACTAGCCACACGTGATGTAATTCAATTGCTCGACGTTGAGTGGAGACGTTGCGTCATGGGAGCTTGGTTCTCCCTTCTAACGGACGATGCCGAAGTGAACAAGGCAGTACTAGAAGCTCTTCGAAAGTCCCACGGCGCCTTTACATTGCCACCACTTGCCGTGGCGGCAGTAACCCTCACGGAAGAGAGTGCTGCGTCTCCACTGCAGCAGTATCAGATTCATGACGTAGAGTTCGACTACGGGGCTTGCGGTTTCGCGGGTGCAGCCCTTGAACATCTGAATATCGATTCCGACTGTTGCGAAATTCGAGATAGCGATCGACGAGATTTTAGGGAATTGATGCAAGTCGCAAAGTTGCTTCGATCTCTGCGTTCTCAATAGCGGGTTTTGATTGTTGGCATTGGCATCTTGCAACGAGTCCGGGACTCGATGACCTCGGGGCTCTGGATCGGCAACCGCCGACGTCCGAAACTTTAGACGCCGTTCCATAGCGCTTGGTCCATGGCGTCGGCAGCAGCCTGACGATCCGGCGCCAAGATGTGTCCGTATACATCAGCCGTCATTCGTATTGATGCGTGTCCCAGGACCTCGCTGACCACCTGAAGTTTGACACCGCTCGCCAGCATCAGACTCGCTGCAGAATGACGCAGTTCGTGCGGATGCCAGTGGTCCAGTCCCGCTCGCTGACAGATGATGGCGAAGTCTCGATTGAGGTTTCTGGGATCGACTGGCGTACCAAAATTCGTCGTAAATATGAATCCAGTTTCCGTCCAGAGTTCGTCCATCACGATTCGCTCCTCCTCCTGCCGCCGACGGTGCTCCACGAGCAAATTCACCAAGCCACGTGGGAGGTTCACGGAACGTCGACTCCTCGCCGTCTTTGTATCGGCAGTTACGAGACTCCCACCTTCGCGCTTGAGCTGTCGACGCACCGAAACGACTCTCGCCGTCTCATCGAGGTCTTGCCACTTAAGACCTAAAGCTTCGCCCCGACGTAAACCCGTAGAGAGCATCAGGGAGTACAACGCCTCATGGCGATGTCCTTCGAGTTCCTTCAGAAGTGCTCGCGCCTGCTCGTAGGTGAGCGTCCGGCCCTCCCGTCGCTGTTGCTTGGGCGACCTTGAGAGTCGTGCCACGTTTCTGTTGACACAACCCCACCGAATTCCTTGATCGATGGCCTGACCCAAAACTCCCCGAATGCGTTGGACCGTGGAGACGGAAAGTCCACTGTCTAACTTCGTTGACAGCAGCCGGTCGACGTCGACTGTCGTAAGGTTCACAATCCTTTTGCTGCCCAGGATCGGAATGATGTGATGTTTCGCAATCGTCCAGTAGCTCAGCGCAGCGCTCGCGGCCACCTGGTGTCGCAGGACGTCGTCGTGCCATTGATTCAGCAACTGAGCCACTGTCATTTTCATGTCGGGAGCAGGTAGCCCGTCATCGAGTTGTCGTTGGAGCTTCTTCAGTTTGCCAACCACCTCGGCCCGAGTCTTCGCCGAAACAGTCTTGCGAACTACTCGCCCACTGCTATCGCGCCCAATCGTAACCACGCCGAGCCAGCGTTTATCGGAAGACCGCTGATATATTGAACCTTCGCCGTTGCCTCTAGAACCTGCCACAGTGCCCCGTTTTCTCGTTGCTGACACAACTGCTGACAACGGTCGCTTGAGGCGGGTTTTTGACTACAAGTAGTCCGAGGTCACTGCCTCTCACCAGGTATTTTGATAGTGGGCCGTGCAGGACTTGAACCTGCGACCCCTTGCGTGTCATGCAAGTGCGCTACCAGACTGCGCCAACGGCCCCTCAGGGTGACAACCCTACCATTCGGAGAAGTTCATATTCGCCGAC
>Ga0182030_10012283_pt1 | contig 17175 bp, 14 predicted proteins | sample 812S3MmetaG_FD_121299 | JGI IMG/M metagenome (GOLD analysis project Ga0182030, IMG submission 121299) | Permafrost microbial communities from Stordalen Mire, Sweden - 812S3M metaG (Illumina Assembly) | ecosystem: Environmental > Terrestrial > Soil > Wetlands > Permafrost | place: Sweden...
CATGATGGATGAGATCGAGCGTGCGGTCCCAACTCCAAAGGTCGAAATAATCGTATAACGTCGAGCGCGGCGGCAGGTCTTTCGGGATGGCCCGCCACTGACAACCCGTGGAGAGAATGTACATAAGGCCATTCACAACCTCGCGCAGGATCACCGTGCGTTTGTCGCCGCCGCGCCTGCCTGGTGGGATCAACGGTTCGACCAATTTCCACTCGTCGTCGGTGAGGTCGCTGGGATAGCGCAAATGGCTGCGGTCATACCGCGCGCGGTTTTCATTCGTCCACATCGGCGGCCCCTCCGAATCAGGCCACCTCTCTTGAATCACAAACGATTCATACGATTCAACTTCTTTCCGGACAGACACTTATCGCAGATCGAGCGAGCCATTTAGCTCTTCGCTTTAACAGGGCTCATTTGCGCCGACTATCCGCCAGCAGGTGTTGGTAGCGCCGTCTAGGTTCAACCAGCGCAAGCGCATCGAGATCGCGACGGCACATGCGCTGGCTCGCGCAGCGGGGCCCAGAACATCTTCGGGAAGCGCACATAGCAACTCCCATCCGCCCGATCGTCAAGCAGCGCAACGATGTCTGCATCGAAGCGCGGCGGGTCGAGGACTCTGTGGCACGAACGTTTTTCTCCTGCGAGCACCTGCAACCATCTCAAATTGCAATTTGGCGTGCACGGACCTTGAAAGTTAACACAACCGGTCGTTCTCAGGGTACTGTGAAGTCCCTACCGCGTTCCTCGACGACCACGTTGCAAGGAAGACAGCGGTACATCCGGACGGCTGTGTGCTGAGCTCGGTCTGGCTGTGCATGAACAGATCAGTGCCACGCGGAAGATACTGGCGTAGCAATCTATTGGTGTTTTCGTTTGAGCCGCGCTGCCAGGGAGACCGCGGGTCACAAAAATAGACCTCGACCTCGGTAGCCAACGTCAGGCGCTGATGGTCGGTAAGCTCCTTGCCTCGCAGCGACTGATATGGGCAGCAACACGCCGATCGAATTCCTGCGCGGGAGCAACCTTGATTTTTTGCCCGGAGCCAATCTACTCAAGTTGCCACGATCGCTCTCGCCTCGTCAGCGGCGCGCTGCATGCTGGAAGACATCTCGCGAGTTACGGTGCTCTGCTCTTCGACGGCCGCCGCAGTGGATATGACATATTCGCTGACGTTCTGGATGGCCTTCTTGATCGATTCCAGCGCCGTGACAACATCACCGGATATATCATTCAGGCCTTCGATTTCCGAGCCGATCTTGTCAGTGGCTTGCTTCGCTTGGTTGGCGAGACTCTTTACCTCGGATGCAACGACGGCAAATCCACGGCCGGCCTCGCCGGCGCGTGCTGATTCGATTGTCGCGTTGAGTGCGAGCAGGTTGATCTGTCCGGTGATATTGCCGATCAATTCGACGATGCCACTCATAGCGTGCGCGGCCTCACTGAGGCGCTTGGCCTGCGAGTCAGCGGAGGTGACCAGTTCGACCGCGCCGAGCGCTGTTTGCCTGGATTTCGTCATCGCCTCGGAAATCTCGCGTACAGAAGCGTTCAGCTCTTCCGAACCTGCCGCGACGGACTCCATCATGCCGCGGACTCGTTCGTTCCCCATGCGGGCAAGAACCTGCTTTGTAATATCGCTGGCATATTTAACGACCTTGAAAGGCTTGCCGTTGAGATCGAGGATTGGGTTGTAGGAGGCTTGAATCCAGACTTCCCGCCCACCCTTACCGATCCGCTTGAATTCACCGGCATGGAACTCACCGCGCTTGAGCGCCCCCCAGAATTCGCGGTAGGTCGCGCCATCCCGCTCCGCTTGTTCGACGAACATGCTGTGGTGCCGCCCCACGATTTCGCCCAAGGTGTAGCCAAGCGCCTTCAGGAAGTTAGGGTTGGCATCGATGATCGAGCCGTCAAGGTTGAACTCGATCACCGACTGCGACCTGCCGATCGCCGCGATCTGGCCCGCGCTATCGGCGTTTTTGAGCTTCTGCTCAGTCACAACGCTCGCATATTTGATAACCCGGAACGGCTTGCCGCGCTCGTCGAGGATCGGGTTGTAGGACGCAAGGATCCAGACTTCCCTGCCGTCCCTGGAGATTCGCGCGTATTCAGCCGATTGGTATTCGCCGCGGTTCAGCGACGCCCAGAATTCCCGGTATGCCGGGCCATCCCGCTCTGCCGGCATAACGAACATGCTGTGATGCTTGCCCTGGATCTCGCCCAGAGAGTAGCCGAACGCCTTTAGGAACTTTTCGTTGGCGGTGATGATGGTGCCATCGAGGTTGAATTCGATTGCAGCCTGCGAACGGTCAATGGCCATGATCTTGCCGGCATCGGCAAGGCCCTGAATCTTCTGCCGGGTAATGTCGGTCGCGAATTTGATCACCTTGACCGGCTTTTGGGCGCCGTCGAGAACCGGATTGTACGAGGCCTGAATCCAGATTTCCCGGCCACCATTCGCGATCCGCTTGTATTCGGCCGCGTGATATTCGCCGCGATTCAACGCGGCCCAGAACGCGCCATACTCAGGGCTGTTGCGGTCCTCCGGCGGCACGAACATGGAATGATGTTTGCCCTGGATTTCCTCCAGCCGGTAGCCGACGGCGTTCAGAAAATTCTGATTGGCAGAGACGATCGTGCCGTCCATGTCAAACTCGATGACGGCCTGCGATCGGTTGATCGCAGCGATCTGGGCCTGGGCATCGACACCTGATTTACGGCCAAACATCACATTTTTCTCCATTGGAAGCGGTCTACGCAGACAGTAATAGTGTCGTCAGACGATCCGTCTGCGGATCGTACGGCGCCATTTGCGGTGATTGCGAGAAGGGTCGATCCATAACTAGGCTACGTCCTGGAGCAGCTGCGCCACCGCGTTCAGCAGTTCCTGTTTCTCAAAAGGCTTCAGCAGCACTTGATCAGCCCCGAAAACCTCGTGCCGCAGCCCGTCCCACGAGCCGGGATTATTCGGATCACCACCGGTGATGGCCAGGAAGCGCGTTCTCGGCGACAGCACCCTACCCTCGCGAATGACCTCGGTGCCGTTCGAAGCGGGCATCCAGATGTCCGTGATCACGAGGTCGAAAGGCGCTTCCCTGAACAGCTTCAGTCCCTGCTCGCCATTCTGCGCGCACGTGACCTTGTGACCACTACCCTCTAAGACGATCTTCAGCGACATCAACACCGCCGAAACATCTTCAATTAGCAATATGGCCGCCATTTTGTAATCCTCCGCTGTGTCCAGGTATCAGGATTGTCACTGTCGTTCCGCAACCGGGCTCGCTGGCGAGCACGATCGTGGCGCCGATTTCGCGGACGAGGCCGTAGACGACAGAGAGCCCCAGTCCCGTCCCCTGTCCAACCGGCTTGGTGGTGAAGAACGGTTCGAAGGCACGATCCAACGTAGCCTTGTCCATTCCGCAGCCGCTATCGATCACCTGTATTCGAACGAAGCGGGTTTGCTCGCCCCTCTCTCCGACTCCACGTCCGTATAACTGCTCTTCCAGGGCGATCGTCAGTTCGCCCTGACCGTTCATGGCCGCGGCTGCATTGATCGCGAGATTGAGGATTATCTGGATGAAGGTGGTACGGTTGATCCTGACCACGGGTAGACAGCCCTCAATTCGGATGGTGACGAAAACGCCGGTCGGAATTGCGTGCCGCACAATCGGCAGGCTGTCGTTCAACAGCAGCAACGGATCATGGAGTTCGTTGCTCGATGCCGTCGGCCGAGAAAACGCCAGCATGTCTCCGATGATCTGCCGCACCTTCTTGCTGCAATCGAGCACGGCATCGAGATGCGCCTTGCCTTCGCCGACGACAAGTTCCTTGTCGACGACATCCTGGATCAGAAGCGTGACTGGCTGGAGCATATTGTTGATCTCGTGCGCGACTCCGCCCATCGTCCGCCCGAGTGTTTCCATTTTCTGCCGCTGAGAGTCTGCCTTTTTTTTGGCTCCAATCATGATGATCGCCTCTTGCATGGCAAGGTCTGCCGCACTGGCGGGGTCGAGCACGTTCGATTGATCCACGACCGCGACGCCGATGCCGGATGCAAGATGGAACAAACGTCCGAACAGCTCATACGGTGCCGCAATCGCGCGGCGAATCTCTTCACCGAGTTCGGCTGCCTCGGCTGGTTGCAGCCCGCGGCAAAGCACAACAAATTCAGCGCCCCCCAGCCGCGCCGCGAGGTTTCCCGGGCCCGCGGCGGCAACCAGGCGCTGGGCCATTTCGATCAGCAGTTTGTCCCCTGCAGTGTATCCCAGCGCTTCATTGATTTCCTTTGTGTCTTCGAGACGGACGAACAAAAGGGTAACATTTGTCCCTGTTTCTCTCTTGGCATCCGCCAACCGTTGCTTCAGCAGCGTTCGATTGGGCAGGCCGGTCAGCGGATCCTGGTAGCGGAGCTCAAAAAGCTCTGTCTTGTTGCGCGTGGCTACCTCCGCTTTGATCGTGCTCCGCAGGTCTCGTGCAAGCGCCAGATCGGCCTCCATCCATGGCGCGGAACGAGCAGTGACGATCTCCTTCCATGCGTCAAACGAGGCGCGCGGGGAAACACGGCCGGTGACGAGGTCGCAAGTGGCGTGCTCTGCCGGGTTGCCGCCCCAGACAATCGTCCGCGCCTGTTCGGGCCGAAACCAAAGAATCGCGTCATCAGTACCGGCCGCAAGCGGCAGCAGCAATACGCCGCTACCTTCTCCGGCGCAGCCGACGAGAGTCGGATAGCGCAAACTCAAATCATCGACTGCCAACGGCTCTCCGTCGGCTTTCGGCTGAAGGAGCACAAGAGCGCGCTCGGCCTCAGCCGGCGATGGAGTGCGCCCAAGGCAGACAACTTTGCCGGAAAGGCGCAGCACTGCACCGGTCGCATCCACCAGGCTGAGCAGCTCTGTCTCTGCCGCAGCAAAAGCGTCTATCAACGAACCGGGGGCGGCGAGCCGATCGGTCAATGCGTGCAAGATAGACATACGCTCGAACCGCGCTGTGAGGACCTCCGCCTCGCCCAGACTCTTGAGCAGCAGCGACACAACCTGCCCGATCAAGTCGGCGATCGCCCGCAACTCGGGCCTAGGGACCCGCGGCGTCGTGTGGTGGCACACCAACATGCCCCATAAGTCCTGGCCGAGCGCAAGCCCGATCGTCAAGCTGGCCGCGGTGTTCATATTGCGCATGTATTCGCAGTGGATTGGGGAGACGCTGCGCAGAAAGCTATGCGTGAGGTCGAGCGGGGTGCGGTCATCCAACGCCGGATCCGCGAGCAGCAAGACCGGCCGATAGCTGGAATCGGCAACTGCACCTATGCGCCGGCGTAAGTATTGCTGCCGAGCCTGCGGCGGGATGTCCGTCGCAGGATACCATTGACCCAGATATGGCGCGAGCCCCGCCACACAGGTCTCGGCAATCACATTGCCATGCCCGTCCCTGTTGAAGCGATACGCCATCACCCGATCGTAGCCGGTGATAGTCGTCAACTCGCGAACCGCGAGTTCGCATAGCTGGCTACACGAGGTTGCACCGTTGAAAATCTCAAGGACAGACTGCAAAGTGTGGACTACAACTCCTTGCGGCGTGTCGAGCTGAATCGGCTCGATATCGACGCAGAGATGGCGGCCGGATCGGTAGGAGCGCAGAAAGAGCGTTCCGCCCGCCGGCCTCGGAAGAAGATAGACCCGCTGGCGCGGCGCAACCCGATCGGGTAGCGTGACATCCAACAGTTCGCGGCAGGCCGCCTCGCCGATCGCCTGTTTCAGCGGCCGCCCAAGTACCTCTTTAGCCTGACAGCCCAGGATCGCGGAGAGATTGGCGCTGGCATGGGTCACCAGCCCGCCATCGACCAGCACGGCGAGCAGCGCACCATGCGGCTGGATCGCTCCCGGGATATGAATCGGCTCTTGCGCACAGCGCGAAGTATCAGGACTAGGCGAAATGCCCAGAGGGAGCGCCTCTCGCATATTCATAATTGTCCGACCGTTCCGGCGCAAAACGGCGCAAACCAGACCACCATGGCGCGAAAGGTTCGCTCGGCGCCACTTACCGCGTCGGCACAGAGCTGCGGCTGCTTTAGGCTGAAATCATCCAGGGCAGCCCGAAAACTCTTCCACATCGGACCCACCGCCTCGCCACGTCCGCCGAAGAACTGCGTCGCCCCGGCGATCGGGACGCCGACCCGCGGCTCGAGGTCGTGCAGAATAAGTCGTCCGCCGAGCGTAGCTCCCTCTATCACGTAGAGTGCACCGAGCGCGTGTGCGAAGGTCGGCAGATCCGGCAGCAGTGCCGGATCTGCTCGCGGCGGGTCGCGCGGGTCGATTCCGAGGGCAACGAGATCTTCGACGAGGCAGCTCGTGTGGCGGCGCGAAGACAGCGAGAGGCCGAGCGAATCCCAATCGGAGAACGTCGCCAACAAGCCCTCGAGCGGATCGTAGAGCCCGAGGAAACGGCCGAGCCAGTCCTGGTAGTCAGCGCGGTTCCGAATCACGCCGGGTAGTTGAAGCAGACCATCAATCTGCGCATGCAGCGGCGCAGTTCTCTCCCGGAGCTGTGCCGAAAGCAACAGCAATGGGTCCCCCGACTGCGGTCTCACGAGAGAGCCGGATTTTCTGCGGCGAGTTGCGAAGTTGCCGGCCCCATGCCAGCGCCGATGTCCTCGAGCTTCCTCTTCAGCGCGCTCATGTGGCCATCGACAGAATTCGCGGTCTCGAGCACAATTTCGGACAACATCCCGCTATTGGAAGCGATCTGCGCCGCCTCGCGGATTTCCCGCGAAAGTGTGAAAACCGCTTCGCGCATAGTTACGAGGTTGGTGGAGACCCGCGTGGCCAGGCCCTCCTGCTCGACAAGGGCTTGTCCGATTGAGCCACTGGTCGCATCAACACTCGCAATCGTTCCTACCAGAGCTTGCAGTGCCTCTCCGCTGTCGGCGACCATGCCGGTCATCTCTGCAATCTTCTGACCGATCGTATTCGTTGCCTCGGCGGTCTGGTGCGCGAGCTGCTTCACCTCATTGGCCACCACGGCGAAGCCTTTGCCTGCCTCACCGGCGCGCGCCGCTTCGATGTTCGCGTTCAGCGCCAGCATCCTGGTCTGCCGCGCGATAGCATCGATCATCGCGGTGGATTCGGACACCGCCCGCGACAGCGTCGCCATGGTCTCGACGCAACCCCTTGTGATTTCGGCCTGAGCGGAGGCTTCCCTGACAATTGCGATCGAGCGCTTGACCTCGGAGCCGATGAACCGAATCGAGTCGCTGAGTTGGCCGCCGAATGCATTCAGTTGCTCGATCCCGCCTTCAGCTTCGACCGCGCGCGCCATGGCGCCCTTGAACTGATCCTTCGCCTGCGTCGATGCGGTGGCCATCTCGCTCGCCATCTCACGCATTTGGTGGTTCTCGCCGAGTACGGTGCCCACGGAAGTATCCACCTGATCGAGGATCGCCGACCCGAACAGCCGCATCGCGGTCTGCATATCCTGCGCGGTGGCGGGATGACCGCCGTCCAGCACCGTTGGTCGAGTGCCCGGTCTAGTGTCGCTCGGCGTTGCCTCCCTGACGGGGGCCTCCATCGAAAGCACAGGAAGTCGCGGCGGATCGACTTCAATAGTCGCAGCCCGGTGATTGCAGACCACGGTTAACAGCGAAATACCGGCGACCGCCGCGCCAAGCATCCGCACCAGCGTGGCCGCTTCCGGCGACACCATGATGGCAACGCCGCAGGCGACGCTGGCAAGCGCAGGCACGAGAACGATCCATTTGGTGCGGCTGCCACGAAAGGTCGATGCCGGGAGAGCAATTGTCATCCCCCGGGTCCTTTCCGGCTGCGGATCTCGGCGACGCTTCGTCCCGCTGCGATGACGAATTGGCGGGTAACGGCATCGTGCACCTGACGCTGTTCTTCGGAAACATACAGCGCCGCGAGATCGTTGGGCGACAGACGCGCGCCGACCGGCCCATCGGTCACGGCCAGGCGTTCGAGAGCGGTCACCACACAATCGACGGCCTGACAGGTGAAGTCATTGCGCTGCGCCTGCTCGAATGCGAGACTTTCGAGGGAACGACTGATCTCGGCCTCGGCCTCGACTGCGGTGCTGCATTGCTCGCTCAGCGCCTGATCAGATTCGTGGCAGCGCCTAGCAAGCTCTACGACGAGGCCCGACAGCTGCGACAGCACGTCGGTGGTTCGCCACAAGAGTTCGACCGTCGCGCCGGTGTCGATACGACCGCGTAGCTCCGCGACCTGCGCCGCGAGCACGGCGCAAACCAGGTTCTCGCTGGCTTCAGAATCGAATTGCATGGCCAGTTCCTCACTTCGACGGCAGAAGCTGCTTCAGCGCGGTTAGCAGCTCGTTTGGTTCAGTCGGCTTGGTGAGCCACGAAGACGCGCCCGCCGCGCGCGCTTCGTCTCGCTTTTGCCCTCCGGATTCGGTGGTCAACACGATGATCGGGGTGAACCGGGTGGAGGCCGCCTTCCTGGCCTCCTTGATAAAGGCGATGCCATCCATCTGCGGCATATTGATATCGGTCAGGATCAAGCTCGGCTTCAGACCGCCGGCAAGCTTGGCCATGCCTTCCTTTCCATTGCTTGCGGTCTCGACTTCATAGCCGGCACTTTTCAGGATACGCGACAGGCTCATGACCATCGTGGCTGAGTCGTCGAGGACGAGGATCGCTGGCATGACTTAGGACTCCAATTCGAACACGGGTTCGGCTTCGACAACCTGCATAGAAGACATTTCAGTTGAGTGAAGGATTGGCGCCAGCCAGCGCTCGATCTCCGGATTTGCGGGCGGTCCGCGCATCGGCAACCGCGCAAGGAGAACCATCTGGAAGCAAGCCGCGTGCAGATGGGTACATCCACACCAGTCGATCAGGTCCGCTCCAGCCTGGAGGTGCTGCAACAGGATCTCTGCGTCCTCGACAGCACAGACGCCCTCTAAAAATATCGTATCGCCACCGCGGCGTATGGTCATTAAATCAACTCCTTGAGGTCGAGCACGAGCAGTACGCGGCCGTCGCCGAGCAAGGCGGTACCCGCATATCCCGCGATCTTCGCCAGCATGCCTTCGAGCGGCTTGAGGATGACCTCCATGCCTTCACCGAAAGCCGATATCCCCAGTCCGATGGTTTGCCCGTTGACGCGGACCACCAGTACGGCGATCTCCTCGCCCGCGACCGGTTCTTCCGGCATGTCGAGAAGCTGTGTTAACCGAACGAGAGGAACCACGCGGTCGCGCAGGACAAAAGCCTCGCATCCTTTGATGCGAACGATATCGCCAATCGGAACCTTCACGATGCCATGGATCAGATCCATCGGAACGCCGAACAGGTTCTTACCCAAGGCTACCGTCATTACCCGGCTCACCGCCATGCTGAGCGGCAGATCGATCCGGACCGTCGTACCCACGCCCTTGACGCTGGTCATCGCGATCCGGCCGCCGGCCTTCTCGACAGCATTGCGTACGACGTCCATGCCCACGCCTCTGCCGGAAACGTCAGAGATGCTTTCCGCCGTCGAGAACCCGGCAGCGAATACTAGCATGGTCGCTTCGTCGTCGGTGATGGTGGCGAGACGAGCCTCATCGATCAGCCCACGTTCATAGGCCTTGCGCTTTATTGCGTCCGGATCGATGCCGCGTCCGTCGTCGATGACTTCGATCACCACCTGGTCGCCGTCGCGCCGGGCCAGCAGTTTGACCCTCGCAGCGCTCGGCTTGCCGCAGGCCGACCGCTGCTCGGGAGACTCGACGCCGTGGTCGAGGCTGTTCCGCACCATGTGCAGCAGTGGATCGAACAGGCTCTCAATGACATTCTTGTCCGCCTCGGTATCCTCGCCTTCGATGACGAGATCGACCTGCTTGCCAAGTTTGCGTGCCAGGTCGCGCACCAGCCGCGGAAACCGCTGAAACACCTGACCGACGGGCATCATGCGGATAGCCATCACCGCACCTTGCAGCTCCTGCGCAATGCGGTCGATGACCCCGTATTGATCCTTGATCTCGTGGCTGAGTTCGCGCGATCCGAATTGCTGTTCGGCCCGCCGCGCCAGGAACGGCAGGCTGTTTTTTGCAACCACAAGCTCGCCAATCAGGTTCATCAGCGCATCGACCTTCTGCTGATCGACCCGCAGGGTTCTTGGTCCTGCGCGTTCCGCTGCTTCGCCCGGTCCAGACTGAGCTGCTCGTCCTGACGCAGGCTGGTTGGGGACGATGCCGGGCGACTCTACCTCGGGTCGACGCAGAGCAGCGATCGCACTGCGCAGGGGTTCGGCCCGTCCGGCGGCGAGCGACTTGGCCTGCGCCGTTTGGAGGGCCGCCACGCCTTCTGAATGCCCCGCGAAGCGCAGCGCATTGGCGGCAACCTGTGTCGCCGAACAGACGCGGCCCGCAAACTCCTCTATCGGCGCGTCCAATTGCAGAAGATCGATTTGCTCGCGCAGCAGCACTTCCACAACGGCTGGCAGAATAAGCTCTGAAGAGTCATTGCGCGCCGAATCGTCAAGCGCCGAGGCTGCAAGCTCGGTGATTGTCACCTGGCTGGGAACGCAGCGGAACAGTGTCTCAAGCTCCGGACGATCTGCCGTTGACAAGGCATGAAAACCGAGATTGCAGCTAAACGGATTGAGATCGTAGAGTGCCGGCCACGGTAACCGTTCCTCTATGCCAAAAGCCTGCATTTGCGGAATCTGCATGGCGAGGTGGAGGGGGTCTTCGCCCTTGAAGAAGCAACCTTCCTCGGGCAAGTATGAGACCAGATTGATCGGCTCTTCGCGAGCCGCCTTCGCCGCGTGTGCGATCGCATCCTTGCTAAACCAGCGGTCGAGCGCGGCGGTCACAATGGAGGCGTCAGCCTTTGAAGCAAAGGGGTTAACAAGCGCCGCAGCCGGCCCGCGGTCGAAATGCATGCGCAGTTCGGCGACAAGCTCTCCTGCGATCGGCGCCGCGTTAGCGGGTAGCACCTCGTGCTGATCGAGATGTTCGATCCATTGTCCGACCTGATCGAGGGTCTTGAGCGTGAGGTCGACCATCTCCGGCGTCAGCAGAATCGTATGTTCACGCACCGACTGGAAAATGTCTTCCGCCGCGTGCAGTATCTGCGTGAGGGGCTGCACTTCAAACAGGCCTGATGACCCCTTGAGCGTATGAACCGAACGAAATAGCCGATTGATGGCCTCTTCATTGTCGGGAGTGCGCTCAAGCGCCAGCAGATCCTCTCCGGCTTCCTGCAGCAAATCGCGCGCTTCGGCTACGAATTGGGCGAGCAGCTCGTTCATGCGACGCTCCTTCCGAGCAGGGCGGCGACATAAAGTGTAAGCTGATCGCGTGAGACCGGTTTGACCAGATAAGCGTTGGCGCCAGCCTTAAGCGCGGTTTGGTGATCCTCCGCGCACGCCTCGCTGGTGGTCATCAGCGCGGGCACCGCGTGCGTGACCGGCTCCCGGCGCAGCGCATGCAGGAACGTGTAGCCATCCATCATCGGCATGTTCACGTCGACGATGCATAGATCGAACGATGTCTGAACAGCCTTCTCCAGGCCTTCAATGCCGTTAATCGCTTCTTCGACACGGTAGCCTTCGCTCTCGAGTATCTTACGGTAGTAAAGTCGGACAACAGTAGCGTCATCGACGACGAGAATTTGTGGCGAAGTATCTTCGGGAGTTGGCTCTGCCGGCACGACCAGGTGCATGTTCACCGGGAACCTCCGCTTTTCTGATAGACGATCGCCTGCGGGAACTTCCTGACCTCGAACAACGATGATATCCGGCTCATCGATTCCGAATGTCCCAGACAGATGAACCCTCCCTGGGAAAGGCTATCGTAGAAGGACTCGACGACTTGGCGGCGCGAACGATCGTCGAAATAGATCAGCATGTTACGGCAGAAAATGACGTCGATATGGGTGAAGGCGCGCATTTCTGAGGGATCGCTCGCGTTGACCTTCGTGAACAGCACCGACTGGCGAATTGAATCGATCAGCTTGTAACCTTCGGCGCCGGTAGGCACGAAATATTTCCGCACCAGGTCCGGGGTCAAGCGGTGCAATGATCGCGCCTCGTAGGAGCCGCTCTCTGCCGCGCGCAAGACGTTGGTATCGATGTCCGAGGCCATGATCTCGATATCATAGTCATCAACCTTCGGCCAGTTCTCGAGAAGGTGGATCGCGATCGAATAAGGCTCCTCTCCGGTCGAACACGGCATCGACCAGATACGAATTCGGTCGCCTTTGCGGCGCCCGGAGACCAGCTCGGGAAGAATCCCGTTTACCAAGCAGTCAAGCTGGTGGTCCTCGCGATAGAAATATGTCTCGTTGATCGTGAGAAGGTTGATCAGTATCTCGATTTCGCCGTTGGCATCGTATCTCCTCAGATGCTCGAAGTAGTCTTCCACACCGGAAGCTCCGGTCTTCTGAATCCGATCAATCAGACGTTTGTCGACGAAATAGCGCTTGTTTTCTCCAAACGAGATTCCGGTGCGTCGATAGAAATATTCGCAGAACTTCTGGTACTCCGGTGCGGTTATCGCGAGAGTCGGCGTCGCGCGCTTCAGCAGGACCGACATCAGATCCTCCGCGCATCGTCGCCGCTGATCCGCTCGCATGCCGTCTCGACCGCGAATCCCAGGAATGGCTCGTCGATGAACCGGGCGCGCAATCTATCAAGCCCCCCCAGCAGTTCTTTGGTACCGACCTCGGTCGCCACATCGACGGCCGCCGCACAGACATTGACGTGGGGTTCCGATTCGAAAATGCGCAACAGCCTCGGGACGGCCAGTTCACTCGGCCACGCACGCGTGACCTCGATGGCGAGAATACGCACATCCGTGTCCGGATCGTTCATGAGCGCGTCAAGCACGTCGACGGCATCGTTTTGTAGGCGCTTGAGCGCCTCGATGGCGCCACCGCGCAGACTGGCATCATCACTGCGGATGAAGGAAGCGACCAATTCGGCCACTTGTGCTCCGCCGATGTCCGTCAGGCTACCAAAGATGGCGTCGCGAACGCGGGGATGCGCCTCGCTTGCGAGGCGGACAGCGAGAGCGGACGCTGCCTGCGGGTCACCCGAGAGCGCACGCACGGCACGGCGCCGTTCATCGACGTCATTGCTGGCCAGCTGATCACGGCGAAGTCTGAGGGTCTCGGTTTTCGCGTCCAGCCCGTCGGAAGCAGATTTTACTAGCGGCATGTCAGTTGATCCATCGTCGGAGTTGATCGGCGACGCGCTCAATGGGGAGCACGAGCGTAGCTCCGCCCCGCTTGACCAGTTCGCCGGGCATACCCCACACCACCGCGGTATCCTCCGACTCAGCGATGGTCCGGCCACCGCACGATCGGAGTTCGGCCATCGCGGCGGCACCGTCGTCGCCCATGCCGGTCAGCATGACCCCGAGAATGTTTTCCGGCGTTACGTGCTCCAGCGCGCTCGTGACCAGTCGCTCGACGCTTGGATGCCAGGCATGCTGCGGAGATGCGGGAACGGGAATGGCCGTGAGCACGCCTGCGCGGACACCAACCAGGATATCCGCGTCGCCGCGACCGATATAGGCTACGCCGGCGCGTAACCGCATCGGCTGTGCCACCTCGACGACTTCGAGCTCCGACAAACCGTTTATCCGGCGCGCAAACACGCCGGTGAAGCTTTCCGGCATGTGCTGCGCGATCAGTATCGGCCAGGGGAAATTGCTCGGCAGTCGCGGCAAGACCGTTTCGATCGCACCGGGGCCACCGGTCGATACGCCGATCACGACAACTCCGTTGACCGGGCCCGCGCCTGTCATCGCGGCATTCCGCATGCTTCCCGCCGATCGTTTCTGGCAATCGACCGCTTGGGTGCGGTGGCGGACACGCTCCAGAAGGCCACGGCTTTTGCTGAGGCGCGCCTTCGCCGCGCTACGAACCTTCGCAACCAGTGCAACCCTGATTTTTTCGATGTGGAGCGAGACCGTGCCATCCGGCTTGGGAATGAAGTCGACGGCGCCGAGACTCAGCGCCTGCAGCGTCACCTCCGCACCCTGGCTGGTTATCGACGAGACCATCACTACCGGCTTCGGACATTCGACCATGATACGGCTGAGGCAGGTGATCCCATCCATTTCGGGCATGTTCACGTCGAGCGTGATCACATCGGGAGCGACGGATCGCGCCATAGACAATGCTTCCGCTCCGTTGCGGGCGAAACTCACCTCGAAGTCGCCTTCGGCCTTGAAGATATCGCCCAGACACTTGCGCATCAGGGCGGAATCGTCGACGATCAGGAGCTTGGGCATGACACCGGACTCGGTTCATCGGCGGGAGCGCGATGCTTGACGGCACCCGAGGCCTCCTCGATCGTCGTGATCTCGTGTTTTTCCAGCAGATGATCGGTATCAATCAGCAGGACCATTCGCTTTTGCTGCTCAAGATTGGCGACACGCGAGATGATGCGCGCCTGCTGGTCGGAGAGAACGGGGGTAGGACCGATGGCATTACGCGGGATCTTGAGAACCTCGGTGACCGAATCGACGATGAAGCCGGTCCGCACGCCATCGATGGTGAAAACCATGATCCTCTGGCGGTCGTTCCGCTCCATATCGTCGAGATCGAATCGCGTCCGCTGATCCACGACGGGCAGCACCGCGCCCCGCAGGTTCACGACTCCCTTGATAAAGTTCGGAGCCTTGGGCAATCGCGTAAGCGTATCCGGAACCCGAACGATTTCCTGCACCGAGTCGATCGGAGCGCCATATTCCTCGTCGGCGAGCCGAAACACGACGAACTGTTCTTCTTCCGCCAGCGCGACTGCGGCGCCCGCGTCGTTCGAAACCATGTCGCCCTCTCCGTTTTCTCCAGAATCGACATGCGCTGCTGCGCGTCGGACCGCTTCATTCTCGAACAGGGCTTCGGCCGACAGAACCGACACCAGGCGCTTTCCGCCGTTCAGGCGGCAAATGCCCAGGATTTCTCCATGCGTCCTACCCCCCCGCATCAGGCTTGGAACGGGATCGAGCGTGTTCCGGTTCACGCGAAGGACCTCCTTGACGGTATCCATGACGATCCCGACGGAAGTCTGATCGGGCAGCGGCACCACGACGATCTTGTTGCGATCATCGAGCGCCACTGCGGGCAACCCGAACATTTCGCGCAGGCTGACGAGCGGAAGCAAGCGGTTGCGCAACGTCACGACGCCAAGCACGTGAGAGTCGGTTTTCGGCACTCGGTTGATGTGATCGGGTGCCTGGACGATCTCCTGAACGTTCTCGATCGCCAGCGCATATTCCTGCCCGGCGACTTCGAAACTCACGAGCTGCATTTCGTCGGTAGCCTCGGACGCCTGCTCTACTACCGCGTCGATCTCGCCACTGCCGGCCTTTTGAGCACGTCGATTCCCGGAGCCGGAATCGCTTTCGAAAAGCCGGACGGGATCGAGGATCATGATCATCCCTTTACCATCGGCAGTCTTGATCATGCCGCGAAGAAGGTCGGTATTGATCGTCGCCTCGATCGAGCTCACGCTCTCGATCTGATCGGACTCGGCCGTCACGACAGCCGACATCCGATCGACGACGAGGCCGACGGGAATACCTTGATTGATGACGACCACGCGGGTTGCATCGTTGTGTTTGACATCGGGGTAGCGAAATATCCGTCGCAAACTGGTGACGGACATGACCGTACCGCGCAGATTGGCCAGTCCTTCTAGGCTCGCATGACTAAGCGGCACCTGGATGATGTCGGGCATCCGGATGATTTCCTGCACTTCGGCGAGCGGCACCGCGAAGATGCCGTCGTCGATGTGAAAGGTGACGTACTGCCGATTTTCGCCGGTCGAGCTTGCATACTGACGGCTATCGGCGGCGGGCTCATCCGCCGGAGCAAGCGGAGGCGCGTCGACCAGATCTGATTCCATGATCACGAGCGTAACCTTTCCTGTTAGTCTCGTGAGTTCTGGAGTTCGTCGGCGAGCGAGGCAATTTCCTCTACTGCTACCGCCAATTCCTCGGCGCCCTTCGACTGCTGTTTCGCGGCACTTGCCGCTTCAACCGCGCCTTTGCTTGCCTGATCGGCAGCAATGGCAATCTGTTGCGTGGCCTTCTGCGCTTCCTGTACGGCCGTCAGGATGATCTCCGACCCTTTTACGATCTCTTCATTGCCATTCAACACGATTGCAACGTCCTGCTCGACCATCGCAAGGTTGGTCGTGATGGCTTTGTTATTCTGCACCTCTACCGCAGCTGCCGCGGCAATCTGCTCGAGATCGCGCCGAACGGCGACGATCTGGTCCTGGGTCGCCTTGACGACGTCCTTGATGCGGTCGGCATTCTCGGCCGATTCGCGCGCAAGATTGCGAATATCGGTCGAGACCACCATAAAGCCCTTGCCGAATTCACCGGCGCGTGCCGCCTCGATCGAGCCGTTGATCGCCAACATGTTTGTCTGGATCGATACCGTGGTGATCGAATCAACGATCTTGTCGATCCGCCGGCTGACCTGCTCCAGCGCAGCGATGAGCCCGCCGCTCTTGTTGGTCTCTTCCAATCCCTTGGAGACGCCCGAGATCAGTTCCTCGACCGCCGAACGGCTTGCCTTCACCAGGTCGTTGATGGCGCGACAGGACTCCAGTCCTGTCTTTGCCCGTTCCAGTGACACCGCGGCGCCCTTTTCGATTTGGGAGTTACCAGCGCTCGACTGCTGTGCAGCAGCCGCAGCTTGCTGCGATCCCTTGTTGATTTGCTCGATCGCCGCCATGATCTGGGTAGCCGAGCCGCTGATTTCCTGGACCGCGGAGGATAATTCCTCGGCGGCGGAAGCCATTTCCTCGGCACTTTTCGAAATGTCGGTGCTGTTCTTCAGTTCGTCGGCAAGCGTGGACAACTCTTCCGACGCGGTCTGGCTCTGGTTCAGCGCCACGTTCTGCTGATCGACCGTCTTCAAGGCCTCTTCGCAGGCCGCCGACTGCTCGGTTGCGGCAGCGGCAATCTGCTCCGAACCCTTCTGTACTTCCTTGGTGGCCAAATCGGATTGCAGTGCCGCGCTTGCGATTTCGGTGCTTCCGGCCACGATCCCGAGCATGTCGGAGCGTGCCTTTTCGAGCTGGACGGTAACGGCTTTTCCCTTCTCGGCTTCGATACGCGCCGCGTCCGCAGCCCCGTTGATGCCATCGGATATGGTCTTTACTTCGCCCTGAATCTGACCCACCAGGCCCTGGATGTCGC
>Ga0182030_10012285_pt1 | contig 17175 bp, 14 predicted proteins | sample 812S3MmetaG_FD_121299 | JGI IMG/M metagenome (GOLD analysis project Ga0182030, IMG submission 121299) | Permafrost microbial communities from Stordalen Mire, Sweden - 812S3M metaG (Illumina Assembly) | ecosystem: Environmental > Terrestrial > Soil > Wetlands > Permafrost | place: Sweden...
CTGCACCGCCAGTTTTTCGTCCCAGGGCGCCAGGTGCATTACCGGCTGCTCATAATCGCCAAATGAGCTCCACATCACCCACCAGCGGTCGCTCCCGCCTTTTAGCACCCCGCAATTGGGACCGGCGCAGCGGTAAAACGGACTCGGAATGAGAAACAGATTTTCGGTCATGGCCCACCTGAATATCCCGGCCATTGTAGCTGAGGAGGACGTGCGGGGCCATGGGTTATAAATCGCAGGTTATAAATCACGTTTTGGTGCGTGTCTTGGAGGTTATGCGCCCGCTATTGGTACAGCAAATACTTTTCCCGCAGGCGCACAAATTCTTCCAGCCGCTCCTGCCAGTCCTCGGCAATCCGTCTCGGATCTTCTCCCGCCCCGATCGCGTCGAACACTGCCTGATTCACCAGCAGATCCGCCATCCGCTCCAGTTTGAAGTCGTTGGGATACAGCTTGTGCAGCGCCGATGCCAGCTCGATTCCCAACTCCGGCGAATCCAGAGTATTTCGATCCAGAACAATCAGATTCACGCCTTCGCATCGTTCGCCCGCGAAGTTACTCGATGACGGAGTGAAAACGGTCGGCACGAACCGCACACTCTGAATCCCGCGGGCGTTCAAGAACGCCGCCAATTCCCTGCTCTTGATCCAGGGCGCGCCCACCACTTCGAATGGCGTATCCGTCCCCCGGCCTACGGAGACATTCGTTCCCTCAATCAAAGCCACTCCGGGATAAAGCGTTGCCTCGTTCAAATCCCGCAGATTGGGCGAAGTGTTCACCCATGCGAGGCCGGTCGAATCGAACCAGTCTCCAGGCTGCCAGCCCTCCATCGCAACCACATCGAGCCGCGCCCCAAGATGCCGCTCGGCATTAAACATCTTGGCCAGTTCACCCAAAGTCATGCCGTGGCGCACGGGCTCGGGAAAGTAGTTCGTAAAACTTTCCCGCCCGGAATCCGAAACCGGCCCCTGCACAAACGATCCCGTAATCGGGTTCGGCCGATCCAGGATGACCACTTCAACACCCGCCTTCGCGGCAGCCTCCAGAAAATACCCGACCGTAGTCTCGTAGGTATAAAACCGAACGCCGGCATCGGCCAGATCGATCACCACCGCATCCAGTCGCTTCAGCACGTCCAGCGAAGGACGCCGCGCCACGTCGCTTGCTCCGTACACGCTGTAGACCGCAACTCCGGTCGCCGTGTCCTTCGTATTCTTGACGTCGGTCGTGTCGAGCGTCCCGGTAACGCCATGCTCCGGACTAAAAATCGCATCCAGCGAAATGCCGGGCACACTCGCCAGCACGTCAATCGTCCGGCGTCCTTCCGAATCGACGCCGGTCTGATTCGTCAGTAGTCCAATACTTCTCGGGGCCCCCCCTCTCTTCGGATGCAGCGCAGCGAACTTCGTCTCCTCGAGCACATCGATTCCCGTCTTCACCGTTCCGTTCCGTACCCCGAGCTTGCGCGCCGCGCTCTGCATCTCGTTGTATCCGGTGATCGTCGCCACCCGCATCTTCTCCGCTTCGGCGGGATCGAGCGCCAGCGCTGCCGCCACGGCCGTGGCGACCTTGGTCCGCAGCGATATTGCGCTTCCCTTCTCCTTCGCCGGCAGCACGTTCATATGCACGGCATTCGTTAGCAGCACGATATACGTCTTGGTCGCCGGATCGATCCACAGCGAAGTCCCGGTGAATCCGGTATGCCCGTAACCACCCACCGGCAGCAGCTCTCCACGGTTGGTCGAAAAAGGAGAATCGATGTCCCAGCCAAATCCCCGCAGCGACGTTCCATTCACCGGCTGCTGTGGCGCAGTCATCTTCGCAATCGTCGCCGGAGTCAGCACGCCGCGCCCGCCATCGAGCAAAGCCTGCGCAAAAAGCGCCAGATCGTCGGCGGTGGAAAATACTCCCGCGTCACCCGCCACGCCGCCCATCCGCCGGGCCGTAGGATCATGCACCTCTCCGCGAAGCAGGTGATGATTTTCGTCCTCTTCAGTCGGCGCAATTCGCGGCTCCCACGAATGAGGAGGAACGAACCGCGTCTCCTTCATACCCAGCGGTGCAAAAATATGCTTGGCCGCATACTCGTCGAGCGATTCGCCGGAGAGCCGCTCCACCAGCGCTCCCAGCACGACGAAGTTGATGTCGCTATAAACAAACGCAGATCCTGGAGCCCGCTCTGGAGCCTCCTCAAATGCCATCCGATAGGCTGTCTGCTTGCCTTCCCACGGCTTCGTCAAATCCAGATCCGGAGCGAGCCCCGAGTAGTGCACCAGCAACTCGCGGATCGTAATATCCTGTTTCCCGTTCTGTCCAAACTCGGGAAGGTACTTCACGACCGGATCGTTCATGCGAAGCTTTCCCTGCTCCCAGAGTTGCATAATCGCGGTCGTGGTTGCGATGACCTTGGTCAGCGACGCACAATCGAAGACCGTATCGAGTGTCATCGCCTCCCGCCGAGGTTCCAGAGCGCGGCTGCCGTAAGCCTTGCGATACACCACCTGCCCGTCGTGGCCGACGACGAGCACCGCGCCTGGAATCTGTTGCTGGGCGATGGCGTCGTTGATGATGGGGTCGAGAACGGCGAGGCGGGAATCAAGCGGAGCCTGCGCGATCGCGGCGCCAGAAAACAGCAGAGCGAGCGGCAGCAGAATTTTCAATAGATGTTTCACGTCTGTTGTGACTCTACATGACTGCGAAGGTGCGGCTCAAGGGCGAAGGTTACAAACGATGCTCTCAAGGTAACTCCCCGTTTGCCTCCGCTCGCCGCGTTTGTTATAACCCCATCAGTTCACAAAACACCCTTGGAGCTGACGCTGCCCAATCGAGAATCTGGCTTTTCCTTTCTCGTGCGCAATTTTGCCGAGCAGGATGATCGCTTTCGCCGTGCTTCCGGCGTCCTCGAAAAGGCCATCGCCGACCGCGCTTTCCCCGCCTGCTCACTCGCCATCACTTTTCGCGGAGAACTCGTCGCCCACAAAGCCTTCGGCCGCTTCACCTACGATCCGGCGTCACCCGAGGTCACCACCGCGACCCTTTTCGATCTCGCCTCACTCACCAAAGTCGTCGCGACGACCGCCATGGCCATGATCCTCTATGAGCGTGGACTGCTCGATCTCGAAGCCCCGGTCACCGCCATCGTCCCCGAATTCGCAAACCCACTGGACAATGATGACCCGCGCCGCCGCGAAGTCACCGTGCGCATGCTGCTCGCGCACAGCTCCGGCCTGCCCGCCTACGAAAAGCTTTTCCAGCTCGCCCAGACTCGTGAACAACTTCTGCAAGCCGCCTTCACCGCGCCGCTGACCGACGCTCCCGGTGCGCGCGCCGAATACAGCGACATCGGCTTCATCATTCTGGGCGTCGTCCTCGAACGCCTGGCCGACGAATCTCTCGACGCATTCTGCCAGCGCGAAATTTTCGGTCCGCTCGGCATGACTCAAACAACCTTCAAGCCCACGGCCGCCTTGAAAGACGCTATCCCTCCAACCGCCGACGATCGCACGTTCCGCCACCGCATCATTCAAGGCGAAGTGCAGGACGAAAACGCAAGCGTCCTCGGCGGTGTTGCCGGACACGCCGGCCTGTTCTCCACCGCCGAAGATCTGGCCATCTTGGCCCACGCCATGCTCAACGGCGGACATCCCATCCTCCGCTCCTCGACTGTCGAATTCTTTTCGCGCCGCGAATCCTCTCCCGACGGAACTTCCCGAGCTCTAGGCTGGGACACGCCTTCTGCGCCCTCGCAATCCGGTAGGCACTTTTCCTCCCGTTCCTTCGGACACCTTGGCTACACCGGCACGTCCCTGTGGCTCGACCCGGAGCGCCAGCTTTCGATAGCTTTGCTAACCAACCGCACCTGGCCTGACTGCCAGAATCAGTCGATTAAACAGGTGCGCCCCGCGTTTTATGACGCGGTGGTAGAAGCTCTGGGGAAACAAGATTGAAGCGAAAAGCCTTGAAATACGAAGCGAGCGGTGTAGAACTCCGCCGCCTCGGCACCGAGAAAACAAACCGCGCCTCCGTCGATCTGGATCGTAAGTCCGCGCTCGAAATCGCACGCATTATCAACGCGGAAGACGCCAAGGTCGCCGCGGCCGTAAAGCGCGTTCTCCCGCAAATCGCGCACGCCATCGATCTGATCGCCGCCGCGCTCTCCCAAGGTGGACGCCTCATCTACGTTGGCACCGGCACCAGTGGACGCATCGCCGCCCTCGACGCCGTTGAATGTCCGCCTACCTTTGACGTCTCCGCACGGATGGTTCAATTTGTCATCGCCGGCGGCCCCAAAGCGCTGGGCGCAGCCGTGGAAGCCGACGAAGACTCGCGCGAACTCGGCCGCAGAGCCATCGCCAGGAAGAAGCCAACCAGGAGAGATGTCGTCGTTGGCATTGCCGCCAGCGGACGCACTCCCTTCACCATCGCAGCCATCGAGTATGCGCGCGCGCACGGCGCAAAAACTGTTGCCGTCGTTTGCAATCCGAGGTCCCCGCTCGGCAAAGCAGCTCATGTGGCTATTGTCGCGGAGGTCGGCGCCGAAGTGGTCGCTGGCTCCACGCGTATGAAAGCCGGCACGGCGCAGAAGATGATTCTGAACATGCTCACGACGGGCGCGATGACGCGTCTCGGCTATGTTTACGGCAACCTGATGGTCAATGTCAGTCCGAAGAACGAGAAACTGGTCGAACGCGGAGTCGGCATCCTGGAAGAAGCCGCCGGACTCGGCCATGCGGCAGCGCGTAGATTCCTCGCGGCCGCCGGAGGTCGCGTTCCCGTTGCGCTGGTGATGGCCAAAGCGGGAGTCAATCGCGCCAAGGCCGTCGCTGCCCTGAGAGCATCACAAGCCCAAGTGCGCAGAGCGATAACGCTGGCAAAGTCCATGTAGGAACGGACGCCTTCGTCCGTCCAGCCGAGCAAAGCTTGGCCAGTGGCGTCCCCGCCCGGCTGGACGGGCGAGACGCCCGTCGCTCCACCATATAACTCGTACTAGAATGAGAGCGGCGCTTCAGTTTTTCAGGAACCACTAAGTTATGGATAAGCTCGTAATCCGCGGCGGTAATCCCCTGCTGGGGACGGTTCGAATCAGTGGCGCGAAGAACGCCGCACTCCCTTGCATGGCGGCGGCCCTGCTCACCGACGAACCGGTGATTCTCGAAAACATCCCGCAGGTGCGCGACATCGAGACCACGCGCAAGCTGCTTGCCGCCATGGGCGCGGAAGTCGAACTCGGCTATGGACGCGCCCATCATCGGACAACGATTTGCGCGCGCACTCTCGCCGCTCCTGAAGCGTCGTATGAACTGGTCAAGACCATGCGCGCCTCCACGCTCGTGCTGGGGCCGCTGGTTGCCCGCTGTGGCCACGCCCGCGTTTCCCTGCCCGGAGGATGCGCTATTGGCGCCCGCCCCATCGATCTCCACATCAAGGGACTGGAGCGTCTGGGCGCGAAGATCACGCAAGAGCATGGCTACGTCGAGGCCGCCGTTGATCCGCTAAAAGGCGGTCGCCTGCGTGGCGCGGAAGTTGTCTTCGACAAAATTACCGTCACCGGCACTGAAGACCTGCTCATGGCCGCCACGCTTGCCGATGGCGAAACGGTCATGCAGAACTGCGCCCGCGAACCTGAAGTCGCCGATCTCGCCGCGCTGCTCAACGCCATGGGGGCGAAGATTCAAGGCGCCGGCACGTCCACGATTCGCGTGAAGGGCGTCGCTAAGCTGCACGGCGCGCGGCACCGCATCATCCCCGACCGCATCGAAGCCGGAACCTTCATCATCGCCGGAGCCCTCACGGGCGGGGACGTCAACGTGGCCGGATGCGATCCCGCGCACCTTGCCGGTATCTTGCAGAAGCTCGCGGAGACCGGCGTCAAAACTACCGTGAAAGCCGACTCTGTACGGGTCATGGGCGATCAGCCGCTCGAAGCCGCCGACATGAATACGGAAGAATATCCCGGCTTCCCCACCGACATGCAGGCGCAGTACATGGCGCTTACGACGCAGGCCGCGGGCACGTCGATCGTCACGGAGAATATTTTTGAGAACCGATTCATGCATGCGCAGGAACTGGTCCGCATGGGCGCCAACATCAAGATCGAAGGCCGCCGCGCCATCGTGCGCGGTGGAACTCCGCTCAGCGCGGCCGCAGTTCTCGCATCAGACCTGCGCGCATCGGCCTCGCTCGTGCTGGCCGCCCTGGTCGCCGACGGCGAGACCATCATCGACCGCGTCTATCACCTGGATCGGGGCTACGAGCACATCGAAGAGAAACTAAAAACCCTGGGCGCGGAAGTCCGCCGCGTCGGCGACATATTCCCTAAACGAGCCGTTGCCCCCTTGGGCGGGTAGTTGCCGGTTTTCCACTGCTGCCGGAGGTAACGATAGTAACCTCCTTGTACAAGAGGAGGAAATGCCCCTCCCACGGTTTGTTGACTTAGTATCTGCTCCTTGCCGCCCCAATACCGCTGCTCAGCTCCTTGTTGCGTACCTCCTGACTCGGCCTGTTACTCACAGGCCCGCCGCTGTCCTTCATGGGTGACTTTCGTAATCCTCCCTCAGTAGCGCACGTGTGCGATAACTGAGGTGCGGCCGAGATTTAGACGAGAAGTATCCAAGTCAAGAAGCGCTGGCGCACGCACGCCTACGTGCCAAAGGACCCAGTTATGAAGGTTGTCGTTCTGTGCGGTGGATTAGGTACCCGTCTCCGGGAAGAGACCGAATTCCGCCCCAAACCCATGGTTGAGATCGGTGGCCGTCCGATTCTCTGGCACATCATGAAGACCTATGCACACTATGGGATCCGTGAATTCGTCCTGTGCCTCGGTTACCGCGGCAACATGATCAAGGACTACTTCCTGAACTACGAGGCGATGAATAACGACTTCGCCATCTGCCTCGGCCGTAACTCGAAGATCGAGTACAAGAACGGCCATCACGAACAAGACTTCCAGGTCACGCTTGCCGATACCGGACAGAACACCATGACGGGCGGAAGGGTGAAGAAGATCGAGAAGTATGTCGGTGAAGATCTCTTCATGCTGACCTATGGCGACGGGGTAGGCAATGTGAACATCCCCGAACTGCTGGAGTTCCACAAGAGCCATGGCAAGCTGGCGACGGTCACGACCATCACTCCGAGTTCCCGCTTCGGAGTTATCGAGGCGAACTCGATAGGACGGGTAACAAATTTCAAAGAAAAACCGAAGACCAGCGGCCGCGCCAGCGCAGGCTTCTTCGTGCTCGATCGCCGGGTATTCGATTATCTCGGCGGCGACGATTGCATTTTCGAGAGGGAGCCACTGGAGCGGTTGGCGAACGAGGGACAGTTGATGGCGTATCCGCACGACGGTTTTTTTTACGCGATGGATACCTACCGCGAATACGAATACTTGAACCAATTGTGGAACGCGAAGCAGGCGCCATGGAAGGTTTGGCAGGAATGAAGAACAGCTTCTGGCGTGACCGCACGGTCCTTGTCACAGGCGCCACCGGACTGGTTGGCGGCTGGCTGACCAAGCACCTGCTGGAGCAGGGCGCGTCGGTTACGGCGCTGGTACGGGACTGGGTTCCCGCCAGCGAATTCGCGCGCCAGAGACTGACCGAGTGCGTCAACGTAGTCCGCGGGGGTCTGAGCAGTCCTACCCTGCTGGAACGAGTGCTGGGCGAATACGAGATCGAGGTCGTCTTTCATCTCGCGGCCCAGACGATCGTGGGGATCGCGAACCGCAATCCGCTCTCAACCTTTGAGAGCAACATACGCGGGACGTGGAATGTGCTAGAGGCTTGCCGACGTTCGCCCTTGGTGAAGTCGGTCGTCATTGCATCGTCGGATAAGGCTTATGGAGACCAGGCCGTGCTTCCTTACAAGGAAGATATGCCGTTGCAGGGAAAACATCCCTACGACGTTAGTAAGTCTTGCTCAGACCTGATTGCACAGTCCTATGCGCACACGTTCGGCGTTCCGCTGGCGATTACGCGCTGCGGCAATTTTTACGGTGGCGGCGACCTCAACTGGAACCGCGTGGTCCCCGGCACTATCCGCTCTGTAATTCGCGGCGAGCGGCCCATCATTCGCTCGGACGGCAAGTATGTGCGCGATTACTTCTACGTGGAAGATGGCGCGGCGGCATACATGCTCCTCGCGGAGCGGCTTCTCCGCGATCCAAAGCTAGGCAGCGTTGCTTATAACTTTTCGAATGAAGCGCAGGTCAGCGTGCTCGAAATGGTGAACGCAATCCTGGCAAAGATGGGTACGAAGTTAAAACCCGAGATCCAGAATCAGGCGTCGAATGAGATCCGCCATCAGTTCCTAAGCGCGGAGCGAGCACGCACCGAATTGAACTGGAAGCCGTTATTCACGTTGGATGAAGGACTGGAGAAGACGATCGCGTGGTACCGGGAGGCGCTGAAATAATGTCACGAGCAGACGAACTGCGCGACCGGATCCGCGAAATGGTGGGCGAGTATTATCGGGAGGCCTTTCCCGCGCGTTCATTCGTGCCAGGATCGTCGCTTGTACCCGTTTCCGGTCGTGTTTTCGACGAACAGGAAATCGAACTGCTGGTGGATTCGTCGCTCGATTTCTGGCTGACGACCGGGCGCTTTGCCGAGCAGTTCGAACGCGAGTTCGCAAAATTTGCCGGTGTGCGTGAGGCGGTATTGGTGAACTCGGGATCGTCGGCGAACCTGCTGGCGCTCACGGCGTTGACTTCGGAGAATCTGGGCGAACGGCAGTTAAAGCCCGGGGATGAGGTCATCACCCTGGCAGCGGGATTTCCCACCACGGTCAATCCGATCGTGCAGAACGGGCTGGTGCCCGTATTCGTCGACGTTCACATTCCAACCTTCAACGTGGATGTCAGTTATCTCGACGCGGCTCTGTCCGATCGTACCCGCGCCATCATCTTTGCGCACACGCTGGGCAATCCGTTCGATCTTGACGCCGTAACGTCCTTCGCAAAGAAGCATGGCCTGTGGCTGATCGAAGACTGCTGCGACGCGCTCGGCGCTACCTATCGCGGACAGAAAGTCGGAACTTTCGGCGATCTCGCTACCTTCAGCTTCTATCCGGCGCACCACATCACCATGGGCGAAGGTGGTTGCGTGTTGACGAACCACCCTCGGTTGCGCACGCTCGTTGAATCGTTCCGCGACTGGGGCCGCGACTGCTGGTGCGCTCCCGGCAAGGAAAACACCTGTGGTAAGCGCTTCGATTGGCGACTGGGGGCCTTGCCGCACGGCTACGATCACAAGTACATCTATTCGCACATCGGCTACAACCTGAAGGCGACGGACATGCAAGCCGCGGTCGGCGTCGCACAGCTAAAGAAGCTGCCGGCCTTCATCGCGGCCCGAAAAAAGAATTACGCAGCGCTTCGGGAAGGTCTGGCGGGCGCGCAGAACCATTTCGTGCTTCCGGAAGCGACGCCGAATTCAGATCCGAGCTGGTTTGGGTTCCCCCTGCTGGTTCGCGAGGACGCGCCATTCTCACGCAAGAACGTAGTTCAGTACCTCGATTCGAAAAAGATCCAAACCCGGCAGCTGTTCGGCGGCAATCTCCTGCGCCAACCGGCCTACAAGAACATTCGTCATCGAGTTATCGGCGATCTGAAGAACAGCGATCGCGTGATGAGCCAGGCATTTTGGATCGGAGTCTACCCGGGACTGACGGGCGAGATGATCGAGTACATGTCAGAGACTTTAAGTTCGATGGTGTCGAAGGGAGTACATGCCGATGCAGCACGAAACTGACAACAGATCCGCAGCCAACAACACGCAAGTCCGACTGGGCTCCAAGGTGGTCGGAACGGGACAGCCTTGCTATGTCATCGCTGAAATCGGAATTAACCACAACGGCGACATCGATCTTGCCAAGCAATTGATCAACGTCGCGGTGGGCGCCGGTTGCAGCGCGGTCAAGTTCCAGAAGCGGACGATCGAAGTTGTCTACTCCGCCGAGGAACTGGCGAAACCACGCGAAAATCCATTCGGTCCAACTAATGGCGACCTGAAACGCGGTCTTGAGTTCGGTCTGGAAGAGTACAAGGAAATCGATCGCTATTGCAGAGAAGTGAAGGTCGACTGGTTCGCTTCCTGTTGGGATGAAGGGTCGGTCGATTTCATCGCGCAGTTTGATGTTCCCTGCTTCAAAATCGCCTCGGCCTCCCTGACGGATGACAATCTGTTACGGCACACGCGGGCAGTCGGTAAACCGATCCTCCTGTCCACCGGTATGAGCACGCTCGACCAGATCGACCACGCCCTCGAGATCGTGGGCAAGAAGGACTTAGTCCTGCTGCAGGCGTGCAGCACTTATCCAGCGTATTACGAAGAACTGAATCTGCGGGTTATCGACACGCTGATCGAGCGCTATGGAGTGCCGGTCGGCTACTCTGGGCACGAAACGGGTTTGCCTTCGAGCGTGGCGGCGCGGGTTATGGGGGCGTGCGTCATTGAGCGGCATATCACCCTGGACCGGTCAATGTGGGGTTCGGATCACGCTGCGTCGCTCGAGCCCAACGGAATCACGCGTCTGGTACGCGACATTCGTTTAATCGAGAAGTCGATGGGGGATGGAGTGAAGCGCGTGCTCGAGCGCGAGCAGCCGATCATCAACAAACTGCGCCGGGTGCGCGCCGCGCATGCATAGGATCAAGGCCATAGCGATGGATGTGGATGGCGTGCTCACCGACGGCGGGGTGTGGTGGGGACCGAACGGCGAAGAGTGGAAACGATTCTGTTTTGCCGACATTATGGGACTCTCGCTAGCACGAAAATCGGGAATGGTGATTGGTTTGATGTCGGGCGAGAATAGCCCGTTGGTCGACCGGTTTGCCAGTAAGCTTGGTATCAGCGACGTCGACAAGGACTGCAAGGACAAAGCCAGCGCGCTGCGCGCCTTCTCGGAGCGGCACGGGTTGGGTTTGCAGGAGATTTGCTTCATTGGGGACGATGTGAACGATTTACCCGCGCTGCACATCGCCGGCCTCGGCGCCTGTCCTGCGGATGCGCGCCCTTCGATCCGAGAGCATTGCCAGGTGGTCACCAAACTCCCCGGCGGTAATGGCGCCGTGCGCGAGGTCGTGGACATGTTGCTCGGGTCGGCCAAAATGGCGGCAAAGCCGTGACTCCTCGGCACCCTGACTGCCGCAGCGAAGAAATGATGGGTTGTGTCTATCGCGACAGATGTCCGGATGGGACAGCGAACGGAATGAATTTATGCAATTTCTAAAGGACTACCTCGTCCGGCTTGGGCCAAATAGTGTGCTGGTTCAAGCGGCATTGCGGATGTACGGATTTCGTCGTGGTTATCGTGTCGAATTTGCGAATGATGTCATCATGCTTCGCCAGGCTGAGCGGGAAATGATACTGAACAAAGCTCAATACGTTCAGGTTCCGATAATGATGGAATGCTATAACCTATTTTTCGACACCGTCGAGGGCCACGCTAGTGAAGGTCGAACAGTCCTCGACTTCTCCCGGCCCGGTCTCCAACGCTACCGCAAGAGTGGCGCGGCATTCCGTTTTCCGTCAATTCCGGAAGATGATGTGATGGACGCATATACTCATGGCTATGCACCTCAACCTGGCGACGTTGTTTGGGATGCTGGCGCACATGCTGGGGCCACTGCCTATTTCTTAGCGCAGATGGTAGGACCCAGCGGCAGAGTCTATGCCTTTGAGCCCGACCAGAATAACTATAACTACCTCTTGCAGAACATCGAATTGCACAAACTGCAGAACGTCATCCCGGTAAAAAAGGCTCTTTCAGGTTCCAGCGGTACGGCTGACTTTTGCATGGACGGCTCCATGAGCGCGGGACTAACCGACTATCTCACCTATTCGGAAAAGGACAAATTTCAGAGAGTGTTGACCGTAACTTTCGCCGACGCGTGTGCCGAATTCGGCGAGGTTCCGGCCTACGTAAAAATGGATATAGAAGGAGCAGAGGTCGCCACAGTCGAAAGCTCGCAAGAATTTCTGAAGGCGCATCCGGTCAATTTTGCAATCGAGAGCTATCACCCGGTCGATGGAGAGCGGACATGGAGACCTTTGGAAAAACTGTTCTCCAGTATCGGATATGAGGTTTGGTCGTCGGATAAATTTGGCCAGATGTTTACTTGGGCGAAGCCGGTTTCTAAGAGACATTCCTCATCCGCTGCGTTGGAGAACGGGCCCGTGAGAACTTGACCCTGGGCCGCAAACTCGCGCGTCAACGCTCGCGCAGCGTAACCACCGGGTTGGTTAATCCGAGGGCAGTAATCCGGTTGCGGATGCCTTGGGTATGCAACAAGGTCGCAAGGATAATCGGTGCCTTCTGGTTCTCCAACTGATCGGGAAGAATGATTGGCACGCCGCGCAACGTTTTTCCGACATGGACCGGGTTTCCATCCACGAAAGCAACCACTTTAGCATCCTTCAACGCCGTATCACACAGGAGCTTCATGGTCAGTTGGCCCGTCCCCCAAATGATCACTTCTGTTGAAGATGCAAGCACACTCCGCAGGTGCTGATCGATTTCTTGCATCATGGCCCGGGATTCATCGATGTAGCGCTCCATCTGCCCTCGAAATGCGCTGTCGATGAGCCAAGGTTGCTGAAGTTGAGCGGTACGACGCTCGTACCCCACTTCGAGGCCGGGGAATACCAGGCCGGATGGCCCGGTCGCCAGCACGCGTTTCTCGAGTACTGGCGCAAATCCAAACTGAACCATTAAATTTCGCAGTGAGGCTAAGGAGAAGTGATTGATGTGCTCAGTATTGATGTCTTGAAATGGGGCATGCAGGTAGTCCGCGTACCCAGCCGCATCCGGCACTTCGAGGAAGATGCGGCCGTTGTCACTACAAACACCCACTAATGCCGCGATTGCACTCTTTACGTCAAGAACGTGCTCGAGAACAGAGGTTAGTATTATGGCATCAAAACAGCCTATCTCTGCAGGAAGATGAGCAAGCTCTCCGCGATAAGCTTGACAACCCCCGTTGCGAGTGTTTTTCACGCACGCAGGAGAAGGATCGACCCCAACGAGATTTGAAAATCCCAGGCGACCCAGCACCTGAAGCAACCCCCCATTGGCGCACCCTACATCGAGGATGCGAGCCCCCTTGGAAGGAATGTGATTGGCGAATAGCGCTCCGGTTTGCTCAAGACGGGCGATATCGTCCGGGGGAGTCGTCCCCGTCTGGGCTCCGGCTGGCTGCTCGTAAATGGAGCAGGTACCGTAGAACTTTTCGTAGTCAGCCTGCGTGGCGGGCGTGTCAGCGTACACCATACCGCATGACGAACAGATCACGACGTCGTATTCATCCGGCAGTGGATAATCGTCTGAGACTGCAAATCTCTGGTGATGCAGCACATCTCCACGCTTGCCATCGCAAACCGGACAGGGACGCAAAAGATTCTTCATGTCTTTCTTACCAGCAACTCCTACCACCATCCACCACGAGATTCGTGCCCGTCATATATGACGATGCGTCCGAACATAGAAACACAATGGCACCCTGATATTCGCTAATCGCAGCCATGCGTCCAAGTGGGATCAGGTTTGTCAAGCGAGCAACAAAATCTTCCGGCTGTCCGTTGTACACGCCACCAGGCGAAATGGCATTGACGCGTACCTTTTTGTCGGCCCAGTAGCTGGCCAGATATCGCGTTAGACCCACCAGCGCTGACTTTACTACCGAATAGGTCACGGGCTTGACGGGCTGCATTTGCTCCGGCACATCGGGCTGCCGGTAAATGCGCTGATCGGGAGCGATCAGGGCGAGATCCGACGCCACGTTTACGATGACTCCGCCGCCGTTGCTGGCCATGTGACTTCCAAACACTTTACTGCACAGGAAAGCGCCGGTCAGGCCTACGGCAATGTCCGCCTCCCACTGCGTCAAAGGAAAATTCTCCAGCCGCGAGAAGTTAACCTCTGTGCTGGCCTCCATCTTGGGATTGTTAGCCGCGTTGTTGACAAGGATATCGAGACGTCCGAAGCGGGCCAGGATCTCGGCGCACAGCGCTTCAATTTCCGGCTGCTTGGTTATGTCCGCAGCGCAGCCGATTGCCCTAACACCATACTCGTGCGACAGTGCGGCCGCTTTTTCGCTGGCGCCTTGCCGTTGAATGTCGACCAGGACCGGGATGCCGCCCGCGGCCGCAATCGCTCGGGCGTGTTGTTCGCCGAGCAGTCCCGCACCACCCGTAATTACGGCAACGCGCCCGGATAAGTCAAAGAGATTCCCAAGCTCTGTCATACTTTCTCGATTCTTCAGGAAACCTCCACCACACGGCCGGTTGCGATCGATTCCTTCGCGGCCAGTGCCAGTTTGAGGCTCCAGATACCATCACCCAAGTCAACCACTGGTTTGGTCCGCGTTTTCACACAGTCAAGAAAATGCTGCATCTCAAGGATGAACAGTTGATTGCGGTCCAGTTGCTCGCAAGCGAACCGATCCGCTACGTTTCCTTCGGCGCCATACAGGGTGACCGAAAGCGTTGGGAAATCGAGGATGGCTTTGCCCGCGTCCCCTATCACCTCACACTGCCGCCGCGGCGGTCGCTGCAAATAGTCCTGCTGCAAGTGGACGGGAAGTGGCCTTCCAGCGAACTCGCACTCCATCAGTGTGCTGGCTACATCCTCAACGTCGATCTCAAGATTACTCCAGTGCCCGCCGATTGAGAACAAACGCTTCGCCTTGCCGAACAAGGAGTAGAGATAGTCGAACTCGTGAATCTGCGAGAGTATTACACCGCCGCCCAAGTCTGCCCGAGCGGCATAGCCCTGCCGGTAATCCTCATAACGATGAAAGCCGGGCAGGTATTCACCTACCGTGGCGCGGACTGCAAGCAGGTTGCCAAGCAGGCCTTTTTCCACGATCTCCCGCAGGCGCAGAAAGCAAGGATGGAAACGATACTGATAACCAACCATGACGACCCGGGCCTGCTTCTCAACCAAAGCTTGCAGTTCGGGCAGACCCGCCACGCTGTCCGATAGCGGCTTTTCTACAAAGAGATCACAGCCGCCACGAACGCAAGCTAACGCCACAGGAACATGCAAGCCGCTGGGGTTACAGATAAATGCGATGTCAGGCTTTTCCTCCAGCGCCAACTCCAAGTCACCAAAGACGCGGACCCGATACTCTCGCTCGACGTCGCGGTCCCCGTCAATTTGCATAGTGGGAGTAATCACATGGGAAAGCTTTCGGACGCGATAGGCAAGTATCTCAACGTCATCGCCAAGCAGCGTGCGTAGATTTCGTAGATGTCGCTGTCCGATGCTCCCTAGTCCGATGATCAATATCTTCATCAGTTCGCTCAGAAAACGAAACCCGCTGCCTGCAACTGGCTCAGCACAAATTCCCGGTTATGCCGAACCCATGCAAGCTCTTTCCCAGCCTCGCCACGCGCAGCCTCCATTACAAAGTCTCCCTTGTATCCGATTTTGTGCAGATGGGAGAGCAAAACCGGAATTTCCGCATTGCCTGTTCCAAGGGGAACCGTTCCGCCGCCACGAATCCGGTCTTTTATATGTACGCCACCGATTCGGTCGCCATAGGCCGCCATCTCTTCGCGCACTTCGTAGCCAAGAGAAGCGCTGTTTCCGGAATCGTAGTTCACCTTCACCTGTGGCAATTTGGCCAAGAGCATGGTGAGGCGGTGCGGATCGAGCGATGTCTCCAAGTCTAACTCGATACCGGACTTCCCGGCGTGTGTAAGAGCGCGACGCATTACTTGTACAACCTGCAGCTCCTCGGCATCGCTCTCAATCTTCGAATTGTCCAAGAATGGGAGAACAACACGGTGAATGCCAGCCAGCCGGCAACGATCAAGGAGCCACAGTAGTTTATTGACTCTCTCTTCCTGTTCCGCCGCGACGGCCTTCGCGAGCGGACGCGCCATAAAGTAGTCGGCGCACAGGGAGACGACAGCGATATTGTATTTCTCAGACAGCTGGCGCATCTCCGCTCGACCACTATCGGCGCCGATCGGGTTTTCGCTCTCGCTGATGGAGTCGTAGATCCACTCGATCGCGTCCACGTGGGCCGCTGCCGCCAGGGCAAATTCTTCTCTCCAATGCTTGCTGGGAAAGGACTGATGGCGTCCTTCAACAGGTGGCAAAAGTCGGCCCTGCATGACCGCAATTCGCATGAATGTTACTCCTCCTCCACAGGGATCAACATGTTCGAAAGAAATTCCTCGCGCGAGAGGAACGGGTAAAGATCTTCCAACGGCTTGGAGACAAACGATCCATCCGGCCGTTGCATGGAGGAAAGTCGAGGACCGCGGGACTCATCGGGAATAATGAACGTATCGCAAACCAGCGGTCCGCCACGGTTGAGTACTCGCTGCAGATCGGCGCGGAGATCGGATTGATCGCGGATGACGTCGGTTTGCAACCCATAAGCCTGGGCGACCTTGGAGATATCTGGTAGAGTTTGCCCGGTTTCGGGGCTGCACCCGATCCGCGGTGCGCCAAAGAAGTTCGTCTGCGAAGCGCGAATGGAAGCATAACCGTCATTGTTCAACACAAAGAACGTGATGGGTAGCTTAAGCCGTGAAACAGTTTCCAGTTCCTGGATGTTGAATTGAAAACCTCCATCGCCATCCACGCACACTACCGGGCGGCGGCCGTTTGCCATGCAGACCCCAATGGAAGCGGCGATGCCGTATCCCATGGCTCCCAACGCCGTGGTATGAAACACCCTCTGCCCGGTCTTGACCCGCAACGCCAGCAGGAAGAGTTCAATCGCGCTGCCCGAACTCCCTGAAACAATGGGAGTGTTCCCCGGCAGCACGTCCTGAAGCGCTTCTGCCAGGTGATACATGCTGACTCGCCCTTCGGGCTTGCGATGTTCAGGCTGGATGACGGGATAGCGGTTCTTCCAATCCGCACAGCGCTGCTTCCAGGGCGACCGATCCTTTCGCTGAAACTCCGACTTGCGGCGAAGCAGGGCGCGAATAAACTCGCCTGCGTCAGCCTGCACCTTTGTCTGAATAGAATCGCCCATTTTGGCCAGTTCGAAAGGATCAATGTCAACCATCACCTTGTGAGCGGCACGGGCAAATCGCTCTGGAGAGTAGCCCGTGATCACGCGATCCAAGCGCGCGCCCAGCGCGAGCAGGAAATCTGAATTCTGAACAGCAAAGTTTGCGCCGCGCGGTGCAAGAGAACCGGGACGACCAACAA
>Ga0182030_10012286_pt1 | contig 17172 bp, 15 predicted proteins | sample 812S3MmetaG_FD_121299 | JGI IMG/M metagenome (GOLD analysis project Ga0182030, IMG submission 121299) | Permafrost microbial communities from Stordalen Mire, Sweden - 812S3M metaG (Illumina Assembly) | ecosystem: Environmental > Terrestrial > Soil > Wetlands > Permafrost | place: Sweden...
ACCACGGCGGAGGGCGTCGAGACCCAGCAGCAGCGCGAATTGCTTTGCACGCTGGGCTGCGCCGAAATGCAGGGCTACCTGTTCAGCGCCGCAAAGCCGGCCGAAGAGATCAAGCAGCTGTTGAACGCGGGTCGCGAGCGGAAGGTAGCCGCGGCCTAAAGGTGGCTGGCCGGCGCGCGCTCCGCGCCATCTGGTTGCGCCGCAAACGGATCCGACCTGAAGCGGCCGGATCACCCATTCATCGGCGAATCCATGCGTTCGCGTTCGAGATTGACAGTAGGCTCACCAATCGTGTTTCATCGCGGGCAACCGCCTGATAGCGCGTGCCGGAAGGAAACATGGACGACATCATCATCGTCGGCGCCGGCATCGGCGGATTGACCCTCGGGCTGGCGCTGCAGGCGGCCGGGATTCCCTGCCGTATCTTCGAGTCGGTTGCCGAAATCCGACCCATCGGGGTCGGCATCAATCTGCTTCCGCATGCCACCGCGGAACTTGCCGCGCTCGGATTGGAAGCCGCCTTGGCGCAGGCCGCCATCGCCACCGAGGATGCCACCTTCTTCAATCGCTTCGGCCAGCTGATCTATCGGGAGCCGCTCGGCCGCGCGGCCGGCTACGCACACCCGCAATTCTCGATTCATCGCGGCGATCTGCAGATGATATTGGTTGACGCCTTCCGCGCCCGCGCCGGCCACGACCGGCTCATGACCAGCCATCATTGCCTCTCGGTCGAGCAGGACGCCTCGGGCGTCAGCGTGCATTTTTCCGGTTCGCCTGATGGCGCTGGCCGCAGCACCATCCGCGGCCGCGCGGTGATCGCCTGCGACGGCATCAATTCCGCGATCCGCAAGCAGTTTTTCCCCGGCGAAGGCGAACCGCGCTATTCCGGCGTCAATATGTGGCGCGGGGTGACGCGGTGGAAGCCGATGCTGTCGGGCGCCAGCATGGTGCGGGCGGGATGGCTGTCGAACGGCAAGATGGTGATCTATCCGATCCGTCGGGCTTCCGACGCCGACGGACTGCAGCTCATCAACTGGGTGGCCGAAATCGAGACTCCGGTCTATCGCAAGCGCGACTGGAACCGGCCCGGTTCGATCGACGATTTCATCGGCGCGTTCGCCGACTGGCATTTCGACTGGCTCGACGTCCCCGCCTTTATCCGTGCTGCCGACAGCGTGCTGGAATTTCCGATGGTCGATCAGGACCCGCTGCCGCGCTGGAGCTTTGGCCTGGTCACGCTGCTCGGCGATGCCGCCCACCCGATGGTGCCGCGCGGCTCGAACGGCGCCGGCCAGGCGATCCTGGATGCCCGTGCGCTGGCTTCGGCGCTGCTCGAAAACCGGGATCCGGTCGCCGCGCTCGTCGCCTATCAGCGGCAGCGTCTCGAAGCGACCACAAGGATCGTGCTGACCAACCGTAGCAATCCGCCGGACGCGATCCTGCGCGAGGTGTATCAGCGCACGCACGACCGGCCTTTCGCGGCGATCGAGGATGTCATCAGCCACGAAGAACTGGTCGCCTTGTCCGAAGGCTACAAGCGGATCGCCGGCTATTCGAAGGATGCCTTGCGCGGTTGAGGATGCGGGAAACCGGACCTCGTCCATGCCTCGCGCGGGTCTAATTCGTCAAGGATACGGGTGTCGGCAATGGCCTCGGTCTTGAGCTTGAGGGGGAGACGATGATGCCGGATTCGTACGGCCAAGGCGTTGGCGCATCGCCGGTCGACGTCGTCGAATTCATCGACCAGCAGTCGGTCGGCGGATTTCAGATCCGGCTGCTGCTGAGCTGCGCGGCGGTGCTGTTTCTCGATGGCTTCGACACCCAGGCCATCGGCTATGTCGCGCCCGCACTGGCGAGGGAATGGGGGCTCTCCAAGGGCGCGCTCGGCCCCGTGTTCAGTGCCGGCCTGTTCGGTCTGATGATCGGCGCGCTGCTGTTCGGGCCGCTCGCGGACCGTATCGGCCGCAAGAAGATCATCATTTTATCGACTCTGGCGTTCGGGGTCGGCACGCTGGTGACGGCGTTCGTCCATGACGTCGACGCGCTCCTGGTGATCCGGTTTCTGACCGGGCTCGGCCTTGGCGGCGCGATGCCGAACGCTATTGCGATGACGTCCGAGTTCAATCCGCGTCGCCGCCGCGCCACCATGGTGATGATCATGTTCTGCGGCTTCTCGGTCGGCGCGGCGCTCGGCGGATGGCTTGCGGCCGCGCTGATTCCGCAATTCGGCTGGCGCGCGGTGTTCGTGGTCGGCGGCGTCGTCCCGCTGCTGCTGGTTCCGGTGTTGGCGCTGCGGCTGCCGGAATCGGTGCGGTTCCTGGTGCTCAAAGGAGGCGCGCATCGGCAGGTCGCCGAGTTGCTGCAGAGCCTCGGCCCGAAGGCTGCGTTTCCCCCCGCAACACAGTTTGTCGTGCATGAACCGGAATTACCCGGCCTGCCGGTGCTGCATCTGTTCAGGAGCGGGCGAACCCTGGTCACGCTGTTGCTGTGGGTGGTGTTTTTCATGAGTCTGCTCGACCTTTATTTCCTGTCCAACTGGTTGCCCACGGTTCTCAACGACCTCGGCGCGACGGTGTCGGCGGCGGCGGCGCTCGGATCGATGTTGCAGGTCGGCGGCGTGATCGGAGCCCTTGCGCTCGGCAGCGTCATCGACCGTTTTTCCTTTCGCGCGCTGGCGCTGGTGTATTTCATCGCCGTGTTCGCCGTGTTCGCGATCGGCCAACTCGGGCACTCCGCGGTTCTGGTCGCGATAGCGATTTTCGCGGCCGGCTTTTGCATTGTCGGTGGCCAGATTGCCGCCAATGCGCTGGCCGCGGCGTTCTATCCGACTTCGGTCAGGGCGACCGGCATAGGCTGGGCGCTCGGGATCGGCCGGGCCGGCTCGATTGTCGGGCCGCTGGTCGGCGGCGCGCTGCTGGCCATGAAATGGAACACGGCGTCGGTGTTCACGGCGGCCGCGCTCGCCGCGTTGTGCGCGGCGCTGGCGGCGTTGTGGTTGAGCCGGCTCGCCGGCATGGGCGGCAGCGGCCAGCGCACTGCCGAGCCGGCATCGTTTGCTGCGGCGTTGCATCCGTCGACGACGGCTGGCGCCTAGGCTAGGTTACGGCGCCGGAGCCGCCATCCCGGCGACGTCGATGGTCATGACGGGAGGGCAGGCGATGAACGACGCGGACAATGACAGCAAGGAGCGGGACCGCGAGATCGCCCGGAACGAAAGTGTGCGTCAGACCGTCAGCGACGTCCGCGTCAGTGTCTGGGCGATCGCGGCAGCCGTCGTGATCGGCCTCGCCGCCGTCGGCTGGGTGGTGCTGCACAACAACTAGCGCAATGACGCATCTCTTTCTCATGGCAGGAGAGCGCGTTCAGGCCACGGCGCCTGAGCCGCGCAGCTGCGCGATCGCGGCGTCATCGTAGCCAGCCTTGCGCAGAATCTCGTCGCTGTGCTCGCCGATCCCGGGCGGATGCCGCGGTTGCGTCTTCCGGCTGCCATCGATCCAGATCGGGCTGTTGACGGTGAGCATGGTATCGCCCTCGAACGGCACCAGCACCTCGTTTTCCAGCATCTGGCTGTCATTGGGGATGTCGTCGAGAATGCCGACTACCCCGAACACCAGACCATTGCCGTCAAGTATCTTGCGCCATTCGGCGAGGTCCTTGCCGGCGAAAATCTCGTCGAAGATCCGGATCAATTCCAGCGAGCGGGCGTGGCGGTCGGGCTTGGTGGCGAATCTGGGATCGGTGATGAAATCCTCGCGGCCGAGGCAGCGCGCCAGCGCCGGCCATTGCCGTTCCTCGTTGAGCAGCGACAGAATGATCCAGCGTCCATCGCGGCATTTATAGTGATTGGTCACCGCGTTCAGCGCGTGCTCGCGCGGACGCCGCTCGCCGAATTTGGCACCGCATAATTTGGCCTGGGCGAGGACGCCGTTGGCCCAGATGCCGTTGGCCATCAGGTTCGAGCTGACATGCGAGCCCTGGCCGGTGCGCTCGCGCTTGTAGAGCGCGGTCACGATCGCGCCGTACAGCGCCATCGCGCAGGGGTGGTCGCCCATGCCGGCGACCGAGCGCGCCGGCGTGGTATCAGCATCGGCGCGTACCAGATCCATCAGGCCGGAGCGCGCCCAATAGGCATTGCTGTCGAATCCGGGCTTGTCGGCTTCGGCGCCTTTTTCGCCATAGCCGGTGAACGACGCATAGATCAGGCGGCCATTGAGCGGCGCCAGCTGGGCATAGGTCACGCCGAGCCGGGCGCGCACTGAGGGCGGAAAATTGGTGATGAAGACATCGGCCTCGGCGACCAGGCGATACAACACCGCCTGGCCTTCCGGCCTGGAGAGATCCAGCGCCAGGCTCCGCTTGTTGCGGGACTCCAGCATCCAGGCGAAATTGTGCGGACTGGCGGGATATCCCGGCAAATTCGGCAGGTTGCGATAGGGGTCGCCCGACCCGGGCGGTTCGATCTTGATCACCTCGGCGCCGAAATCCGACAGCACGGTGGCGGCCGCAGGCGCGGCGATGAAGCTCGCGCAATCCAGGACCTTGAGGCCTTCGAAGATGCCGTCTTCCATGGTGGGGTCGCTCCCGTGACTCTTGTTGATTTTATTCCGCGTGGTGGAACCGCTGCTGGCACGCGATGGATGAATTCCGATGCATTTGATCGATCTTGCCGTCCCGATGCAACGGGGCTTTGTTACCCTCCCTTCCGGGCCGCGTGAAGATTCGCTTACTCGCTACCCGACAACAACGCCGCGTTGCCGCCGGCTGCAGCTATGTTGATGGTCACGGTCTGCTCAGTGGCGAAGCGTGGCAAATAATGCGGTCCGCCGGCCTTGGGGCCGGTGCCCGACAACCCATGGCCGCCAAATGGCTGCACGCCGACCACCGCGCCGATCATATTGCGGTTGACATAGATGTTGCCGATCTGCAGCCGGTCGATCACGCCCTCGATGGTGTCGTCGATGCGCGAGTGAATGCCCAGCGTCAGGCCGTAGCCGCTGCGTTCGATCGATTGCAGCACGCGATCGAGTCCGTCAGCGGGGTAGCGCACCACATGCAGCACCGGACCGAACACTTCCTCGGTCAGTTGACCGGCGTCCGACAACTCGAAGATGTGCGGCGCGACGAAATTGCCGTCGGGAGCGAGACCTGCGAAATGCACCCGGGCCTGGTTTTTCATGCGCGCAATATGGGCCTCCAGCCGCTGCTTTGCCTCAGCGTCGATCACCGGCCCGATCTGGACCGCGGGATCGCGGGGGTCGCCGATCGCAAGCTCGCGGGCCGCGCCCGATATCATCTCGATCATGCGGTCGGCGACATCGTCCTGCACGAACAGCAGACGCAGCGCCGAGCAGCGCTGGCCGGCCGAGCGGAACGCCGACGTCACGACGTCGTCGGCGACCTGCTCGGGCAATGCGGTGGCGTCGACGATCATGGCGTTGATGCCGCCGGTTTCCGCAATCAGCGGCACGATCGGCCCCCGTTTAGCCGCCAGCGTCCGATTGATCGATTGGGCGACCTCGGTCGAGCCGGTGAAGACGACCCCGGCGATGTCGGGATGCGCCACCACCGCTGCGCCGATACGGCCGTCGCCGGGGACCAGATGCAGCGCCGTGGCGGGGATACCGGCCTCGTGCAGCAATCCCACCGCCTCGGCGGCGATCAGCGGCGTCTGTTCGGCGGGCTTGGCGACGACGCTGTTGCCGGCCATCAGCGCCGCCGTCACCTGGCCGGAGAAGATTGCCAGCGGAAAATTCCACGGCGAGATCGCGACGAACACGCCGCGGCCGCGCAGCGCCAGGCTGTTGCTCTCGCCGGTCGGCCCCGGCATCGGCTGGCTTGCGCCGAACAGCCTGAGGCCTTCGGCGGCGTAGTAGCGGCAGAAATCGGCGGCTTCGCGGACCTCCGAGAGCGAATCATCGAGTGTCTTGCCGCCCTCGCGCTGCAACAGCGCGATGAAATGTGCGGTGCGCCGTTCCAGCAGGTCGGCCGCCTGCTCCAGGATCTTCGCACGCATTTCGGCCGGCGTCCGGCTCCACGATGGGAACGCCGCCCGCGCGGCGATGACGGCGGAAGCTGCGGCCTCGGGGTCGGCGTCGATCACCTCGACGACTCCAGGGGGGCTTGCGGCGACCGCCGAAACCAGTTCGCGCAGCGCCGTGCGCTCGCCGAACTCGATGCCGCGCGAGTTTTGCCGGAGCGGCCGATACAGATCGCGCGGCCGGCGGATGTCGGGATGCCGTGCCTCGGCGGCGGCGCCGATCAGCTCGGCCGGCCGCCGCAGCAGGGTTGCAACCGGCACGCCGTGGTCGGCGGCGATAGCTACGAACGACGAATTGGCGCCATTCTCCAGCAACCGCCGTACCAGATAGGCCAACAGATCGCGGTGGCTGCCGACCGGCGCATAGGTCCGACAGGAGAGCAGCGGACGATCCTCGCGCAGCTGGGCGTACAGCGCCTCGCCCATGCCGTGCAGGCGCTGAAACTCGAATCCGCCGTCGCCGTCGGCGAGCTCGAGAATGCTCGCCACCGTCAGCGCATTGTGGGTGGCGAATTGCGGGAAGATGCGGGGCCGCAGCGCCAGCAGCTGTTGCGCGCGTGCGAGGTAATTGAGATCGCTCATCGCCTTGCGGGTGAACACCGGATAGTCGTCGAGGCCGCGCTCCTGCGCGCGCTTGATTTCGGTGTCCCAGTAGGCGCCCTTGACCAGGCGCAGCATCAGCCGCCGGTTCAGCGATTTCGCGAGATCGTCGACATAGTCGATCACGGCTTCGGCGCGTTTCTGGTAGGCCTGGATGGCCAGACCAAAACCGTCCCAGCCTGCGAGCGAAGCGTCACCGAGCGCCGCCGCGATGACGTCGAGCGACAGTTCCAGTCGATCCGCTTCCTCGGCATCGACGGTGAAATTCAGCTCATGGGCCCTGGCCCGGCGCGCCAGATCGACCAGCCGCGGAACCAGTTCCGCCATTACCCGCCGCTGGCTCAACGGTTCGAAACGCGGATGCAGGGCGGACAGTTTGACCGAGATGCCCGGCCGATCGGGCAGCGGCCGGTCGTCGGCGGCGCGGCCGATGGCCTCGATCGCGCTGGCGTAGGAATCGAAATAGCGCTCCGCGTCGGCGGCAGTGCGCGCGCCTTCGCCGAGCATGTCGAAGGAATAGCGCGGCGCGTTGTCGGCATCCGGCTGCGCCCGCGCCAGGGCGGACTCGATGGTCTCGCCGAGCACGAAGTGACTGCCCATCAGCCGCATCGCCTGCCGCGTGGCGGCGCGCACGGCCGGAACGCCGAGCCGCTTCGCCAGCCGTCCGATCGTGCCCTGCGGGGTTTCGCCCGGTTGAATCACGCGCGCCGATATTCCGAGCGCCCACGCCGATGCGTTGACCAGGAAGGCGCTGGATCTGGTCTCGTGATGCACGAAGTCGCCCTGACCGAGCTTGTCCTCGATGAACTGGTCGGCGGTGCGGGCGTCGGGCACGCGCAGCAGCGCTTCGGCGAGCACCATCAGCGCCAGGCCCTCCCGGGTGGAGAGCGCGAATTCGCGCAGCATGTCCTCGACGCCGCCGAGCCGGCCGTCGGTGGCGCGGATGGCGCCGATCAGGCGCGTCGCCGTGCGGTCGATCCGCGCGTTCTGCGCCGCGTTCAGGCCGGCGGTTTCGAGCAACCGGGCTGCCAGGATGCCATCGTCCGGCGCGTAAGGCGCCGCGAAGGACGGAACAGATGAGGGATCGGACGTCATGTGGTGTCTCTGGTTCCCGTCCTGCATCATGCCGCCGGTCCAGCGATCGTCAAACCGTTGCGCTCATTTCTCGCGGAAATTTGCTGGTTTGAAGGTGGCGAAGATCATCTGTTGACCGTCGATCCGGCGCAGCGGACAACCTTGGCGGCTTGCGGCCTTGCCATGTCGTCGGGTCAGCAAGTCTGGCGGCGGCTGCCGCGCAGCGCGACGACCTCGAACACCATGCCGGTTGTTCGGCCATCAGCGCAATCCATGAAGCTGTGCTGCGGCCGGCGCGGGCCATCGGGCTTTGCCGAGCCGGATGTCATGTAGAGTGTCAAAGACGTCTTGCGCTCGAACCAGCGCATTCTGCGCCGATTCGAATGCGTGCCCGGGGCGGTGCTAGTCCCCGCCGAACGCACTCTGTTTACTTGGGATATTTTTGGAAGCCCCACTCCCGGATTGGCTCCGAGAGTGCGCTGTTGCGGACCGCGTCCTTAGCGTCAAACCTTGAGGTTCTCTGCTGAAGTCTTGCCGCGATTGGCAACCTCTTCGTATTCGACCGTCTGTCCTTCGTTGAGCGAGGAAAGGCCAGCTTTCTCGACCGCCGAAATATGAACGAAAACGTCTTTGCCGCCACTAGAGGGCTGGATGAATCCAAAACCCTTGGTCGCGTTGAACCACTTCACAGTACCTTTAGCCATCACGTCGTCTCCGCGGGATCAAAAGCGATAACGAACTGCCGGTCCCCGCAAACCGGCATGTCCGACATGCGCACGATACGCGGTATACGCCAAGCTTGATAGCTTAAACCACACTGGGATTTTGACGGAAAACGATCATTATCGCGGCACATTCGCGTTTTTTGACGATTTTGCGGTGATTTGACGCAGAATCCGCCTGCCTATCCCGATCGGGTTCCACTCCCAGGGAACCCGAAAGCTTGATCAGACTCCGCCGATATGGCGGCGCGCGCATCGGGTTTGATCGAAATTAGTGCGTCGCGGCGAGATAGTCGACGATCTTGCCGACATCGGCATCCTCGATCGGCGCGCCATAGTTCTTGATCATCTTGGTCACCTCGGCCTGCCAGAACTCCTTCTTGAATTTCGGCCCGCGCGGCTGGGTATTGATGTAGTCCGCGGAGTGACAGGCGGTGCAGTTGTTCTGTACCACCTCGAGATTGGGTCCGGGCTTGAATGCCGCGGTTTCCTCCGGAAGCTGGTAGGCGATCGGCGCCGCGCTGGCCGAACCAAGAGCCAATATTGCGATGGCGGCAAGGCCGACGGAAAAACCATGAGTCATGAGGGCTCGCTTCATGCCGCGGTGACCCGAACCGTTTCGACGACATTGCGCAGATAGCCGGTCGGATTCCAGGTTGGCTCGAGCGGCTGGGTGTCGCCGGCATTGTTGGTGGCGCGAACCTTGAGCGCGTGGCTGCCGGCAGCGAGCCGCACCGGCAGCTTCCATTCGCGGAACGAATATTTTCCGAAATCCCTGCCGAGTTTTGCCGGGGTCCAGCTGTTTCCGCCATCGAGCGAGACTGCGACTTCCTTGATGCCCTTGCCGCCATCGAACGCGATTCCCTTCAGGGTCGTTCCGCCCGGTTTCAGTTTCGCGCCGTCGCTGACATTGGTGATGAAAGAGCGGACCGTGAGGTGGTTGATCGGAATCGTCGCCTTGGGCGCGGTGCCGGGCTCGACGCAGCCGCACGGCGTGTCCGGAATCCGATAGGCGGTTTTCATCCAGAAGCCGTCGAACACGCTGTCGAGCACGGTGATCTCGTTGAGATGCTTTACCCAGTAGGTGCCGTAATAGCCCGGCACCACCAGTCGCAACGGAAAGCCGTTGAGAACCGGCAGATCTTCGCCGTTCATGCCATAGGCCAGCATGACCTCGCCATCGCGGGCATGATCGACGTCGAGCGCCTTGGCAAAATCCGGTGTGCGGTCGCTGACCGGTCCGTCCATGCCGCCGAACGCGACCTGTTTTGCCCCTTGCTGCAAACCTGCCATATCGAGCACGGTCTTCAGCGCCACGCCGTGCCAGCGCGCATTCCCCATCGCGCCATTGCCCAGTTGGCCGCCCGCCACCCGCGGCTCGAAAAAACCCCGGCTGTTGCCCGAGCACTGGTTGACGGCAACGAGTTCGACGGCGCCGAGTTTGCGGATGTCCTTCAGCGACAGGGTCAGCGGACGATCGACCCTGCCCTTGACCTGCAGCGAGAATTTGTCCGGATCGATGTCGAGGGGGATATCCGCCAGATGATAGCGGACGAAGAAAGCGTTGTTCGGCGTAATCGGGCCGTCGTTGAAGACGGAGAATGGCGTCTCGAGCTGCGGCGGCCGGCTGGTCATGCCGATCATCAGCCGCTTTTGCGGATATTTCACCAGCGGCCGCTCGCCGTTGTCGAAGGGCAGCGTCACGCTATCGAGCGCCAGCGCCGGCAACGAACCGAAACCTGTTGCCAGCGCCGCCATGCCGGCGCGCTTCATCATCTCTCGTCTGTCGAGCATCGCGCTTCCTCCGAAGCTTTCTTGGACCCGGTCGCCACCGGAATCAGGAGCGCGAGTGTGGCATCGGAATGGCCCAAGTCAACACGACCTCAGTCGGAGCGTGGCCGGGAGATTGCGATGCAGCAATGCCGAAAGCGGCAAACAAAAACCCCGGCCGTGGAGACGACCGGGGATTTGAACGGAAGCAACCGAGGTTTTATCGCTATTCACAGACGTTGATGGTGCGCAGACGATAGCCGAACGGGGTAGGTACGCGGCGGATCACGTAGCATCCGCCATCATCATAGCCGAGGCCACCGACATAGCCGATGCCGAAGCCGTGGTGACCGAAGTGATGGAAGCCGCCGCCCCATCCACCGGCCCAATGCGCGGACGCGGCGGAGGGAGCCAGCGCCACCGCGCTGAGCGAAGCTGCGGCAACAAGTCCAAGCGTCAATTTGCGAAGCATGATCGTTCTCCTTGAATGATGCGCACGCGGCGCGGGTTGCAGATGACAGTGTTACCCGTCGCACATCAGTCGCATCGCTCGGAAGCGGGGTTCGAGAACGTCAGCTTTGGTTCGACGACAATTTTCTGAACCCTCGTTCAGGTGTGAGAAAAATCACACAGCACCGTCTCGCTGCGATCGGCGCGGTGAACAGCACGGGCTCGCGGTCGCCAATGCCGCCAAGCCAATCATTTGGCGATTTGTTCGGAAAACGTCTCGCGGAATTTTTTGACTTCGCCGGCATTGACATCGGAAACGGCCCAGAAAGTCAGTCCGTCCTCGCTCCAGTTCTCCATGTTGTAGCCATCGCGAGATGCCGTGGTCGCTCCGGCGGCCGAAGCCGGCCAGATGAAGACGTTGATGAGATGCGCCTGCCGCCTGTAGATCAGGGCCGCCACCACCCGTCCGCCGATGTAGTCGATGCGGCCTCCCACCAAGGGAAATCCCTGCGGCGCAAGATCAACCACGGGAGGAGAGAAATCGATCTTGCCGTTGAACCACGGTTTGACGGTATGCTGATCGGAAGTCGCGACATCCGTCAGGTGATTGACCAGCAGCGAGCGAACGTGGCTGGCAAGGATTTCATCTTCAATCGGTGAACGCTCATGCATCGGCGCGGCCACCAGGAACAGGCTGGCCGCGAGCGCTGCCAGCGACGGCACAAACATCCACTGCCTGACGAATTCGAGGATATTGAACCGCTTTTTTTCCTGCTGCCGGCTTTCCGATGCAGCCGACCATCGCGCATCCATCGCGGCCTCGCGCGCCACCGAAGCGAGGACTTGCGCGCGCACATGATCCGGCGTTCGCCAGCGCACCCCTTTTTGTCCGACCACCTGTTTCAATGCCTCGAGCCTTTTCAGTTGATTCGCGCAATGCGGACAGCTGGCGAGGTGCTGTTCGAGCTGCAGCGAATGGGCGGCATCGAGTTCGCCATCGAGGAAGCCGTGAAGCATCAAGTCCCACTCGGTGCACGGCTTTGGGGCGGGGGAACTCACGTCTGGTCCTCCCCGAAGCTGGTTTGCTGGCGCCATGCGCTCTCGAATCTTGTCCGCGCGCGGGCCAGCCGGGACATCACGGTACCGATCGGCAGCGCAAAGGTTTCCGCGATCTGCCGGTAGGACAGTCCTTCCAGCTCGCGCAGAACCAGGACCTCACGCAGCGATCGCGGTAATTTGTCGAGAACGATTCGAACCCTGTTCGATTCTCCGCTTCGCAGCAGCACCGTTTCCGGGGTATCCGCGTCGGATGCTACGTCGTCGATAGAGAACCCTTCAGCGTGGTCCGGACGCTGGACATCGACTTCAACGCGGGCCTTGCGCCGGCGCTCGAGCAGCCAGTTATGATAGCAATTGCGAACAATGCTGAAAATCCAGGCGCGAGCGTCGCCGCCCTGATAGCCGTCGAAGCCTCGATAGGCGCGAAGGAAGGCCTCCTGCACGATGTCCTGGGCTGCGTCGGGATTGCGGCTGAGAAAGCGTGCGAAATTATAGGCCGCGTCGAGGTGGGGCACGATGTCCCGCTGGAACCTGCCGTAAAGCTCGTCGGCTGCCGCCGGTTGACGCGTCGCCGAGACATCGGCGCGGCCTGACGCTGCGGCCACCGGACCGGAGGGCGCGGTCCGGCTTTTCGTTGGCGGGGTACTGGCATGGTGGCCGGCGGCCATTGAGCGAAGCCCGAAATCCTGTTTGAGGCCTGCTGTCAGGACCGCCAAGCCGGCGATCAGGTAATCCAGCAAGGATCCTGGCATCCTGCAGTCGGTCGCCGATGGCGAATTCATGACGTCTGTCCGCTACGTTGTCCGGTTGAATCGAGGTTGGCGAATCTCAAGTGCCGATATTCGATTGTTAAGTAGACCGCCCTTCGAACCGGTTTATTCCCGGCTTTGCTAAAAAACGGCCTTCCCCAAACGGTTAACGCGGCGCCGTGTTCGCGTCCCGACGCGTTGGCGCAACGGCCCGAGCCCGACGGCAGCTGTGGTCCTGCGGGGGTGCCGTTGCGACCCCGGAAAAATAGTTGCGCCGTCGAGAATAAAGCGCCGACGACGCCGGTCTCCTTAGCTGGAAGCACGGTTGTTCGCAGTGTTTGCTCCCATCCAGTCAGAATCTAGGAGAACGTCACATGTTAACGGTATCGCGCCGGGGTCTCCTGGCATCCGCAGCCCTCGGTGCAGCCTTCGGGCTGAACAAGAAGCTGGCTTTCATCAATCCCGCGCTTGCGGAAACACCGATTGAGCCGACCAACGGCGTCTACAAGTACAAGGTCGGCTCGATCGAGGTGACCGCCGTTTACGATGGTATCTGGCGCAAACCCCACGATCCCTCTTTCATCAGGAACGCATCGGTCGAGGAGACCAAGGCCGCGCTCGCCAAGGCGGGCCTGACCACGGAGTTCATGCCGATCCCGCTGACGGTGATCGTGCTCAAGATCGGCGACAAGCATATCATGGTCGACGCCGGGTCAGGGGTCGGCCAGTGGCAGGCCAATGCGACCAACCTGCCGGCCAATATGAAGGCCGCCGGTATCGACCGCAATCAAATCGGCACCATCCTGGTCTCGCATTTTCATCCCGATCACGTCTGGGGACTGATGGAGAAAGGCACCAACGCACCGGTGTTTCCGAACGCCGAACTGATCGTCAACGGCGCCGAATACAACTGGTGGACCGAGTCCGGCCGGGTCGAGAAACTGGCGGAAGGCCGCCGGCCGGCCGGCAAGCGCATCGCCGAGGTATTCCCGACCTGGAAGAACTGGAGGCTGGTCGAGGACAACGCCGAGGTCGCTCCCGGCGTCCGCCTGCTTTCGGCGGTCGGCCACACCCCGGGTCACTCGGCCTTCCTCGTCACCTCGGGCAAGGACCAGTTGATGGTGTCCAACGACACCATGTATGTGCCCGCGCTGCTGGCGCCGCACCCGGACTGGCAGGGCACCTATGATCAGGATGGTCCGACGGCCGTCGCCACCCGCCGCAAACTGATCGACCGCGTCATCGCCGACAAGATGATGATCTGCGGCGCGCATTTCCCGTTTCCCGGCGCCGGCGTGTTCGCCAAGGACGGCGATGCCTACGCCTTCACGCCAGTCGTTCAATCCTGATCGCACACGGAGAATATCACCATGGCAAAGACGCTGCACTCCATGCTGGCCGGCATCACGCTGGTCGTCGGTCTTGGGCTCGCCCCGGGGCTGCCGCCGGCTCCGGCCTATGCGGTCGACAACATGTCGTCGACCGACGCCCCTGACCTCACTTCGGTCCGCGCCAAGATCGAGGCGAAGGACTATGCCGGAGCGCTGGCGGAATTGCGCGATCTCGCCGAGGACACGCAACAGGCCGATGTCTACAACCTGCTCGGCTTCACCCTGCGCAAGACCGGCGACGTCAAGACATCGCTGACCTACTACACCAAGGCGCTGGAGCTCGAGCCGGACCACAAGGCGGCCCGCGAGTACCTCGGCGAACTCTATGTCGAAACCGGCAATTTGGAAAAGGCCCGGGAACAGCTTGCGGTCCTGGCAAAACTATGTCCCGGCGGCTGCGAGGAACGCGAGGATCTTCAAAAGGCCATCGGCGCCAAGGCGGCGAGCAACTGACGACGGAAGCGGGCGGCGATCCGCCCGCTCCCCTGTTTCGGCAACCAACTGGAGCGGATCAAATGCAAGCGCCGGCGACGACAGCCATGCTACACGAGGACGCCCTTTTGCTGGTGGGCCGGCTGCTGCTGGCATGGATCTTCGTCCATGAGGGCGCGTTTCTGGTCGTGAATTTCGACGCTGCTTCCGCGGCCATGGCCAAGCTTGGCGTTCCGGCGTTCGCTTTGATGGCCACGATCGCGCTGCAGCTCGTTGCCGGCATCGCGATGGCGCTCGGTTGGCATGCGCAACCGGGCGCGGCGGCTTTGGGCCTGTTCTGTCTGGTCACGGCAATCCAGTTCCACAACAATTTTGCCGTTCGAAACGAACTGCTGCACTTCGAGAAGGACCTCGCGATCGCCGGTGGATTGTTTGTCCTGACGGTGCGCGGCGCCGGAAGGTGGTCGCTGGACGCCGTTCGCCGCGGCAAGTACACGGAATCCGGGACGGCCGTGGCCCGACCCGGCGGCGCCCTGTGAGAAGCGAAGCGTTGCCCGGCCCCGCTGGTCTCGCCGCCGAATCCTGGTTTTGTGTATTCGGTGCATATCGCAAAGAGCACCTAACGCAGCGCGGCTGACGCGCACGAAGGCTGTTGGGAGGATTTCGCGGCAGTGACGAGATCCACGGCGTCGACCAGCGCGGACAGGGTCTTCGCGGAGGTCACGAAGCGGACCATCATCGGCTCGCTGCGTCCGCGGATTGCGACTTCCTGCTCCGGCAAAGCATCAGCCGGCAGTCCGGCTGTGGTGCGAAGCTGATCCGAAAGGATCGCTTCGCAGCCGAGGCTCTTGGTCATGTCCTGCAGCCTTGCGGCGACATTGACCGCATCTCCGAGTGCGGTGAATACCATGTGGTCGCGGTAACCGATGTCGCCGATGATCACTTCGCCGCCGTGTATGCCGATGCCGAAACGGATCGGTTCATTCAGATCATGGCCGAGGATTCGATTCAATTCGTCGACATTGACGGCAATCATGGCCGCCGCCCGAAGCGCCTGGCGGCAGGCGGCTTGCGGGCCGCTGGCGAGCCCGAACAGCGCCAATTGTCCGTCGCCGACGAACTGGTTGGGTTGGCCGCCGCATTCGATCACGGCCTGCGACACTGCGGCCAGGAAGCGGTTGACGATGAAGACGGTGTCGAACGGCAACCGCTGTTCCGCCAGCCGGGTCGATCCGCGCATGTCCACGAACATGCTGACCAGGTAGCGCTCCTGGCCGATGCGGTGCGGGTGCGACGCGTGCGCAGGGGCCGACAATTCATGCGGCATGAAAAGCTGGAAGAAGGACAGATCGGCGGTCGGCCGCAACTGGCAGGCGAGGCGGATCGACGGGTCGGCCGCTCCGACCCGGTCGAGCACGAAGGCCTCGCGCGGCGACGGCTGCGGCAACGCGGTGCAGTCCCCGATCACCCGAATCCGGCAGGTGGAGCAGCGGGCGCGGCCGCCGCATACGCTGGCATGCGGTACGTTGTGGCGCAGGCTTGCCTCGAGCACGCTGAGGCCCTTCGGCATCCGAACCGTCCTGCCATTGCCGTACGACAGGGTGACCATGCCGCCGCGGCGTTCGTTCACGGCGCGCGCGGCCCGCGCCAGCAACACCACGCCGATCAGCCCGAGATAGCCGACCAGGAAATAATTTGCGATATCTCCAAGCAACTGCTGTTCGGCCGGCGTGCCGACCTGGCGCCGCGAAAGATTGTCCGCCCGCCATTGCGCGCCGGCGCTGTCACGAACCACGCTGCGTCCGCCCTGATAGAGACCGAGCAGCGCCAGCGTCGGAACCAGCACCGCCGCGGCGAGCAGGAACGGCGCCGCAGGCTTGAAGAACGCCTTCATCCGCAGCCAGAAATAAAGACCGATGCTGCCATGGGTCCAGGCCACGGTCAGGACGGTGAACATCAGCCACATTTTGTTGGGCGAAGCGATCCAGTCGGCATAAAATACCTGCGGATAGAGCCGCTCCTGCCCGAACAGGACCTGGCCGAGCCGCATGCCGGCGATGTGCGCGATGATCAGGGCCGGAATGCTGAGGCCGAGCACGAGTTGCAGCGGTTCGATGGCTTTCCAGTGAAACTGGCGGCGCTGGTAGAGCGCCCTGATCCCGAGGCCGGCGTGCAGCAGCGCCGCGCCATAGAACACGAGGGCGACCGGCGGAAACTGCCAGAACATGATGTGGTAATGCACCCCCGTTGCAAGGGCGGCCATCGAGATATTGCCGAGCGCATGGTTGAGGAAGTGGCTGAGCAGATAGGCAAACAACACCAAGCCACACCCGAGACGGATCTGGCGTATGCCGATGCCGCGGGTGAATCTGGCGAACCTGGCTCGGCTGCGGCTGGTCATGCGATTCCGTCGATGATGCGCTCGCAATGTAGGTTTTAATTTCGTCGCTGGCCACCTTTCCACACGCCGGCGCCGGCGAGCGGCGGACCGTTCCGGCGCGAATGCGCGTTTCAGCATCTGGGACTGGCCTTCCGCGATTGCGCAAGCCGGGAGATGGGCCCGGCGTTCGCCGAGGTTTGGTCCATGGCTGCGGTGACTGCCGCCCCACACGTTGACAGCTCCCGGGGAGTCGGGGAGAAAGCACCGTGACAACAGCCCCGTCCGATAGCCGCCGCACCCAACCGAGCAGTGTTTCCGCGCGGCAATGGCTCGCGGTGGCCGGCCTGATCGCTGCGCTGACGGCGCTTCGGGTCATCTACGCCAGCGTGATCGAGCTGCGTACCGACGAGGCCTATTACTGGACCTGGTCGAAGCAGAACGTGCTCTGCTATCTCGATCATCCGCCGATGATCGCCTGGTTCATCCGCTTCGGCACCGCGATCTTCGG
>Ga0182030_10012287_pt1 | contig 17172 bp, 15 predicted proteins | sample 812S3MmetaG_FD_121299 | JGI IMG/M metagenome (GOLD analysis project Ga0182030, IMG submission 121299) | Permafrost microbial communities from Stordalen Mire, Sweden - 812S3M metaG (Illumina Assembly) | ecosystem: Environmental > Terrestrial > Soil > Wetlands > Permafrost | place: Sweden...
GGCGAAGCTCAACATGCTCGCTTCCTGGGAACCCGGCGCGGGCAGGCCGGTTTTCTCGATCCAGGCGGCATCGACATAGACGTGACAGGTGGCGCACGCGCACTCCCCGCCGCAATCGGCGTCGATGCCGGGCACGTTGTTTTCCACCGCGGCCTGCATCACGGATTTACCGACCGCGATCTCCACCGTATGAGGCGTTCCATCATGTTCGATGAACGTAATCTTAGGCATGGGCGTTCCCTTAGCAGACTTCTGAGTGATTATAGGCAGAATTCACGGTCCAGGTCACGAGGCCAGTTCCTGCATCGTGACGTTCATGTCGGCGATCCGGGCGGCGGTCAGTTGGCGGCGGCGTTGGATAATCCGCCGTCCGCCCATGAACTCGGTGGAGGCATTGACCGCCTCGACCGCCTGCACAATGCCGTCGACGGCCAGATGGAACAGCGCGAATTTGCCGGCCGCGATGTCGCCGCGGACCACGATCTCGGCCGCGTCGAACGGAATGCCAACGATTTGCAAGCGCAGATCGTATTGATCGGACCAGAACCAGGGAATTTCCGGCGCCGGCGGCGGACGGCCGCAAATCGCCGAGGCGGCCTGTTTCGCCTGCTCCAACGCGTTCGGCACGCTTTCCAGCCGCATGGTGCGGTTGTACAGCGGTAGCGGTCTGCGGGTGCAGTCGCCGATGGCGAAGATATCGGGATCGGAGGTGCGCGCGGCCAGATCGACCAGGATGCCGCCATCGCAGGCGATCCCCGCCTCCAGCGCCAACTCCTCGTTTGCCACGCCGCCGACGCCGATCAGCGCCGCGTCGCACGGGATCAGCCGTCCGTCGGCCAGCCGAACGCCGGTGACGGTGCCGTCGGTGCCCTCCAACGCCGCGACGCCCGCGTTGAGTTCGATCGTGACGCCTTGCGAACGATGAAAATCCTGGAAGAAGTTCGACAGGATCTCACACGCCACACGGGCGAGAACCCGAGGCGCCAACTCGATGATCGTCGCTTCGCAGCCCAGAGCGCGGGCCGAGGCGGCGGCTTCCAGACCAATATACCCGCCGCCGACGACGGCCAGCCGCGCGCCCGGTGTCAGCACGTGTTTCAACCTGTCAGCGTCGGCGGCGGTGCGCAATTCCAGCACGTTCGCCAGATCGATCCCCGGCAGCGGAATGCGCCGCGCCCGCGATCCCGTGGCCAGAATCAAATGCGCGTAATGCATCGTGTCGCCGTCGCTGAACGCAACTCGATGCCCGGCCGGATCGATCTTCGTTACGCTGAGCCCCAATTTCAGTTCGATATCGGCATCGTTGTAGAACCCGAGCGGCCGCAGCGCGAGGCTTTCGGCATCGGCCTCCCCGGTCAGCCAGGCTTTCGACAGCGGCGGGCGCTGGTACGGCGGCAACGGTTCCTCACCGACCAATGTGATGCCGGTTTTCCAGCCCAACTGGCGCAGCATGGCGGCGACGGAGCCACCGGCGTGGCCGGCTCCGGCGATGACGATGCGGTCGGACGTCATGCGCGGCTCCATCATGGTCTCGGCCATTGACGTTTTCTCCTGAATCGAACGCTGGATGTGACCAGGTCCGAGGCGCCCGTCAATGCAGCGCCGCGCCGACGGCGTCATCGGCTCAGGCCGCCACCTGTTCGGTCACCACGTGGCCCATGCGCGGCAGCCGAAATCGCAACAACGGGCCGGTCATCAGTGTGGTCACGATCGCCATGATCACCAGCATGGTGAACGCCTTCTGAGGCAAAAACCCCAGATCGTAGCCGACGTTCAGCACGATCAGTTCCATCAGGGCGCGCGTGTTCATCAGCGTGCCCAATACCGCCGACTCCCAGCGGTCGAACCCGGACAGCCGGCCCGCGATATACACCGGCAGCATCTTGCCCGGAATGGATGCGATCAGCACGACACCGAGCCAGCCGAAATCGGCGGCGGATGACAACCCGAAAACGTTGGTGCGCAAGCCGGTAAACGTGAAGAACACCGGCAGGAAAAACACCAGGACGAACTGCCCGACCTGACGCCGCCAGGCCGTCACGAACGCCGGATATTGGTGAAACAGCAGACCGGCGGCGAAGCCTCCGAAGATGGTGAAAATGCCGATCGCGTTGGTGTAGATCCCCAGCGCGAAAATCAGGCACAGCACGATCGCCATCAGTCCCGGAGCGAGAGTGTCGTCGCGCGGCGGCATCGTGCGCGTCAACCAGCCCGCCAGCGGCCGCAACAGCCACCAGAACACCGCGATGCCGGCGAGAATGGCGCCCAAGGTAAATAGCAGGAAGCCGCCCGTGAGTCGCGCGGTGGCGTAAGCGGAGATGCACGCCAGCAGGATCCAGCCGGCGACGTCGTTGCCCGCCGCCGCGGCGATCGCGACCACGCCGATGGGATCTTGCTCCAGGCGATACTCGCGCGGGATCCGGCCTAAAATCGGCACCGCGGTGATGGCCACCGCGATCCCGCAAAACAGACTGTAGACGGTAATGTCGATGCCTGGCGCCAACGTTCCCGCGGACCATCAGCCAAAGCCCACGCCGAGGCAGAACGGCACCGTCACCGAAGCCAATGCGACAAACAGCGTCGCGGCGCGATGACGGCTCGAGCGCAAATGGCCGAACGCGAAATCGGTGCCAACCTGGAACATCAACAGGATCAGCCCGATCTGGCTGATGATGACGATCGGTGTGCTCTCGGCCTGGCCGAACAACGTGGCCGAGGCGCCGGGGAAAAAATGTCCGAACAGCGATGGGCCCAGAAGCAGACCCGCGACGATTTCTCCGGTCACTCCAGGCTGGCCGAGTTGCCGTGCCAGGCTGTTGCAAAACCGCGCCGCGCCGATCATGACGATCAACTGAAGCAAGACGGAGAACAGCAACAACTCCGTCGCGTGAACCGACGCCGTCATGATGGCTCCTTATGCCGCCAGGAAAAAATCCGGCGCCCGGCTACATCTGTTCGCTGCGCATGAACTCGATCACCTCGCCGTTCGGACCGGTGATGAAGGCGATCCGCACTTCCACCAGCGGATCGGCGCCGAGTTGTCGCGTGACAGGCGCGACCCGAGACCCCGCTCCGGCGGCCAGCGCCTTCGCATAGGCGGCATCGACATCCTCGACCCGCAGGCAGAAATGCAGCAGCGCGCCTTCGGTCGGTTCCTCATTCGGAAACCGCCGGCGGCCCTCCGACTGCACGGTTGAGCCGTCGCCAAACACCTCGACGAAGTGACCGTCGCCGGCGTCCAGGAACGCCGCGCGATCGATCCGGCCGGGGATCGAAAACGGATAATGCACCCGAAACCCCAGCCCGTCGGTATAGAACCGGATCGTTTCGTCGAAATCCACCGCGCGGATCGCCACATGATGGAATCCGGGCGCCGTCCCCAGACTCTTCATTTAAGGACTCACGTGGCCGATGAATTTCTCCGGCGGCCTGGTGCCCCATTGCGAGCGCAAGCCTTCCTCGGCCGAAACCATATTGCTGCCGTTATGGATATTCAGCCGGTCGGTGTCCGCCCAATGCTCATGTACGCGGCCATACGGATCGGCCCAATAGTCATAGACCTGCGAGCCGAGAAGGTGGCGGCCGATGCCCCACATGTGTTCATATTTGGTTAGTTTCGTCAGGTATTCGTGGCCCATGAACACGTCGTCGATGTCCTGCACCTCGAACGAGAAATGGTTCAGGCCCGCGCGTTGGTTGCGCATGCAGAAGAACGCGTGATGATCGACGAACTCGTCACCGGCGTCGACGCGGCTGAACTGGCCGATGATGTTGTCCTTTTCGCCGGCATAGACATCGTCGGAGCCGACCAGCCCCAAAGTTTCGCGGAACCAACGAACGGTTTCCTGGTTCTTCGGCGACCCGAGCACCGCGTGGCCGATGCGTTTCACCGTGGACGGGCCTTCGGGAAAGCGAATCACCTCGCCGGCGCGGTTCAACGGCGCCTGCGCGGAATTGATTGCCTGGCGCGCGACGTGAATCGGCTGCACCGGGTCGATGCCATGCACGACCTCAATGGTGTAACCATTGGGCTCGGTCAGGCGGACGCGTTTGCCGCCGCCGGGTTCGTCGATGTTCTCGATGCCCGAGGCGCCGGGGAATTTCGCGATCGCTTTCAGATCGTCTTCGCTGGCGGCGGCCCAGGCGAATCCGATAAATCCGGGATCGCCCTTTTCGGTGATGTGGATGTGATGCACCGGGTCGGTACCGCGCATGTACAGCGCGCTCGGCGTGCGTTCCGTGCGCACCATGCCGAACGCGGTCAGGAACTCTTCCTGCGCGTCCAGATCCGGCGAACGGAGCCGGCCGTAAGCGAGGTCGCGCACCTTGATAACCGCCATGATCGCTCTCCCGTGCTGATGTTTAAACAAAAGCTATCGCCCTCCCGCTCGCCGAACAAGGGCAGAAAAGCATTTGGCCCGAATCAGATCGTCACCCGCACCCCGAGTTCGACGACCCGGTCGCTGGGGATGCGGAAGAACTCCGTCGCAGGCACCGCGTTGCGTGCCAGCCACAGGAACAACCACCGTCGCCACCAGGAGATATTCGGCGCCATCCCCGGTACCAGCACTTCGCGCCCCAGGAAATAGCTCGCCTGCATCGGATCGAAGCCGGCGTCCGGACCCAGATCCTCCAACGCGCGCGGAATGTTCGGGCTTTCCATGAATCCGTAGCGCAGCATCACCCGGTGAATGCCCGGCGCCAGCAACTCCACCGTCGCGCGCGTATCCGCCGGTTCCTCCGGCCGGTCCGTGGTCACCACGGTCACGAACATCACTTTCTCGTGCAGTACTTTATTATGCTTAAGGTTGTGCAGCAGCGACGTCGGCACGTAATCCTGATTGCCGGTCAGGAACACCGCGAGCCCCGGCACTCGCAGGATACTGCGCGATTGCGGCAGCCGCGCGAGGAACGGCGCCAACGGCATGCTGTCCTGCCGCCAGCGCGCCAGCAACAAATCGCGGCCACGTTTCCATGACGTCATCAGCGCGATCAGCATCCCGCCGAGGATCAGCGGCACCCAGCCACCCTCGACCACCTTCAGAGTATTGGCCGCGAAAAACACGCCATCGATGATGAACAGCGTGCCGAAAACACTGACCGCCGCGAAGCGCGACCAGCCGAACTGCCGCCGGAACACCACCATCGCCAGCACAGCGGTACACAGAAACGTTCCGGTGACGGCGATGCCATAAGCCGACGCCAGATTGTCCGACGTTTTGAACAGCACCACCAGCGCCACCACGCCCACGAACAGCGCCGAGTTCACCCGCGGCACATAAATCTGCCCCTCCTCCATGTTGGAGGTATGCCGCACCGTCAGGCGTGGCAAAAAGCCGAGCTGCATGCATTGCCGCGTCGCCGAATACGCGCCCGAGATCACCGCCTGACTGGCGATCACGGTGGCCGCCGTCGCCAGAATCACCAGCGCCAGGCGGCACCATTCCGGCGCCATGAGAAAGAACGGGTTTTCCACCGCCGCCGGATCCCGCAACAACATCGCGCCCTGCCCAAAATAACACAGCACCAAACTGGGCAGCACGATGAACATCCAACTCTGCCGGATTGGCACGGGGCCAAAATGACCCATGTCGGCGTACAACGCCTCGGCCCCGGTGACGCACAGCACCACCGCGCCAAGCACGACGAACGCCAGGTATTTATAAACCATGCACAGCCGGATCGCGTGCCAGGGAGAGATCGCCATCAGCACGTCCGGCCGGTGCACGATCTGTCCGATCCCGAGAACGGCGAGCACCAGGAACCACAATGCCATGACCGGTCCGAAGACGCGGCCAACGCTCGCGGTGCCGCGGTATTGCATCGCGAACAGCCCGATGATCACCACGATGCTGATCGGCAGCACGTATTCCTTCAACGTCGGCGCCGAGACTTCCAACCCCTCGACCGCCGACAGCACCGAAATCGCGGGCGTGATGATTCCATCGCCGAAAAACAGGCAGGCGCCAACGATGCCCACCATCGCCAGGGCGTTGCGCATGGAGGTGTTGACCGCGACCCGCTGCGCCAACGCCATCAGCGCCAGGATGCCGCCCTCGCCGTGGTTGTCGGCGCGCATCACCAGCATGACGTATTTCACCGTGACAACCAGCACGAGCGACCAGAAGAACAGGGACAGAATGCCCAGGATCTCGACTTCGCTGATGGGGACGCCTTCGAAGACCTGCATGCTGGCCTTGAGCGCGTACAGCGGGCTGGTGCCGATGTCGCCATAGACGACGCCGAGAACAGCGAGCCAACGTCCGGCGGACGATGCGGTGTGCTTCGACAAGGCCGCGGCCGCCGTGGCGGTCAAGCCGGGAGCCGCGAAAAAGCCCAGACCAAAACGTTCAACATGTCACACACCACCTCGCCGGCGACCACCCTGGATCGGCGGCGTCGCTTACGATGGCCGCTGACGACTGTCAAAGGGTTCGAGGACCGGGGCGGGGAGAAGGGGCGGGGCTTTGCCCCGGAACCCACCAGGGGCTTTTGCCCCCATGGCCCCCCACCCCGCGCGGCAAGCGCGAGGGCAGGCTCCGGGCGCGGGGTCCGGGGTTGAAACCCCAGCCTTCCCTCGCCCCGGCCTCCTCCCTCAGGCGGCGTCTTCGCGGCGGTCGCGGACTTTCACGTAGGCGACTTTCACGTGGTCCTCGCAATATGGCCGCCCAGGCTCGGAGGGCACATCGCAAAAGCGGAATTCCCGCGTTCCCGGCTCCCCGATCGGCCAGCAGCATGTCACCACCCGTCCATACGGTCTGGGCGCCATCGCGATCGGCCGAGGCGGCGGTGGCGCGACCGGCCGGGGCGCCTGCACAACGGGCCGCGGCAGCGGGGGCGGGGCGATCACGGGCCGGGCGATCACCGGTGGACGAGGCGGCGGCGGTGGCGCGACGGCGAGTTGCGGCGGCGGGGAGGCCGTGACCGTTCCGAACGACGTGAAACCAATGTCGCAGTCAGCGACCGTACTGGGCAGTGGCGGCAGCGTCGGCCCCTCGACCCGGCGGACGGTGGAGCGACGGACCGGCGCGGCGTCCGGATCGCGGCGAATGGGCGACGGGCGGGCCGGCAAATCCAGCCGATGCGCTTTCCCGACGATGGCGTTCTTCGTCACCCCCAGCCGGCGCCCGATTTCAGCGGTGGAATGACCCTCCGCCCAGAGCGCGCGTAGCTGGCCGATAACCTCGTCGCTCCACTCCATCTTGTGACTCCCTACCCGATTGGACACAAAATAGAGTATCGCGCACCCGCCCCGGCCTCAATGGAAGAATGCCTCCCACCCACAAAAAGTTGTGGACAACCGAGTCCCTGACCACAAAATCTAGAACAACAGGCCCTTCTTCAGCATCCCGTGCACGCCTTTTTCGCCGTTCACCGTCTGGGTGACGTGGAAATCCACCGCCAGCGAGCAAAACTGATACGCCTGCTCCTTCGACAGATTGGTGCGGCCGGTGATGAAGGAGATCATTTGCCGCAGCGCCTGCTTCATCGCGAGGTCCAGGTCCTCGTTCATGCCCATGGTGATGAAATGGGTGGGCGTCTCGGCGCGCGGGTAGGTCAGTAGCGGCGTCCGCTCCCCACCGCCTTTATGCAGGACGAAGGTAAACGTCCCGGTCAGGCAGATTTCCAGCGCGTTGATGCAGACCTCGCCGTCGCCTTGAACGCCGTGCCCATCGCCGGCGGAAAACAGCGCTCCGGTGGCCCAGACCGGCAGGTATAACGTCGAGCCGGCGGTCAGCTCCTTATTATCCAGGTTGCCGCCATGCTCGCGCGGCTGGATCGTGGAAATGGTGCCGTAACGCGGTTGCGGCGCCACGCCCATGACGCCGAAGAACGGCGCCAAGGTCAGTTCGGTGCCCCAGGGCAGCTTGCAGGTGCCCCGCGCGCGGTCGACCGGGATGTGGCTCAGATAACGGTCGGGGAAATCCTCCGGCAGCGTGCCGGCGAGCGGGCGAAAGCCGCAATATCCCCAGTCGTTGCCCAGGTCGATTTTGTCGATGCGGACTTCCAGCATGTCGCCGGGCTCGGCGCCGGCCACGCCCACCGGTCCGGTGATGATATGACCGCTGGCGCGCGGAATGCTGGAGGCGTGGATCGCGGCCAAAGCGGGCGGCACCGACATGCCGGAGCCGGGCGGCGGCATGACCTCGGGGACGCCGGAGACGCAGATCATCTCCACGGTGTCGCCGGAATCAACCGTGAGCAGCGGCGGGTAAGCGGCGTCGAAAGTGCCCCAGCGCACGGTTTCGGGGCCCGCCGCCAGACGATGTGTGGCCATGCGTGTTCTCCTCTGTTGCGGTGCAGCTAAGACCGTCGCGCGCGTGGCCGCAAGCCGGAGAAGCGCGAAAAGCGCAGCGTTTGTTGGGGGGCGCGCTTGCACCCACGGAAACCACATCGCCCAAGGTATGGCGTGGCGAGGTGCTCTCATGGTTCATCAGACAACAGCCGCGCCCTCTTGACGCGTTGCAAGACGCCTGGCTGGCAGCGGTCGCCGAGCATCTCGCCCGCACCGACCACCTGGAAATACCGTACTGGGCCGAAACCCAGGGGCTTGACCTCCGGCATCCTTTTTTCGCGGGAAAATTGCAATCGCTGAAGGCGCGGCTGACCGTTGAGAGCCCCACCGCCTTTCGGCGACGCATGCTGTTTGTCAGCAAAGACGCGCTGTTTCGCCCTCGGGCCGTTCGCCGCGACCCCTGACGCGAACCGCGCCGCCCGCGTTCAATGCGCCGACGTGGTTTCCCGCGTCGTACGGGCCGCTTCGCCTGGCGGGGCCGCGATCGTGCCGGCCGGCTTCGTCACGCTGGCTTCCATCGACTCGTCGTCGGGCTCCGCCATGTGCTTCTTGAAGGACTTGATGCCCTTGGCGAAGTCTCCCATCAAACCACTGACTTTGCCGCCGCCAAACAGCAGCAGCACGATCACCAGAAGGATCATCCAGTGCCAGATGCTTAAGCCGCCCATCCAAATCCTCCGTCCAACCGAACCTCCCGGCTCTGGTTCTCCAGCCGGTTGCCGCACACATGGCGCGAGCGGCGCCGCGATGCAAGCAATTGATGCGGCGATCCCGTGGTGGAACCGCGGCGATTCATTGCCGTTCGCCTGATCATTGGATATCGTCATCGTGGTGGCACATCCCGGCTGGCTGCAATAACGCCGGGAATGCCCCTGAGGGAGGGCGTCTCGGTGCGTATCGCCGTCACGCCCCTGTGCAACAGGGTGGTCCTGCTGGAGGTCCGGAACGGGCCACCCGCGACGGGAAAGGCGACAAGACGATGCCCACTGGCACCGTGAAGTGGTTCAACGCGACCAAAGGCTATGGCTTCATCGGCCCGGAAACGGGGGGAAAGGACATCTTCGTCCACATCAGCGCGGTTCAGAAAGCCGGTTTGCGAACGCTCAACGAGGGCCAGAAGCTCGCGTTCGAGGTCGAGCAGCAGGCCAACGGCCGCGCCGCCGCGGTCAATCTGGCCGAGTCGGCCTGACCGTGACAGCCTGCTCCTGAGGGGCGCTGCTTTATCCTCTCGGGGGCACGACATTCGGAGGGTCGACCGTTGGATCGATCCGCGGCCGGCCGTGGCGGGTTCACACCCCCGCCGCGGAGGGATGGGCGATTGTGAGCCCGCGATCTCTTGACGAGACCAGGAGTGGGTTGTCCCGGGGGTGCCCGGCCGGACGTGGGCGTGTGGCGCGCGGAGGTTGGGGCGCGTCAACGCCGGGCACGTGGGACCCGAGGCGGTCGAACCCGGGGGAGCCGAACCCAGGGACATACCCGAGCTGGGACATACCCGAGCTGGGACATACCCGAGCTGGGACATACCCGAGCTGGGACATACCCGAGCTGGGACATACCCGAGCGGGCGCATACCCGAGCTGGGGGCATGCCCCGGGCGGCCGAACATTGGAGCGTATGCATGAGTGTCCCGCGCGAAGCGACCCGCTGTCCCGGAATCGCCGAAGCGTGAATCCCCAAGGTGAAAGTCCCCTGCGCGCGAAATCTCCGGTCTGGAAATTCCCGATGTGGAATTCTTCGGTATGGGCATCCCCGGTCCGGGAATCGCCCGGTCAGGATCCAACAACCGCGGGGCACGCATGTGTGCCCCGCGCGCATCGGAGCTTCGCCCCTTGGCGCTTTGCCAGTTGGGGCTTGCACGACGCGCATTCGTCAATTAGGCAGAGCGCGTATTGGGGGCGGGTCGCAATGAGTCACACCCTGGAAGAACGCGTCCGATCACGACGCCTGCCAGGTGCCACACCTGAGGTCGCGCTGGACGCGGCGGCGATCCGCGACGCATACCGGCGGTGGTCTTCCTTCTATGACGTGGTCTTTGGCAGCATTTCCTCCTCGGGGCGGAAGCGCGCGGTCGATTTCGTCAACCGCCTGCCTGGCCGCACCGTCCTCGAGGTCGGGGTTGGCACCGGGCTCGCGCTGCCGCGCTATACTCCGGACAAGCGAATCGTTGGCATCGATCTGTCGGCGGAGATGCTCGCGCTCGCCCGCCGCCGGGTTGCCGAACGCGGCCTGCGCAATGTCGAGGGCCTGCACGAGATGGACGCCGAGGCGACCAATTTCGCCGACGGCCAGTTCGATACCGCGGTGGCGATGTTCGTGGCCTCGGTGGTGCCGAACCCGAAGCGCCTGCTGGCCGAACTGCGGCGCGTGGTGCGGCCCGGCGGCAACATTCTGTTCGTCAACCACTTCGCCGCCGAGGGCGGGCCGCGCTGGTGGGTGGAGCGCGCCATGGCGCCAATGTCGCGGCGACTCGGCTGGCATCCCGATTTCGCCACGCAGGCGCTGTTCGAACCCGAGGACATCGCCAAAATCGAATCCGATCCGGAGCGCACGTTCGGAATCTTTACGCTGGTGCGGCTGCGCAACTGAGGTCCCCGGCGTTTTCGCCGGTCCGATCGTCGCGCTATACTCCCGGTATCAAACACGGCCCCCGATCCACGGAAGGAAGCGCCATGCCAAGCCGGTCCTGGGACAAATCCCACATGCCCTCCCGCCACGTCACCGTGGGACCCGGCCGCGCGCCGCATCGCTCGTATTATTACGCGATGGGACTGACCGAGGAAGAAATCGACCAGCCCTTCGTCGGCGTCGCCACCTGCTGGAATGAGGCCGCGCCCTGCAACATCGCGCTCAGCCGGCAGGCGCAGTCGGTGAAAAAGGGTGTGTCCGAAACCGGCGGCACACCTCGAGAGTTCACCACGATCACGGTCACCGACGGCATCGCGATGGGACATCAGGGGATGAAATCCTCGCTGGTGTCGCGCGACCTGATCGCCGACTCGGTGGAGCTGACGATGCGCGGTCATTGCTACGACGCTTTGGTCGGGCTGGCCGGCTGCGACAAGTCGCTGCCGGGCATGATGATGGCGATGCTGCGCCTGAACGTGCCGAGCGTGTTCATGTACGGCGGCTCGATCCTGCCCGGGAAGTTCAAGGGCCGCGACGTCACCGTGGTCGATGTGTTCGAGGCCGTCGGCATGCACTCCGCCGGCAACATGACCGACGAAGATCTGCACGAGCTGGAATGTGCCGCGTGTCCGTCGGCGGGCGCGTGCGGCGGCCAGTTCACCGCCAACACGATGGCGATGGTCAGCGAGGCGATCGGCCTGGCATTGCCCGGCTCGGCCGGCTCTCCCGCGCCGTATGAGGAACGTGACCGGTTCGCCGTCGAATCGGGCCGCGCGGTGATGCGGTTGCTCGATTTGAAACTGCGGCCGCGCGACATCGTCACCCGCGAGGCGCTGGAGAACGCGGCGGTGGTGGTTGGCGCGACCGGCGGCTCAACCAACGGCGCGCTGCATCTGCCGGCGATCGCGCATGAGGCGGGGATTCGCTTCACCATGGACGACGTGGTGGAGATCATGCGCCGCACGCCCTACGTCGCCGACCTGAAGCCCGGCGGCAAATACGTGGCGTACGACGTGCACCGGATCGGCGGCATTCCCGTGGTGTTGAAGGCGCTGCTCGACGGTGGGTTGTTGCATGGCGACTGCGTCACGGTGACCGGCAAGACCATCGCCGAGAACCTGAAAGACGTTGTGTTCCCGACCGACCAGGACGTGATTTACCCGGTGTCCAACCCGATTTCCCGGACCGGCGGCGTGGTCGGCCTGAAGGGCAACCTGGCCCCTGACGGAGCGATCGTGAAAATCGCCGGCATGGCGGAACTGCGCTTCGAAGGCACCGCTCTGTGCTTCGACTCCGAAGAAGAAGCGTTCGAGGCGGTGCGTCTGCGCGCCTACAAACCCGGCGACGTGATCGTCGTGCGCTACGAAGGTCCAAAAGGTGGACCCGGCATGCGGGAGATGCTGTCCACGACGGCGGCGATCTATGGGCAGAGCGAGCATCAGGGCAAGGAAGTGGCGCTGATCACCGATGGTCGGTTCTCGGGCGCGACTCGGGGCTTCTGCGTTGGCCATGTCGGTCCGGAAGCGGCGGTGGGCGGGCCGATCGCGTTGTTGAGGAATGGCGACCGGATCGTGATCGACGCGGCGAAGGGCACCATCGACGTGATGCTCTCGGACGCGGAACTGGCGGCGCGCCGGGCCGCGTGGCAGCCGCGTCCGACCGACTACAATTCGGGCGCGATCTGGAAATACGCGCAACTGGTTGGGCCGGCGCATCTGGGCGCGCTGACGCACCCGGGCGGCGCGGCCGAGACCCACTGCTACGCGGACATCTGAACATCGAATGCATCGATCCGGCGAGGCAACCGTCCCAGCTCGTGCGTTGATCAGGCGACGGCTTTTAACACGGATTAGGTGAAGCCGATCGGCACGGATTTCACCGAGCCCGGCGATGTCCGTCGCCGTCTTACAGCGGCCTCGCGCGGCGTCCAGAATGTATCTGAATCGATACAACTCTGTTCCGTGCAATCCGTGCCCATCGCCTTTGCTTAATCTGTGTTTAAAAATGGCGAGCGGCGCCACCTCCGCCTGCCATGATCGCCAGGCCACACCGTCACCGCGCGGCCCAGAGCCCAAACGCGTGCGCCGGTGACAGAACGCGGCCACGGAGGAGCAAACGAGCGAATGATCCCGAAACTCACCGTCTGGTACAATACCAAATGCCCTGTCTGTAATGCCGGCATCGACTGGCAACACAGCCGCCTGGTGCGCGCGGCCCGCGACGGAGCCATCGAATTTCGCGACATCAATCTGGAACCCGACGCGCTATCTCGTTTCGGGACCGGCGTGAACGACGTGCGCCGAAGGCTACACGCGATCGACTCCAGCGGTCGCTTGCATGCTGGCATCGATTGCGCGATCGAGATCTGGCGCCGCACACCGGGCGACGGTTGGTTGGCTCGGGCGGTGGGATTGCCGGGAATGCGTCAGGTCGCCGGCTTCGGTTACGACCGGTTCGCGGATCTGCTGTTCGCCTGGAACCGGTGGAAAGGGCATTGGTAGGTCACAGAAGTTTCCAATCTGGGCCATGCGCCTCCAATCGTCCCTTCAATCGTCATGGTCCGGCTCGACCGGACCATCTGTCGAAGCACGGGGAGTTTTGCCGCCAGGCCGATAAAGCCTGCCCGTGACGCTCGTCGTGCCAACCTGGTCGGAAATCGCTCCCGCCTCGTTACGTCGCGGCCTGTATCCGGCCCGAAAATTGGCGCGAATGAAGTCATGGCTTTTGAACAGCAGTCCATGACCTCGGAGACCGCGATCGCCCACCATCCGGTCCACATGCCGGTTTCGTCATAGCCCACGACCTCATCCGGCGCGCGAGTGTCAAAATCGGGCAGGCTGGCGGAATGCTCGCCGATCTCACGAAGGCGCTCAGCCAGATTGCCCGGCTGGCCTCGCAGCCGCCATTCGCGTTCCAACCGTTCGGCCAACGCTTCGCGAATGGCTTCCGTCAGGGTTTCGCCGGTCAACGCAACGATCGCCCGAGCGAGCTGGTCGGTTTCATTGTCCTCAGGCGTCATGCGATGCTCCCGGCGTCTTTAAATTCGATAACGGAACGGTTTGATCCGATTATCCACGGCCCCGCCACCCTCAACTCCCAAACGTCTCCCGCCACTGCTCGATCACCTCGGGCACATTCGCGCGGATTTCCCCCACGCTGACACGCAAGATCTTCAACTGCCCGAGCGACGGACGCCCAGTTTTCAACGTCAGCCCCTCCCGCGTCTCCTCGCTTCCCCGATCAATCGCCAACTGGGCGTATTCCGCGCTCAGCATCCAGTTCAAAAACAATCGCGCGGCGTTCGGGTGCGGCGCCGTAGCGGCGATCGCCGACGGTGCGACACACAGGCCGCACCCGTCCTCGGGATAGCTGATCGCCACCGGATTGCCCTTCTCGATCGCGGGAAACACCGTGTTGGCCGGCACCGGCCCGACCATGCACTCGCCCGCCGTGATCAGCGTCACCGGATCGCCGAAGGAGCGTCCGATGCGCGGATTGTTCGCCGCCAGTTTTTCGAAATACGACCAGCCATACAGGTTGCGCAGTCCCAACGCCCAAACGCCCGCGCAGCCGCTGAAACCCGGATGCGGCAGCGCGATCTGGTTCTTCCATTTCGGATCGAGCAAATCCGTCCACTTCCGCGGAGCCTCCGCCGCCGTGACCTTGTTGGTATTATAGCCGATGAAATGATTGGTCGCGCTGGTCGGGTAATACCATCCGGCATCGGACAGACGCTGAAACTCCGGCAGCAGCGCGTCGGCGTTCGGCGGCCGATAATTCAACAGCGCGTTGCGTTCCTTCAGCGCCGGCATGTGAGAAATGTCGGTCGTGCTCAGGATGTCGCATTGCGGAGCGTTGTTCTTCAATTCCATCAGCAGCCGTTGGTAAGCGACCTGCCCGGTGGTGCGGATCACCGCGACCGTGATGCCCGGGTGCGCGGCGGTGAACCGGCGTCCGAGTTCCTCCGCCGTTTCCGCGTCCACCTGCGCGATATACCAGGTCAGGGCGCCTTCTTTCCGCGCCGCCACTTCGATCGCGTCATCCGCGAACGCGGCGCGGGGCAAAGCGGCGGCGGCCAACAGCGAAACAGCAGCGCGGCGGGTCAACACGATTTTCAGTCTCCAATCGTAATGTTATTGTACCATAACATATTTATCCGGCGACGACACCCACCTTCAGTGCGCCAATTCCAGGCCCGTGCCTGCTTCACCGCCCGCTGATTCTCACCACGAAGGCACGAAGGCCACGAAGACGGTTTATAGTACCGCGCGCGATGTTTGTTCGAACCCGCGCGAAGCGCCAAAAACCTGCTTCGTGTGCTTCGTGCCTTCGTGGTGAGAAATTCGGAGTCCATTCCTCCCGAGGCCCCAACGTTATGCCCCCCAGCCCCATTCACGCCGCGTCCAACCAGGCCAGGTAATCCGCCGCGGCCGCCGCCAGGTCGAACCGCGGCGCGAACCCCGTCTCCGCCGCGATCTTGCCAATGTCGAACGACCCGCGATCGAAGCCGGTGTGACTTTCCACCTCGTACGCCTCGCCCGCCGAAGCCAGCCGCCAGCGAAACCCGGGAATCGGCGGCGTCAAAACCGCGCACCACTCCTCCACCGTCACCGCCGTGCCCGACCCCAGATTATAAACCGTCCGCGCCAACGCCGGCGCATCCGCGATCCGCACCAAACCAGCCGCGACATCTCGCGAATAGATGTAATCGCCTCGCCACGGCGGCCCGAGCACCGCTTCCCGTCCCGACCGCGCGCATTCCAACGCCTGCAACATCGGCGACAGCGTATCGCGCACGCCGGTCGCGTATTCCCACGGCCCGTAGACCGAGCCTAACCGAGCCGCCGTGAACCGCACGTCCTGCGTTTCCGCGATCCGCGGCAGGATCGTTTCGGCCGCGCGCTTGGTCAGCCCATACAGCATCACCGGAGACGGGATCAGCTGATCTTCCTCGATCACCGCGACCCCGCGCGCCGCGTGGCCGTAAATCGAACCGGAGCTGGGATAAACGAACCGCGTCACGCCGCGCCGTACCGCCGCCATCAGCGTGCCGACCGCGCCCTGGATGTTCACCGCGACGATCGTTTCGGGATCGGATTTCTCCCGCGCCGTGCCCGCCGTGATGACCGCGCAATGAATGACCGCCTCGACCGGCGCCACCGTCAGCGCCCGCGACAGATCGGCCGACGACAGGATCGACCCGCCGATCAACGTGAACCGGCCTGGCAGCGCGGCGAAATCCCGCACGGCCCGCGCCGGCAACGGAATGCGGTCGAGACCGACCACGTCCCGCCCGGACGACAACAGATGCTCGACGATGTTGAGCGCGACAAACCCGGCGGCGCCGGTGACGAGAATGGCCATGCCTCGATGACACAACCTCAACGCGGCGGGCGCAAGCCCGAAGGCGAGGAACCCGCGCCGGCCGCCAAAGCGAAATCCCGCGGCCGAACCCGTGAAACTCAGCAAGAAAGATTGAATCACCACAGAGGCACAGAGCACACAGAGGAATATTTAAAACATTTCTAATTCTCTGTGTGCTCTGTGCCTCTGTGGTGAAAATTACTTTCCTGGATGCCCATCCAATACTCGGACCCGCGAAAAAACCCTCGTACCGGTGATAACAGCCCTCTCTACTCCACTTCCACCACCACCGGCACGTGATCCGACGGCTGCGCCTGATTGCGTTCCTCCCGGTCCGGGTCCGCCGCCACCAACCGCTCCGCCACCGTCGGCGACAGCAGCGCGTGATCGATCCGCAGCCCGCTGTCCCGCTCCCACGCCGCGCTTTGGTAGTCCCAGAACGTGAACACCCGCCCATGCGGATGCAGCGCCCGGATCGCGTCCGTCAGGCCCAGCCACAGCAGCCGGCGAAACCGCGCCCGCGTCTCCGGCCGCACCAGCGCGTCCCCCGGCGACAACGCCCCTGGCGACAGATCCTCATCCGTCGGACAAACGTTGAAGTCTCCGACGATCGCCAGCGGAACATCCGCCTCAAGTAACGTTTTGGCCCGCTCCGCCAGCCGGTCCATCCACGCCAGTTTGTAGGCGTAACCCTCCTCGCCGCGCGAGTTGCCGTTCGGCAGATAGATCCCGATCACCGTCAGGCCGCCGGCCTCGACCTCGATATAGCGCGACTGAGCGTCATCCTCGGGCAATCCCGGCAGCGTGCGATGGATCACCTGAAACGGGATGCGCGACAACACCGCGACGCCGTTATACGCCTTCTGCCCCACCGCGTCGGACTGATA
>Ga0182030_10012288_pt1 | contig 17171 bp, 12 predicted proteins | sample 812S3MmetaG_FD_121299 | JGI IMG/M metagenome (GOLD analysis project Ga0182030, IMG submission 121299) | Permafrost microbial communities from Stordalen Mire, Sweden - 812S3M metaG (Illumina Assembly) | ecosystem: Environmental > Terrestrial > Soil > Wetlands > Permafrost | place: Sweden...
GATCGCACTGGCGCAGATCAATCCTACGGTCGGGGATTTCAGCGGAAACCTTGAAAAGATTGTGGCCGCAAGCAGGCGTGCAGCGGAGCAAGGCGCGCGGCTTGCGGTCTTCTCCGAGCTCTCCATCTGCGGCTACCCGCCGGCGGATTTCCTCGAGAAGCCAAGCTTTCTGGCGCGCTGTCTCACTGCCGTGAACGAACTGGCGGAGGCCACCAAAGACTTACCCACGGCGGTGCTGGCAGGCGTGGCCGTGCCTGCGGAGCCGGGCAGCGGCAAGCCCGCTGCCAACGCGGCTTTCCTGCTCGACCGCGGAAAGATTCTTCTCGAGCAGCACAAGCGGCTGCTGCCCTTTTACGATGTCTTCGATGAGCAGCGCTACTTCTCGCCGGCGCGCGAGCAGCGGGTGGTGGAGCTGGACGGCGTGCGCCTGGCCATCACCATCTGCGAAGACGCCTGGAATGACAAGAACTTCTGGCAGCGGCGGCTCTACACCATTGACCCGATGGAAGAGCTGATGCGGCAGAACCCGGCGCTGCACATCAATCTGTCGTCGTCCCCCTTCTGGCACGGAAAACGTTCAGTCCGGCGCGAGATGCTGGCCGCCATTGCGCGGCGCGACGGCGTGCCGGTGCTGATGGTGAACCAGGTGGGAGGGAACGATAGCCTCATCTTCGACGGGACCTCGCTTGCTTTAAATGCGCAAGGCCAGCTGGCAGGACAGGCCGCGTCCTTCGAGGAGGATCTGGTCGTTGTCGATCCGTTCACGGCGCCGCCGCTGCAGGAGATTCCATCCGACGACGACACCGAAGCAGCCTACCAGGCCCTGGTTCTGGGCACGCGCGACTACGTGCGCAAGTGCGGCTTCAAGAAAGTCCTGATCGCGCTCTCGGGCGGCATCGATTCGGCGCTGGTTGTGGCCATCGCCAAAGACGCGCTGGGCGCGGAGAACGTGCTCGCAGTGGGCATGCCCAGCCCGTACTCCTCCGGCGGCTCCATCGACGACAGCCGGCAACTGGCGGCGAACCTGGGCGTCCGCTTCGAGTTGATCGGCATCAGCGGCCTGTTCAGCGAATACACTGACGCTTTGGCGCCGATGTTTGCTGGCCTCAAGCCCGACACGACCGAAGAGAACATCCAGTCGCGGATTCGCGGCACGCTGATGATGGCGCTTTCCAACAAGTTCAACGCGCTGGTGCTGACCACCGGCAACAAGTCAGAGATGGCTGTGGGCTACTGCACGCTCTACGGCGACATGGTGGGCGCGCTGGCCGTGATTGGCGACCTGGTGAAGACGCGCGTCTACGCCGTCTGCCACTGGCTCAATCGCGACCAGGAAATCATTCCTCGCAACATTCTGGAGAAGCCGCCTTCGGCCGAGCTGCGGCCAGACCAGAAGGACACGGATTCGCTCCCGCCGTATGAGGTGCTGGACCCGATCCTTGAAGCCTACGTCGAGCGCTACGAGCCGCCCGAGCGCATCGCCCGCGAGCACGGTTTCGATCTTGAACTGGTGCGCCAGGTAGTGCGGCTGGTGGAGCGGTCAGAGTACAAACGCCAGCAGGCCGCGCCGGTGTTGAAAGTCACCAGAAAGTCGTTCGGCATGGGACGCCGCTTTCCCATTGCCGTCAAAGTACAGGTGTAAACTGGAGAGAGTGAGCCCGAATTTCTTGGATAGAGTTGGACCCGCAAAGACAAGGTCCTTCGACTGTGGTCGCCATGGGTGACCTTTGCTCAGGATGATAGTCGTACTTGTGAGAGAGATATTCAACTCACCACCCCAAGATTGCGGGAGCCTTCCCGAGATTCAAGGAGAATCAGATTGATCCGTTTGTCCTTTCGTAACGCCGGCGCTGCCGCGCTGGTTGCATTTTCGTTTGCCGCTTTGACCGCGTCCGCACAACAGAATGTTCCACCAGCGCCTGCTGAACCTTCGGCGCCGGCTCCCGCAGCCGCTCCCACCTTTCCTCCGCCCGATCCGGCGAATTTTACCGCGACTGCGCCCACCAAGGAAGCCATCAATGCGTTTCTGACGACCAGCTGGGGCTATGACGACTCGCGCGTATGGGCGGTCGAGGCCATTATGAAGACCTCGGTGGAGGGCATCAGCAAGGTGCTCGTCTACGTGGCTGACAAGAGCGGCAAGCAGAAGCCCTCCGCGATCCAGTTCTTCGCGCTGCCTGACGGCAAGCACATCATTGCCGGGGAAGAGATTCTGCCCTTCGGCGCGAATCCTTACATGGAAGCGCGCGAGCAGATTCAGAAGCGAGCCGATGGTCCGTATCGCGGCTCTGCCGCAAAGGACCTGGTCATCGCCGAGTTCGCGGACTTCCAGTGCCCGCATTGCAAGGAAGCCCAGGCCAACATGGACAAGCTGGTTACGGACTTCCCCAAGGCGCGCATTGTTTATGAGAACTATCCGTTGCCGCAGCACGCCGCCGCTGCCGGCGCAGCCGCTTACGGCGTTTGCGTAAACAAGCTCGGCGGTAGCAGCGCGTTCTTCACGTTCGCCGCGGCCGTGTTTGAAGGGCAGGACGGATTGTCTTCAGCCGACGGCACCACGCTTACACTGAACAGCGCGGTCACCAAAGCGGGTCTCGATCCGGCCAAGGTGGAAGCCTGCTCAAAGGAACCGGCCACCATCGCCAATGTGGACGCCTCCGTGAAGCTGGCCAAGGAACTCAACATCAACCAGACGCCGACGCTTGAAGTGAACGGCCGCCAGGTACCCGCGAACGTGCCTTACGATACGTTGAAGCAGATCATCGAATACCAGGAAAAGCTGGACGGCATTACGCAGTAGTATTTCTCTGCTTGCAGCACGAACCCCGAGTCAGGCCTGCACCCCTAAGAGGGAGAAGGGCTGACTCGGGGTTTTCTGCATTTCGAGACCTATTCCGGATTCGCGGACACGGGTGCGCGCCCGTGCAGCAACGCCAGCGTGGAGCCTGGCTGCCGGCTCTGCTATGTGGAAAGCGACACTGCGGAGAAGCTGGCCAGAAAGATCGCGATGGTGTGCTGCGAGTTCTGAATCTGTTCGAAGGACTTGCTTACCCGCGCATCAGAGGAAACCGCCAGATTGAGTGGTGAGTCTGAAGTTGTTCTGCAGAGATCGGGAAAGCCGAGAAGCAGATTCTTTGACTCACCACCCCCAAACTGAAGAGCGTTTGGGGCCCCGTTCGCTCAGAATGACAGCGCCAATTATGGGAATGAAAGTGCCAGTAATCAGAATGACAGTGCCAATAATCAAAATGACTGAGCCGATTATGTGGAGAATTTTAGATTCAGTTCACTACCGTACGGCGGGCGTATTTTCAACCCGCATCATGGGCGTGTGACCCACCCCCGGCGTACCCCGGATCACGTGCGGCGTGATGACGATGAGCAGGGTGGACTTGCTCTTCTGCACGTCCTTGTCGGTGACGTTGTTGAGGCCGGGAACTTCGCTGAGGCCGGGAAGCCCGCTGATGGCGCGGCTTTCCTGGCTGTCGAGCTCACTGACCACCGCCACGCCCGAGCCCTCGCGCATGGTGACCACGCCGGAGTAAGCGCGGCTGGTGAGGATGGGATTGCCGTTGATGGACGAGCCTTCCAGCGCATCGATCTTCATGTCGATGGTGAGCGCGACGTCGTTGTTGCGCATGACGCGGGGCGTGGCCTTGAGGGTCAGACCCAGGTCCTGGTACTCCACCTGCGGCACGTTGGGAACGCTGCCGCCAAGCGAGCCGAGCAGCGAGGAAAGGCTGCTGGATGTTCCAGCGCCGGTAAGGCCGGGGATGTTGGGAACGCTGCCCGAGAGGCCGGAAAAGGACGACGTCTGTATGGGGTAGCGGGTTCCGGATTTGATGGTGCCCGCCGCCGAATCCGATTCGCTGCCGCCGCCGTCGGAAAGGTGCAGCACAAAGTGGTCCAACTGTTTGGAGTCGGACGAATTGAGGTCGAGATTGGCGGTAAATCCGCCCGGCGCAAGAGCCGACTGCGTGATTCCGCCGCCGAAGAGCGCAAAGCCGCTCGAAAACAGAGAGCTCGAGACTTGACCGGAGGCGAGCAGAATTCCCAGGATGGCGAGCGTGTCTCCCGGCGCGGCCAGGCCCGAGGAGATGATCTGCTGCACCAGGGCCTGATTCGAGTTCAGGATCGACTGCTCTTCCGCATAGACGTTGAAGGCGGAGACCGATTGCGGCGGCTGGACGCCGGTATTGCGATCGCTGGTGTGCGCAAGCTGGATGAGGCTCACGTCCAGCAGCACCTGGTTGTGGCCCTGGATGACTTCGCGCACGGTGGAGTTGAAGGCGGCAAGCGTGGAGCGGCTGGCGCGCAGCGTGATGGTGCTGGATGCGTTGTCGATCACTGCGTGCTGCAGTTCAAACACGGTCTTGGCCAGCGTCGCCACTTCGGTAAGTTCGCCGGCGGTGAGGCCAGGCAGGTAGACCGTCTCCACGTTTTCGCGCTCGAACTCCTGCCGGTTTTCCGCCGTATCGCGGGCCACCAGCACGCGATGCGGGTCAAGCGGCACATAGAACGAGTTGGTGATCAGGCTGATGGTGCGCATGGCTTCGGCAAAGTCTGCATCGTCCACGTCGAGGTGAATCTGATTATTGCGGATGCTGACGTCAACTGTGGCGTCGAGCCCGTAGGCCTTGAACACATCCTGGATCACGCGCCGCTGGTCGGTGTGGAAGTGAAAGCTGTGTACGCCGGGCTTGGGATCAATCGGTAGCAGGCCAGCGATGGTTTCAGCGCTGCGCTGGTAGAGGGGAGCGGCCTGCTGCCGCATGGCGTCATCGCCCAGCTCATGCAGGTGCTCGGTGACTGTGATGTTGCGCGGATCCAGAGCAAGCGCGCGTTCCAGAGACTGGCGCTCGGCAGCAGCGTCGCCGCGGATGCGATCTTTGGCGGCGGCCTGGATGAGGGCGGTGACGGCGTGGCTGCTGGCCAGCTCAGCGGCCAGTGCATAGTTGCGGTTGGTGGGGTCAAGCGCGGCGGCCTGCTGATAGCTGAGCAGCGCCTGCTCGAATTGCTCCTTCTCAAAAAGCTTGCTGGCTTCAAGAAACAGCTTGGCCGCGCGGCGACGGTCGGCGTTTCTGGGCGGCTTTTCTCCCTCGGTCTTGGCGGCAGGATCCGCCGCGTCCTGTGCCGAGGCTTGTGTTGCCTGCGACGCTGTCGGCGCAGGGCCAGCTTGGGGCATTCCGGCAGCCTGTGCCTGCATGAGGGCTGGGAAGACAGCCAGCAGTAAGGCGGCCGTTGTGCCGCGGAGTGGAACTGCAAACCTGTGTCGCCGGCGCCTCACTGCGCAGCCTGCTGGTGGGCCAGCAGATCGGCCAGCGATGTAGTGCAGACTTCAGGCTGAAAAGCTTGCAACTCGTCGAAGCTGTAGCGTCCCGTAGCAACGGCAATGACGGACAGAAAATTGGCGCGGGCGGCTTCAATATCGCGGGGCGTGTCGCCGACGACGCAGATGGAGGCACCCTTGCCGGCCAGCTCCCGCGCTTTGGCGGCGGCGTGGCCCACCAGCTCCGAGCGAATGGGGAAGTGGTCGCTGAAGCCGCCGAAGCGGAACCACTGGCGCAGGCCGGCCTCTTCCACCTTGATCCAGCCAATCATTTCCAGGTTGCCGGTGGCCACGCCCAGCAGCGCGCCGCGGCGGGCAAGATGGCTGAGCACCGGTTCCACGCCCGGCATGCGGATCAGGTCGAACTCATGGCGGCGTTCCGTAACGGCGTGGCGCATGGCTTCGAGTATGGCTTCGGTGTTGGCTTCGAGCACTTCGGCAGGGATGCCTGCCTGGTTGCAGGCCTCGCGCAGGATTGCCGTGTCCGTGGAGCCATGCAGAAGGATGCCGGCCAGCGTGATCTCAAAGCCGGTGACGCGCTGCACACTGGAAGCAAACGAGTCGACGTGGATGCGGTCGCGGGTTCGCAGCAGCGTGCCGTCAATGTCGAAAAGATACGCGGCCTGCGCGTCCCAGGCAAACCCGGGCTCGATAGCCACACGTGCTTCGTTGGTCGAGGGTGTTGTCAGCATGTCCTCAAATTGGGGCGCGAGAGAGCAGTCCCCGAGCGGGAAGACCGGCTCTTTAGCCCTGGCGGTAGATGGAGCGCACCGCGCTAAGTACAGGACGTTCGCTGCGCGGCGGACGCTTGAGCCCGGCGCGAACTTCAGAAAGCTCCAGGCCCAGTTCAGCCATGGCGCGGCTCAGGGTGTTGCGGTGCATGCCCAGCTCTTCAGCCGCCTTGCACTGGTTGCCCCGGTGTGCCTCCAGCACTTCGCGCAGATACTGCTTCTTGAACTCGCGCACGGCATCGTCATAGCGCATGCCGCTGGAATGCATTTGCGTCACCAGGATGTCCAGATCTCGTCTCACGTTCACCTCTTGCTACTTTATCCGATCGGTTTGTTTTCGTGTGTCCAGCATTGAAGAAAAATGCCATGGGGCAATCGCCCTGGGAATCAGTTCGGGAAATCTAGGTCTTGCTGTCGTTGCGATGCACCCAGTCCGGCATCTCGCTTTCCAGAATCCGCAGGCTCTTTTTCACGCGCTCGGCAAGCTGGCCGGGCGTGAGCTGTGTGCTTAGATGGCATGCGGCAAAGAAGTGGCGCGGCAGTTTTGCATCCACCAGCCAACGGGCCTGCGGATAGAAGGCCACCGTGGCCAGAATGGCCAGCGTCACCAGGACAATGCCCTGGAAGAAGCCGAAGATTCCGCCGGCGATGCGGTCAAGGCAGCCCAGGCCGATGGTGCGCAGGGTTTTGGACAGCATCACGCCAAGCAGGCCGGCAAGAGCCATGACCACAACGGCGATGAGGATGAAGGCAATCACGTCGGCGATCTGGTCGCTGTGTACCACCGTTACCAGCGGCGCCGCCACGAAGGAGTAGTTCCATGCGGCCAGCGTGAGGCCCACCAGCAGGCCGCCCAGCGAGCAGATGGAGCGAAAGAAACCCTGCGAGAGCCCGGCCAGCACCGACAGCAGCACCACGATCACGATGGCCCAGTCAACCCACATCAATCCAGTGTCTGGCATCGAATGCCCTCAGTTCCGAATTCAAATTCTCTACTGCAGATAGGACAACGGTGCGACCGGCGCATTCGATACTGCCGCCTGGCCCTCGGTGCTACAGCTTCAAGTCCCGCCCGGTGAGGCGGCGGAAGGCTTCAAGATACTTGGCCTGCGTACGCTCGACCACGTCCTGTGGCAGGCTGGGAGCAGGCGCCTGCTTGTTCCAGTGGATCGATTCAAGATAGTCGCGCACGAACTGTTTGTCGAACGAGGGCTGGGGGCCACCTGGGTTCCACAGTGCTGCCTCCCAGAAACGGGAGGAATCGGGCGTCAATACCTCATCGGCAAGCATAATCCCTTCCGGCGTTCTGCCAAATTCAAATTTTGTGTCGGCGAGAATCAGGCCGCAGGATTCGGCGTGGGCGGAGGCTCTCTCATAGATAGCCAGGGTGAGTCTGCGGAGCTCGGCGGCGTCGGCCTCGCCCAGCACGGCCGCGGTGGCCTCGTAGGAGATGTTTTCATCGTGCTCACCGTCCTGGCTCTTGGTGGCGGGCGTGAAGAGGGTTTCGGGCAGGCGTGAACCGTCTTTAAGTCCGGCCGGAAGCGCAATCCCGCAGACAGTGCCGCTGGTCTGGTACTCCTTCCAGCCTGAACCGGCCAGGTAGCCGCGCGCCACGCATTCCACCGGAAACATGGCGGCCCGCTTGACCAGCATGGAGCGGCCTTCGAGTTGATCCGCGTACGGCTGCAGCGAGGCAGGGAACTGGCTTACTTCCGCGCTGATGATGTGGTTCGGCGCCAGGTCCTTGAGCAGATCAAACCAGAAGAGCGAAATTTGCGTCAGGATTTTTCCCTTGCCGGGAATGCCGCTGCCGAGAACATGATCGAAGGCCGAGATGCGATCGGTGGCGACAAGGAGCAGGGCGCCGTCAACGGCATAGAGATCGCGGACCTTGCCGCGCCCCAGCAAGGGTGTATCGCCCAGGCTGGTTGTGAGAAGCGATGTCACGGGAGGGCCTTCCATTGGATGGAAACTGAATCTCCGATTTTCGAGGGTGGGCCCGTCTTTGTCAATGCGCAGAGCGCAGATACAAAGGGCATGAAGCGGGACTGGTTTTGGCGAAGACGCGAAGTTGGAAGCCGCTTGCTGCCCTTGCAAAAGAAATCCACAACGATGTGTGACGCGCGTCACGGAAGCAGTTTTTCAAATACGAGACACTCCAATTGTCAACATGGTTCGGGAGGCACGCAAGAACGCTTCCTTTGAGCCAGTAGACACGAGGCGGCAGTGGAAAGGGGAAGCCGCGGCTTGCTTCGTTTATACAGGGATCACCGGTAGCCGATGCCACCGACCTCCGGCGTCGGCTACTGGTCCCCGTCTTTGACTTGTGAAACTCGCAAGCCCTCCGAAGCGACGTGCTCCTTCGGGGGTGTTTTTTCGTTTTTAGCACCAGTGTCCAGTCCCTGAAGTTCATAAGATTACGTAGCAGCGGGAAGGGAGCGCCGGTCTCCAGACCGGCTGTCGCGCGGGCGTCCTCGCCCGCATTCGTTCAGGAACAATTAACTATTCACGCAGCGTGGGTACTAGATCGCCTCAAGCCGCTTGTAGAAGGCCGGGACGCCGGTGATGGGATGCCACATGAACGAGTGCACGTAATCGCGGCGGGCATGAAACAGCCGCCTGCGCCAGTAATGATCCACGGCATCGTGATAGTGCCCGAAGGCGCTGGACAGCAAGGTCGCCTCCTCCTCGAAGACTGCGCTCTTCAGTTCGTTGTCCCACCAACCGTGGCTCTCGCGTACCAGGGCAACGGTTCGTCCGTCGTGCTTCTCGTGGAGAAGGCACAGATCGTAAAACTCCACGCGCCCGCTTGCTGCGGTGGGCGCTTCTGTTTGAAATAAAACTTCCTGCAAGGCAATGTCCTTTCAATCGAGAGCTCGGCATCTTGGGGGAAAAATCGCCGCGGGGATCTCGTGTCTTTTTTGTGTCTATCTTGTGTCCCTGAGTTTCCTGATTTTGGTTGCAGCTTGTGACTTCTAAGGGTTTCTGCGACCGGGGCAGGCAGCTTGCCGGCTGGGCCGGGAGCTCATGGATGAAAATGTTTTCAGAGCGGGCTCCGCCGGCCAGGGGAAACGGAACCGCGAGCGATGCTGCTGGGTTGGTTGGCGGGAAAGTGACTGCGCTTACACGGTGCGGTTCTCCTTCACATCGTGCATATCGTGGCCTTCCAGCGCATCGTGGAATGCCGGCTCGGGCATCGGCATCTCTTCCAGCGCCCTGACGGCAAGCGCTGCGCCGTGTTCCGGACTCACGAACAGAGCCGTGCCCCAGAAGCGCGCCACGCGCTCCCGCCGCGCCTGCAACTCGACACGTGAGAGCGGATCGTGCCCAAACGCAAGCCCGATCACGGGCGCTGTCAAAAAGTACTGTGCGTTGACGGCGAGGATGGAACTGAAGATGTCATTCCAGTGCATGTTGCGTAATTCGCCCGTCTCAATGCCTTCGCGAATGGTCTTCTGAATCGTCTCAATCCATGGCGCGAAGATGCCCTTTTCAAACGCCTGCATCAACTCGCCCTGGCCGCGCGGGTCGCGAAGCATCTCCTGCTGCATGATGCTCTGCGCCTCGCGGTGCGTGACGAAGCGGTCAAAGTGGTTGAGCGCCGCGCGGAGCAGCTTCTCGCCCGGGCTGCCGGCGAAGAGCAGGCCATCGGTGGTGCGCATGGTCACCTCTTCCAGCGCGTTGAGGAACACCGCCTTGTAGAGCGCCTTCTTGCTGCCAAAGTAATAAAACAGCAGGGACGTATTCTCCCCGGCGGCCTCCATGATGGCCACGGTGCTGGCCCCGTTGAAGCCGTTCTTTGCGAACTCGCGGCTTGCCGCCAGCAGGATCGCTCTCCTGGTGTTGTCGGCCTGGTCTTGGCGAATCGATTTACTAGGGAAGTTTGTCATTGATAGATCAGTTAATCAATTTATAGCACAAAATGCGATCTATTATTGATCACCGAATCAATAATTCTGTGGATGTATTCTGCCAGCTTGATAAAGCCATTGCATGCGGAGATTTACGAAACCCGATCCGGCACGATATTGATGGAGAAGAAGCATTGCCCGAGGGCCAGAATCTCAGATTGCGATACCGATAGTATCGGGCAATGGCTTGAAAGCCCACTACCGGCTGGAGAAGACAAACTCGTTGCCGTCGGGGTCTTTGAACTTGGCCATGGTTCCCCAGATCTCCTTCTTCGGTTCCTGGGCCAGTTCCACGCCTTTGGACTTCAGTTGCTCCGCGGTGGCGAAGACGTCGTCGCACCAGAAGGTCATGGGCTGAAAGCCGCCGATACGGCTCTCGTGTCCAGGTGGGGTGAAGAGCGCGAGGCCCACATCGGAACCGGGGATCAGCAGCTCAATCCAACGCTGGCCGGGGCCGAAGGCTTGGTCGGTGGCCACCTTGAATCCCATCTTTTCGGTATAAAACTTCAATGCCCGATCCTGGTCGCTGACCGGGATGCTCACAATTTTGATGCCGCGAATCATGATTCTCCTCCTTGATTGATTACGACTGTCAAGCCGTTGTTGAGACAATCGGACTATAGACGCGGGGCGCGCTGGGAATCAATCTGGTAGAGATTGCTATAGTAACGATAGGTATAGCGATGCCGTTGATCGACGACTATGTAACCGATGTTTTAATGCGCGACCTGGTGGGCCATGACAAACGGCCGGTCAGCTTCCTGGTTTATTTGTGGCTTGCGGCGGAGCAGGCGCGCCGGGGCGAAGCCGTGCAAATCAGCTACCAGGAACTGGCCGAGTCGATCGGTGTATCAAAGAGCGCGGCGCAGACCGCGGTGGGCTGGCTGGTGCGGCGCAAGCTGGTGCTGATGAGCAAGGCGACCGTGACCGCAACGCCGCGCTACAAGGTGCTGACGCCGTGGCGGCGGTAAGTGTTTTAAGTGTCCTTGAAGGAGCCTCGGAAAGAAAGACGATTGAGCAGTCCGGGCCTGAAGGCCGCGTCGTCTCGGGAAGCGTTCAAATCAGGGGCTTGAAAGCCCCTGCTCCCTCCGAATCTAACGCTTCTCCTACGCTGTAGCGCGCTGCTGCTCCTGGTTGCCGAGCCTGACGCTGACCACCTTGGAGACGCCGGGCTCCTGCATGGTGACGCCGTAGATCATGTCGGCGGCCTGCATCATCCGCTTGGAGTGGGTGACGAGCAGGAATTGCGTCTCGCGGCTGAGCGAGTGGAGCAGGTCGGCGAGGCGGCCCACGTTGGTTTCGTCGAGCGGCGCGTCCACTTCGTCGAGCACGCAGAAGGGGCTGGGCTGGAACTGGAAGATGCCCACCAGCAAGGCCAGCGCGGTGAGGGCCTTTTCGCCGCCGGAGAGCAGCAGCACGTTTTGCAGCTTCTTGCCTGGAGGCGAGGCGACAATCTCAAGGCCGCTCTCGGCCTGGTTCTCAGCGTCGGTGAGGCGCAGGAAGGCCTGGCCGCCCTGGAAGAGCCGCGAGAAGACCTGGGCGAAGTTCTCGTTGATGCGCGCGAATGCCTCGTCGAACTTTTCGCGCGAGATCTGGTCGATCTCCTTGATGGTCTCCTGGGTGTTCTCGATGGAGTCGATGAGGTCCTTGCGCTGCGTTTCGAGGAAGTTGTGCCGCTCGGCGGTCTCCTTGTACTCCTCAAGCGCCATCATGTTCACCGGGCCCATCTGCTCGATGCGCTGGCGGAGCGTACGGCAGGTTTCTTCTTCGACGGCGAGCAACTCGTCGGCGATGCGGACGACCTGTTCGTCGGCGCGGAGCACGGCGGCTTCGACGTTGACTTCTGCCAGGCAACTGGCCTCGAGATGCTCAAGGTCGGCGCGCAACTTGGCGACAAGGTTGGAGCGGCTGCCGCGATCGTCGCGGACCTGGTCGAGCGCGGCGCGCGCGGCTTTGAGCTGGGCCTCAAGGGACGCAAGCTGCTGGCGCAGGGCCTGCGACTGAGCGGCCAGCGCCTGCGCAGACTCCAGCGCTTCGGCGCGCGTGGCTGCCAGCTCCACCTGGCGGCTGGCCAGCGATGCGCTTTCCGAGATGCGCTGCTCGCGCTCCGTTTCAGCCGAGACTCGCTGCTGGTCAATGGCAAGCACGCGGCGCTCGAGATCGGCATGGAGCCGGTCGATGCGCTGGAAGGCGGCTTCGGCCCCGCGGCGGCGCTCTTCAAGGCCGGCAAGCTCTGCCGTGACCTGCGCGGCTTCCTGCTGCAGGCCTTCACGCTTCTCGCGCACCATAGCCAACTGCGCCTGCAACTCATCGAGCGAAGCCTCAGCGTTCGCATGCTCGGCCTCAAGCCGCGCAGTCTCTTCGCGCTTCTGCTCAATGACCGAGTGCTTGGCCTCGCGCGCGTCCTTGTTGCGAGCGGCTTGCAGCATCCACTCCTGCAGGCGGCGCTCCACGCGCTGCACCTCAGCCTCCATCTGCTTGAGAGCCGCACCCTGGTTGGCGGCGTCGATCTCGGCCTGGCGGCGCTCGGCGCTGCTCACTTCAAGGCGCGCGGCCAGTTCTTCGATAGAGCGGGTGAGCGTGGCAGCTTCAATGTCTGCCTGCGCCAGCGCTGCTTCCAGCTTGCCCAGCTTGTTTTCCGCTTCGCGCAACTCGCGCTTGAGCGCCAGCGGACCTTCGCTGGCCGGCTTGCCGCCCGTGACCGTGGCGTTGTGGAAGCACTCGCCCTCCGGCGTTAGGAAGAAGGCCTGAAGGTGCTCCGCGGCTAGACGCATGGCCTCTGCCGGATCCTCAACCAGGTAGCCATTTTTGAGCTTGGGCAAGATCGTCTCAAGCGAACGGCCAAAGCCGTTGAGCACGCGAATGGAATCCTTGAGCGGAGTAACGCCGGCGCCGGTGATTGGGCCCGTTTCGTCCTCAAAAAGCGCGGGCTGTTCGTCGGGGTGGATGAGGAACGTGGCGCGCCCGTCGACGCCGGATTTGAGCAGGCGCACACCCTGTTCGGCGGCGGTCCAACTCTTCACCACGACGTAATTCAGTTCTTCGCGCAGGAACTCGTCGACCACGCCTTCATAAGCGCCGGTGACTTCGATGAAGTCGGCGAGCGTGCCGACGGGGGCCATGCCCTCAGCCAACGCTCCCGGCTTGAGCAGGCGGCGCACGGTGTCGGTCGAGTAGCTGTGGTTGCGGATGAGCGCCTGCAGCGAGTCGCGGCGTCCGGCAGCGGCTGCCTGGTCACTGCGCATCTGGTTGGCGCGGGCGCGCAGAGCATTGTCCTCGGCGCGGCGGGCCTGCAGTGCTTCGCGAATTTCGGCGATCTCATTCTCAAGCCGCTTCAGCGCGTCGGCCGCAGACTCAAAGCGCATGCGCACCTGGCCGCTTTCGACGCCGAGGTTTTCCTGCTCATTGCGGGCCTGGCCCATCTCGGCGTCAAGGCGCTGGGCTTCACGCTCCAGGGCTGCAAGGCTCTCTTCTGCCTGCGCCGTGTGGTTACGTGCGTTGCTGGCCTGGGTCAGCAGGTGCATGGTGTGGCGGCGCGTGGACTCAAGCTGGCGCTCGGCGGCGAAGACCTCCTCGGCTGCCGAGCGAGCTTCCTGCTGCCGCGCTTCCACATTCTGGCGGAAGGCGCGTGCCTCGCCGGCCGCGGTCTCAAGAAACGTATGCTGCTGTGCGCGCTCTTCGGCGATGCCGGTGAGTTGCGTGCGCGTGACTTCAAGTTCGGCTGCTGCTGCTGCGATGCGGCCTTCAAGGTCGCTGACGCGCTCGGTGTTGGCGCGCTCGCGGGCGGTGGCGCGTTCAAGCTCGACGGCTGCCTCATTGGCGCGAGTCTGTGCGTCCTTGCCTTCGCGGTCCAGCTCGTAGCCGCGCTCGGTCAGGGTGTGCTGCGTGGTCTCATGCTCGCCAATCTCAAGGGCCGAGGCGTTGATGCGCTCGGTGAGCGCGGCGATCTCCTCGTCGAGGCGCGCCTGCTCGGTGTCCATCATGGCCATGCGGCTGGCAAGCACCACGCGCAGCTTGTCGCGCAGCTCGTCGCGTACGGCGGCAAAACGCTCGGCCTTGGCTGCCTGACGCTTCAGGCTATTCATCTGGCGTGTGACTTCTTCAAAGATGTCGTCGATGCGGGCCAGGTTCTGCTTGGCGCTTTCAAGGCGCAGCTCGGCCAGGCGCTTCTTGTTCTTGAAGCGGGTAATGCCGGCGGCTTCTTCAATAATCGACCGGCGGTCGTGGGGCTTGGAGCTGAGCAACTGGCCGATGCGCTCCTGGCCGATGATTGCGTAGCTCTCCGGCCCCAGGCCGGTGCCCATGAAGATGTCCTGAATGTCGCGCAGGCGGCAGAGCTTGCCGTTGAGCAGGTACTCGCTTTCGCCGGTGCGGAAGAGGCGGCGGGTGATGACGACCTCGCCCTTCTGCGGCGTGCGCGTGAACTTGCGGCGGCGGATCTTGAGCACCACGGCTTGTGGACCGGCGAGGCTGGATTCCGCAAGATTGGCCCCGGCGCCTTCGGTCGCTGCTTGTGCAGGTTCGGGAGTTTCGTCTTCAAAGGTCTGCCCCGGCTGCTCGGCAGAGATGATCTCTTCAGCTTCAATGGCGCGCTGGCGGCGCAGATCGTCCTCGTCCCAATCGCTGGGGGCGTTGTGGTCAACCAGCACCTCGGGCTCAACCGGGATCGGCCCTTCATACGCCTCGGGATCGACCATGGTCAGCGTGACTTCCGCCATGCCCAGCGGCTTGCGGTCGCGCGTGCCGGCAAAGATCACGTCCTGCATGTTCGTGCCGCGCAAGGTTTTCGCGCTCTGCTCGCCCAGTACCCAGCTAACCCCGTCAAGAATGTTGGACTTGCCACACCCATTCGGCCCCACCACCACGGCGATGCCGGTGCCCGGCACGGTCAACTCGGTGCGGTCGCAGAAGCTCTTGAAGCCCAGGATGTGTATCTTCTTCAGTTTCAGCATGTTCACTCCGGATTGCATGAGCGGCGATGACGGGCGCCGGGAAGGTCCTAATTTCGCGAAGCCTGGCGGTTGAATCCAGCCGCTCTAAGAAGGGCCGAAAATGGGGGGCGGGAATATAGCCACCCGCATTCAGACTCTAAGCAGCCAAGGGGGCAGGGTCAACGGGGTAAAAAGGAGATTTTGTGGATAAGGGCGTCCGGAATTCCCCTTATTGGCAAATGCTCATTTTTCGATCTAAGATTGGGAAAACTCAATGAGTTTCGCTCCGCTTTCCCACAGCCTGCCGGGCCTGTTCGAATCGACTCCTCGCTCTCGGCTTCTTCAAGAATAACCGAGTTGGGCTCATCTCTTCGACCCGCAGCCGATCTCAGCATTTTGTCCTGCAGCCGCGGAGGCAACTGCGGTCGTCCGCCTCGCCGGTGTTGGCTACCCCGGCGCACTGGGTCAAAGCGGCTATGTGCTTGCGACCAAAGGTGTATTGTGCAGGGGGCGGCCAGCCGCCGATGCTTGTAAGTAACGTTGCGCACCGTACGTCTATGGTTTGATCGGCCTCTGGCTGCACCGGAAAAGCAGGCCATGCCGATCGCATGCGAGCTGGGCGCGACCGGGCTGGACGCAATCGGGCGGGACGCAATCGGCACTTTGAGTTGCGTTCGATGCAAGAAAATGGCGAGACCCGCTACAAAGCTCGATGACGGTGGCGACGCAGTTGCAGGGCTTGCAGAAGCCGTTTCAGGCGTACATTCAATCGCGTATCGTTCCTGAGTCCGGCGACGGGTTTTTAGGCGAGGATTCCAGGGGGCTGCACGCAGACCCCTTTATCATCGAATCCAGCATGGCTGCTCGTTTTCCGGCGAGAAGCGTGTTGGGTTCCAGCGTGCTGTGATTTGGTTTTCGAGAGGTTGGATTGCCCCCTTCGGTTCGCGTCACGAATACGTCATTGGCTCCCGCTAAGGAAGATCTTGTCCTGACGGATTTGTGGCTCATCGTCCGCAAACGCCGGTTACTCATTGCCGGCACAGCGCTAGGTCTGGCGCTGGCAACCATGGCCTACGGACTCTACCGCGGCAAGATGTACACGGCAACCGGCGAGCTGCAGATACAGCCCGGCTCGGCGTCGGAGCTGAAGCAGTCGATCGGTGCCGTGTTCGGCAGTGGCAGCACCCTGGATGTGGTGATCGAGAGCGACAGCCGCATTCTCGAAAGCGACAAGCTGCTCACTACCGTGGCGCGAACGTTGAAGCTTGCCGGCAATCCGAGCTTCATGGGAACGCCGAAAGCAGGTTTCGCTTTCTTTCGTTCGCAAGCGGCGATGAACAGCGGCAACCTCGACGACCCGTACGTGCGCAGCGCGGTGCTGGGGAACCTGCGCGCGCACCTGACCATCGCGCGCGTTCCGCGCACACAGATGATCACCATCTCTTACGTGAGCAAGTCGCCGCAGCTGTCGGCCGACATTGTGAACTCCCTCGAGAGCGAGTTCATCAAGAATAATTTTGTGGCCCACTACAGCTCCACGCAGCAGGTCACCAACTGGCTCACCGGACAGATCGACGATCTGCGCGCCATCGTTCAGGACTCGCAGGACCGCCTTGTCGATCTGCAGAAGAAGCTCGGCATCTCCGCGCTCGATCCGAATCACAGCATGATCGTGCAGGAGATCACGAATCTCGAGAAGGGCGCCTCCGACGCCACCGAGCAGCGCGTTCTGGTGGAAGCACGCTATCACATTCTTCAATCGCTGCCGCCGGATCGCATTCAGGACGGGCCCACAGCCGTGAGCATGGATGGCACGCAGGGGCTGCTTGAAACTCTGCGCGCGCAGCGTGCCACGCTGGGTGCGCAGCAGGCCCACGACCAGGCGTTCTACGGGCCCAACTATCCGGAGATGAAGAAGCTCAACAGCCAGATCAAGGCGCTGGACCGCGAGATCGCCGCGCAAGAAGCAGCGGTAGTGGACAAGGCCAAGGACGCCTACGGCATTGCCCACGCGGCCGAGGACCAGGCCAAGGGCGTGCTTGAAAGCCGCGTGCATGAGCTCTACGGCCAGCGCGATGACCTGGTGAAGTACGAGATTCTTTCCGAAGAGTACGAGTCAAACCGGCACATGTATGAGAGCATCCTGGCGCGGCTGCGCGAGGCGGCCGTGGATGCGGGCTTGGACTCGGCGGACATCAGCGTCGTGGACCTGGCGTCGCTTCCCATTCAGGCTTCGAGCACATCGCCCGTGACGATGGCGGAGCTGGGC
>Ga0182030_10012290_pt1 | contig 17167 bp, 16 predicted proteins | sample 812S3MmetaG_FD_121299 | JGI IMG/M metagenome (GOLD analysis project Ga0182030, IMG submission 121299) | Permafrost microbial communities from Stordalen Mire, Sweden - 812S3M metaG (Illumina Assembly) | ecosystem: Environmental > Terrestrial > Soil > Wetlands > Permafrost | place: Sweden...
CCCCCCCCTACCATATTTATTTTTAGCCAAATTCCTTGCAGATTAATTCAGTGGAGAAGAAGGCTGTGTCCAAGCGGAAGGATGCAAGTGGCTCACAATGCTTGTTCTTTCGGAAAAACGAGATACTGTCTATTGCGCAGCATCGTTCGCAACTGGTGGCACTTGTAGTGTGTGTGCACCAGACTCGGCTGCTCGCATCACGCCGCTGGGGTAAATGCCCAACATCAGCGTTGCACCAACAGCCAACAGCAACGCTGCGCCGACGGCTACTCCAACTTGTGGGCCGCGAGCAACGGTTAGAGCGCCATTCTCTTCAGGCCGTTGCGCCGCCACCAACACCAATCGCAGATAATAGGCAGCCGCAACGCCAGAATTCAGCAATCCAATGATTGCCAGAACAATTGCGCCGCCGCCAATCGCCGCAGAAAACGAGGTCAGCTTGCCGAAAAATCCGCCGGTGAAGGGAATACCAACCAGCGAGGCCAAAAAGAAGATCAGCAACCCACCCAGCATGGGGGAACGATAGATCAGCCCACGAAAATCCTCGATCAGTGGCAATTTTTCGTCATACCCGCTCACCAGTGTAATCACGGCGAAGATGCCAACGTTCATTGCAGCATACGCGGCGATATAAAAACTTGCTGCTGCGATCCCGCTGGTTCCCGCTCCTGCAAATGCGGCCAGCAAATAGCCAGCATGCGCAATCGACGAGTAGGCCAGCATTCGTTTCACATTTCGTTGGCGCAGCGCTGCCAGATTGCCCACCGTCATTGAGAGCACAGCTACCATCCACAGCAGTGGCACCCACAGAGCGTGCAGTGATGGCAGCATCTGGTAGACCACACGTAGTAGTAGCGCAAATGCTGCGGCCTTGGGCGCGGTAGACATCAGCGCCACCACAGGTGACGGCGAACCTTCATACACATCCGGTGTCCAAATGTGAAAGGGCGCGGCAGAAACCTTGAAGAGAATTCCAACCAGCATCAGAGCCATGCCCGCCAGAATAAACGAGTGATTCTCTGGCGTGACTGCCAGCCGTGCAATCTCGTAGATTTGCGTAGTTCCCGTTGCACCAAAGATCAAAGCCACACCGTAAAGCAGAAACGCAGTGGCAAAAGATCCCAGCAGAAAATACTTGATGGCTGCTTCTGGTCCACGCGCAGTGTTTTTGCGATAGCCAGCCAAAATATAAGTCGCAATGGAAGAGATTTCTAGTGCAATAAAAACCAGCAGCAGCTCAACCGCTCCCGTCAAGAGACACATTCCCACCGCACCAAAAACAATCAGCGCATAGAACTCGCCCTGATGATGGCTGTCTTCCGGCAACGAATCCAGCGCCAGTAGCAAGGCCACCAGCACGATGCCGCAGATGAGTACGTGAAAGAAGATGGTGAAGGCGCTGGTCTCAATGGTGCCAGAAAAGCCCGTCCCTTGCGGCAATGCAAGCTGCCACAGGCTGGCCCACAGAGCCGCAGTGGTTCCCAACGCCGCAATCCAGCCCAACGGTCGGCGCGCCCATTGTGCGGGCAGAGCGGCATCCAGTAGCATGACCAATACGCCGGTGAGCGTAAGCGCAACTTCTGGCAGAATGCGAAAGAAATCCTGGGGCAGGGAATTGAGAATGTTCTGAACTGGACTCACTGTTGATCTCCCTGCGCAACGAAGGGACTATTAACGGTTCGCACCTGTTGAGGCTGCGAACGCAATCCCTGTTCAATTGTTGGCAGCCAAAGTGAAGGCATCAATCCCATCACCAGCATCAGCGCAACCAGCGGCCACAGCATCGCCAACTCACCAAAGCTCAGATCGACGGCAGGTTTCGATTCCGTCAGCTTACTCTCCGACCCAAAGAAGATGCGTTGCACCAGGTTCAACATATAAGCGGCGCCCAGAATCACGCCCACCGCAGCAGCAATCGCCCAACCCTTGCTGACACCGGTAAATGTGCTAACCAAAATAATGAACTCGCCAACAAAGTTGTTCAACATCGGCAGCCCGATCATGGCCAGAGTAGCAATCACAAAGAGCGTGGCCGTGCGCGGCAGCTTGGCAGCAAACCCGCCATAAGCATTGATCTGGCTGGTGCGGTAGCGATCATACAGCGCTCCCAGCAGCAGAAACAGTGCACCATCCACAACGCCGTGATTCAGTATCTGATAGACCGCGCCTGCGGATCCGGTGGAAGTAAGTCCGTAGATGCCCAGCGTAATCAGGCTCAAATGGCTCACTGCGGCAAAGGCCAGCAGCCGCCAAAAATCGCGTTGTACCAGCGCAAGGCACGCACCATACAAAATGCCGATCACCGCAAGCGCGATCAGAATCGGTGCCACTGCCTTGGCCTGTGCCGGAAATAGTCCGATATGGAAGCGAAGCATCGAGTAAAGTCCCAGCTTGCCAGCCACCACCATCGCCAATGCAACGGGTGCCTCGCTGAATGTGTCAGCTAGCCAGCCGTGCAGCGGGAAGACCGGAACCTTGACGGCAAAGGCGAAGAGAAACGCGAGTGCGACCCAACACATGGGTCCAGCGGGAAAGTTGCCGTGCGTCAGCAGCAGTTGCAATGTTACAAAATCAAATGTGCCGGTCTGTGCGTAGAGCCATAGAATCGCCACCAGCAACGGAGCGGATGGGATGAAAGTGAAGAGGAAGAATTTGAGTGCGGCTTTGGGGCCGTCCTTGCGTCCATACATCGCGATCAAAATCGTCATGGGCACCAGCGACAACTCCCAGAAGCCGTAGTAGAGCATCAGGTCGAGTGAGATGAAGACGCCGACCATCGCCGTCTGCTGTACCAGAAAGAGCGAATAAAAAACCTTGCGCCGTTCAGTGATCGCCTTCCAACTGGCGATGATGCCGATGGGACCAAGCAGCCCCGTAAGGACAACGAGCCACAGACTTAGTCCATCCACACCGACGTGGTAATGAATGTCAGGAGTCTCAATCCAAGGTTGATTGATCTCGAATTGAAAGCCACCCTGGCTGAGTAAGTAGTGCGCGGGCAAGTGCAGCGCAAGGCCCAAGCTGGCCAACGATGTCAGCAGCGCGATCCAATTGGGCAGCTTGAAGCGGTCCGGCGCGATGGCGACAAGCGCCGCGCCAGCCAGTGGAACCAGCAGGATCAGCGTGAGAATCGAGTTATTGATTTCGTTCATGATCTCAGTGCCCCGCAACTTTCCATACAAAGGCTAAGGATTCAGGCCATACGGTTCCCCACGGAACCAGAACAAACAGCAATAGCGCCGCTGCGCCTGCGGCAACCCACGCCGCATACGAGCGGATATTGCCCGATTGCCATCGTTGCAGAATTGCGCCAGCAAACGTCGCAATGCCGCCAAGCAGCCAAGCAAGCCCACCTAAAATGGCTACGTCAACCACATATTCCAGCACAAATTTCGAGATGCCCAGCAGAGGTTTGACCACCACATAGCCGTAAATCTCATCCACGTAGTACTTATGAACGAGCAGCTTGTAGCCGCGCGGCAGTGCAGCCACCAGCCGCGCGGGCTGTTTTGGATGTTCCGAGTAAAGCGAGAAAGCTACAAACCAACCCAGCACAGCTATAGCAACGGCTACAATCCCGAGGACTGGTTCGACGCGCGGGTCAGTCAAGTCAATAAGCCGTGCGCCGACCGACGGAGCAAGGAAATTGCCAAAGCGCTCAATGCCAATCAATCCTCCGCAGATGGAAAGTAGCGCCAGAATCGTCAGCGGCCCAAGCATTGTGAATGGACTCTCATGCGGGTGTGTCTCGGGGTTGCGCGACGTACCCATGAAGGCCATATACCAGAGTCGGAACATATAGAACGAAGTGAGTAGAGCGGTAATGAGACCCACAGTCCAAAGAATCTTGCCATTTGTCCCTTGCGTAAAGGCAGCATAGAGAATTGCGTCTTTTGAGAAGTAAGCAGCAAGGGGTGGAAAGCCTGCGATGGCGAAGACCGCAACTGTCATCGTCCAGAATGTAACTGGGAGCTTCTTCCATAATCCGCCCATCTTGCGCAGATCCTGTTCGCCGCCCAGACCGTGAATCACTGAGCCAGCCGCAAGAAAGAGCAACGCCTTGAAGAAGGCGTGTGTCATTAGATGGAAGATTGCTGCCGAGTATGCCGCAACGCCGCATCCCAGAAACATATAACCCAACTGCGAGATTGTTGAGTAAGCCAGAACACGCTTGATGTCGTTTTGCACCAGAGCGATGGTGGCCGCAAAGAGCGCAGTAGCTGCGCCGATGATGGCAATGACGCTGAGTGCAAAGGGCGAGTGATCAAAGAGCACATGATTGCGGGCGATCATGTAAACGCCAGCCGTAACCATGGTTGCTGCATGGATCAGAGCGGAGACAGGCGTGGGGCCTTCCATTGCATCGGGCAGCCAGATATAGAGCGGAAGCTGTGCACTCTTGCCGGTTGCGCCGAGTAAAAGGCAAAGCGCAATCACTGTAACAACGCCGCCTTGCCAGCCCGGGTCTTGACCTAACTTGGTTGCAATCTCAGTAAAGGTGAGGGTGCCAAAGTTCGCCACCAGCAGAAACATTCCGATGAGAAAACCAAAGTCGCCGATGCGATTTACGATGAATGCTTTTTTGCCCGCGTCTGCTGCTGATTTTTTCTGAAAATAAAAACCGATGAGCAAGTAAGATGCAAGGCCTACGCCTTCCCATCCAACAAACATGAGCAGAGCATTGCCCGCCAGTACCAACACCGTCATGAAAAACAGAAAGAGGTTCAGGTACGAGAAGTACCGAGCGTATCCCTCTTCATGGCTCATGTAGCCGACTGAATAAATGTGAATAAGAAAGCCTACGCCGGTGATGACCAGCAGCATGGTGAGCGAAAGCTGATCGAGCACGAAGCTGAAGTCTGCGTGAAAAGTGCCAACGTTGATCCAGCCCAGCGGGCAGGTTTGAATGAAGGGCAGGTGCGAAAAGGCAACAGGACTAGCGTATAGTCCAATCGAAATCTGAAGAATCATGCAGAACGCAGCTAGTGGAGCCAACAACGCGACCGTAGCCACAAGCCATTTAGGCAACCGACGGCCCAGAATTCCATTGAGAAGAAATCCTGCGAAGGGAAGCAGCGGAATGAGCCAGAGATAAAGGATAGCGTTCATAGTTTCATCAGGTCGATGCGGTCGACGGCCAGGGTTGCGCGCGCGCGGAAGACAGCAATGATGATTGCAAGTCCCACAGCGGCTTCTGCCGCAGCCACCATCATCACAAAGAAGACAAAGATTTGCCCCTTCACTGCGTGCCACTGATGCGCGAAGGTTACAAAGGATAGATTGACGGCGTTGAGCATCAACTCAATCGACATGAAGACAGTAATCAGATTGCGTTTGATGAGAAAGCCGACTACGCCGAGTGAAAACAGCGCGGCACTCAATACGAGATACCAGGCAAGCGGCACGTCCTGTTGTAGCAATTGCGTGTATGCAGGATTCACTTGGCCTCCTTGCTTTTTGCGTTGTTCTCTCCGTTGCCGCGACTGGCAAGCACCACTGCTCCTAGAATCGCGATGAGCACCAGAACAGAAGTTGCCTCAAATGGTAATAGCAGCTTGGTGAATAGCACTGCACTCAATTCTTCAGTGGTGGTAATGCCCTCGCTGAGCCGCGCTGCGCCCAGTTCCTGCGCATGAAGAATGATCGTTGCAATCAGGCTCAGAATCACGACAACGGCAGGAAAGCCGATGAGTCGCGATGCCTTGCTGCCGAGGGTTCGATCTTCGCGGCCAGCGTTGAGCAGCATGACGACAAAGGTAAACAGCACCATGATGGCACCGGCGTAGACGATTACCTGCGCTGCGGCCAGAAACTCCGCGCCCAGCAACAGGTAGAGAACGGCCAGCGAGGTCATCACCACAATCAGCGAGAGAGCGCTCGAAATGGGATGACTCTGGAGAAGCAAATTGATTGCTCCGGCCAGGCAGAATCCGGCAAAAAGGATAAACAGGATCAGGTGCATCGTTCCCTGACTTACTTGTTTGAGCGGCTCGAAAAAATCAGCCGGTTGAAGGAAATGTGGCGAATATGTTGCCAGATTCCATGATTGTAAATCAACGATAAGCGAGCCACAGGCTTGTCGCCACAATGTTCAGAATGGCCAGCGGCATCAGCCAGCGCCAGCCAAAGTTCATCAGTTGGTCATAGCGGAAGCGGGGCAGAGTGCCGCGCACCCACACATACAAAAACAGGAAGCTGAAAACCTTAAGCACAAACCAGAAGATGGGAAACAGTGCGTGCACAAAGATGTTTTCTGGCGGATCAATCAACTTGCCGAAGGGGCTGGTCCAGCCACCCAGAAACAGCAACGTCGCCACGCAGCCAACGGTGATCATATTGGCATACTCGGCCATGAAAAACATTGCAAACTTCATTGAACTATATTCGGTGTGATAACCGCCGGTGAGTTCGCTTTCTGCCTCGGGTAAGTCGAAGGGTGAACGATTGGTCTCAGCATATGCGGCGATCAAGTAGATAAAGAAGGCGACAAACTGCATTCCACCAAAGAGGTTCCAGGTGGCAATACCTTTCTCCGCTTGTTGCTCAACAATCACACGCAGATTCAGCGATCCTGCGCGCAGCACCACTCCAACCAGTGAGAGGCCCAGCGCCAACTCGTAACTAATTAACTGAGCCGAGGAACGCAACGAGCCGAGTAGCGAGTATTTGTTATTCGATGACCAGCCGGCCAAAGCGATGCCGTAAACTCCGATGGACGTGATGCCCAGAATCACCAACAAGCCGATGTTGACGTTGGCAATCTCAAAGAGATCAAAGCCGCCTGGACCCACGCCCGGTTCGCCAAAGGGAACAACGCCGATGGAGATGAGCGCGCAACCCAACGCGAGGATGGGAGCAAGCAAATAGAGTGGGCGGTAGACACCGGTGGGGATGATGTCTTCTTTGAGAAAAGATTTTGCGCCGTCTACGAGCGGTTGCAGAAGTCCAAAGAGACCAACGCGGCTGGGCCCCCAGCGATTCTGGATGCGACCCACCAGCTTGCGCTCCAGCAGCACTGTGTAGGCGACGCCCATCAGCATCACCACCGTGACCACAGCGACTTTAAGAACGCTCCAGAGTACGAATTGCAAAATCGTCACTTGCTCTTAGCCTCGTCTTCCAATGACTTCATTCCATGCAGTTACAAAACGATCAGTCTGCCACAGCCCCGGCCCATTCGTCTGTCTGATGCATTTTGAGTTCACCGAGCGTTGGGCTGTAACGCCCCAGTGTTCCTGAACTAAACAGTCCATCATGCGATGGAGTCACTACATCGGGTCCGGTCAATGCAGAGATGGGCACAAATCCCAGCTCGGTTGGAACATCATTACCGCCCAGCAAATTCACGCGATCCAGCGCATAGCTCGGAACAAGTCTCGCAATTTCGTCTAGCACTGCCAATGGATCAAAGGGACTCAGCTTCGGCTCGAGATTATTTGCAGCTAGCCACACAGCATGACGATCCGCTTCGCCAGCCTGCGCGCCGCGCGATTGGCCCAGATCTGCTGTTACATTGCCTTTGCCAAAGGGGACCAGCGTTTTTACATCCACGTCCATTGCACCAGCCAGCCGCACCAGAATTTCAAAATCAGACTTTACACCCGCGCGATCAGCAGCCTTGTTTAATAGTTGCACATCACCATAAGTATTGGTGACTGTACCAGTCTTTTCATAAAGACTCGCAGCTGGGAAGACCACGTCAGCCAGAGCCGCAGTCTCCGTGAGAAAAATATCTGCGACGATTACGAAGGTTTTCTTGAACGATGATTGATTGAAACTCTGATTTGCAGCAGGATTAGCGCCGACAACCAGCAACGCACCTAACTCACCTTTGCTTGCCGCAGACATGATCTCTGGCAGCGTTTTACCGGCGGTGGCGGATAGATGTTTGTACTCGGCAAATGCACCAGGAGCGGCAACCGGCACGTAGCCCGGAAGCAGATCAGGCAACAAGCCCATATCTGCTGCGCCACGCGAGTTGGCGTGATCGCCAAGATAAGCAAAGCGTACATTGCCGCGCTTCAATCCCCATGCGACCAGTAATTCGACGGCTTTGCCACGGAATTCCTGACCAAAGATCACGAGTAGTGACTCTTCTGCTAGGACTGCCTTGGTAAACTCCGAATCATTCTTGTCGAGCTGCTGGGTAAACGTTGCGTAGCCGTTTACAGGTAGTTTGAGTGAGGCTTTCGCCTGTCGCTGTAACTTGATCGTCTCGGTATTTGCCACGTAGAGTCGTGCGCGATTGAGGCGCACATTGGTACGCAGGTTCCAGGCCAGTAGAGGATGTTCAACAGTTGGATCGCCGCCCACCAATAGTATCGCCGGAGCTGTTGCAGTATCGCGCAGGCTTGCCGCCTTGTTGGGATGACCTGCTAAAGCATATGCAAAGGCCGCATAATCTGTCGTACGCACGTGGTCAATGTTATTGGTCGCAAGTACAGTGCGGGCAAACTTCTGCAACAAATAGTTTTCTTCGTTGGTGGTTTGGTTTGAGCCGATCACACCAATCGAAGAACCACCCTTGCTGTCGCGAATTTCTTTGAGCTTGCTTCCGGCCAGTCGCAGCGCGGCTTCCCACGTTGCTGGTTGGAGCTTGCCCTCGGCATTGCGGATCAAAGGCTTGGAAAGCCGTTCAGTATTCTCGACAAAATCAAAACCAAATCGACCTTTGGCGCAGAGAAAATCTCCATTGATGCCGCTCTTGTTACGATTATCGGCGCGCACAATCTCAGAGCCATCGTTGTTCTGGCGCACGCCGAGCGTGACCTTGCAACCATCGGAGCAATGCGCACATACAGTCGAAACGTGATTCATCTCCCAAGGCCGAGTCTTGTAGCGATAACTGCCACTGGTCAGCGCGCCCACCGGACATATATCAATGCACATTCCACATTGTTCGCAGTCCAACTCATTGCCGCCGTTGGGAGCAATCACCGCGTTTGCACCGCGATTCTGTACACCCAGCGCCCACACATCCATGCCTTCGCCGCATATACGGATGCAGCGATAGCAAAGAATGCAACGGGGACGATCATAGTAGACGGCGGGTGACCACTGCTGCTCTTCGCGATGCTGTTTGGCCTCTGCGTAGAGGCTCTCGCCAGCGCCGTACTTGAAGGTCATGTCCTGCAATTCGCACTCGCCGCCTGCATCGCAGACCGGGCAATCGAGCGGATGATTGCCGAGCAGCAACTCAATGGTTGCCTTGCGCGCCTGTGCAATTTCGTCGGACTCGGTGATGAAGACCTGACCTTCGGCAACAGTGGTGGTGCAGGCTGTTTGCAGTTTGGGCACCTTCTCCTGGCGCACAACACACATACGGCATGCAGCCTGCAAGCTCAACCCAGGGTAATAACAGAAAGCTGGAATCTCGATACCCGCCTTGCGACAAGCGTCGATCAGCAGCGTCCCTGCGGGAGCCGTCAGCTTCTTTCCATCGACAATGAAATTTACGTCTGCCATTCGTCTCCAGCCCTACACAACTGCCAAATCAACATGCTTAGCAAACGCGCAAGGCTTGCCGTTCAAGTGATCTTCAAATTCTTTGCGAAACTTTTTTACAAAGCCCAGCGTAGGCATGGCCGCTGCATCGCCTAGTGGGCAAAACGTACGCCCCATCATGTTCTCGGCCAGATACTGAATGTTATCGATGTCCTTGGCCTCGCCAAACCCAGCATGAAACCTTGTTAGCGATTTCTTCAACCAATCAGTTCCTTCACGGCAGGGAATGCACCAGCCACAGCTTTCATGCTGATAAAAACTGATCGTCCGCAACGCAAACTCGACGATGCAGGTTGTATCGTCGATAACCACGACACCGCCTGAGCCAAGCATCGAACCAGCTTTGCCCACATGGTCAAAGTCCATGCCAATATCAATCTCATCGGGCAACAGGCACGGCGTTGAAGAGCCGCCGGGAACCACAGCTTTCAGTCCCCGTCCACCGCGCACGCCGCCGCCAACTTCGTAGATCATCTTCTTGAGGTTATAGCCCATCGGCAATTCGTAAACACCGGGCCGCTCCACGTGGCCGCTCAAGCCGAACAGGCGCGTTCCACCGTTACGCGCGGAGCCGACAGCAGCAAAGGCCGCTGCGCCCATCTCGAAGATATGCGGCACTGTCGCAATGGTCTCGGCGTTGTTGATGACGGTCGGTCCACCGTAGAGTCCGACCACGGCAGGGAAGGGAGGCTTGATGCGCGGCACACCGCGCTTGCCTTCAAGCGATTCCATCAGAGCTGACTCTTCGCCTACTTCATAAGCGCCTGCGCCGGTCTGCGTAATGATATTGAATTCGCTCTCAGTGCCGAAGATATTTTTACCTAGATAACCCTTGGCATAGGCATCGGCAACAGCCTTCTCCATGATCTGAAGCAGGTAGCGATATTCGCCGCGCAGATAGATAAAGCCGAGCTTGGCGCCAATCGCTAAACCAGCAATGATGGTGCCTTCAATCACCGCGTGTGGATCGTGCAAAAAGATCAGGTGATCCTTGCAGGTTCCCGGCTCGCTCTCGTCGCCGTTTACCAAAACATATTTTGGCTTGGCACTCTGCTTGGGCACAAAGGACCACTTCATGCCCGTGGGAAAGCCCGCTCCGCCGCGACCGCGCAGGCCGCTTGCTTTCATCTCTTCCACAATCCAGTCGGGGCCCTTTTCGAGGCACATTTTTACCGACTCATAGCCGCCCAACTCCACATAGCGTTCAATCTGTGCAGCGCCCAGGCCAAAGCGTTTGCTGACGACTTTTACCTCATCGGGATGCGAGACCAACCTAGGCATTGGCGGCCTTCCCTTCTGCTTTGCCGCGATAACCAGCGACAATTCCGGCCACCTGCTCAGGAGTCAGTTCGTCGTGAAACTCATAGTTCACTTGAATGGCCGGAGCCCAGCAACAGGCACCGATGCACTCGACCTCTTCGAGAGAAAAGACACCGTCTGCCGTTACGCCTTTGTGTTCGATGCCCAGCTCCTCTTGAAACTTTTCGTAGATGTCATACGCTCCGCGCAACATACAACTGATGTTGGTGCAGACCTGCACGTTGTATTTGCCTGCGGGCTTAAAGCGCAGCATCGAGTAGTATGTAGCCACGTTGCGCACTTCGAGTTCGGTAATACCAATACGCTCGGCCACTTCGGCAATCACTGCATCCGACAGGTAGCCAATCTCGTCCTGCGCATAGAGCAGCATAGGGATCAACGCCGACCGCTTCACCGGGTACTTGAGCACCAGCGCGTCAAAGCGTGCAGCGAGTTGTGGCGAAAACAGAGTCATCGTTTCAAGATTCATTGCTGCGACTCCCTCATCAGATCTCCAGCCCATACTTCGGCGGCCATATCCATCTCGACTACGCTCGTCTGACTCCGCAATTGCCCCGCCTCCGTCAACTCCATCACGCCACATTGCCCATCTTCGCGCTTCCAACTTACCACAGTTCCATCACGCCGCAATTGCAGCCAACGCGAGCCGTGCCGAGCCAGAATCTGATCTTCGTCCTGCTCAATGACTGCTTGCTGCTTGTTACTCAACCCATGCAATGCGGTGTAGCTGCGAAGCAGGGATGCCAGTGATAGCCAAAGTTCTTCAAAAACGCAGCCAATCAACAAATGCCTCAAGGCTCCTCATGCATTCACTTAGAAGGACAGTGGAAAACATCCCTCAGGGCTAAAGACCAAAATCTTTTTACTGCCTTTGCGGCACGACTAAAGTCGTGCCATTTCAAAACCCGTTTATGTACGCGCTGAAGCCCGTACACCTCATCTGCCAATCTTGAAACTGAGAACTCTGAACTGAGAACTGCAAAGCTACCGATCAATCTCCCCAAGCACAATATCAATCGATCCAACAACGGCCACCACATCAGCCAGCATTCGCCCCTGGCACATCGTCTCCAGAGCTTGCAATGTGGCGAACGATGGGTTACGCATATGCACGCGGTAAGCCTTCGCTGTGCCGTCGGAGACGACGTAGTAGCCCATCTGGCCGCGTGGGCTTTCAATGCCTTGATAGACCTCGCCTGCTGGCACCGCAAAGCCTTCGGTAACGATCTTGAAGTGATGGATCAACGCTTCCATCTGCGTCTTCATCTTCTCGCGGTCGGGCAGTACGATCTTGGGGGCATCGGCCTTGATCGGTCCCTCGGGCATTCCATCCAGCGCCTGCTGAATAATCCTGACGCTCTCGCGCATCTCGACCAGCCGAACCACATACCGCGCCCAGCAATCGCCTTCGGTGGAGATGGGCACATTGAACTGAAACTTTTCGTAGCCAGAGTAAGGCATATCGCGGCGCAAATCAAAATCCACACCTGAGGCCCGCATCGGTGGCCCAGTCACGCCCAACGCAATGGCGTCTGCGGGCGAAAGATAGCCCACGCCCTTGAGCCGGTTGCGAAAGATCGGATTGCCGGTGAGCAGGTTTTCGTATTCGTCGATCTTTTCGGTAAACGTCTTGATGAAAGCCTGCACGCGATCAAAGAAATCAAGCGGCGGTTCCATTGAAAGTCCACCAATGCGGAAGTAGCTGGTCATCATGCGTTGACCGGCTACGGCTTCAAAGAGTCGCAGAATCTCTTCTCGTTCGCGGAAGGTATAGAGGAAGACGGTCAGCGCACCAATATCCATGGCGTGCGTGCCCAGCCAGACAAGGTGAGAATTCAGACGAGTCAGTTCAGATAGAAGTACGCGCATCCATTGCGCCTTGTCGGGAATCGGCAGCGCCATCAGCTTCTCAACCGCCAAACAATAACAGAGATTGTTGGCCATGGGGCTGAGGTAGTCGATGCGGTCAGTGAGCGGAACAACCTGCTGATAAAACTTTGCCTCGCAGGTTTTTTCGATGCCAGTGTGCAGGTAGCCAATCTCCGGGTAGAGGCGGACGACAATCTCGCCGTCGATCTCCAGCACCAGTCGCAGCACGCCGTGCGTGGATGGATGCTGCGGACCCATGTTCAGCACCATGTGCTGATCGTGTGCGCCTTCGGGCACAGGGGCTTCAAGGATAGGTGTGCCAATCGTATCGGTCATCTATCTATACCCCTCCACCGGATAGTCCTTGCGTAATGGATGCCCCTGCCAGTCGTCGGGCATCATAATGCGGCGCAGATTTGGGTGCTGCGTGAACGTGATGCCGAAGAGATCAAAGACCTCGCGTTCATAGTAGTTGGCCGAGGGCCAGACTTGCGTGATGCTCTCGACCGTTGGCTCAGCCGCATCCAGAAAAACCCGCAGCCGGATGCGTTCCTTGAGCGTGTGCGAAACGATATGATAGCTCACCTGAAAACGCGGTGCGTCGGGGAGCCAGTCCACGGCTGTCACATCTTCAAGAAAGTTGTAACCCGCAGCTTGCACCGTAGCCGCAGCCTCGCGGATGTGTGTGGCTGTAATGGTCAGCGTCAGCTCGTCGCGGTCAAACTTTGCGTCGGCCAGTGCATCGGGGTTCCAGGCCAACACGGATTTGACTGCCGGATGTCCCGACAGATGATCCAATACCGCAGCCTTGCTCAATAAATTCTCGGCCATCAAAGGTCCGCCCTGTCCTGGCTCCAATTCAGGATGCCTTTGCGAACAATGTAGAAGAGTCCCACGGCGACAAAGCCCAGATAAACCAACATCTCCCAGAAGCCGAAGAGCCGCGAACCGGTGATGGCTGGCAGCTTGCGATAGATCACCGCCCACGGCATCATGAAGACCGTTTCCACATCGAAGAGGATGAACAGCACCGCTACCAGATAAAAACGCACGCTGAATCGCTGGCGAGCGTCGCCGACGGCCTCAATGCCGCACTCGTAGGTGGCCAGCTTGACGGCAGTGTTACGGTGTCGCCCCACGAACCACGAGGCCACAACCATGCCCACACCCATGCCAAATGCGGCCAAAATCTGGATCAATAACGGTAAGTATTGCCAGTGGTAGGGAATCATGACCAGCCGATCCGGTAAAAAACCGAAAGAAATTGCACCCATTCAGCAGAACACTGCAAGACTCTGCCAAGAGAGGTTACTGGTTTGAGATTAGGTTTTTTAACCGCTTTTCGTCAAGGCGTGGCGCGCGACACACTGTACAGGAGAGAAAACAGGGTTGATAGATGTAGGGTGAGCCAGATCACTGAAATTCCCGTTTCAGGAGTACCAATATAGGTCAACTCAATCTGGGACACAGTACGTTCGTCATCTGAAAAATGATCTGGAGTCGCCGAAGAAGAGAGTGAGGATAAAAAGCATGGCATCTACTACGACCATCGGTCTCTTGATTCCGGCAGCGACTCCGGCCACCTCCACAACCCACGCATATGCGGGTAGACGCCGCATCTCACCCCAGGCGGGGCGAGGCCTTGAAGCTCTGGGCCACGCCATTGAGTACCTTACCGACGAGTACTCGCTTCACACAGAAGATTTTTCGTCGCGAGATGAGCAACTCGAGGCGGTGCAGGTATTGATGGGGCTGAATCGGCAGATTTATTTTGAGTGTCCTTTGATGCCCACCTTTACGGAGCGCTGTCGCGCATTCATGCATCGGCACTAAACAGATCAAGATCGAGGTCACTTTTCAAGATTACTGATTGCGGTTCTCCCCAATCACCGCAGCCTTCATGGCGGGTGGTCATTGGGGAGGACCTTTTTTATCTCAGTGCTTCTTCTTTTTCTTGTCTTTGTGGGACTTTCTGTCAACCGGCTTGGCCGTTTTCTTTGCCTTTGCAGGCGCAACCGGCTTGCCCTTTGCCGGTGCGGACTTTGGCGCTGGAGCCTTGGCCGCAGGCTTGGCAGAAGCCTTTACGGCTGGCTTTGCCGGTGCCTTTACGGGAGTTTTCACAGCAGCTTTGACGGGCGCCTTTGCCACCGGCTTGACGACTTTAGCGGGTGCCTTGGCCGAAGTCTTGGCCGCTGGCTTTGCCGGTGGTATCGACTTGGTCACAGCCTTCGACGCAGCCGGTGCCGGAGCGGCCGTTTTTGCAGCAGGCTTGAGAGCCGGTTTGGCGGCAGCGACTGGCACTGGCTTTGGCTCAGGCTTAGACTTGGCAGCAGGCACTGGCTTCACGGCCTTTTCGGCAGTTGGCTTTGCGGCTGCTGGCGCTGGAGTTGCTTTGGCACCGCTCTTTACCGGGGCCGGAGTGGGTTTGGATTCTTCCTCATCCTCCAAATCATCCTCAGCCTCGTCATGGGCCTCGGTGTCTAGTGCGCTCTTGGGCAGGTGCAAACCCAACCCAATCTCGTCGTCATCGCCGCCAATATCATCCAGATCGCCATCTTCATCCGCGTCCTCGTCGGACTCATCGTCAAAGCTCTCTTTCAGCTTTTCGGTGCGCTTGGCACGCGGTCGCTTGATAACCTCCTTGGGCGGAGGAGCGGGTGGCGAATGCGGTTCGAGGAAGGCGCGCTGCTCTTCTGCCGTGGTCAGCTTGCCGTCGATCAACTCCAGGAAGATGGAATGTACAACCTCTGCATAGATCGCCAGTTCAGGCGTGATCCGCATCTCTTGCATCAGCGCATGAGGAATCTTCTGGCGTGCCTCCGGCCAGACCTTCAGGAACAGGTTGAAGCGTTCCTTGACGACTGCGTCCTTGGTGGTAAATCCAAGCCAGAGAATCGCTTCCGGGTCATAAGTTGTAAACAGCTTGTAGCTGACCGAGGGTGTCGCATTCTCCTTGGCCAAGAGCACTTTGGCAAAACCGGCGGCCAGAGCGTCCAGGCTGTTCCACTCTTCCAGGAATCCTGGTCTCAGCATCAGCTTCTTGAGCGCTGCCAATTCCTTGGGAGCCATTTTGGCGGTCAACAACTGCATCTGCGCCGCTGACATATCCGCATGCACGCCCTGCAAAAGCAACTCGACGGCAAGATCGTGCAGCGCCGTCAGCTTTTCCTCATCGGCCTTGGCCGGGGTCCACGCCGGGAAGAGAACCTTCATCCAACCATCGGCATCCAAGGCGCCCAGAACCTTCAGTCCCTCTTCTTCGTGGCCAATCTGCTCCAGTTCCTGGCTGCGTGCTTGGTCAGAGAGATGCTCGATCACGCCGTCGCTTACGGCATTTTCATAGCGGGTCTGCGATTTTGGATCAAACTCCCAGCCCAGCCGCGCACGGTAACGACTGGCGCGAATCAGCAGCGACGGCTCCTCAAGAAATCCGTAATTCGAGACCAGACGCAGCGTTCGCGTCTCAATATCGGCAACCCCATTCAGCGGGTCCATCAGCAGGCCGAACGATCCTTCATTCAAAGAGATAGCCATTGCGTTGATCGTAAAGTCGCGGCGGCGCAGATCTTCTTGAATGGAGGCAGAGTGATAGACAGGATTGCCTGGTTTAAGGTACTCGACGCTGTGAGCGCTGAGCAGGTCAACGCGGACCGTGCCAGGAAAGCACAGGTAAAGCGAGAGCGAGGCTTCGTCTTCGCCCCACACTTTGCCGCCCAGTTTCTCAATTGCTTTCTTTAGTTTAAGCGCATTTCCATGCACCACCACTTCAAGAGCTCGCACGGCGTGGCCGCTGGTCAGATCGCGGACCGCATCGCCGGTGAGAAACAGGATGGTTCCTGCCTCGCGAGCGACCTCGCGCAAATGGCGCAATGCATTTCGCTGGTCTGCCGACAGCCGGTTTTCCAGAAGGTAGATGTAGTCGGGCATTTCGGTTCCTGCTTCCGCCGTATCCTGAGCAGTTTCTCGTTCAAAGACGTCTGCCAGCTTCAGATGGATTTTCCACAGAAAATCCCTGAACCTGACGATTTGAGTCTGCAACCGTAGAAATTCTACTCAAACCCCTGCCAAGTGGCTGATGCAGTGACGCTTAAGACACAATACGGCAGGGTAGCAAACCAGTACTTTAACATATTCTTGACCGTTTGGCTAGAGCAACTTGACCGAATCCGCCTGTTTGCAGGTATGAACGGGACGAGTGGCGTTCGAGATACACAGTTTTGTTGATGGGCAAGTGTTTGGCAGAGGAAAAGATGTGCATCCAAGGCCAGCAAAATGGTCAAAAATGGGGTAAAAAGCAGTGGTTTCCGCGGTATTTGTCTGTGATTGATTGAAAATAAAGTAGATAGATCCACTTGCATCGTTCCGTTTAGACATTGCCTTCTGCTCCAGTGAATTAATCTGCAAGAATTTCGGCTAAAAATAAATATCGTAGGGGGGGGAGGGGGGGTGCTTTGTGGGGTACAAACCGGGCACC